>Ga0310909_10002988_pt1 | contig 10517 bp, 9 predicted proteins | sample GREbulkMGT000H_FD_203449 | JGI IMG/M metagenome (GOLD analysis project Ga0310909, IMG submission 203449) | Lab enrichment of tropical soil microbial communities from Luquillo Experimental Forest, Puerto Rico - GRE.bulkMG.T000H | ecosystem: Environmental > Terrestrial > Soil > Tropical forest >... | reverse complement strand
CTTGCTCCGTGCGGCCACCGCCCGATTTTACGACCGAAACGACGCGTCTGGCCGCAGCTAAAGGAACGCAGCCCTGCCGCCGGGGTAGCCCCTGATTGCGACCACCTTATTGGTCAGATCCACAAGGTCCCATATCCCCGCCGCTACAGCGACCGACTGATGATCTCTTTCATGATTTCGCTCGTGCCGCCGTAGATCTTGTTCACGCGCGCGGCCGCGTAAGCCCGGGCGATCGGGTACTCCATCATGTAGCCGTAACCGCCGAAGAACTGCACGCATCGATCCACGACATCCACGGCCTTGTCCGCGGCGACCAGCTTCGCCATCGAGGCCGTCGCCGGGTCGATGTTGCCGTCGATGTACTGCTGCACGCAGTAGTCGACGGTCGTTTTGATCGACAGGACCTCTGCCTTCAGCTCGGCGAGCTCGAACTTGTTGTGCTGGAACTTGATCAACGGCTTGCCGAACGCCTCGCGTTCCTTGGTGTACTTGATCGCCTCCAGCACCGCCGCTTCGGCCATGCCCGCGCACGCCGAGGCGATTATGAGACGTTCTCGGGCGAGCTGCTCCATCAGCTGGTAGAAGCCAAGGCCCTCCTTCTCGCCGAGCAGATTGCCCGCGGGCACCCGCATGTCGGAGAAGAACAGCTCGCGGGTGTCCTGGCCGTGCTGGCCCACCTTCTCCAGCACCCGGCCGCGTTCGAAGCCCGTCAAGCTGTCGTTGGTCTCGGCGACGATCAGAGAGACGCCTGCGGCGCCCTGCGACGGGTCGGTCTTGGCCACGATCACAAGCAGATCACAATGGGTTCCGTTGGAAATGAACGTCTTCGACCCATTGATGACGTAGTGGTCCCCGTCGCGGATCGCGGTGGTGCGCACCGCCTGCAGGTCGGAGCCGGTGCCTGGTTCGGTCATTGCGATAGCGAGAACCGCTTCGCCACTGATGATCTTCGGCATCCAGCGTTGCTTTTGCTCGGCGTTGCCGTACGTGTTGATGTAATGCGCGACGATCGGGGAGTGCACGACCCAGCCTGTTGCCGAATCGTGGGCCAGCGCCAACTCCTCGGCTACGACTGCTGAGTACCCGAAATCACCTCCTGCGCCACCGAACTCCTCCGGCAGGTCCAGTCCGAGCAGGCCCGCGTCGCCGAGCTTGTTCCAGAATTCGCGGTCGACCTGATGGTTCTTTGCCCAACGCTCCTGATTCGGCGTCGCTTCCTTTCGGAAAAATTCCGCCGCGTGCTTGCGCAGGTCACGATGCGAATCGGTCTCCCATGTTGCGCGATAGGTGGGGAACAGTTCGGACATGGACTACCTCACTTCGTTTAACGGGATGTCCGGGCCGGCCGGGTTGGCCTGTGACACGACCGTCACGTCATCCAGAACGATACAACTGTATCGTATCTGATTCGTTTGTAAAGCCAGCTGGTCACGTACCATGGCTAGCTATGGTGAACCCGCGGGCGACGAATGAGGACCTGACCGCCAAGGCACGGATCCGGAATGCGGCGCTCGATCTCTATTCGCAGCACGGCGAGGATCGAGTGTCGCTGCGCGCGGTCGCAGCGCAGGCCGGTGTCACGCTCGGTTTGGTTCAACACCATTTCAAGACCAAGGCCGGGCTGCGTGACGCGGTCGATCAGTTGATCGTGGACTACTTCGCCGCGGCAATCGCAGAGGTCGCCGAAGAAGGGACCATCGCCGAGATCACCGCCGCCCGCGACAAGGCCGTGCGGCAGATGCTCGAGCAGAACCCGCCGGTGGTCAACTATGTGCGGCGCGCGCTGCTCGAGCCGTCGGAGAATCATCTGCATCTGCTCGACGTGCTCGTCGATCTGACCCGTCGCGAGGTGGGGGCCTTGCGCAAGTCTGGTCGCGCCTCCACGAAACGGCGCGAATCCACCCAGATCATAAGGGTTTTCGCGCAACAGATGGGCGAGCTGCTGCTGGAGCCGCTGGTCGACGCGGTCTGGGACCGCGTGGCCTCGCCGAGCGACAGGCGCAAGCCGCGGCTGCACGTCACCGTGGAGGGCGACTAGGGCACCGGCCGACAACGCCGGCCGACGTCCGCCGCGGCGGCGCACCGGTTCGGCCACCACGTCACCGAGTATGACGAACCTCACACCGAGCCGTGGACGACCCGCGGGAGGCAAACCGTTTCAGACGTTAAGTCGCGTCATGAAACGAAAGGCGTCCTGACATGGCGACGCATGTTCAACGTCACATCGGTTATCCGGCGAGGTTAATTCTGGCGGATTACCGCAGGGTCCGCCCGACCCCCCTTGCCGCTCCGGCCGCCCAACCAGAGACGGAGCCGTCGCCGCCAGATCGCCCCGCGCCGCACCACTACCCGTCGGACATGGGTGTCTTCGAATCCGCTCGAATGTCACGCGAATTGGGACGAGAGATGCCCCTGAATTCCCTGCAGGGGCAGAAGTCGCCGAACCCAATACTCAGTGCGCTGATGAATATGTCGACACGGCGCTTCTGGGTCCTGGTAGCCGGTGTCGCGCTAGTGGTGGTGGGCCTGCTCGCACTTCGATTTCCGGTCTTCCTTCCCGACTTCGATCAGTGGGGTTTCCAAATCAATTGCGGCACCGGGTTTCAGAGCGGTTTGACACAAGCTGGCGCGGCTGACTCGGGCGGAGCCCAGTTTGTCGATCAGTGCCACACGGCCATCGCGATGCGTCGTGCCTGGAGCATTCCTCTGACAGTGTTCGGAGCGTCGCTGCTGGGCGCACTGATGATTGGCCCGCCTCGTCAGCAGTCGGCGAACGCTCAGCCCGAATCGATCGACGCTACCTGACGGGCCGGCGAAGCCTCAGAACCAGGGGCCCGGGAAGTGGCCGTCCTGGTCCTGCACCATCACGATTTCCCTGCACTCGCCATTAAGGTTCGCGGCATTCTCCCCGCGACACACCAGCGTCCAGCCCGATATCCGCGCGAAGGGCCGGACGGACCAGGTCGTCGAGATCGGATCGGGAGCGGGCAAGGCGAGGACGGCAAAGGTTTTGCCAACGTTCGTGATGTACAGGTGGTCTTCGAAGAACGCCAACTTGGAAATCGACATCGCCTTCGCGTCGTCCCGTGTCTTCAACAAATCCCACTTTTGGGTTCTCAGGTTCCACACCCCGAACCCGAACTGCGAGTTCTCCGAGTTGCGACCATCGACGAATAGCTTCCCGTCCGACAGCGTCGCGGACAACGCGCCGCCGGAAATCCTGTCCGAATCGCCGATCTTGATGATGGCCTTCGCGTTCAGGTCATAGAACATGGTCGACGCGATCGGCGGGTTGCCGGAATCGACGAGCGTGATCTTCACCAATTTGTCCGGGCCATCGGACAACTCGCCGTCGACGCTCGAGATGTCGTTGTTTTGATAGATCGCTTCCCCGCTCGGCCGGCGCAGTTCCGCGCCCGACGTCTTGGCCGCGTCCGTATTCCGTTGGAAAGCAAGGACGTCCTGCCACACGCGACCCGGCTGCGGGTCGTTCCACATGAACGACAGATCGGTACTGGAAAGCATGACCGTCCGTGGCGGCGACGCGGCGCCATGCCCGTCGGTGAAGGCGTTGACCCACGCCACGCCGGATGTGGTTGCGGCGAGCCCCCAGTCGTTCGCCGAGGTCAATTTCAGGTCCGGGGTTGGCGGCTGCAGCTCTTTTGTCACCAACGGCTGGCTCGTCTTGAAATCGAAAACGTACGCGGTCGCCTTGGCGGCTTCGGTCGTTACCACATAAACGACCTTCATATCGTCCGCTGTGCCCGTCAGCGCGCAGATGCCACCGGTCAGATTTTCACCGGCGGGGATCGTCGGGATACCCGGCGCGAGGTATTGGCCCGTTTTCGTGTCGAACACCTTGGGGCGGATGTCCTCGAGCGCGGATTTGCGGAGTGAGAATTTCTCGGGACAGCCGAAGTATGCCGTTCCGCCGTAGCTCTTCCAGTCTTTCTCCAACGGACCTGTGACCGGAGGCGGCGCCGGAGCCGAACTGGTCGGTTTCGCGGTGGAAGTCGAGGTGCTGGGTGTGAGCGGGGGCGAAGGGGCGGTTTCCGAACAGGACGCGACGACCAGGCAGACGGCCGATGTGAGCAGGGCAAGCCTGTGTGTGGACACAGTTCGCCCCTTAACCCCACTCATCAACAAAAACCCCCGTTAAGTTCACGCAACAAACGAGCGTAAAGCCGGTCCGATGAAACCGCGACTTGGGTACGGCGGTCTTAGTCACATGAGCATCAAGTGGTACACCCAGAGCCATGAGCGGTCTTGCCGACGAAACACGGTGGATGGATGCCACGGATCAGGCGGCGCTGGTGGCCGAGGGCGCGGTCACGCCGAGCGAGCTGCTCGAGGCGGCGATCGAGCGGATCGAGCGATCGAACCCGTCGTTGAACGCCGTGGTCATCGAATGGTTCGATCACGCCCGGTCCGTGGCCGCCGATCCGGCCCTGCCCGACGGACCGTTCCGCGGCGTCCCGTTTTTGCTTAAGGACCTGTACACGAACTTCGCCGGTCAGACCATGTCGAACGGGAATGTCGCGCTGAAAGAAGCGGCCAAGATCGACACCACCGACACGACGCTGGTGGCCAGGTTCAAGGCGACCGGGCTGGTGATCGCCGGACGGACGAATACCTCCGAGATGGGCAGCCTGCCGACCGCGCAGCCGCTGGCCTGGGGGCCGACCCGCAACCCGTGGGGGTTGGACCGCACGTCCGGTGGGTCGAGCGGCGGGGCCGCCGCTGCGGTGGCCGCCGGGATGGTGCCGTTCGCCAACGCCTCGGACGGCGGCGGGAGCATTCGTATCCCCGCTTCCTGCTGCGGGCTGGTGGGGCTCAAGCCGAGCCAGGGGCGGACCACGGTCGGGCCGGCGCGCGCCGAGGTCGGGCTGGGCGTCGAACTGTGCGTCAGCCGCACGGTGCGCGACACGGCGAGGTTGCTCGATGCCGTGCGCGGTCCCGGCGTCGGCGACGCGGTGATCGCGCCGGCGCCGCAGCGGCCATACGTCGAGGAGCTGGGCGCTGAGTCCGGTCGGTTGCGCATCGGGCTGCTCGACGTCCATCCACGGGGAGGCTTCCTGCACGAGGACTGCGTCACCGCGGTGCGTGCCGCGGCGTCGATGCTGGAGGGGCTCGGGCACATCGTCGAGCCGGCCTGGCCGGCCTGTCTCTCCGATGGCACGTTGGCCGAGAAGTTCATGGCGCTGTGGGCGGTGCAGCTGGCCATGGCGGCGCGCGAGTTCGGCCAGACGCTCGGGCGCGAGTTGACCGCCGACGACATCGAGCCTGTGAATTGGGTGCACGTCGAGCGGGCCCGGCGGTTGACCGCCGTCGACTATGCCGCGGCGGAGGTGGCGGGCTGGGCGTTCCGGCGCACCCTGCAGCAGTGGTGGGCGGACGGTTGGGACCTGCTGCTCACGCCAACGGTGGCCGAACCGCCCCTGCCACTAACGGAATTCGAGAACAACCCCGAGCATCCGACGGCGCCGATGCGCCGCGCCGGTCAGTTCGCCGCGTTCACACCACCGTTCAACATGAGCGGCCAGCCGGCGATCAGTCTGCCCCTGCACCGCAATGCCGAGGGTCTTCCTATTGGCGTCCAGCTCGCCGCCGCCTACGGGCGGGAAGATATCCTCATTCGCGTTGCCGCCCAACTGGAAGCGGCACATCCGTGGTTGTCTGAGCGCCCGTTGATCCCATGATCCCGACGTGGTGCGATTACGAAATTACTTGTGCCTCAGGAAATATCCAATCGCCGCTGAGGACGCTGTCCTGCGGCCGGTACAGCCGGACCAGATAGTTCCATCCGGGTGTGATCGGCAAGCAGTTTGCTGTCGCCGCGTCGCAGCCACCGAACTGAATGGTGATCACTCCACCGGTGCCGCGCTGGGCAGTGATATTGTTGAGCGAATAGGCATTTCGCGCGTTTGGTGTGAAGTAACCGTCTTTGTTGTAGACGGTGACCGACCAGAACCCATCGACCGGCACCTGGTCCACGGACAGCCGATACACTGCGGCGCCGTCGTTTTCGGCCGGGTGGACGCTGAAATAGATCGCGTCCTTTTCCGGGTTGCCGCCCCATGCCGCTGCCGAGCCGATCAGCCGTCGCACCGGATCGGTGTCCTCCTTGGTGCCGAACATCTTCTTGGAGTCGGGCAAGGTGGCCGCAAGTCGAAGCAGGGCGCCGCGTACCGCCTTCTGGCTCAACGCATCCCAGTCGGGTATCTCGAAGCTGCCGGTGCCGTCCTGCTGCACCGCGATCGCGTCTTGGAGCGCATGGACCTCGTCGAGATCGGCCTCATCGTTCGGATTGACCAGGGTGCGAATGGCCACCATGACATACCGCGTCCCGACGTCGTCGCGGGTGAGGGTGTGTTCGCCCTGCCCATAGAACACGGCGGGTACGTAGTGGTCCTCGGTGATCACCTGCATCGACATGAACCGGCCGCCGGGGTCGGGCATCGTAATCGTGACCGGCCCGCCATCGAGGTCGAAGACGCCTGCCGAGTAAAGCGTGTCGCGGTTTGACCGCACCACCAGCTGCTTGTCCATCGGCGTGAGCTCTCGGATGTGGGTGAATCTCCCGAACCCGCCGTCGCCGACGATGTTGCTGAAATACAGGTCGCTTTCGGCCCGGATGAAGTTGTCCGCAGTTACCAGCACCGCCGCCTTCACCGCTCCCTATCGAACTCGACGGGCAGGCTCTTGGGCCCGCTGAGGCTGACCATCGGCTTCCATGGCACCGGTCCGGCAATGCGCGGGTTGCGCATCCGTTGAGCGAGGACGTTGAACGCTTCGGCGATCTCACGCCTGGCCAGATTGGCGCCCAGGCAGTAGTGCACGCCGCCACCGAAAGTCAATATCGGCGGTGCCCCCTCGCGAGTGACGTCGACGCGGTCCGGGTCGTTGTACACGGCGGGATCATGGTTGGCCGCAGCGGTGTTCACAAAGACCATCGTGCCGACGGGGAACATGTAGCCGTCGAGCTCGGCTTCCTCGACCACCACGCGAAGAGTTCCGCACACGATCGGCGAGTGCCGCATGGTTTCCTCGACCGCGCGCATCGCCAGTTCGGCATGCCCGCGGAGGAGCTCCCACTGCTCCGGGTGCTCGCACAGCACTTGCACCGAGGCGGCCACCTGGTTCCGGGTGGTGTCCGTCCCCGCCAACAGCAGGCCGCCCGCAAGCATGCGCAGTTCGGCGGCGTCGAGGCGGTCGCCGTCGTCCTCGGCGCGAATCAGCTCGGATAGCAGGTCGTCGGTCAGGCTGTCTCGGCGCCGGGCGACCATGTCGTCGACGTAGTCGTCGAACTCGCCCCACGCGCGCATCACAGCACCCTCTTCCGCGGCGAAGTCGACACCGAAGCTGAAGGCTTTGAAGATGTCGTCGGTCCACCGGGAAAACTGTTGCCAATCCTCGCGTGGAGCGCCGAGCAACGCGCAGATGATCGGGATCGGGTAGGGGCGTGCGATGTCGGCTACGACGTCACAGCGGCCCGCGCCGGCGACTTGATCGACCAGCCCGTTCATCACGTCGGCCATGGTGTCGTGCAGGCGCAGGGTCGCGCGGGGGGTGAAGGCCTTCGACGTCAGACTGCGCAGCCGATGGTGCGCGTGGCCTTCCAGGCAAATAATGCTGTTGACCACCTTGTCCCACAGCGGGCCCGAGGTGATGCCCTGGACGAGCAGATTCAAGCCGGGCGGGATCTGGAACCGGGTATCCCGAAGAACGGACCGGACTAGCTGGTATGAGAGGACTTCGGGTCCGTGCGGACCGAGCGCGACCGGGCCTTGCTGTTGCGCCGCCCGCAGGCGGGGACGGACCTCGGCAGGAGTTTCCTCGTCGCCGTATTCCAGGGTCGGAAGGTCGGCATCGAAAACGTTTGCGGGAGCTGTACCGACGGCCATGACGGTCTCCTGATCGGTTCCGCGAGTCATCGGTCGCGGGACGACTTTCACACAATGTATGGGCGCTGCAGGTGACAGTCAACGACATCGGGTGCCAAAGACGGCGTCTAACTGCCGTAGTCGAGCAGTTCGAAGTCGTCGCGCACGCCGCCCACGAAAAGTGTCGCCAATGGCGAGAAATCCAGCGTGCGCATCGCCAGGTTGCGGAACGCCAAACCGAAACGGGTCTTGGTGGCGAAGAACGGGATGTAGCGCACCGCGGCAGCTTGCTTGGCCTTGATGAAGGGACGCAGGCGCGATTCGTAGGCGGCGAAAGCGCGGCGGTAGTCGGCGCCGGCGCGGACAAGTTCGCCGGCCAGCACGTAGGCCTCGGTGATCGCCAAACCGGTGCCCTCGCCGCCAAGCAACGAAATACACCCGGCCGCATCCCCGATCACCAGCACCCGGCCGAGCGACCAGCGGTCCATGCGAATCTGGCTGACGACGTCGAAGTACAAGTCGTCGACGTCGTCGAGCGCCGCCAGGATCTCCCGGGATTCCCAGCCGACATCGCTGAACTCGTTGCGCAACTGGTCTTTTGGCGCAGTGCCGGTGTTGTCGCGCTCCGCGCGGAAGACGAACAGAAACATGGTGCGGTCGCCGCGCAGCGCGAAGCGCGCCAACTGCCGGCCGGGAGTGGAGTAGGTGACGTAGACCAGTTCGTCGCGGGGCCGGTAGCCGTCGACCACGCAGGCCGCCACCTTGCAGCCCAGATAGTGCTCGAAGTCCTCCTCTGGCCCGAACGCGAGACGCCGCACGTTGGAGTGCAATCCGTCGGCGCCGATCACCAGGTCGAAATCGCGAGGTGGCCCCTTTTCGAAAGTGAGGCCCACACTGTCACCGCGCTCGTCCACGCCGGCGATGCTGTCGCCAAAGATCGTTTCGACCGTGTCCTCGATGGTGGCGTAGATGGCGGCGGCCAGGTCTCCACGGGGCAGGCTGGTGAAGTCGTCGCCGATCATGCGGCGAAAGACGGCGACGTCCACGTCCGCTTTGATTTCGCCGCGCGGGCCGACGGAGCGCAGCCACTCGATCTGGTACCCGGCGGCGCGGATCGCGTCCTCGATGCCCATCCGTTTGGCGACTCGGTATCCGACGCCCCAGAAGTCGATCATGTAGCCGCCGGTGCGGAATTTCGGCGCCTGCTCGATCAGCGTCGGAGTGTGGCCGGTGCGGTGCAGCCAATGGGCCAGGGCCGCTCCGGCCACGCCGGCACCGCTGATGGCGATCCGCATAACTGCGATTCTGCCGTTGGGTGGGCTTCAGATGAGCGGGCTATGAAGTGAGCGCAAGAATTTCGCAAGGATTTGGCGAAGATCCGGCAAGCGGTGTGCGGCAGCGTGTAAAGCATGGACACCATCCATTGCTTGGAACGGGTGGTTGCCGGCGCCCTGCTTGCGGGCGGGGTTGCTTTGGCCGGAGTGGGGCCGGCCGCGGGCACCGCCTACGCGGACGACCACTGTTCGACGAGAACGGGCTGCTATCACGGGCCTGGGATGCGCTGGTGCCCAGGCGATTATGTGTGGCCCGGCTTGCGGGCTACGGGTTGGGACTTGAACGTCTGTCACGTTTACCACGAGCAGTGCCCGCCCGGCTACTACGGCGGCTGCCCCGACAACATCGTCGAAGGGCCTCCTCCACCGCCGCCGCCTCCGGTCTTCCGTACGCGGGAGGAATGCTTGCGGGCCCTCGGACTCCTCTGCGCATTCGCACCTTAGTAGCACGAAATGTGGTGTACCCCAATGAGAATCATAGCGATAATCGAGGCTGTCCTGGTGGCCGGCGCGCTGCTGGCGCCCGGTGCGGCGAAAGCCGAGGTTGCGTCGCCGCCGGCGCTGAGCCACTTCAACCCGTTGCGGCCGTCCCTCCCGCTTGGCGACCCCATGGCGGAGGCGGACGAGCTGCAGCGCCAGATCGCAGACCTGGACGGCAGCTGGGACAGTCTCACCCCGGCGCAGCGGAATCAGCGGATAGCGGGACTACAGCAGCTGGTCACCCAGGTGGACCTGGACAGCCGCAACCTGCCTCAGGATCAGAAGGCGGGGGTGGACGCGATCCTGTTGCCGTCACTGGGACATCTGGCTGCGCTCGTCATGAAGGCTCAAGGTCCCAATCAGCCGTGCTACTTCCCCGCCTGCCTGCCCGGGCTGTAGCAAGCGACGACGCGAGCTTCGGCTCGCCGCCGGGCTGGGTACCTGCACGCCGTCGCGCGCGCCGAGGTCCCCGAACTGCGCCGCGGCGACCAAGCTAGTCTTCGACGTCGTGACAGCGCCTACGCGGGCAAAGCTGGCCGACGGCCGCGACCTGCTGTTCTTCGCGTTGCCCGGGCACTGCCCGGCGCCGGTCGAAGATCGCAGGCCGTTGCCGGCGCGCGACCCCGACCCGTCGCAATTGCGGTTCGACCGGTCAACAGGGCAGTGGGTGATCGTCGCGGCGCTGCGCCAAGACCGCACCTACAAGCCGCCCGCCGACCTGTGTCCGCTGTGTCCGGGGCCGACCGGCCTGACCAGCGAGGTGCCCGCGCTCGACTACGATGTCGTCGTTTTCGAGAATCGGTTTCCGAGCCTGTGCGGC
>Ga0310909_10002979_pt1 | contig 10532 bp, 8 predicted proteins | sample GREbulkMGT000H_FD_203449 | JGI IMG/M metagenome (GOLD analysis project Ga0310909, IMG submission 203449) | Lab enrichment of tropical soil microbial communities from Luquillo Experimental Forest, Puerto Rico - GRE.bulkMG.T000H | ecosystem: Environmental > Terrestrial > Soil > Tropical forest >... | reverse complement strand
GTGCGTCGGCGCCGAGGGGCTCATCCAGAGGATCGTCGAATCCGCCGAGATGGCCACCCGGATCTACTGCGCGGGCGGCTGGTACACCGGCGACACACTCGACATCACCACCGCCACTCGGCAAGGCGTCACAATCCAATTCGGCGGTGGCCCGCACCCACAGGACTGGTACGGGACCCTCGATGCGATCGCGTCGGGACGGCTGGACCCGCTCCCCAGCGTCGGCAAGATCATCGGCCTCGACGAAGTTCCCGGCGCGCTCGACCTTGCCCGCAGGTCCGACGGCCCACCACGCATCGTGGTCCATCCAAATGGAGACGTCCGGTGACCGAACGCGAAGACCGCCAGGACATCTCGGATCTGTTGGTGCGCTACGCCACGGGGATCGACCGGCGCGACTGGCCGCTGTTCCGTACGGTGTTCACCGACGACTGCGAACTCGACTACGGCGAGATCGGCGCATGGAAGGGCGTAGACGCGGTAGTCGAATTCATGGAGCAGACCCACGCGTTGCTCGGGCACACGATGCACCGAATGAGCAATATCGCCATCACCGTCGATGGTAACCGGGGCGTGGCCCGCACCTACCTCGACGGACTGATGATGGCACCCGACAACAAATCCGGCGTGAACGCCATCGGTTTTTACGACGACGAGGTCGTCCGGACCGCCGACGGGTGGCGCATTGCCCGACGCCGGACAACCATAGTGCGCCTGATTACGCTCGGCGAAACATAAGGAGTGCCAGTGACATTCGCAGCGAAGTATGGACCTTGGGCGCTGGTCGCCGGGGCGTCCGATGGCGTGGGTGCCGCGTTCGCCGCGGGACTTGCCGAGCGCGGCGTCAACGTCGTGCTGCTCGCTCGCCGCCAGGCGGTTCTGGATGAGGTTGCGGCAGAGATCAATTTCCGGACTTCTGTCCAAACCCGCACCCTGGCAATCGATCTCGCTGAGCCCGGCGCGGCGTCGGCGATCGCCGCGGCCACCAGAGACCTCGAGATCGGGTTCCTCGTGTACTGCGCGGGGGCCGATCCGAACTTCAAGCCGTTCCTTGCGAATCCGATCGAGGCCGCCGAAGCGATGGTGCGGCGCAACTGCATGGTTCCGATGCAACTGTGCCACCATTACGCTCCCGCCATGATGGACCGAGGCAGCGGCGGAATCGTCATCTTCGGGTCCGGCGCGGGGCTGGCCGGCTGCACCAACATGGTCGCCTACGGCGCCTCCAAAGCGTTCGACATGGTGTTCGCCGAAGCGCTATGGGCCGAACTGCGCGACAAGGGCGTGGACGTCCTGGGCCTCATCCTCGGCAAGACGGACACGCCCGCATTGCGTCAACTCGAACACAGCCGCGGCCATCTAAGCTCGCCCGACGACGTGCCGTTGGGCGCCGCCGCCGTCGACGATGTCATCGCGGAGGCATTCGAGAACCTGACCAACGGCCCGACCTGGATGGTGGGTGAGGACATGCGCGCCGCCGTGCCGATGATGGCTTCGCTCACCCGCCGTCAGATCGTCGAACTGATGACACAAGCCAGCGCCGTGGCGATGGGCCCCGCGGACTGAGCCGGAGCGGAACCTCCGACCCCGGCAGTGCGTCGTAATGAATGATGAGCTGCGACAGCAGGTTTGCCGAAGTTTCAGATCAGCACGCCCGAACTTTGAGGATCGCCACATCTAGCCAGCAAAGACAGGGTCCGGCTCGCTTCGGCTTTGCCTACCCACAACGTTGCTGGGTTGCGGTTTCGCGGGTACTTTTGAAAGACAGTTCGCGACGGCAAGCGAGCCGACCTAGTCACCAATGATCGGCACCCCTCGATGAGTTGAAGGATGACGATGCCGGCCACAGACAGGCCCGTTGCCGCGGTCCCGACGACAGCACGCGCGCGGCGGCTGACCCTGATCCGTTCGGCGCTGCTCACTGCGATATTCATCGCCCCGGCGGTAGTGGTCCGGATCGTCGGGCTGCATCTGGACCCCATCGTCGCCCTGCTGGTCTTCGGGGCCGCGGTGGTGGCGGCCAGCTTCCTGCTGGCATGGGCCGCCGAAGCCGCCCAGATCGATGTCGCCGGCGGGCTGGCGATCGCGGTGCTCGCGTTGGTTGCGGTCCTGCCCGAATACGCCGTTGACCTCTATTACGCGTACACGTCCGGCCACAACGCGGAGTACACCCAGTACGCCGCCGCCAACATGACCGGGTCGAACCGGTTGCTCATGGGCTTGGGCTGGCCCGTAGTCGTGTTGGTCGGCATCGTCGTGGCGCGAAAGGCCGGCGCGGGCAAACGCGCCGGTTTGGCGCTGGAGCCGGCCAATCGCGTCGAGCTCGGGTTCCTGCTGATCGCCGGGGTGGTCGCATTCGTCATACCCGCGAGCGGCGAAATCCACCTGGCGCTGGGATTGGCGCTGCTGGCCTGGTTCGGCTTTTACATCTACAAAGTGAGCCACGGCGACGTGGAGGAACCCGACCTCGTCGGAACCGCAGCCGCGCTTGGGGAGCTACCGGATCGAAGTCGCCGCATCGCCGTCGTCGGTCTCTTCCTGGCGTCGGGCGCGGTGATCCTGCTGTGCGCCAAACCGTTCGCCGACAATCTGGTCGCAGCGGGTACCGAACTGGGCATCGACCGATTCCTGCTGGTTCAGTGGCTTGCCCCGCTGGCCTCCGAAGCACCGGAGTTCATCATCGCGGTCATCTTCGCCTCGCGCGGCAGGGGCACGGCGGCGATCGCCACGCTGATCTCCTCCAAGGTCAACCAGTGGACGCTGCTTGTCGGGTCGTTGCCGGTGGCGCACCTGCTCGGCGGTGGCGGATACTCGCTGGTGCTCGACTCACGTCAGATCGAGGAAGTGCTGCTCACGGCCACCCAAACCCTGATGGGGGTTGCGCTGATCCTGGGGCTGCGTTTCCGTGGGCCCGCGGCGTGGGCGCTGCTGGTGTTGTTCGTCGTCCAGTTCCCTATCGTCTCGACGCAAGGCCGGCTGGTGCTATCCGGGATCTACATCTTGGTGGCCATCGCCGGGGTGGTCGTCAACCGTCGCTACCTGCTTGCCACCGTCCGGGCGCCGTTTGTCGGAACGGCGATTCGCCACGGTGGTCGCCCCCAGCACGCGGAAGACGGTCCCGACACACAGACGTAGCCGGCGCTGTATAGCATCGCGAGTTGACTAGACCCGTCTCGGATTTGGAGCTCCAGTGGCCCGTGAAGTGCTGACCGTGATCGGCGTGGGCGGGATGGGCCAGGCGATCGCGCGGCGCCTGGGTGCCGGCAAGACGGTGCTGCTGGCCGACTACAACGAGGAGGCGCTGGCGTCGGTAACCGAAGCGCTGTCCGCGGATGGCCATCACGTCGAGACCGGCAAAGTCAATGTCTCGTCACCGGAATCGGTGCGCGGACTTGCCGCGCAAGCCGCATCCCTCGGCGCCGTGAAACAGGTGGCGCACACGGCGGGCCTGTCCCCGTCGCAGGCCTCGGCCGAATCAATCCTGGCCGTGGATCTTTTGGGTACCGCGCTTGTGTTGCAGGAATTCGGCGAAGTCGTCGCCCCAGGCGGCGCGGGCGTCGTCATCGCGAGCATGGCCGGGCACATGTTCCCCCCGTTGAGCGCCGAACAGGAACACGCGCTGGCCCACACCCCGGCCGGCGAACTGATGGGACTGGAGTTCGTAAGCCCCGAAAAGATCACCGATTCCGGAATCGCGTACGGAATCGCTAAGCAGGCCAACCACATTCGAGTCCGTGCCGCCAGCGCGCAATGGGGCCGCCTGGGTGCGCGCATCAACTCGATCAGTCCTGGCATCATCTCTACGCCGATGGGACAGCAGGAACTCGCCTCCCCGGTGGGTGACGGCATGCGAGCGATGATCGCCGCCTCGGCAACGGGTCGCCTCGGAACGCCCGAAGACATCGCCTTGGCCGCCGCCTTTCTGCTGGGCCCGGACGCGTCCTTCATCACCGGCACCGACCTGCTCGTCGACGGAGGCGTCATCGCGGCCATCAAAGCGGGAAGGCCGACAGGTTAACAAACGGTGGCCACCGAGCATATGCTGACTGAATGCCGCAAAAGGTATTGCGCGACCGCCTGATCGATCTTGAGGTTCCGAGCGAGGATGTGGCCCGCGGTAAGGCGCTGCGAAAAACTGCGTCGAGACGAGCCCTTGCACAACTCACCCCCTCTCCGCGAACGGCCACCGAAATCCTCGTCTCCCAAAACGCGGACCGGTTGCGCGAACTCGTCCCGCTGCGTTTCGCCCGAATGCTCGCTGACCCCTTTGCGTTCTACCGAGGTTCTGCCGCGGTCATGGCTGCCGACCTCGCAGCAAACCCGTCGACCGGGATCGAAATCATGTGCTGCGGCGACGCCCATGTCTCGAATTTCGGGATGTACGCCGCCCCCGACCGTTCAATAGTGTTCGACCTGAACGACTTCGATGAGGCCGCTGTGGCGCCCGCCGAGTGGGACCTCAAACGCCTGATCACCAGCGCGATCGTCGGAGGCCGCCATGCCGGGTACCCGAGCAATGCCATCCGCCGTTATGTCGAAGAGGCGTTGGTGGGCTACCAAACCAGCCTGCAGGCGATGCTCGAGAACATGGACGTTATGGACCGCTACTACCTGCGGGTGGAGCCGGAGCGCTACGTCGGGAAGGTATCCAAGGGCCTGCTGGGGGTGATTCAGAAAACGACTGCCCGGGCGCGCACCCGCACGTCGGCGCAAGTCTTCAAGCAGATCATGAAGATTGGACCGGACGGAACCCCGCGCCTGCGCGAACAACCCCCCGTCCTGCAGCACGTCGACGAGGAGATCGAAGCCCCACTGGTGGAGGCGGTCCAGGAGTATCTGGCCGCGGTCCCGGCCGACGTTGCGCTACTGCTGTCGCACTTCCGCCCTACCGACCTCGCACTCCGGGTAGTCGGCGTCGGCAGCGTCGGTACCCGGTGTTACCTGGTCATCCTGGTCGGCCCCAACGGCACGCCGCTGATCCTGCAGATCAAAGAGGCCAACCGATCGGTGCTCGAAGAATACGGCGGTTGGCGCCAGCCAGCCCCGATGACCGCGGCCATCGAGGCGAAGGGCCAGGGTGTGCGCGTTACCGATGGGCAGCAGATCCTGCAGGCGATGTCGGATGTGTTCCTCGGGACGACACGCAAGGACGGCCGCGACTACTACATCCGTCAGTTCCACGACATGAAGGGCACCGTCGAGACCGAAGGTATGTCGGCGTCGACGTTCGGCGAGTACGTGAGCGCTTGTGCGGTTCTGCTGGCGCGCGCGCACTCGCAGAGCGCGAACGCATCGATACTGCGCGGTTATGTGGGCACCAGCAACACTGCACACGATGCGATCGCCGAGTGGTCGTACGCCTATGCCGACAAGTCGCTCGACGACTTTCATCAGCTTCATGCGGCGGCCAAGGCCGGCGACATCGAGGTGGCCGACGATCCGCTGAGATAGCCGATGAGAAGCCGCGCGGCAATCCTCTATGAATACGGCCGGCCGTGGTGTGTCGAAGAGTTCGAGCTGGATCCGCCGCGGTCCGGTGAGGTCCTCGTCCGGCTGGCCTCCAGCGGGCTATGCCACTCCGACGAACACATTCGGCAAGGAAAGCTGGCGCCTGCAGCGGATACCCTGCGCGCCCCCGGGTTGCCGGCGATGTCGCCGACGATCGGCGGCCACGAAGGCTCCGCCGTCGTGGTCGAAGTGGGGGACGGGGTGAGCGGCTTCGCGCCCGGCGATCACGTCGTCACGTCCTTCGTGGCGGTCTGCGGGCAATGCCGCTGGTGCGCCTCGGGCATGGAATACCTGTGCGACAACGGGTCTCTGGGACCCTGGCACCAGGCATGCCGACCGACGGCACCTTTCGCCATCACACGGTCGACGGGCGAAACCTCGGGCACGTGTCCAAGATCGGGGCGTTCGCCGAACACACCGTCGTCGCGGCGAATTCGCTCGTCATGATCGACCGCGGTTTCCCGCTGGTGCCCGCCGCCCTGCTGGCGTGCCCGGTTCCGACCGGATACGGTTCGGCGGCCCGGCGTGCCAAGATCCGCGGCGGCGACACGGCGGTGGTGATCGGCGCGGGCGGTATCGGCACCGCGGCCATTCAGGGCGCGCGCATCAGCGGTGCGGCCCGCATCGTCGCGGTCGACGTGAGCGAATTCAAGCGCGAGTCCGCGGTGAGGTTCGGTGCCACTCACGCCGCCGCGACCGCACCCGAGGCGATCGACATGGTGCGCGAGCTGACCCACGGCGTGATGGCCGATGCGGTCGTCGTCTCCCCGGCGATGATCGGCGAGGCGGATGTAGAGACGGCCTTGACGCTCACTCGCAAGGGCGGCACGTGTGTGCTCACCGGCCTGCCATCGCCGATGACGGACTCGATCGCGGTCACGCTGCAGGAGTTCATACTGATGAATAAGACGTTGTGCGGCACCGTGTTTGGCGCCTGCAGCCCCAAGAGCGACATTCCGGTATTGGCCACGATGTATCGGTCGGGACAACTACTCCTCGATGAGATGGTCACCAAGCGCTACGCGCTCGACGAGATCAACGACGCCTATGCCGACCTGGTCGACGGCAAATTGATCCGCGGCGTCATCGATTTCGGCCTTGGCTAGTTCCGGTCGCCTGCCCGTGCGGTGCAGCCATTCTCGGGGCCGCAGCCGCCAGGTGCGTCGAGCGTATTCCAGCTCGGTGTAGGGCCATTGGGTCACGATGCGGCCGGTGGGCGAGCGGAAGTAGCTGTCGCACTGGGTCCAGACGGTGCGTTCGAGGTCGGCGGAAAGCTCGTCGTTGTAGCGCTTTTCGGCTTCCGGGCGCACGTCGACGTATCCGCCGCGACGCGCCACACGGCTCACCGCGCTGGCCACCAGTCGCGCGCCGGCCTCCAGGATGTAGACGATCGAGTTGCCGCCCTGGTTGGTGTTGGGTCCGTAGAGCATGAAGAAGTTGGGGAATCCACCGACGGCCACGCCCAGGTAGGCGCTCGGATCGGCTCCCCAGCGCTCGTGCAGCCGCTGCCCTCCGGTCCCGATGACGTCGATGCCCGACAGGTAGCGCGACGTCTCGAATCCGGTGGCCAGTACGATCACATCGACGTCGAACCTTCGGCCGGTGGCGGTGATCACCGACGTCTCGGCGATCCCCTCGACGGGGTCGGTCACCAGCTCGACGTTGTCCTTTTGCAGCGCCCGGTAATAGTCGTCGCCCAGCAGCACCCGTTTGCAGCGGAACGGATAGTCCGGCGTCAGCGCACGGCGCAGCGGCTCGTCCGCGACGGTGCGCTCCAGGAACGACGTCGCGATGTTCGTGCGTGCCGCCACCACCGGATCGTCGGCGAAAGTCGCCGTGTTGTCGTGGTGAAATTTCCAGATCTGCCAACGCTTGCGGCGCACCGCCAGCGGGCTGCGGCGGAACTGTGTCAATTCGGTTGGGCTGTAAGGTCGGTCGTCCTTGGGCACCATCCATGGCGGAGTCCGCTGAAAAACCGTCACGCGTTCGGCGATCGTCGCCAGTTCGGGAACGGCCTGCACCCCGCTGGCGCCGGTGCCGAGTACCGCCACCCTTTTGCCGGCCAGGTCGACGGCGTGATCCCATCGCGCGGTGTGCATGATCGCGCCCCCGAAGTCGGTCAGCCCCGCGATATCGGGCAGCTTTGGCGATCCGAACAATCCGACGGCACACACGACGACGTCGGCGGTCACCGTGGCGGCGTGCCCGCCACGGTCCAACTGGCAGTCCCAGCTCCAGGTGTCCGGGTTCCACCGGACGGAGCGGACTTTGGTGCCGAGCATCAGATGGCGGCGCAGATCGAAATCGTCGGCCACCGACTCCAGGTAGGCCAGAATCTCGGGCTGCCGGGCATAGGTGCGGCTCCAGGATTTGTTGGGCGCGAACGAGTACGAGTACAGGTGACTCTGGACATCGCAGGCGGCACCCGGATAGGTGTTGCGCCGCCACGTGCCTCCGACCCCGTCGTCGCCCTCGATGATCACCAGATCGTCGATGCCGGCGCGACGTAACGCCACCGCCGCGGCGAGACCGCCGAAACCCGCACCGATGATCGCTACCCTCGGTGCGCGTCGGCGCCGTGTCGCCGCCCGCAGCCGGCCGACCGCGTAGCGCCGACGCGCCTGTCGGCTGCTCACGGGCGAGCCCCTGCAGCGCGGATCTCAAGCCCTTCCATGTCGCCGTTGACCCGCCACGCCTCCAGGATGTCGGCGTATTCGGTTGGCGCGCCGAAGAAGAAGCTGCCCTGACGAGTCTTGGCGTCCGCCTTGCCTTCCCGGTTGTAGTAGCCGGGGGTGCACGTCTTGGCCCGCTCGGCGGTCGCGGCCGACCGGGCCGCGACGGTTTCGACCCAGGCAGCTTCCGCCCCGGGTGACGCCTCGACTTCGGCGACGCCGCGCGCAACCGCCCAGGCAATGATCCACGCGACGTGGCTTGCCTGGACGTCGAGCAGGTATGGGAAGTTCACCGTAAGCCCGGCCTGGGCGATGCTTTCGATGAAGCAGTTCGGGAACCCGTTGGTGCACAAGCCCTGGAACGTGCGCACACCGTCACGCCACCGGTCGGTCAGCGTCACGCCGCCGCGGCCGATCAGGTCGAACCCGGTACGCCGGCAGTAGTCCGTGCCCACCTCGAAACCCGTTGCGAAGATCAGGCAGTCGAGTTCGTACGTCACTCCGTCGACGACCACGCCGGCCTCGGTGATGCGCTCCACTCCGCGACCGCGGGTGTCGACCAGTGTGACGTTGTCGCGGTTGAACGTCTGCAGATACTCGTCGTGAAAGCACGGACGCTTGCAGAAATAGCCATACCAGGGTTTGAGCGCCTCGGCGGTGGCGCGATCGGCGACGATCTCATCGACCCGGGCCCGGATCTCGTCCATCTTGGCGAAGTCGGCCAGTTCGATGTCGTGAGCCGATGAGCCATTGCGATCATGGCGCATAACCGGGAGCTTGCGGGTGATGCTTGTCCAGGCATCCGCGACGAGATCCTCCTCGGCCCGTCCGCCGGCCGTCAGGATCTGAAAGTTCCGTATGCGCTCGCGCTGCCAGCCCGGCCGTAATGTGTTGACCCACTGTTGATCCGTGGGCCGGTTGGCTCGCACGTCCACCGATGACGGGGTGCGCTGGAACACGTGGAGATGCTGCGCCGCCGCGGCGAGGTGCGGGACGCACTGGATCGCAGTAGCACCGGTACCGATGATGCCGACCCGCTTACCGGCCAGTTTCTCCAGCGTCTCGCCGGTGTAGCCATAGTCCCACCGACTGGTATGGAACGTCTTCCCGCGAAAGGAGCCGATTCCGGGGATGCCGGGGAGCTTGGGTTTGGCCTGATACCCGTTGGCCATAGACACGAACTTGGCCCGGATCTCGTCCCCGTGGTTGGTCCGAATGATCCATCGGGAACTTTCGGCCTCCCAACGGATCTCATGAACATCGGTCTGCAGGCAGGCATCGCGGTACAGGTCATAGCGCTCGGCAATGGCCCGGCAGTGCGCAAAGATCTCGGCGCCCTTGGCGTATTTTTCCGTGGGCATGTAACCGAGCTCTTCCAACAGCGGCATGTAGACAAAGGATTCGACGTCGCAGGCGATCCCCGGATACCGGTTCCAGTACCAGGTGCCACCCACGTCGGCCGCCCTGTCGATCAGCCGGATGCTTTCGACCCCGAGTTGACGGAGCCTCGCGCCCGTCAACAGCCCACCGAAACCGGCACCGACGATCGCCACGTCAACCTGGTCGGTCAGCGGTTCGCGGGCGAACTCGCCATCCACCCAAGGGTCTTCGCCGAACCGGGCAAATTCACCCGCGATCTCGACGTACTGCGCGATCCCGTCGGGGCGCAGTCGCCGGGCCCGCTCTTCGGCGTACTTCTGCCGCAGCGCGTCGACGTCGAACGTCAGGCCAACGGACTCGGTCAAGGTCTCGACTTCCTGTTCGTGGCCTCGACTATATAATCAATCGCTTGATCATATCAAGGGATGTGGCGTGTCTCGTCGAGTCTGCGGTGACGGCATCGACCCTGCGCTCAGGGCGCGGATTTTTGCGAACCCACGCGCTGGTTGCAGTCTCGACGGGTAAGCAACGTGCCCCTGATCAGCCGCTTGGCCGAGCCCAGCGCCGCGTGGTAGTCCTCCGCCGGCAGGGTGGCCGCCAACTCGGTCAACCCGTAGATCAGCGAATAGATCGCTTCCACCGCGCCCCTGCGGTAGTCCTCTTCCCCGACTATGCCCTCGATGATCTTTTTGAACGCCTGAAACCCAGTGCTGCCCGCCAGCCCGGAGTCGACCGCGCTTTCCGCCCGAATCGCCCACTCGAAGGCGGCGAGATCCGGGTACTCGCGCATCAACCGGCCCGATTCATCAAGCACCGCTTCGATGCGGTCGATCACGCCGCCAGGGCTGCCGGCGGCCTGGCGCAGCCGGGGCAACGCGACGTCGGTTCTGGCCGCGACCGCCGCCTTGATCAGCTCCGACTTGTTCGGAAAGTAGTTGTACAGGCTGGCGCTGGTCACCTGAGCCGTGCGGG
>Ga0310909_10002977_pt1 | contig 10535 bp, 8 predicted proteins | sample GREbulkMGT000H_FD_203449 | JGI IMG/M metagenome (GOLD analysis project Ga0310909, IMG submission 203449) | Lab enrichment of tropical soil microbial communities from Luquillo Experimental Forest, Puerto Rico - GRE.bulkMG.T000H | ecosystem: Environmental > Terrestrial > Soil > Tropical forest >... | reverse complement strand
CCCGGTTGGTTCCGGTAATAACGAATGCTCGTCAAGCGAAGAGCTCCAAACCCGCAAAATCAGAAAACACGTTCGTTTGGTTGGAGCAGTTGATTGCAGCCAATCTTTCTTTACTGTTTCCGGGAATGGAAATCGTAGAAGCCTACGCGTTCCGGGTGACTCGCGATGCGGAAGTCGCCATTCAGGAACTGGAAAGCGATGACCTGCTGGAAACTGTCGAAGAGGCCATGAGACAGCGGCGGTTTTCGAACGTCGTTCGTCTTCAAGTGGACGCCAACGTATCCGAGAAAGTACTGGAGATCCTTGCCAGCAACCTGCCGATCGACAAACAGGATGTGTACCGCATCAAAGGCTCCATCGGGCTCGGACGGCTGATGGAACTGTATGCCATAGATCGCCCGGATTTGAAGGATAAGCCCTTCGCGCCAACAATACCCTCGAGCCTGGGAGCGGATGCGGACGAGAATGTGTTCTGCGTCATCCGCCGCGGTGATCTCTTGCTGCATCATCCGTATGAGTCTTTTCAACCGGTTGTCGAATTCCTGCAGGAGGCAGCGCGCGACCCAAATGTGTTGGCGATCAAGGTAACCTTGTATCGCGTTGGCCGAAACTCGCCGATTGTGGCTGCCCTCCTCGAGGCTATTGAGCAGGGAAAGCAGGTATCGGTCCTAGTCGAACTCAAGGCTCGGTTCGACGAAGAAAGCAATATCGAGTGGGCGCGAACCCTGGAAGATGCCGGCGTACACGTCGTGTACGGGTTGGTCGGAATGAAGGTGCATTCCAAGATTGCTTTAGTAGTCCGGCGTGAAGGCAAGGATATTCGCCGCTATGTGCACATGGGGACGGGCAACTACAATCCGATGACTGCCCGCATTTATACCGACTTCGGCTATTTGACGTGCAATGAAAAAATTGCGGATGATGCGACTCACTTTTTCAACGCTCTGACGGGATATTCGCGAAAAAACGAGCCACACGAGCTCCTTGTGGCTCCCGTCAATCTTAGGCAGAGGCTCGAAGAATTGATCCTTAGAGAAATCGCGCTTCAGGAGACGGGAGGGCACGGCCATCTGATTTTCAAAATGAATGCACTTGAGGACCCGCAGATGATCCGGTTGCTGTATCGGGCTTCGCAAGCGGGTGTGAAGGTTGAGCTGTTGGTGCGTGGACTCTGCTGCTTACGGCCTTTAGTAAGTGGATTCAGCGACACTATTCGTGTTACGAGCATCGTCGGACGGTTCTTAGAGCACAGCCGTGTCTACTACTTCCGCAATGGTGGAGCCGAGGAAATCTATCTCGGCAGCGCTGATCTTATGCGCCGGAACTTGAGTCATCGCGTCGAAATCCTCTTTCCGGTCGGTAATCCCGAGCTAGTTCGTCGCTTGAAGGATATTCTTGACATTCAGTTGGCCGACGAAAGGAAATCTCATCATTTGCAGAGTGACGGACATTACATCCGGAGCAGCAAGAGTGAACAACCTGATGCAATCGACAGCCAACTTCAGTTCCTCGCCCATGAACGTGGGCCTCTCAAGGTTGCTAAAGGCTTGGCGGTCCTATCCCGCAAGCGTCGCATTGCAGATCGGCGGGCTAACGCGCGAACAAAAACCTAATTATCTCAATCTTTTCAATCATCCGAATCTCGCAAATCCAGGTAACAATCCCCCGAATCATCCAACTCGCGTTGCATTTTCCTTTTGAATCTAGCACACGGGATCAAGTACCTACACCGCGCAGCTACTAAACGTGTGGCGGCCCCAGGTACGGGAACTAGTCTAACAGATCGCCGTGCGGTCCAACTTTATCTCCTTTCCGTTCGTGAGCATAGAGAGGAAAACGTCGACAACATCGTCGGTGAGCGCTTTTGTCGGATTCGATGCTCACCGGGTCGTGAGTGATATGGCGATTTATGGACAGTTACGAGCCCACTACAGTGTGCGCACGTTGACTTGCTCGCGGGCACGGCTTAAGCAAAATCTGCGGATTGCTTGCCCTTCTTCTCATCGGTAAACTTGCTCTTGCGCCTAGACCCATGAATGAACTCTATAAAGAGGCCGTTTCTCTTTCCATTTTTGAAAAGTGCGTCGCCGCCGTTTTCGGCATTCTGGTTATTCACCTCGCCTTCCGCGTCATCGAAGAGACACTTCCTCGCCGTTTCGGACGCGCCAACTCGCGTTACAAAGTCCGCAAATTCCTGATCTTTACGGGCTACACAACGATTCTGCTCTTTCTGGCGCTTCTGTTTGAGGATCATCTCGGCCGCTTGGGCTTCGCGATTGGTGTGATTGGCGCAGGCGTCGCCGTCGCTCTGCAGGACGTGCTTGCCAGCATCGCCGGCGCGTTCACCATTGGTTTTTCGCGCCTTTATATCGTCGGTGACAGAGTGCAAATCGGCGAGTCGAAGGGCGACGTAATCGATATCGGGCTTTTGCGCACCACCTTAATGGAGACAGGGAATTGGGTCAAAAAAGATCTCTATAACGGACGCGTCGTTCGTATCCCCAATAGCGCGGTGTTAAAAGGTCCGGTCTTCAACTATTCCCAGGGATTCCAATTCATCTGGGATGAAGTCAAAGTAGTGCTGACGAACCAGTCAGATTGTGAACTCGCCCGCGAGATATTCACACGGGTAGCCCGGGAAGCGGTGGGTAACTATCTCGTTGAGGCACAAGCTGCCTGGAAAGCTATGACGGACTATTACCAGACCGAAAATCCTTCGCTGGAGCCAACCGTTACTCTGGCCGTGAATGGCGGAACATTTGAATTCAGCGTCAGCTACGTCGTCGACTACTCCAAGCGCACCGCCATGCAAGACCAGCTCTACTCAAAGATCGTGGAGGAAGTTGCTAACAGCAACGGACGCATGCAATGGGCCATCACCTCAGCAGTTCAGACGTTGCCGCCGATCACACCCAAGCCGGCAACTTTCCCTTCCGGTCAGGGGTCGGCCAAACCCGCCACCTCCAATTAAAACAGTTGTCGCTTGTTCGGCAGCACGACGCTCAACTGAACATCAGTAGCGCGCTGCGATGCTAGGCGTTCTGAATTCACGCGAAATGCGAGTGTCATAGTTGCTGCCAGGTCCGTTCCAACTTTTCGACTGGCGGCCATTTCAGCCACACATGTAGCGAGCATTCTTCCTTCGTTAAGTTCGTCGAACGAAACGGGATGCTCAAAACCATGCTCAGCTCTCGCAGCCGCGATAATTTGCCCAATCCCGTTCAGAACGGTAACCAACCCTATGTGACGCAACACGCCGGCGATTGGAGACTTGTTCGACATGTTCGACTTCAAGCCGAAGCGCTAACCAAATAGACGGTACTTACAGAGATGACCCTGTCCGGCATCTGCTAGTCAGCCGCAGAAATGGATGAGGGCCTTAGCGTCTTCAAGAGTGCCGCGATAAAGAAATCCTAATAAGATAGACGCCTCGCCTACAGAGGAGGCAAGCCGTGAGTCCAACGCAAACGAGGGCCGCGCTGAGCGATTACTTGGCTGCGGAGCGAACGTTTCTCGCGTGGATTCGCACGGGCCTGGCGCTGATGGGGTTTGGTTTTGTGGTGGCGCGCTTCGGGATTTTCCTTCAGGAATTCCAATTTGCGGGAAATCAGCACGTATTGCCGACCGGGCTATCGCTTTGGTTCGGGACGGCACTAATCGTGGCGGGCATCGTGGTGAATCTAGGTTCGGCGTGGCGGCACGTGCGGCTCGTTCGTGAACTGGATCGAGGGGACACGACGTCGTCGCGCGCGCTGGCGCAAGCAGTTGCGACGGCTCTGTTCCTGGCGCTGGTCGGGATCGCGATGGCAATTTATCTGGTGACAGTGCGAGATTCGGCGGGCAGCAATTCGGGAAATTTTCATTCGACGAAGATGGAGGAGGAACTTATGGGAGCGGAAGGGAGTAAGGGAGTGGCGAACGGAGTCGTGAAGAAACCGAGCAATCATTCGGTGGATGAGACGGTCGCGAAGCTCAGGGGTATCTTGGAAGCGAAAGGCGTCATGCTTTTTGCGCTGGTGGACCACAGCGGAGAGGCGACGAAGGCGGGGCTGAAGATGCCTCCCACGAAATTATTGATTTTCGGCAACCCCAAAGGAGGCACGCCGCTGATGCTGGCGGCTCCGAGCGTAGCGATCGACTTGCCGCTGAAAATTCTGGTGGCCGAAGACGCGCAGGGCAAGGTCTGGCTTTCTTACAATAGCCCTGAATACTTGGAGGAACGCCACGGCCTGCCGCAGGACCTTTTGCAAAATATCTCCGTCGTAGAAGTCCTGGCGGCGAAGGCTGGCGAATAAGAACAGTCGATATCAGGCGTGGCTGTTGGAAGCTCCATTTGAGGCGAATAGGGCATTCGAAAGGATCCCAGGCCCTAACGCCCAACGCTTGCAGGATCGGAATGCCGATGCCATAATCACGCTGCCCTAACCCCGAGTAAAGGTCCCCGTCGCGTATGCCTGGTTTTGATTTCGTGGTGGCGCCATGAACGAAGTTCTTCAGATCGCTTACCTGGCTAGACATGGCGAAACAGCCTGGACGATCACCGGCCAACACACAGGCCGCACCGATTTACCCCTTACCGAGCAGGGGGAGGCCAATGCGCGGCGGATCGGGGAGCGCCTTAGCGGACTGACGTTCAGGAAGGTATTCACGAGTCCCTTGCAGCGTGCCGGAAGGACATGTGAGTTGGCTGGGTTTGGGTCAGTAGCTCAAATCGATGGCGATCTCGTCGAATGGGACTATGGTGAGTACGAAGGGCGCTTAACGATTGACATCTTGAAGGAACGCCCGGACTGGCAATTGTTCCGCGACGGCTGTCCTGGAGGGGAATCGCCACAGCAAGTTGCCACTCGGGCTGATCGGGTAGTCAGCCGCGTGCGCGCAATCGCAGGAGATGTTCTGCTTTTTTCCAGCGGTCATTTTCTCCGAATGGTGGCCACCCGATGGATCGGCATCGAGCCAATCAATGGTCAATCTCTCATGCTGAGCACGGCGAGTCTAAGCGCAGTGGGGTATGAAAACAGCATCTTGCGCCCGGCGATCCGGCTGTGGAATGACACCCATCATGTGCTCACATCGAGCGAGCAGAATGCCGCCCGATTTCACGCGAGAGCAACCAGTTAGCAAGCAACGAGGTGACGTGATCGTCTGGAGGAGCGCATATGCAACTTGGAATGATAGGACTGGGAAGAATGGGCGCCAACATGGTGCGACGGCTCATCAAGAAAGAACACGACTGCGTCGTGTTCGACAGGTCGACGCAAATCGTGAGCGAACTAGCAAAAGAGAATGCGGTCGGAGCAACTTCGCTCCAGGACTTTGCAAAAAAACTCAAAACACCGCGGGCAGTATGGCTGATGGTTCCTGCGGCGGTCGTCGATCAGACCATCGCTGACCTAATGCCCCACCTCGAGGCAGGCGACATCCTAATCGACGGCGGCAATTCCTACTATGTCGACGACATTCGCCGCGCGAAGGAACTCGCAGCGAAGCGCATCCACTATGTGGATGTAGGCACGAGCGGCGGTGTGTGGGGCCTCGAACGTGGTTACTGCATGATGGTCGGCGGAGAAAAGGATGTGGTCCAGCACCTCGATCCGATCTTTTCCGCACTCGCCCCCGGCCGGGGCGACATCCCGCGCACGCCGGGTCGCGAGAAGGTTGACGGCACCGCCGAGCAAGGGTACTTGCACTGCGGTCCAAACGGCGCTGGCCACTTTGTCAAGATGGTCCATAACGGAATCGAGTACGGAATCATGGCAGCCTACGCCGAAGGGCTGGCAGTGCTTCGTGGCGCCAACATCGGAAAGCAAGCAGGTCAGATCGACGCTGAGACTACTCCCTTGCGCGATCCTGAACACTACCAGTACGAGCTTGATCTGCGGAACATTGCGGAAGTGTGGCGGCGCGGCAGTGTGATCGCCTCCTGGCTGCTGGACCTTACGGCCACCGCCTTGCTCGAGGATCCGACGCTTTCGAAATTCGCCGGGCGGGTGTCGGACTCAGGCGAAGGGCGCTGGACTATCAAAGCAGCAGTCGATGAAGCGGTGCCCGCACCAGTGTTAACCGCATCTCTGTACGAGCGCTTCAGCTCACGCGGCGAAGCGGACTACGCGAACAAGCTCCTATCTGCCATGCGTTACGAGTTCGGCGGCCACTTGGAGAAAGCGGCTGGAAAATCAGGAGCTGCTTGAGAAGGCATATCATGACCAACTTTCACTCGGACGCGCTTGTTTTCTTTGGTGCTACAGGCGATCTTGCCTATAAAAAGATCTTCCCAGCCTTGCAGGCAATGGTGAAACGCGGACACTTAAATATACCGGTCGTCGGTGTAGCCAAAGCTGGATGGAATCTCGATCAACTTCGCGCGCGTGCAAAGGATAGCCTCGAGAAATACGGTGGGGTCGACGCCGCCGCGTTCGAAAAGCTCTGCACCTTGCTGCGTTATGTCGACGGCGACTACGAGAACCCGGCCACCTTCGAAGGCCTTCGCAAAGAGCTGAGGGACGCACGTTATCCCGCTCATTACCTGGCTATTCCACCTGTTCTGTTCGAAACCGTTGTAGAACAGTTAGCGAAATCGAATTGTGCCCGGGGTGCGCGAGTTATCGTTGAGAAGCCATTCGGGCACGAACTTGTCTCGGCGCAAGGTCTTAACAAAGTCTTGCTTGGCGTTTTCAACGAAGCGGACATCTTTCGCATCGACCACTATCTTGGCAAGCGCCCGGTGAACAATATGTTGGCGTTCCGTTTCGCGAATGCTTTTGTTGAAGCCTTTTGGAACCGCACCTACATCAAAAGTGTGCAAATCACCATGGCAGAGGACTTCGGCGTTCAAGGTCGAGGAGGCTTCTACGATCAGACAGGAACCATTCGCGATGTAGTCCAGAACCACCTCTTTCAAGTTCTTTCCAATTTGACGATGGAACCGCCAGCAAGATTGGACAGTGAGTCCGTGCGCGACGAGAAAGTAAAAGTGTTGAAAGCGATTTCACCCATCGAAGAGAAGAATCTCGTACGCGGCCAGTTCCTCGGCTATCGCGATGAACCTGGCGTTGCAAAGGATTCGAAGACGGAAACGTTTGCTGCGCTTAAACTAGAGATCAATTCCTGGCGCTGGAAAGGAGTTCCCTTCTACATCCGTGCCGGAAAGTACCTGCCGGTGACTTGCACGGAAATTGTAGGCAAGTTTCGCAAACCTCCTACATTGGTCCCCGAAAGTGCCTTGACGGAAAACCATTTGCGGCTCCGTATCAGTCCTGAGGTCACCATCGCGATGGGAATGATGGTGCTGGCCCCGGGCGAGGGCATGGCGAGCCAAACGGTCGAGATGGTAGCCAGCCGGTCTCCACGTGCTGCCGACATGGACGCGTACGAAAGAGTGTTGGGAGCAGCAATGGAAGGAGATGCGTCGCTGTTCGCGCGAGAGGACTACGTAGAGGAGGCCTGGCGCATCGTCGATCCCGTGCTCAAGACGGGAACGCCGATTTACCAGTATCAGCCGAATACCTGGGGACCTCGTGAGGTTGAACGAGTGACACCCATGGGAGGCTGGAGCAATCCAGCCAGCCATGAAGAATCGGTGGCCGCAAGCGGGGCGGCGGCATAAGAAACAGGCGACGTTGGCGCAATAGTGTCCGCCAACAAAGCTCCGGGAGTCCGCGCATGCCTGATCACCGACCACTTCTTTCTCCGGCGAGGGGTCGAGGACGAACACCTGAACATCATTTGCCTGGGTGGCCGACTTACGGGCCCGATGCTGGCTTGGGACCTTGCAGAGGCCTTCTTGTGTTCCAGTCTGGTCAGGTGGAGTGTCATCCGCGACGCTTGCGCAAAGTTGCGGCGCTGGAAACACGAAACACATTGAGCACGGGTCTGAGGAGAAGCCACCGAGATTTCGGCTTCATGCGGCAGCCGGGTGCCAACTTCCGAAGCAACGAAGTATGAACCCATGCCAAGGAGGCATTCATGAGTACCGCGCCAGCGATTGCTGGAAATTTGACCCCAGCACAACTCGATCAGCTATGCGTCAACACCATTCGGACGCTCTCAATGGATGCTGTGCAGCAGGCCAACTCGGGACATCCCGGCACGCCCATGGCCCTCGCACCGCTCGTTTATGCGATCTGGAACCGCGTTCTTCGTTTCGACCCGCAAAACCCGATCTGGCCCAACCGTGATCGTTTTGTACTGTCAAATGGTCACGCCTCCATGTTGCTGTGGTCCGTTCTCCATCTCACTGCAGTCCAGGCTGTGAATGCCAGCTATGAAACGCTGGGAGAGCCTTCTGTTTCGCTCGACGATATCCGTCGTTTTCGCCAGCTCGACAGCAAGGCTCCAGGCCACCCTGAGTACCATTGGGTTTCCGGTGTAGAAACCACAAGCGGTCCCCTCGGCCAGGGCGTGGCCACGAGCGTTGGCATGGCGATCGGCGAGAAGTGGCTCGCCCATCGCTACAATCGGCCCGACTTTGACATCTTCGACTACAACATCTACGCCGTGTGCGGCGACGGCTGCCTGATGGAAGGGGTTTCATCCGAAGCGGCATCGCTGGCCGGACACCTCGGCCTCGACAACCTCTGCTGGGTCTACGATAACAATCACATTACGATCGAAGGCAGCACGCGTCTCGCGTTTACTGAGGACGTGCAAACGCGATTTCTCGGGTACGGCTGGAACGTCTTGCGCGTCGGCGATGCGAATGACCTCGAACGCATCGAAAACGCCCTGGAAATTTTCCGCAAGACGAAGGGCCGCCCGACATTCATTGTGTTGGACAGCCACATCGGCTACGGCGCACCACACAAGCAGGACACAGCCGCCGCTCATGGGGAGCCACTAGGTGAAGAGGAGATCCGGCTAGCCAAACGCAGCTACGGGTGGCCGGAGGAGGCAAAGTTCTTCGTTCCTGAAGGAGTGTATGAGCACTTCGCGGCCGGCATAGGCAAGCGCGGCGCCAACGCAAGGAGCAAGTGGCTGCAGCTTTTCGATGCGTACCGAGCGAAGTACGGCGAACTCGCCACTGAGATCGACCTGCTGGAGCGGCGCGAGCTTCCGGCAGGGTGGGATCGTGCCCTCCCAGTATTTCCGGCCGACTCGAAAGGCCTTGCCGGCCGCGACGCCTCGGGCAAGGTCTTAAACGTACTGGCGCAGAACATACCGTGGCTCCTTGGCGGCTCCGCAGATCTAGGCCCATCGAATAAAACCACCCTCACCTTCCCTGGCGCAGGGGACTTTCAAGCGGACACTCCGGGAGGAAAAAACCTGCACTTCGGTATTCGCGAGCACGCGATGGCCGCCATCGTCAATGGCCTTTCTCTATCCAAGCTTCGGGCTTTTGGCGCGACATTCTTCATATTCAGCGATTACGCACGGCCTGCGATTCGGTTGGCGGCAGTGATGGAGCTGCCCTCTGTCTTCATTTTTACCCATGATGCAATGGGTGATGGCGAGGACGGTCCTACCCACCAGCCGGTGGAGCACCTTGCTTCCTTGCGCGCGATTCCGGGACTGATCACCTTGCGCCCCGGCGATGCCAATGAGGTAGTGGAGGCGTACCGCTATGTCCTGCAACAGCGCCATCAGCCTTCGGTGCTAGTGTTATCGCGACAACCCTTGCCCACTCTCGATCGCAGTAAGTATGCGCCTGCATCCGGTGTCGCTCAGGGAGCCTATGTGCTCGCAGATTGTCCCGGCGGGAACCCCGAAGTGATCATTATCGCCTCGGGCAGTGAGGTCAGCCTCGCCGTGCAAGCGCACGAGGACCTGCTTACAGAGGGCATTCGTTCACGCGTGGTATCCATGCCGTCATGGGACATTTTCGAGCACCAGCCGCAGGCTTACCGAGACAGCGTGCTGCCACCGAATATCACAGCACGGGTGGCCGTGGAGCAAGCCTCCACCTTCGGCTGGGAACGATATGTTGGCACCACGGGGCACGTTGTGGGCATGAAGACCTTCGGAGCTTCGGCGCCGCTCAAGGAACTACAGAGAAAGTTCGGCTTTGAACCTGACGACCTGGTTCGGGCTGCCAAACAGCAACTAGGGAGGAAGTGAGTTCAAGCACGTAGCCAACCCAAACTCCAATCGTCGAAGTCTTGAGGGCTGAAAGAAATGCACTGATTTGATTCCTCTTGAGTTCTTCCGGCTTGGGGTCTGAAAAACTACCCTAACCCGTATTGCTCTCGTCATTTCTCATCTTGCCGGCATTCCAGTGATGACGGCGTCACGACCGCTTCTCACCACTTGTTGTAATGAGCGATTCATCTTGCCGTCATACGCTAGTTCATACACTGTAATTCGATTGACCCATGAACATCCTTGTTGTCGAAGATGAAACCGAGCTGGCATCCGCCCTCGTTTGCGGATTGGAGGAAGAAGAGTATTGCGTCCAGCTTTGCGGAGAGGGAAAGGCCGCATTGCAGAGGTTCGAGGAAGCTTATTTCGATCTGATCCTGCTTGATGTGATGCTTCCCGATTTGAATGGCTTTGAGGTTGTCGAACAATTGCGTATGCGCAGTCGAGAAACGCTCGTCTTG
>Ga0310909_10002957_pt1 | contig 10560 bp, 7 predicted proteins | sample GREbulkMGT000H_FD_203449 | JGI IMG/M metagenome (GOLD analysis project Ga0310909, IMG submission 203449) | Lab enrichment of tropical soil microbial communities from Luquillo Experimental Forest, Puerto Rico - GRE.bulkMG.T000H | ecosystem: Environmental > Terrestrial > Soil > Tropical forest >... | reverse complement strand
AGATGATCATGAATGGGTCAGAGGTCCCGCCACGGTAGGTCTCGCGCTTCCAGCGACGGAACGGGGTGTTGCCGGCATGGGTCCAGCCCCATGCATAGTGATTGAAATACTTCGGGCCGCCGATATCTTCGATGGCCGAAAGATTCTGTTTGAGGTCTTCCGGCACGTTATTGAAGAATTTGTTTTCGTTCACGGAGCCGGTGGGACCTCCTTCGGCGCTGGCGCCGTTGTCTGAGATCACCATGATGAGCGTGTTGTCGTATTCGCCGATGTCTTTGAGGAACGCAATCAGCTCGCCGATATAGTGGTCGGCGTGTTCGAGAAAGCCTGCGAAAACCTCCATCATCCGCGCATACAGTCGGCGCTCGTCCGCGGAGAGCTTCTTCCAGTCCTGAACGTCGGGGTCGTGCCGCGATAGTTCTGCGCTCGAAGGCAGGATGCCCAACTCTTTCTGCTTCGAGAACACCTGCTCGCGGTAGGCATCCCAGCCGGCGTCGAACTTGCCCTTGTATTTGTCCGCCCACTCCTTCGGAACGTGATGCGGGGCATGCATGGCTCCAGGGCAGAAGTACATGAAAAACGGCTTGTTAGGTGCCACCTGCTTGGAATCGGCGATCATCGCCTTCGCCCTGCTGACCAGATCGGGCGTGAGGTGGTAGCCCTCCTCGGGTGTCTTTTCCGGCTCGGTCTGGCTGTTGTCGCGCACCAGGTCCGGGTAGTACTGATGGGTGTCGCCACCCAGAAATCCGTAGTAGCGCTCGAACCCACGCCCCAGGGGCCAGCGGTCGTACGGTCCAGCCGCGGAAGTCTGCTCGGCCGGGGTGAGATGCCACTTGCCGAGCGCGTACGTGTTGTACCCGTTCTGCTGGAGAATTTCCGAAAGCATCCCGTTCTCAAATGGAATGTTCCCGTTGCCTCCCGGATAGCCTGTCGATCCTTCGGTAATGCAGGACATGCCGTTCGAGTGATGATTACGCCCCGTGAGCATGCACGAGCGCGACGGCGAGCAAAGCGCCGTTGTATGCATGTTGTTGTAGCGAAGCCCGTCAGCGGCGAGGGCGTTCAGATTCGGAGTGCTGATTGGACTCCCGTAGCACCCGAGATGGCCGAAGCCGGTGTCGTCGAGGACTATGAACAGGACATTCGGTGCACCATCTTTGGCGCGGTTGGGTGCCGGCCATGCGGGCTTCGACACGTCAAAGGTTCGGCCGATGACGCCAGGAAATGCCTGTCCGGGTTTGTATTCAGTGAGTGCCATAAGTGCCTCTAATTTGGGGCGTGCCGTGAGCGACAGCTTGGCGGATGCGGCGCAAACGAATGCGCTCCAAATGCGCCTTCGGCTCGGATAGCGAGAACCCTAGCGATACTTTGGCGGATGGGTCCATGGGACCTTGGTGCTATGGCACCGCGCCCATTGCTCGCCGCGCGACGGCTCATCGAGCGCTGTTAGCGGACGTCTACCTCGAGACCAGCGGGCACTACCGAATCTTTACCGGTCCAAGGCGACGCCAGCACAAGTCATTGAGAGCCGAAGCCGGAATCCCTACCGAGAGATTTCCCCTAGTAGTCCCCAGCGAAAACGTCGAGAGCACCAGACTGTCAACTTCCGCAGTCGGCCCAGAAGCGGTCATCCACCTCGACTCTCGATGCCGCGGCAGACCAGTGTCGCCGCTCACCCCGTCTTATACCCGTCGTCGTCAACCTCGAAGCGGGTAGGTCAATTCGGCGACCCAGGTGACCATGTCGGCGAACGCGACTTCGACCGGGCCCAGCAAGGCTGGTCACGGCGAGGATGAGTTACTGCCGATACAGTTCGGAAGATTTGCGGGAGTTACGGTAGTCGCGGGGCGATTGTCCGATCCAGCGCCGAAACGCGTGGTTGAAGGTGCTCACCTCGGAGTAGCCGAGACAGTAAGCGATCTGGGCGATGCCGAGACTTGGGTTTTCGAGCAGGTTCAACGCCAATGTCTTTCGGACTTGGGCGAGCAGATCCGAGTAGTTCAAACTCCGGGCGGCGAAGCGTCTTTGGAGGGTCCGCACCGACCATCCTAAGCTCTGTGCCAAGCGCTCCACACTGTTGTCGCCCTCAACGACGAGCTGCGCGATGTGGCGCCGCAGGCGCGCGAGCTCATCGCCCTGAGTATCGAGGCCGGCGAGCTGCAGGTCGCCATAGTGCCGCATGAGTCGCTCCATCGCCGCGTTGGCGGTCTTCATCGGCCGTTCGAGCACTGCGGCATCGAAGCGGATGCCAGCCCAGGCGTAACCGCTCCGGACCTTCGCGCGCAGCAGGCCTAGGCGCTCGCGGCGCGCGGCTGCGCTCTCGGCAACCAGCTGTGGCAGCACAACTTCGGCGGGCGCCCAATCGGGCTCCCCAAGTCCGTGACGAATCACGTTGCAGACGAACGCCACCCCCCAGTCGTTCTTCTGTTGATACGTCATCATCAAAGGATCGATGTAGTAGGAATACGCGAATGCCGTCCCGCCCTCGACCTCGAGGCGGTAGACGGCCGAGTCCACCATCGTCGGAAGATAGCGCCCAATCGTCTGCAAGGCCCCGCGCACGGTGCGCGACGCCAGCGCCACATTGCCGACCACGCCCGCGTGACGCGGATCGTACTGGGTCCCGAACCTGAGCCCGAAGTGCGGGTCGCGAAGCTCGTCCGCACAGATCTCGAGCAGCCCGAGGAAGCGAATCAAGGGCACCCGCCGCTCCGGATCGGTGAGATCTTCGGCGGCGAGCCCAGCGCGGCCTAGGATTGCGTCTGGGTCTGCGCCGCGTTCGCGCAGATAGTCGTCCAGGCCGTACATGAGACTTGCGAGGTTGATCGTCGCTACGGCCGGCAGCGGCGCAGTGTGGGTGGCGGACATTGGCACGATTTCCCAACTACTTGGCGCTGTATCTCGCGACGGCGCAGCGACCGGCGAGCATGATACCGCCCGAGCGGCCGGCTTGTCGCCGACCGCACTGAAGAGGAACCGTAACAAATGACTCAACTCAACCGACAGGCCGCCCCGGCGGAAATCCAGGCCGTGGTCGGGCAGACGATTACAGACCTCGGCGCGGCGTTTTCGGGCGTGCTCGTGAATATCGGTCGCCGGTTAGGGCTTTACAAGGCTATGGCGGAGATCGGCGTCTGCACCTCCGAGCAGCTCGCGCAAGCGACGGGCGTGCGCGAGCGCTACGTGCGCGAATGGCTCAACAACCAGGCCGCGGGGGGCTACGTGCGCTACGAGCCCGACAGCCACACCTACACCCTTCCCGCCGCGCAGGCCATGGTCCTCGCCGTCGAGGACAGCCCGGTCTACATGGCCCCCGCCTTCGAGGTGGCAGCCGCGTTCTGGCTCGACGAAGAGCGCATTCTCGAGACGTTTCGCTCGGGTGAGGGGTTCGGCTGGCACGAGCACAACGAGCGGCTGTTTTGCGGCACCGAGATGTTCTTCAGGACGGGTTATCGAGCCCACCTCGTCTCCGACTGGCTCCCGGCGCTCGATGGCGTCGTCGAGGGGTTGCGCTCAGGCGCCCGTGTAGCAGACGTCGGCTGTGGCCATGGCGCTTCGACGATCGTCATGGCGCGCGCGTTCCCCGAGTCCCAGTTCGTTGGCATCGACTATCACGCCGAATCCATCACAACGGCGGGCCGGCGGGCCCGCGAGGCGGGCGTCGACAACCTGCGGTTCGAGGTCGCGACAGCGAAAGACTACGCAGGACGGAACTTTGATCTCGTCTGCTTCATGGACTGTCTGCATGATCTCGGGGATCCCTTGGGCGCCTTGGTCCATGCGCGCGATGCCTTGAAGTCCGACGGTAAAGTCATGCTCGTCGAGCCTTACGCTGGGGACGCCGTCGAGCAGAATCTGAACCCGGTCGGCCGTCTCTTCTATGCGGCCTCGGCCATGGCCTGCACGCCGAACTCCTTATCCCAGGAGGTCGGCCTCGGCCTCGGCGCGCAAGCAGGAGAGCAGAAGCTGCGCCGCTTGGCCCACCAAGCCGGGTTCAGGGACCTGAGGCTCGCAACGCGAACACCAGTCAATCTCGTCCTCGAGGTGCTCCCGTAGCTCCTTAGGCTTCGATGGACATGGCGAACCACCGGACCAGGATCGGACAAATGTCGCAGTATTCATTACGTTCCGCTACGGAGAGGATTTCAGCACGGCGAAAGTGCGCCAGCTGGCCGAAACCCGCGAGCGAAATTCGAAGGTATGCCTGGGCTTCGCTCGAAGCTATTCAGCGTTCGTCCCGAGTTGCGGGAAGCCCGCAATGTCTACGTTTGGGACGACGCGCAGAGGTCTGCGAGTTGGTTGAAAACTCGCCGCTCGAGGCAGTGGCGCGGAAGAGCTGAACACCTGTATAGCGTCCCTCGAACATCCTGGGTGTGGAGCAATCAGTCGTTATTCGAATAATGGTACGGCGATCTTGCCTCGCTGGTCGTCTAACGGTCGACTTCCGGCAGACCGCAGTCTCGATTCTCGCGTAGACCACCGCTGGCTCAGACGGTTTGCAAAGTCCCACTCGCGCGGGGGCACGCCGATTCATCCCATCGAAGAAACCCGACAGGTCATAGTGTCCGGTGCATCGACTCGCGGGTAGGGTCGGCAACACGCCCCAAGAACAGGATCGCACTGCTCTTGGCTTCGACGATCGCGAACAGGAACGCGTGGTCCGCTCGAAAGACCGGCAAAGGCGACGGGTCCGAGTCAATACCCATGCAGAGCGCCGTGACTGCAGTAGCTGCCGCCGCCTCCGTTCCTTCCTCGTTCACTTCCGAAAAAGCCTTGTGGAGGACGTGAGACACGAACAATGTGTCTATATCAGGTGGTTCGCAGCCGTTAATTCCTGAGAAGTCAGCCTGATGTGTGAAGGCTCGCTGAATGCCGAGAACTCGAAGAGGGGCGACAAGATCGACGACTCCCCAAGTGATCTTGAACCGGGGGAGGAAAAGTTCCACCTTAGTGGGATGGTCGAGTGACGCGAACTCTCGGATCATCGGCACCGACAGGGCCGCTTCGAGATCCCTGAGACCCTCCTTCCGGTCGGGCAAGAGCACGAGCATGGCCAGGGCTGGACCTCGACAAGAGAGGCCTCGATAGGGGATGTTCACCGCCTGATAGTCCGGCCCTTTCTTGTAGCCCACCTTTGTCACTTGGTGCATCAACGGCGCCGGAACCTCGGTGCCGTCCTCTCGGAAGAACGGCGCCTCATGAGTCCGCTCGCGGTCGAACGGGCGCTCCCACAATCCTTTGAAATATACGGCGTTGACGAGTATGAGACGCGTATCAGGCTCGGGAAGCGGCGGGTTTAGCAGATCCGGAATCCGGTGGTTCGTGCAAGCGCTGACCCACTCGTTGATTGCCTCTCGCGCAGCGTCGGGGTCACCACGGAAGTCGACCGCGTGCGCGGCGGCACCGTAATGCCGGGCCATCACGTCGGTAAAGGAAAGCAGCAAGGGAACACCCGCCTGGCTCCAGAGCGAGTTTGCGATGGCCAATTCGTAGCTCGTGCCGCTCGGCGGATTGAGCCTGCGAATCGTCGCGGCCCAGTCCGCGTGGAAGCCCTCCTCCGGAATGGAAGCGCGCAGCGCTACTCGCATCTCGTTCGCCGTCTCGCCCCTCGCACCGGCGTAGGTCATAGCGAGAGCCGTGCGGATACTGAAAGGACAATAGATGAGATTCTCGCGCTGCGGACCAAGCGCCCAGTGTAATGCTAGTGCAAACGCATTGTGATCATCGGCTGCCACGATTGCCGCAGCTTCTTGCGCCATCGACATTTCCGCCGCAGCGATCAACTCGTTAACATCTAACTTGGGGGGCCGCGGTTGCGGCACTTCCGGGGTCCGCCTCGGGGGAGACGGTTGCGCTTCAGGCGGCGGCCGAGGACCCGAGGAGGCCCACGAATACGGGGTTGCCGGCTGTGAGCCGGGCATACTAACCAGCGGACTCGTGCTGTCGTCTGGCGCTGCGGATCCTGGGCGTTCTACCAATGACGTCCTGAAGATGTGCCGGAACCATTCTCGGAAACTGCTCATGGGTGTCACTGCTCAGTTAGTATTGCCACACGAAGACTCGCCCGACTGAGCACCAGACACAGCCACCGGCCATCGTGCGCGGTCTCTTTCTAGAGACATACACGGCGCCCCGTACATACCCGTATTATAGGCAAGCCAAGCATGCGCCCGAGCTGCTGGTCACAGCAAATCACACATGCGACTGCGGGCTTTCGCGATTGCTCTCAGCCTCTTAATGCGCGACCGTCGACGGCCGCTCCTGCGATTGTGAGCGACTGGTTTGGAGCAGCTCGGATGGCGCTCGCGGAGCGAAAGCGCCGCTTGTTCTTAGTTTCTCCGACCGACCCGATTCTCACACGGGCCGCAGCGTGCCATTCGCACCATGAGGATGAGGATTAATTTGGGCTGCGTGCTTGCCGACCTTGTCTTTGGCCATCTCCAGATCAAAATGGGCCTGCAAGTTGATCCAGTAGCTATCAGACGTACCGAAATAGGCCGACAGTAGCACCGCCATTTCCGGTGAGATCGAGCGCTTCTCGCGCACAATGTCATTTACCCGGGGCAGTGTCACACCGAGAGACTTAGCGAGCGCATAGGCACTCAGGCCGACTGGCTCCATGAACTCCTGCCGCAGAATCTTGCCCGGGTGAGCGAGCTTGATCTTTCGCGCTGCCATAACCACAACTCCAACCTACCCTAATGGTAGTCGACAATCTCGACGTCAAAAGCGTGACCGTCACGCCACCTGAAACAGATCCGCCACTGCTTGTTGATCCGGATGCTGTACTCGCCCCTGCGATCGCCTTTCAGCTGCCTGCAGCTTCATTAACGCCCTCTCTTGAATGTCTCGCGGAAACCGCTTGGAGTACTCGCGGCTCCAGGGCCGATGGCCGACACTTCCAGGCCGGCACGGCCAAGTGTGCGCTTCTCCATGCCGTCCTCCACTGCAGCGAGGTATCGGGAATGGGTTCATAACCCTTTCTCTTGTGCCCCGGCAACCCGGCTACCGGATCGGAAGCGCTGCAATTGGTTTCGATCGCTTGCGATTACAACGCGCGCACCGGACCGGACAACAAAGCGATACTGCACGGCTCGCTTAGGTGAGCGCACAACGGGAAACGACCCGTCGGCGCAGCCAATAACGGCTATACTGTCTTGATGACACAGGTCTCACCGGGCCGTGGACCGCAACACGACCGGGTGCTCGGGTTGCTGCTGGTTCTCGCACTGGTTGTTGCACAGACCGGTGCCCTGCTGCATCAGTACTCGCACCTCGGCTCCTCCGGAGACGCGACGACCCCCGGCCAGACTTGCGTCGACTGTCTGGCCTCCTCGCCTTTGCTGGCCGCGGCTGGTGACTCTCCCGGCCTGCCCGTGCTGTTGCGCACCGACATATCCACCCGGGTCTGTGATCCAGAGTCGCCACTGTCGTGGTGCAACTCGCAGACCGCTTTCCTCGCCCGCGGCCCCCCCTCGATCGCCTGATCTGTACCGATACGGCGTCGTTGCGACTTGGGACGTCGCGCGCCGCGTTTGATCGAGGTTCCCACGAGGCGATTTATGGCGAAGCTCTCGCCGTTCACACAAGCATTTGCAGCAGCTGTGTTGGGACTGCTGTGGTCAGGTGCCGCGCCGGCAGCCGGCGATGACCTGGGGACTCTCAAGGCCGAACTGGAAGCACTGAAGAACGACTACAACAACCGCGTCCAGGCGCTCGAGCAGCGTATCAAGGCGCTCGAGAATGTGGCGAACGTTGCGCCCACCGCACCGGGGGCGCCGCCGGTAACCGCGGCACCGGCGGGCGCACCCGTACCGCCCGCGTTTCCCGAGGCGGCTCCGCCTGCCCCGCCGCCGACCCCTGCGGGCAGGTCCGGCAACGCCACGGCCTTCAACCCGGCGATCTCCATGATCATCACGGGCAACTACAACGACCTGTCACTCGATCCGGCCACCTACCGCATCGCAGGCTTCATGCCGCCCCCCGAGGGCGAAGGTCCAGGCGACCGCAGCTTCAATCTCGGCGAGTCGGAGCTCACCGTCTCCGCGAACGTCGATCCTTACTTCTTCGCCAACGTGACTGCGGCCATCCAGGGCGACAACAGCATCGACGTTGAGGAGGCGTACTTCAAGACGCTGGCGCTGAATCACGGCTTCACGCTCAAGGGCGGACGCTTTTTCTCCGGCACCGGCTACCTCAACGAGGTGCATTCGCACAACTGGGACTTCGTCGACCAGCCGCTCGTCTATCAGGCGTTCTTTGCCGGCCAGCTCGCCCAGGACGGCGTACAGCTGCGCTGGCTCGCACCCACCGACTACTTCATCGAGCTCGGCGCGGAAGCTGGCAGCGGGCGCAGTTTTCCCGGCACGCAGCGCAATTCCAACGCGCTCGGCAGCACTGCACTTTTCGCACATATGGGAGGCGACATCGGCGACTCCACCAGCTGGCGCGTTGGGGTCTCGTGGCTGCAGGCACACTCAAGCGACCGTGCTTACCAGGACACCGACCAGTCCGGAACACCGGTTACGGACGCCTTCTCGGGCACTACGCGCACCTGGATCGTTGACGGTACGTTGAAATGGGCCCCGCACGGTGACCCGACGCACCACCAGCTGAAGCTGCAGGGCGAGTACATGCATCGCACCGACGACGGACAGCTGGCGTTTGATGTCACCGGCCTCAATCTTGCAGGCCCCTACAGCAGCAGCTCCCAGTCAGGCTGGTACCTGCAGGCGGTCTACGAGTTCATCCAGCGCTGGCGTGCCGGGCTGCGCTACGACTCGATGAACTCCGGAACGCCCAGCATCGGGCTCGTCAGCACCGGCGTGCTGCCCGCGGCCGCCTTTCCGGCACTCCTGCCCGGCACGCCGCGGCGCACGACCGTCATGGTCGACTGGAGCCTGAGCGAATTCTCACGTCTGCGCGCGCAGTACGCCTGGGATGAGGCGCGCGCCGGGCACGAGCTCGATCGCCAGCTGTTCCTGCAATACATCTTCGCCATCGGCGCCCACGGGGCTCACAAGTTCTAGGAAAGCTCATGCTCAGAAATCTTCGTCTGTCGATCGCCGGCGCGCTGCTGGCGCTGCTCACGGCGCTGCCCGCGCACGCAGCGCTCAAGGTGCTCGCCACCACTCCTGACTGGGCCTCGCTCCTGAGTGAGCTCGGCGGTGACAAGGTCAATGTGTACACCGCCACCAGTCCCTTCCAGGATGTGCACCGCGTGGACGCCAAACCGAGTCTGGTGGCGCGCGCACGCAGCGCCGATCTGGTGGTGGCCACCGGTGCCGACCTCGAGATCGGCTGGCTGCCCGTGCTGCTGCAGGACTCCGGCAATACCAAGATCCAGCCGGGCAATGCCGGCTATTTCGAGGCCGCCCCACTGGTGCATCTGCTCGAGGTACCGTCGGCGGTCGACCGCTCCATGGGCGACATCCATCCGCTCGGCAATCCACACGTAACGCTGGACCCGCGCAACATCGCTACCATAGCGAAGGCGCTCGCCGCGCGCCTGGCGCAGGTCGACGCCGCCAATGCCGCCTACTACGCCGCGCGCAGCGACGACTTCCAGAAGCGCTGGGCGGCCGCCACGGCGAAGTGGGAGAGCGACGCAGCGCCGCTTCGGGGCGTGCCGGTGGTCGTCATCCACCGCGACCAGGTCTATCTGTGCAACTGGCTGGGGCTGAAGGAACTCGCCGCCATCGAGCCCAAGCCGGGAGTGCCGCCGAGCGCGGGCTACCTTGGCGAGCTGGTCACCAAGCTCAGCGCGACACCGCCCAAGATCATCCTACGCAACGCCTACAACGACCCGAAGGCAGCCGAGTGGCTCGCCGAGCGCATCCACGTACCGGTGGTGCTGCTGCCCTACACGGTCGGGGGCACACCCGAGGCCAAGGATCTCTTCAGCCTTTTCGATGACACCATCAAGCGGCTGCTGGCGGGCGCCAGATGAGCAGCCTGGAAGCAGAGCTCAGCATTCTCTGGCCGGCGCTCGTCGCCGGCATCCTCGTCGTGCTCTCGCACGTACCGCTTGGCCAGCAGGTGCTGGCGCGGGGCATCGTCTTCATCGACCTCGCCATCGCGCAGGTCGCAGGCCTTGGCGTGATCGCCGCGCACACTTTCGGCCTCGCAGCCGGTGGCTGGAGCACCCAGGTCGCCGCCGCTGCGGCCGCGCTCGGCGGGGCGCTGCTGCTCACCTGGACCGAGCGCAAACGGCCGGAGGTGCAGGAAGCGCTCATTGGTATTCTGTTCGTGCTCGCCTCCACCGCGCAGATTTTGATCCTCGCCAACGATCCGCACGGAGGTGAGGACCTCAAGGACCTGCTCGCCGGGCAGATCTTGTGGGTGACACCGCAGCAGCTCGTGCACGGTGCGATCGTGACGCTGGCTTTCCTGCTCATCTGGTTCCGCTACCGCACCCAGCTCGGGCGCGTCGGTTTCTACGTCATCTTCGCGCTGGTGGTTACCATCTCGGTGCAGCTGGTGGGCGTGTACCTGGTGTTCTCGACGCTGATCGTGCCGGCAGTCGCCACCTATCGCTACACGGAGCCGCGGCAGCTGCCG
>Ga0310909_10002954_pt1 | contig 10564 bp, 8 predicted proteins | sample GREbulkMGT000H_FD_203449 | JGI IMG/M metagenome (GOLD analysis project Ga0310909, IMG submission 203449) | Lab enrichment of tropical soil microbial communities from Luquillo Experimental Forest, Puerto Rico - GRE.bulkMG.T000H | ecosystem: Environmental > Terrestrial > Soil > Tropical forest >... | reverse complement strand
CTTCTTTGATTCCCATATCGCGGGTCATGGCAGCGAAGTCTTTTCCGTAGATGGCATCTCGATCGCGCAGCACATATCGCGGAGCCTCGTCCCAGGGAAACGCTTCCCGCATCTGCTGCATGGTCCACTCCTGCGTGGGATGTTCCGTCACCCCGAAGTGCAGCACCCGGCGTCGCTCATGCAATTTGGATTGTTGTCGCACCGGCAGGTACTATGAGCGCTGACTAAGTTTTGGCTGACACGATTAGTTGGACTATTACACAGCCGCCCGTTGTGAATGGCCCTTTGACTCGAACGGCACACGAACATGGATTGTTGTCCCACCCATCGGCTTCGATTCAATGTTAATCGTTCCTCCCACCAGTCGAACTCGCTCCTTCATGCTCGTAAGGCCCAAACCCCGGCTTTGCCCTGCTGCTCCGATGTCGAATCCTTTGCCCGAATCACGGACGGTGAGGTGAATCTCACACGAGTTCTCTGCTAGTTGCACGTCAATCCGTTTCACCCCGCTGTGCTTGGCGGCATTATGCAGAGCTTCTTGTAGAACGCGAAAGAGGCATAGGGAGATTTCCTGCGGCACGCTTGGCACATTATCACTCTTGAAATCGATCTCCAATTTTTGCCGATTGCCGAATTCCTTGCACCAGCCTCTCATGCCTTTCACGAGACCCAGAGCGTCCAGTGTTGAAGAATGCAACTCATGCGACAAGACATGGAGATCCGCCGATATAACTTCAGTCTGCTGTTGCAAATCGTGCATTCGGTCCCGAACTTTGCGGGGCAAATCATCATGCATAGTTCGAAGTTGGTTGAGTCCGATTGCCAAAAGTCCGAGTCGTTGGTTGATGTCGTCGTGAAGCTCTCTGGCTATGCGTGCTCGTTCTTGCTCCTGTGCCTCGACCAACTTTCCGGTCATACCGGAGAGTTCTTCTTCCGTCTGCTTCCGGCGAGTAATGTCCTCCGCGAAGATGAGAATCCCTCCCACAGCACCTTCAGGGGTCTTCCAAGGACGAACCTCCCAGCGTGCCCAATGAGTGCCGTCTTGCCCATCCCAACGGTCTTCGTCCGCTCGGAGGGTTTCTCCTTGAAGGCCGCGGCGGTGAACCTCTTTCCAACGCTCGGGCATATCTGGAAAAATCTCATAGTGGGAACGCCCTAGTATCTGCGCTCTGCCCGGCAGGTAATCACTACACCATCGCTCACTGACTTGCAGATAACGCATGTCACGGTCGAGCATCGCGACTGCTGCTGGCACGTTCTTAACGAAGACTCTCAGCAGCTCCTCCCGTGATCGCAGTAATGAACCCTGCGCTTCTAGCGTGCGGTTCATTTCCAAAAGCGCTTCTTCTGTCCGCTTGCGATCAGTGATGTCTATATTTATCCCGACCATTCTTGAAGGCTCGCCGGACCCGTTCATAAAAACCTGCCAGCGTCCAGCAATCCAATGAACACTGCCGTCAGCCCAGACCACGCGCCATTCTCCCGTGGTAGGTTGTCCCGTTTTCAACGCCCAGTTATCCAACTCGATCACTCTCGCCCGATCATCAGGATGAACAAGATTTTCGAAAGCAGTTTGCGTTCCGCCAAACCCGCCCGGCGGCAAGCCGTACATCGCCTCCAGTTCCGGCGTCCAAGTATTCACTCCCGTCCGAATGTTCCATTCAAAAGTTCCAATGCGAGCAGCCGACTGTGCCAATCGCAGCCGCTCTTCGCTTTCGGCTAGTGCGTGCTCCGCATGCTTGCGGTCGGTAACATCAACACCAATCCCGATGTAACCTGCAAACGACCCATCCTGATTAAGTCTTGGCACGCCGATGTCAAGAATCCAGCGATACTCTCCATCGTGATGACGCAGCCGATACTCCATTTTGAACTTATCGAGGCGGTCAAAAGACAGCGTATAGATGTCGAGACATCGCTGCAAATCGTCTGGGTGGACACCCTCTGCCCAGCCGTTTCCAAGCTCCTGCTCCATGGATCGTCCAGTGAAATCCAACCAACGCTTGTTGAAATAGGTACAGAGTTTGTCCGTGCCCGACATCCACATAAGCACAGGCGCAGTATCGGCGACCAACCGGAAACGTTGTTCGCTCTCCCGCACTGCTTCTTCAGCGCGGTGACGCTCGGTGACGTCCCGAATCACGGCGGTGAAGAGCTTCTTACCGCCAGATTCAACCTTGGAGATGGAAGCTTCGATAGGAAATTCTTCCCCAGTTGCTCGCAGGCCCCATAGTGTGCTCAAACCATGCAACGTGCGATTGGTGACCCCACTCTCGTCAAAGCGACGGACGCGCGCGCTGTGTCCGGCGCGGAAGCGTTGTGGAATGAAACGTTCGACGGATCTCCCGATTGCTTCATTCGCCGGGCACGCGAATATTTTTTCTGCAGCGGCATTAAACAGCACGATCCGCTGGGCATCATCTGTAGCAATGATCGCGTCCATAGCCGATCCGATGATGTCGGCCAACAGGTCCGCGCTTTCGCGCACTCTCCGGTCTAATTGCTCGCGTTCCTTGAGGTTCATGCGAACTACCGACGAGAAATAGGGATTGTCTGGGTCGCTTTCCGAAATGTTGAGCCGATTTTACCGAGCCACCAGAATGGGGTCAACCGGGGTGTGGGCCAAGGTCGCTTCGTCCGGCTGCTTCTTCTACTTGGGGCTTCGGGGGCCCGCCGGCACGATGTGAATCACCGCTATATGGCGAAGGTAGGCATCGTCGGCATCATCGAGCCGGTTCTCTCGGATGAGAGCCTTAATTTCGTCGACGTACGCTTGCCCGCGCTCCGAGTAGTTGAGCAGCGTTTCGGCGAGGACGGTTCCCGAGATGCGCAGGCTTTGCTGCCGCAGGTCGGCTCGCTTCAGGCGAAGGTCGCGATAAGCGCTCTCCGTGTTCAGGTTGAGGGCGTAAGAGTAGGCCGCCAGCCCCGTGGAGTCGAAGGCTGCGATGCGATAGTCTCCAAGCTTTGAGGTGCGCTGTTCGGCCGGTTTCAACCCTTTGCCCCAGGTCCACTGCCCAAACAGGGCATTCCCCTGGGCTGCGAACCGCGATGTTCCCCAACCGCTCTCGATGGCCGCCTGTGCTAGCGACAAAGAGGGCGGAACGACGTCGATGCGCATCAACAGCTCAGCGAAGGCGTCGCTGTTGAGCCGCTCGCTCGTCGATTCGAGCACCTTGTACTTCACCGCGAGTTCGGTCAACCAAGCTTGATCGTCCGGTGTCACGCTCTGGCCCTGGACCAGGCGCTCGGTCAGCTCCTTCACGCGGACCCGATCCTCGAGGATCAGCTCGTTGACGCGAAGCGCAATCGGCGCGATGACCCGAAAGAACAGGCTTTTCTTGTCGGCGCCCGAGAGGTCCTCCGTGCTCCGCTCGCGCCACGTATCGGGCACATCCGCCAGGTAGATGCGCGGGATCTCGCGGATGCCCGCCTGCCACGCCTTCTCTGTGTAGCCCAAGCGGTCGAACAGGGCGAGCACGTCCTTGTAGTTGCGGCACGGGACCTTCTCGTCCGCCGGTGGGACCTGAGCGAACATGGGCACGGCCAGCAGAGCCGCCATGAGCGTTTCCGCAAGCAGGGTCGTGGCTTTCCACAAATCAAGAGACATGCCACACCTCCTGTGTGTGGGTCCTCAGGATACCAAGTGCGTCCCATTGAGCCGGTAGCAGCGAGAGGTTCGAGTGGCTCACGCAGAACATGGATATCTGCAGCTGTTGGAAGACCGGGCAGTCGTTGCATGGCGGCATATCTTTCAGGAATTGTAGCGCGACGGCTCAGAACCTGTAATCGAGCCCGGTAAACGCCGAAACCGATAACTTAAAAAAAGCCATTCCAAGTTACCGGGACTTGACACGAGATAGTTGATAGAATCCGCCTGGAAAGTTCAGAGATCGCGCCGCCTACGGTCCTGTGTACACATAGATGGCTAGCTCACACGTTTCCGTCTTGAGATTCACCTCTCTTTGGAAACTGGGAGGTGCGACTCCTAGGCGACTGTGCTGCACCGTCGTCGAGCAAATAGCCGCAAATAATGTTTTTGGACGGGCCGCCGAGTTAGCATTTTATTTCTTATTCGCCCTTTTTCCGCTGATTTTCCTAATGATGACGTTGTTTGGCTTATTCGCTTCGCATAGTGTCGAACTTCAAAATAATTTATTTGTCTATTTCAGCGATTTTCTTCCACCGACTGCATTTCAACTCTTGAAAAGAGTGACCAGCGAGTTGGCGGTCCACGCTACTCACGGGAAGCTGACATTTGGCATAGTTTCAGCCCTCTGGGTCATTTCCAGCGGCATATGTTCAATGATTTCCTTTCTCAACTCGGCCCATCATGTCCGCGAGGCTCGACCCTGGTTCAAAGTTCGCGCAATAGCACTCGGATTGAGCCTTCTCATCTCACTCCTCCTTCTCACAGCCTTGTTTATGGTGCTGGTGGGTAGCCATTTTGTTGGCTGGTTAGGGACGAGACTTGGATTGCATCCGATGGTCGTCCTGGCTTGGAAAGGTATTCAATGGCCGACTGCGATTCTCTTCGTTAGCATATCGTGCTCGTTGGTCTATTAATCGCCAGCGTTTTGCTGTACATTGCAGTGCCGTTGTGCGCCGGATTGTGGGTGGCTCTGCGTGCGCCAAAAATCGTGCCTCGACTCGTACTGCCCCTCGAAATTCTTGCGACCGTCGTGTTTCTCTTCTTAATGTGGGAGACGCGCCTGGCGCGCCGAGAGGCCCTGCATGCGATCGCCGGGCGAGGGACCATTCTAGCGATGTTCTTGTTGCTGGTTATATCTATGCTGATCGGTTGGTTCATAGGCGGCCCCGACAGCGAGTCGCGACGCGTGTTGGCGACCTCAACCGGCATGCGAAGCGTGGTCGTCGTGCTCTATGCGGCGCGCTATTGCTTTCCCGGGACCAACGTCTACATGATCCCTATTGTCTATCTATCCTTGATGGTTCCCGCCAATCTGCTTTTTCACCTGGCCTTCGCGGGATGGCGCAAACTGCGGCCTACGGCGGCGCCGGCATAGACTGCATCAAACGCGAGCAGGTTAATGTCTGGAAATCGGAAAAGCTTGCTCCTGGTACGCTAATTTAACTATTAGTTGAGACTCGGCGGCGTCAGAATCAAATCATGAGCCTGTGGCTGCTTGTGGTGGATGCCCTAATGCCCTCAATTTGGAGGCTTGAATCCTCAAACTTTGGAGAGTAATCTCGGTTTTGCATACTCATTTGTCCTTTCGGCCCGGCGTCGCGCTAACAGCGTGGCCCGGGCTTCCTTATTTCGCGCGCGCACTCAGGCATATTCCAATCGTGTTTACATTTTTTCCGGGTAGGCTCACAATGCCTCAGCAAACATCCGCAATTAGGACGTAGACGGTGGCGAAAGCGCCTTCGGTTCCGCCCTGTGGATTTGCGTCTCAAGCGTCGAGGGGTTCGTTGACTTGTCGCAAACACACAACCTAAGATTCTCGCTAAATGAAGGCCTCCGACGGGCTCATCGGGCAGAATGTCTCGCATTCCGGCATCGTCGAAAAGCAGGCAGCGGCCCGCACATTGTCGACCTGCAAGATGACAACAGCGCCCGCCGAGGTCTGCGAGAGGATGAGAGAGGGGGGAATGCCTGACCATACAACCGCCGCGCCCCAGTACGTTCCGACCCACCTCACCAGCATGTCAGCACTGAGCCTAGCCGCTCTCGGCGTGGTGTTCGGCGACATTGGCACGAGTCCGCTCTACACGCTGAAGACTGTGCTTGACATCACCGGCCCACATTCAGGACCGGCGGCAATCCTCGGCTCGCTGTCGCTAATCTTGTGGACGCTGATCATCATCACCTCGGTGAAATACGTCACCATCGCCCTGCGTGTGGACAATGGCGGCGAAGGCGGGATTCTCGCACTGATGGCACTTCTGCGCAGGATGCACGGGCAGCGATTACCCCTCATCATGTTCATCGGGCTCTGCGGAGCGGCGCTGGTGTATGGCGATGCCGCGATCACGCCGGCAATCTCGGTAATGTCTGCACTGGAGGGGCTGAACATCGTCGCACCTCACCTGCAGCGCTACGTGCTGCCGGCGACCGTGGTAGTCCTGGTCGCGGTATTCGCGGTGCAGAAGCAGGGTACTGCGCGCATCGGTCGGCTGTTGGGACCAGTCATGTTGATCTGGTTCGTGACAATAGCGCTGCTCGGCCTTCGGGGGATCGTACAGCATCCGGCGGTTTTGTGGGCCCTCAATCCGATAGTGGGCCTGCGCTACCTTTTTGCGGGCGGTGGTATCACCACCTTGCTGGTGGTCGGCGGCGTGTTCCTTTGTGTCACTGGGGCGGAGGCGCTGTATGCCGACCTGGGTCATTTCGGCCGGATGCCGATCCGGCTGGCCTGGTCCTGCTTGGTTTTCCCGGCGCTGATTTTGAACTATGCGGGGCAGGCAGCGTTCGTGCTCGCCGGTGCACCGACTAGTGGGAACATCTTCTACCACCTCTGCCCCACGCCCCTGCTACTGCCGCTGGTGTTACTGGCCACGGTTGCAACCGTCATCGCCAGCCAAGCTGTTATCACGGGCGCCTTCTCGATGACGCGCCAGGCAATCCAACTAGGCTTGTTGCCGCGACTACAGATCATCCAGACCTCGGCCGAGGGCTATGGCCAGATCTACCTGCCCGGGGTGAATTGGCTACTCATGGTGGTGACGCTCGGCATCTCGATTGGCTTCGGAAGCTCAAGCAGCCTCGCCGCTGCCTATGGAATCGCAGTGTCGGCGACGATGCTGGCAACCACATTTCTCTTGTCTGTCGCCATGCGCGAGATTTGGAGCTGGCCGCTGCCGGTCGTGATCGTGATCGCCTTCGGGTTTGCCACGGTGGACGTAGGATTTCTGTCTGCAAATATGATGAAGGTCGCTCAGGGCGGGTGGGTGCCACTACTGCTCGGCGCGTTGATCTGCTGCGTGATGCTGATCTGGAGGAAGGGCACCGCTGCGGTGCAAAAACAGGTGGACGAAATGCAGATTCCGATCAGTGATATCGCGGCACAGATCGCCAGCGGCAACATTCCACGCGTGCCCGGCACCGCAGTATTCTTGGCGCGCCTCACGCGGGACATTCCGCCGATCGTGGTCTGGCACCTCAGACACATCCGATCGCTGCACGGTTCGATCGTGATCGTTAACGTCGTCACCGAGTTGGTCCCTTACGTAGCAGCCGAGGAACAGGTGGAAGTCTACGAGATAGCCCCGCGGGTTTGGCGGGCCCACCTCCATTTCGGTTTCATGGAACAGCCGGACATCCCATCCCTGCTGCAGCGCGCTGAGGCGAGGGGTTACCCGGTGGATTCCTCCAACGCAACTTATTTTATCGGGCGCGAGACCGTCGTGCCACGCGAGGATGGCAAGGGGCTGCCGCGCTTGGTGCAGGGTACGTTCGCGTTCCTATTGCGCAATTCGAGTGAGGCGATTGAGTATTTTCGCCTACCTAGAGATTTGGTTGTTGAGATAGGGCGCCAATTCGTTATCTGATCTTGGGATCAATGGTCTGCCCATCACCGTCAGCTGACAAGCTTAGCGCGCGAAAGGTAGTTGCGTTTATTTCTTTATTTCGTGCTTTGAGGACAAAAAAGCTGTGATTATGCTTATGTTTTGCGTACCGGCGACGCTTTGTCCAGTGTAGAAATCAGTGTCGCGGCACTCGGAGGGGCTTTGACTGCACCTTCGAGCACGATGTCCTTGGCGGCGATTTCCTTTCCGTACACCTTCTTGTTCGCGTCGTTGTCCGGGCGCAATGTGGAACCTTCGAGCGAAACCCCGGCAAACGCGCCTTTTGCGCGCGAGTACGTGAGGATTTGGGCTTTCATGGTCACATCGGTGTCGGCCGCTGCTGTGCGTCCGACGGGCCCTGCCGCCGCGGAAGCATCACCACCAAGCTTCACCTTGCTGGTGAGGATGCCAGAGGCAGAGTCCGAGCTCATCAGCAGTAGGACAAAATCCGTTGCCTCTCCGCCTAACTGCAACCCGACGCTCCCCCCTTCCAAAGCCATCATTGTCGGCGCGCCCCACTTTCCCTTGAAATCCTTTCCCCCGCGGCAGGTCATCACTCCTCGCCCCTAACTGCCACCAACTCCAATGGCAAATTTCTTGACCGATGGCAGAACGGCAACGCAGTAAGCCTTATCCAGCACACTCTGCGGTATGCTGTCCGGAGCGTTGAGGATTTCCTGCATCACTTTCCCGGCACTTTCGACACGCTCCTCTTCCTTTTCCTGTGCGTACGCTGGCAGCGCGAGTGCCGCCAGCAGTCCGACACCGATCCACCTACTCTTCATAGAACCTCCTCACTTTGGGTTGGTCTAGCCCAGGGTCCTTTTCGCTCGTCCCTCTTTAGGCATTCGTGTCGCTCAAAATCTCAGGGCACACGCTGAATTAGAATGGCGCTAGGCGGAAAGTATCGGCGTTCCTGCTTCAACCCCGCGGGCTTTAGTAGGAAAGGCCTCACGCTTATAACCTTGTCTGAGTTCCTGTGCTGAGGGGCTTGGAAGGGGGGTCGAGCAGCTCCGCGCACGTCAGAGATTCTCCGCCCAAGAATCTGAGACAGACATAAACCCGGCCATTGAAGAAACCAGATTCATTTGCACAGAGCTGCACGAACTCCCAAAGCGTAACATCGAATGCTCGAATACCTCGAGCGAAGGGGCCTTTAATCACGAATATTGTTAACCCCCGAGAGGTCTTTCAACTTTCAAAACTACTAGTTTTTGCGCGTTGACCGGGCTAGTCCGTCGCAGCACGAGACTGGTCTTCTCTTGCTCCGTCTGGTGAGCGGTATCGGACTGGTGGTCCATGGAGTTTTGGCGGGTCTCGAGCGTGTTGTCGGAACGTACAGTACGTGAGCGTTCCAGTACGTTTAATAGTACTGCTGCGAAAATGTACCTCGCTTTCCCCTTTTTCTTCCCTTACAGAATCCTCACCACCCAGTCCCTCTTCCCAAATCACTTACGGGGCAGATATGACGCCAGAAGAGCTCTGTGATCTCCTCTGTCGCCGCTCCGCCCGCGGCAACGGCTGAAGCGCCCGCTGCCGCAGATGCCCTGCAACTGTCACTTCTAACAGCGGCTGGAGTTAGACTGCCCATTTCCCACTCACGGTAAGTATTTAATCAAGAAAACCTCGTTTCCTTTCTCACTGCCTATGAACTCGTCCACAAATTTTTGAGCAATCAATATCCCCAATCCCGGCGGTATGATTTCGTCCTCTCTCCGCACCTGGATCGTGCCCAACTCCTCGACCGATCTTCGCTTTGCTTCTTTCAGAGCTTCATGCAGTGAAAATCCTGTCCCCGAAGCCCCTATGCGGCACGTCACTTGTCTCTTTGACTTCAGGTAACACACCTCCACGAATTGCTCGGAGTCGAACTTACCTTGTTCTATTACATTCGTCACAATCTCCCGGAACGCAAACGCCACTTCTTCATTTTCCGCTTTCGGCAATGCAATACTTTCGCTCATAAACTGTTCCATGCGGTCCAGGGTTCCCCGGTCGCATCGCACGACTAATACCACATAGTCTTCTGTCCCGTGGATGACCTCAATGCCGTCATCCCACACCGGTTCCTTCATTGCGTCTTCGATCAATGTTCGTAAATGCTCTGTGGCCACTGGGACGCTAAAAAAACTGAACGCGTGGTACCGCAGTGCGTTCAGCACGTCCCCGCTCACCTTCCTTTCTGTGAGGATAATCAACCGCGTATGCGGCCGCGCCATTCGCAACCGCCGCAGCAATGCCACGCCTTCCGCGCCTGTCGTCCTCGCGCTTGTTACGATCAGATCGAAAGCTTCCGCTGTCGCCAACTCCAATGCCGTTGCGTTATCCTGCGCATAGCTTATCTTCCACACGTCCGGGTCAAACAGCTTCTCCAGCTGCTGGTCCATCTCATTAGACCCCCGGATCAGTAACACGTTTCGTGTTTTGTTGGTTAGATTATTGGGGTTTGAGGCATCCCGGTCAGCAGACATCGCCGTAATCCTCTGGGTTCCGGATTGGGCGGTCTCCAAACATTTCAGCCTACTTTACTACAATACCCCCGTTCCCTTCACCGCTCTCTTGTGCATCGAAGATCTAAACGTAGGGCCCTGTGCTCCGCAAAAATGTCTATCCGGACTGAACGCCTTTGCAACCGGCAACATTTCCAAACCAAGAAACGAAGTTGCGGCTTGACACAATTCAGGATGTAAAACACTCATAACAACGACGGCAATAATTCACAGAGCAATTTCAACTTCCCAATGCAGACAATCCTGCCCAGGATTAATACGTTGATGCCCTTCTCTTGCCCGGCGCGCGGCGCCCTTATGAATTTATTCCCCTCGGCTATCCGGTTGCTCCGGTACTGCGGTGATCGTGTGTTTTCGTAGTAGACGCCTCAAAGATGCTCTGAATAGATTCATTCAGCGAGGCGTTATACTCGCCATCGGATTGCTGGACCGACAGCCCTTCTACTAGCGCCCGCGAAAAGCTCGCCACGATGCCGCGATTCCTGCGCAGGCGGTTGTTGCATTCTTCCCGTGAATAACCGCCC
>Ga0310909_10002951_pt1 | contig 10568 bp, 10 predicted proteins | sample GREbulkMGT000H_FD_203449 | JGI IMG/M metagenome (GOLD analysis project Ga0310909, IMG submission 203449) | Lab enrichment of tropical soil microbial communities from Luquillo Experimental Forest, Puerto Rico - GRE.bulkMG.T000H | ecosystem: Environmental > Terrestrial > Soil > Tropical forest >... | reverse complement strand
GCTTAACTAGCCGTGCATCAGGTTTTGCGGTGGCAAACGGGTCGGTGCGGTCGATCAACATCCTGATCTCCCGCCCGGAGCGGCGCGGCCGTAGCGGGATCGACAGGATCTGGATTTCATCGTCCGTTGCGCCCGGCAATGGCGTCGCTGCGACATCGAGGAGTGCGGCGAGCCGTGTCGGGCGGAGATGGATGTCGATTTGATTGGCCCCGGCCTCGATCCGCTCGATCAGGGCACTAAGGAAGGCACGCTGGCGTGTTGCAGGCAACTCGGACCAGGTCTTACCGATCTCGGCGGCGCGTGCGATCAGATAGCGATGTCGAGCGCGACACCGGCTTTAGCGCAGAAGCAGGGCGGCATCCTGCGGACCTACGATCCCGACAGCCCCGAAGGCTTGTCGATCCAGGAGGAATCAACGGTCTTTGCCAGAGGGCCGATGATGGGGGTGTTCAACAACCTGATCATGTACGACCAGCACGTGCCGCAAAACAGCCTCGCCTCGATCGTGCCGGATCTGGCGACCAGCTGGGAATGGAACGAGGAGGGGACCGCCCTGACCTTCACGCTGCGCCAGGGCGTCAAATTTCATGACGGCAAGCCGTTCACCGCCAAGGACGTCAAATGCACCTGGGACCTGCGGTGGACTTGGCGCCGCAGAAATTGCGGATCAATCCGACCAAATCGGCCCTTTACAACCTCGCCGAGGTCACCACGGACGGCGACTGGCAGGTCCCGTTTCACCTGAAGCGGCCACAGCCGTCGTTTCCGATGCACATCGCCAGCGACCAGGCGGGCATCTATCCCTGCCACGTGTCGCCGAGCTAGATGCGCCAGCACCCGATCGGTACCGGTCCGTTCAAATTCGTCGAGTTCAAGCCGAACGAGGACATCAAAGTGGCGCGAAATCCGGACTACTGGAAGCCGGAGCGGCCGTATCTCGACGGCATCGAATACACGATCATCAAGGAACCGGGTACGGCAAACCTTGCGTTTATCGCCGGGAAGTTCGACATGACCTTTCCGTATTTCGGACTGACAATCCCGCTGATGAAGAACATCGAAAGCCAGATGCCGCAGGCGATCTGCGAGATGAACTCGGGCGAAGGCCTCAACCGGCACCTGCTCGTCAATTACCAAAAGCCGCCTTTCGACAATCCGGAGTTCCGGCGCGCGATGGCGCTGAGCATCGACCGCCAGGCCTTTGTCGACACGATCGCCCAGGGCGAGGGCCAGATCGGCGGGGTGCTGCAGCCGCCGCCTGACGGGCTGTGGGGCATGCCGCCGGAAGAGGTGAAGAAATTGCCGGGTTACGACCCCGACGTCGAGAAACGCCGCGCCGACGGCCGGCGGATCATGCAGCAGCTCGGCTACGGCCCCGACAAACGCCTCGACATCAAAGTGACGACCCGCAATTTCCCTCTCATCGCGACCCGGCGGTGCTGCTGATCGACCAATTGAAGCACGTCTACATCGACGGCGAGCTCGATGAGGTCGATACGCCACAATATTTCCCGAAGATCCTGCGCAAGGATTTCACAGTCGCGCTCAACATCCAGACCAGCGGACCCGACCCCCACCCGCTGGTCAAACTTCTTTACGGCTGCGGTTCGAGCAGCAACTGGGACGGCTACTGCAACCCCGAGGTGGACCAGTTGATCGAGCAGCAGTCGCGCGAGGGCAACCCGGAGCGGCGCAGGCCAATTCTCTGGGAGATCGAGCGTCGGCTGGCGGCGGACGGCGCCCGGCCGATCCTGTTCTATGCCTCGGGTGCAAACTGCCGGCAGCCTTGGGTCAAGGGGTTCACCCAGATGGTGAACAGCCACTACAACGGCTGGCGCATGGAAGACGTCTGGCTCGACAATAGCCGCTTGCCGCAAAGAGGGTGCACCCGCGCTCGAACGTCGATATCGAGCCCCTGTTCCTGTCAGACGATAGCTGATAACCTCTCGTACGTTGCTACCCGCACGAGAGCCCAAAAGGGCCGGCGGTGGCGATGACGGGCTTTCCGGCTCGCGTGACGAACAGGAGGCGGACTAATGAGGCGAGATCTGTGCGTGCTCGCGACAGCGGGCGCGCTGTTGCTGTCTATCGGGACGGCATCGGCGCAAAAGCAAGGCGGCATCCTTAAAATCGGCCATTTCGACAGCCCGGCCAGCATGTCGATGCTCGAGGAATCGACGATGGCCACTTTGCGGCCGATAATGGGCGTGTTTAACAACCTCGTCATCTTCAAGCAGGACGAGCCGCAGAACACGCCTGACTCGATCGTCCCGGAACTCGCTAGCGAGTGGAGCTGGAGCGAGGAGGGCACCGAACTGACCTTGGCACTGCACGAAGGGGTCAAATGGCATGACGGCAAACCGTTCACATCGGCCGACGTCAAATGCACCATAGACCTGTTGCGCGGCAAAACAGCGGAAAAGCTTCGCATCAACCCGCGCAAGTCTTGGTGGGAAAACGTTTCGGAGGTGACCGCCAATGGCGATCATGAGGTCACCCTTCATCTGAAACGGCCCCAGCCCTCGCTGCTGGCAATGCTTGCGACAGGATGGACGCCGATCTATCCCTGCCACGTCTCGCCGGCGCAAATGCGCCAGCATCCGATCGGCACCGGGCCGTTCAAATTTGTCGAATTCAAGCCCAACCAGTCTATCACGGTAACCAGGAACACGGATTACTGGAAACCCGGACGACCTTACCTCGACGGCATCGAATATCGTATCATCAAAGATGTCTCGACCCGGCTGCTGTCCTTTATCGCCGGCAAGGAGGACGTATTTTTCGGCGTCACGATGCCGCAGTTGAAAGATGTGAAAACCCAGATGCCGCAGGCGATCTGCGACATGCTGATACCGAATGTCAGTCGCAACCTGCTGGTCAACCGCGATGCGCCGCCATTTGATAACCCCGAATTGCGGCGGGCGTTGTCGCTGAGCCTCGATCGCCAGGGCTTTGTCGACATCATCGCCGATAGTCAGGGGACCACAGGCGGCGTCATGCAGCCTCCGCCCGAAGGCATGTGGGGCATGCCGCCCTACGCAATGCGCAACCTGCCGGGATACGACCCGGATGTTGGTGCGACCCGCGCACAGGCCCGCAAGATAATGGAGAAGCTCGGCTACGGCCCCGACAAGCGACTGCCGGTTACGGTCATGACTCGCAATGTTCAGGGATACCGCGATGCCGCCGTGGTTCTGATCGGGCAGCTGAAGGAAATCTATATCGACGGCGAGCTCGATCCGATCGACACGACGCAATGGTATCCGCGGCTGATGCGCAAGGACTACAAAGTCGGCGTCAATGTCACCGAGACGGCGGTTGATGACCCGGATGTGGCGTTCTATGAGAACTATAAGTGCGGTGCGCCGCGCAACTACACCGGCTACTGCAATCCGGACGTCGACAAGTTGATCGACAAGCAGTCGGCGGAATCCGACACGCAGAAGCGGAAGAAACTGGTGTGGGAAATCGAGCGGAAACTAATCGAGGACGACGCCCGACCGATCCTGTTTTACACCCGCGCAGCAAATTGCCGTGAACCATACGTCAAGGGCCTGATAACGATGGTCAACAGCATCTACAACAACTCGCGCTTCGAAGACCTCTGGCTCGACAAATGAGTCTTAGACACCGGTAGCTCGATGCGCCCGCTGGCGGCGCGCTGCTGAACGAGTAACGGATACCGGTAGAGCGCTCGCGCGGAAAGTGCGGCAGCACGGCAGAACTCGCATTTGGTCATAGGCTTGGCGAGCATGTCGATCGGCGATGAAGCCACCATGGCCGCGGTGGGAAACAGCTCGCAGTCGATCGCGTCCGAGGTGTACCGTTTCCGCGAATAGTGGTAGCGTCGCCTGCGACCGTGTAGCGCGAAGACCGCAAACGTGCCGAGGCGGATGCGTGCAAGGCCCCTCCGGGACAAGCGAGTCAGGGCGTTGCCGCCGACATCTGGAACCTGTCTAGGGAGGAACAAGATATGAAGCGTCCGACTGCTCTTCTCGCTGTTGCCACGGCCGTGGGAGTGTCTTGGCTACTGGCGGGCGCCGCCGGCGCCCAGCAAGCGCCGCAGTATCCGCAGGACGACAAATTAGCTAATGAACCGGCACCCTGGACGGTGCCGGGCAAATGGGGCAAGCGCGGCAACTGGGGGCGGTGGGGCGAGAACGACAAGCGTGGCATGCTCAATTACATCACTCCCGAGATGGTTGCACAGGCCGCCGCGCTCGTGAAGCAAGGGAAGGTCTACGCACTCGGCGAGGAGCTCAATGCCGATGTCCCCAGAGTGATCACCCCGCAGCGCGTCGGCATCCAGGTCATTCAGGAGAACGACGGGTATGATCGCGTCGCGGCGAAGTCGGGGGAATTCGATCCGAAGCGTCAGCAGGGCGCCGCCAGCTTCACCTTCGTGCACAACCATACGGGCACGCATCTCGACACCCTCGGGCACATCTTCCGCGAGAATGCTCTCTTCAATAACATGCCGCCGCCAAAGCCGGCGGGCACCACGCAAGGTGATGCGGCGAGTGTCATTCAGATGGTCGGGCGCGGCGTGCTGCTCGATGTCGCCGGATACAAAGGCAGCGACCCTCTGCCGAGCGATTATTGGATCACTACCGAGGATTTGCAGAATACGGCGAAGGCGCAAAACATCGAAATTCGAAAAGGTGACATTTTGTTGGTTCGCACCGGATGGCGGAAGACGTGGAATGAACCGGACGATGCTGGGCGTCTCGACGCTGCGCACACCAAATGGCATCAGCCGCAACCGGGTATCGGCCCCGATTGCCTGAAGTTCCTGAACGACATGGAAATCGTCGCGATCGGTTCCGATAATGCGGCAGTGGAATGGGGTTTCCCGGTAAAACCCAATTACACAAGGAAGGCATTCGGCTTTCTCGGCCTGCCATTGCACGTGGACTTCATCTGGAACCGGGGCGCCTATATTATTGAGATCCTCAACCTCGACGAGCTGGCCAAGGATCGGGCATATCAGTTTCTCTTTGTCGTCGGGCCACTCCGGTTGCAGGGTGGGATCGGTGTACCTGTGAACCCCGTCGCGATTCTGTAAGCCAGCATCGAGGGCGGAAGCCCTCTCTGCAGATCCCTGGGGATTGCGATGAGCGAGCAATCGGCGGTTCTTCTGCACCAGGTGAAAAAAGCATTCCCGCTCCATGCCGGTCGCGCTCTCGAGGTGCTCGACCTCGATCACCTCGCCCTTTCGGTCGGCAGCTGCACCGTTTTGCGCGGCCGGAGCGGCTCGGGAAAAACAACGCTCCTCAATCTGATTGCCGGCGTGACGGCTCCGTCCGCCGGCACCATCCGCGTCGGCGGTACCGATGTCTTCGCCCTGTCGGAAGCCCGTCGCGACCGGTTTCGCGCCGAGAATGTCGGATACGTGTTCCAGACCTTTAACCTGGTCGCGGCGCTCAGCGCGATTGAAAATGTGATACTCGCGATGATGTTCGCCGACGTCGTTCCGCAGCGCGAACAGCGCCGGCGCGCCGGCGAACTCCTCACTCGATTGGGCCTCTCCGAGCGCGTTGCGCACAAGCCCGCGCAGCTCTCGCGCGGCGAGCAGCAGCGCGTCGCCATTGCCCGCGCCTTGGCCAACAGCCCGCAATTGGTACTCGCGGATGAACCCTGCGCCAGCCTCGATGCGAGAACGGCCAACGAGGTGCTGGCAATTTTCCTGGCCGTTTGCCGGCAGGAGAAGAAGACACTGCTGCTCGTCTCGCACGACGAGGCGGCGCTCGCCGGTGCGGACCGGGTCATCGACATGACCGATCTCAATCGCACCGAGGCGGACAGATGGTCCGCATAGTGGCCGCCGTCCGTCGATGACGATCTTCACGGTCGCCGTCAAATACCTTCGAGGTCGTCTCGTCGCCAGCACACTGACAGCCGTCTCGATTGCGCTCGGGGTGAGCCTGGTGGTCGCCAGCGTGGTTCTCGGACGGGGGATCAGAGATGGCTTTATTGCCGGTGCCACCGACTACAACCTCGTGGTCGGCGCCAAGGGAAGTCCGACGCAGCTCGTGCTCGGCGTAATTTTTCGCATGGACCTCGCGACACCGAATATCGAGTACACCACATATCGCGATCTGCTGCAGGATCCACGCGTCGAGACGGCGGTGCCGATCGGGGTGGGAGATGCGTTTCGCGGATTTCGCTATGTCGCCACGAACAATGCGTATTTCGCGGCGTCTCCATGGCGTCATAAAACGTTCGCGCTCGCAGCGGGGAAGTTCTTCACAGACGATCAACCTAGCAAGCCGGCCTACGAGGCGGTGCTCGGCGCCGAGGCGGCCCGGTCGACAGGACTGCAGACCGGCGATCGCTTTTATGAGGGCGAAGAGATGGCTGAGTATCCGCTCACTGTGGTGGGTATCCTCAGGCCAACCCACACCGCGGACGATCGCGCCATTTTCCTTTCGCTGCCGAGCTATTGGGGGATGAACGAAGTCGCACGGGGGATGGCGGTCAAGCCGCTGACAGCGGTGCTGATCCGGCCGAAGCGGATGTCCGATCTGCCGAGCCTCAACCGAGAGCTCAATGTCGCCGCGGACACTCAGGCTGTCCTTCCGAGCGCCGTGCTCCTCACCATCTTCAATATGATGGCTGTGGCGGAGAACGTGCTGAAGATGATCCTGGCGATCGTTGGCCTTATCGTGTTGCTCTACGTGTTTGTCGCGATGTACAGCGCCACGATGGAGCGGCGACGCGAGATCGCCACTATGCGTGCGTTGGGGGCGAGGCGCGCGACTGTTTTCGGGATTATTCTGGCGGAATCGGCAGGGCTTGCCACCGTGGGTGGAGTGGCCGGGCTCCTCGCCGGGCACGCCATTGCCTACCTCGCGGGTCTGGTGCTGGGGCAAAGCGGGCTGGTTACGAACCCTCTTCGCTTCAATCTATTCGAGCTTGCAGTTCTGGTCAGCGTGATTCTCCTCGGCACGTTCGCCGGACTGCTGCCGGCTGTACTCGCGTATCGCACGGAGGTTGCGGAAAACCTTGCGCCGCTATCCTAGTCCGACGCGCGTGATCGGCGAATTTCGGAGGTCTGTGGCGGCTGGCCTCCTGCTGATCTTCGTGCCGATCGCGGCGCCGGCCGGCTCGGCGGAGATCGAGCGCCTGACTTTTGCCCAGCTGGTCGATTCGATCCGCGCCGATTCCGCAGTTACCGAAACAATCAAGTCTTACAACGGGAAACAAGTTGCGATTCAGGGGTTCATCGTTCCCGCCGGGGCGCCGGATTTGTCGTTCTTTCTGCTCAGTCGGGTCTCGGCCTTGGGCAATTACTGTTGCGAAGCACCGGTCGGTCAAGATGAAACCGTCTACGTCTTTACCACAAAAGAAGTGAACATTACTTACGACCCGTTACGCATTTTCAGAATCATCGGCGTCTTCGAGGCCGGCATGCGCACCGATCCGACCTACGGCTCGAGCCTATTCCGGATGCACGATGCGCGTGTCGAGGAAGCCTTCGGGGCGAAGATCTTCAAGACGGAGGAGTTTCGGGCTTCTGGTTCGAAGCCGTAGAGTCGCCTTCGAGCGCTTTTCTGCCGGACGGCAATGCGGGTATGGCAACGGGAGAGGGCGATGATCGGACATGTGCGCGCGTCGTTGACGATTGTCGCCGGGCTGGTGCTCGCCGCGTGCGGCGCCAATTTGGCCTTCGCACAAAAATCGGGCGGCATCCTCAAGATTTCGTTTTTCGACAACCCTGCCAGTATGTCATTGCACGAGGAAGCAACCGGCGCCGCATTGCGGCCGGTGATGGGGGTGTTCAACAACCTCGTCATGTATCGGCAGGACGTCGCGCAAAACAGCCCAGACTCGATCGTCCCCGATCTGGCGACGAACTGGGCCTGGAGCGAGGATGGCAAGGAGCTAACCTTCCCGCTGCGCCAGGGTGTCAAATGGCACGACGGCAAGTCGTTTACCGCCGCCGATGTCAAATGCACCTGGGACCTCTTGATGGGTACGGCGAGCGAAAAGCTCCGCGTCAACCCGCGCAAGACATGGTACCTCAACCTCGACAAGGTGACGACCAACGGTGACTACGAGGTCACCTTCCACCTTAAGCGGCCACAGCCGGCACTGCTTTCACTGCTGGCGTCTGGGTGGTCGCCGGTCTATCCCTGCCACGTGTCGCCGCGCGAGATGCGCACCCATCCGATCGGCACCGGCCCCTTCAAATTCGGCGAGTTCCGGCCGAACGAAGTGGTTCGGACAGCGCGAAATCCGGATTATTGGAAGCCGGGGCGGCCCTATCTCGACGGCATCGAGTGGCATATCATCAAGGATATCGCGACGCGAAACCTGACGTTCATCGCCGGCGCGTTCGACATCTCCTCGCCTTACGGGACGACGGTACCGTTGCTGGACGATGTCCGCAGACAGGCGCCGCAGGCGGTCTGCGTCCTGACTGCGACCAACGTCGCCCGCAACCTGATCCTCAATCCGGAGAAGGCCCCGTTCGACAACCCCGACCTTCGCCGGGCGGTGGCGCTGAGCCTCGACCGCAAGGCGTTTATCAACATCCTGACGCAGGGTAAGGGAGACATCGGGGCGACCATGTTGCCGCCGCCCGAAGGATTGTGGGGGATGCCGCCGGAGATGCTGGCGACGTTGCCGGGCTACGGTCCGGATATCCAGAAGAACCGAGCCGAGGCGCGCGAGATCATGGAAAAGCGCGGGTATGGGCCTGACAACCGGCTTGCCCTCACTTTGTCCTCGCGCAACATCCCCGCCTACCGCGATCCGGCGGTGATCCTGATCGACCAATTGAAGGAGATCTACATCGATGCCGTGCTCGAGCCGGTAGAGACGGCCAACTGGTTCCCCAAGATTTACCGCAAGGACTATACAATTGCGATCAACGGCACCGAGAGCGGCGTCGACGATCCCGACCAACAATTCTACGAGAACTTCGTGTGCGGGGCAGTGCGGAACTACACGGGCTATTGCAATCCGGAGGTCGACAAGCTGATCGACCAGCAATCGGCCGAGGCCAACCTGGGAAAGCGTAAGCAGCTGGTATGGGGGATCGAACGGCGGTTGGCCGAGGATGGCGCCCGGCCGATCATTTTCTATCCGCGTGGCGGGACCTGCTCGCAGCCCTACGTCAAGGGGCTCGTGACGATGGTCAACAGCATTTACAACGGCTACCGGATGGAAGACGTCTGGCTCGAAAAGTAGCCCCCGCGTATTCTCGGGCGCGAGCTGTGCCCGCGCTACTCCGGCAGGCGAAGCTGCGCTTCGCCGGGAGGGAAGATGACTCCGCCGACAGGCGCGGGTCATCACGCGCCGCGAAGGGTGGAGAATTGATGAAGACCAATCTTCGGAGCTTGGCGGCGGCGGGCGGGTTGTTGGCGAGCCTGCTCGTGTGCGAGCCGGCCCTTGCCCAAAAGCCGGGAGGCATTTTGCGGATGCCCTCCGGGGACAGCCCGGCGAGCATGTCGATCCACGAGGAATCGACGATAGCAGTCCTGGGACCGATGATGGGGGTATTTAACAATCTTGTCATGTTCGATCAGCATGTAAAGCAGAACAGCTTGCAATCGATTGTTCCGGATCTCGCCAAGAGCTGGTCGTGGAACGAGGAGGGGACCACACTGACGTTTACGCTGCGCGAAGAGGTGAAGTGGCATGACGGGAAGCCCTTCACGGCGCACGACGTTAAGTGCACTTGGGACCTGATCGCCGGCAAGTCTAGCGAGAAGTTTCGCGTCAATCCGCGCAAATCCTGGTACCGTAATCTGGAGGAAGTGACCACGAGCGGCGATTTCGAGGTCAGCTTCCGCCTGAAGCGGCCGCAGGCTTCCTTTATTGCGCTGGTGGCTTCAGGCTGGTCACCGGTCTATCCCTGTCATGTTTCGCCGCGCGACATGCGCAGCCATCCGATTGGCACGGGCCCGTTCAAATTCGTCGAGTTCAAGCCGAACGAAACGATCAGGGTCGCCAAGAACCTCGACTACTGGAAAAAGGACCGGCCCTATCTCGACGGGATCGAATGGACGATCATCCGCAATCCCTCGACGGCGATCATGGCCTTTGCTGCCGGCAATTTCGACCGCTTCGGGCAGGGCATTCTGTCGATCCCGCTGATGAAGGAGATCCAGAAACAGACGCCGCACGCGATCTGCGAGGTGGTGCCGTGGAACATCAGCCGAGCACTGATCGTCAACCATGGGACACCACCCTTCGACAACCCTGACCTGCGCCGTGCGATGGCGCTGAGCTTGGACCGGCAGGCTTTCATCGACATCCTAGCGACGGGCAGGGCGAGATCGGCGGGGCGATGATGCCACCGCCCGCTGGGCTTTGGGGGATGCCCCTAGAATTGCTCAAGACGTTGCCCGGCTACGACCCCGATATTGCGAAAAATCGCGTGCAAGCCCGCGAGCTGATGCAAAACCTAGGGTACGGGCCGGACAAGCGGCTCGGGGTCACTGTAACCACGCGGAATGTTCCGCCCTATCGCGACGCCGCCGTAATCCTGATCGACCAGCTCAAAGAGATCTACATCGACGGCGTGCTTGAGGCGGTCGACACCACCCAGTGGTATCCCA
>Ga0310909_10002944_pt1 | contig 10577 bp, 10 predicted proteins | sample GREbulkMGT000H_FD_203449 | JGI IMG/M metagenome (GOLD analysis project Ga0310909, IMG submission 203449) | Lab enrichment of tropical soil microbial communities from Luquillo Experimental Forest, Puerto Rico - GRE.bulkMG.T000H | ecosystem: Environmental > Terrestrial > Soil > Tropical forest >... | reverse complement strand
AGGCGCTCAACCCAGCGGAAGTGGCGGCCGCCGTCGTATATGCTGCTGGGGCCGAACCCAACTGTTGTCCCGATCTCATCGAGCTGAGGCCGCAAGGCTCCGCCTGATCGAAATGCGTGTAATCAAGAAGCCGTGGAAGGAAACATAGGAAGGAATACAATCATGGCAAAGACGATGGCAAAGTTGCAGGCGCCGGCCCGAAAAACGTCGCGCAAGCCTGCTGCGGGACGCACAAAGCGGGCTGCTCGCCCCAAAGCGCGGCGCAAGCAGACATTCAATGTCAGCCATTTCCGGCCGGAGGACTTTCGCGCGGATGGCCTGCGCAGCTATGCGAGATACCGTGACCTCGGCATGGGCAAGGCTACCAACGGGCTCTTGCAGGCACACGTGATCCGTCTCACCCCGCCGTGCGATCCGGCGGTGGTATCGAAGCGCCACTTCCACGACGTGGATGTACAGATGATCTACGTTCTCAGGGGATGGATCAAAACGGAATTCGAACGGGAAGGGGAGGTGACGATGCGGCAGGGGACCGCCTGGCTGCAGCCCCCGCGCATCAAGCATACCGTGCTGGATTATTCCGACGACTGCGAGTTGCTTGAAATCATTTCGCCCGCGGAGTTCAAAACGGTGGAGCTGGAATAGCGCGTCGGACGAAGGCCGACGGCAAACGAGAACTCAACGATTCGGGAGGAAACCATGACGGCCAGGCACACGGTGACGCGACGCAGAATGGTCAAGGGCGTAGTTGGCGCTTCGGCGCTCGCCGCCGCACCGGCGTTCCTGCGGCATGCGAGCGCGGCGACACCGATCAAGGTCGGAATTCCGACAGTGATCACCGGCGGCTATGCCCTGCTGGGAAGCCAGGTCATTCGCACCTGCAAGCTGGTCAAGAAAATGATCGACGCCAAGGGTGGGGTGCTCGGGCAGCCGGTCGAGTTCTTCTATCAGGACACGCAAGGCGACCCCGCGACCTGCGTGCGCAAGTGCCAGGAGCTGGTCGAACGCGACAATTGCCGCATCCTCTCGGGCGTCATCGTCTCCTCCGAGGCGGCGGCGATGCTGCCGAAGCTTGAAGAGTGGAATGCGATTTTCATCTCGCACGGCAACGGTGATGGCCGACTCACTGCCGAGCTGCTCGTGCCTCGGTTCTTCCGCGCCAATACGTCCGCGCCCATGGGAGCGCGCGCGCTCGCCCTCTACCTCAAGGATGCCCCGGAGAAGAAGTTCATCGCCATGGCCTCCGATGCCGCCTGGGGCCGATCCAGCAACGCCGCCTTCGAGGAGCAGATCAAGAAGGTCGGCAAGGACCTCGTCGACAAGATGTACGCGCCGGTCGCCAACAAGGACTATTCGCCCTACATCACGAGGATCCTGCAATCCGGCGCGCAGGGCTGCTATGTCGCGCTGCAAGGCGACGAGGCGCGCGCTTTCTACTCGCAGGCGACACAATACGGGCTCGCTCAGCGCGTGCAGTTCTTCACCGAGATCGTGGCGCAAGCGGACATCAAGGTGCTCGGCAAGGATGCGATCGGACTGATGGGGTCATCGCGCTATCCGCTCACCTACGACATCCCGCAGAACAATGCGTTCCGCGAGGCGTTCATGAGCGAATACAAGAACGAGATCCCGGACTGGTCGGACGGCGAGATGTATCAGGCGCTGATGATCCTGTTCGCCGCCATCGAGAAGGCAGGCTCGCCGGAGCCGACGAAGATCGCTGCAGCGATGGAGGACCTCGACGTGACCAGTGTCAAGGGGCCAGTTCTCATGCGCAAATGCGATCACCAGGGCGAAAACCAGGGCTTTGTGGTCAAGGTCGCCAGGAACGAGAAATATGCCGAGCCGGTCGCCGAGATCGTCAAGATTTATCCGCGCGAGATGAACACTCCGGATTGCCGGAGCTCCAGCTTCAGCAAGTGAGTCTCGGCTTTATCCTGGCGCAGTGCCTGGGCGCGCTCTCGCAGGCGGCGGTCCTGTTTTTCATCGCCTGCGGGCTCACCCTGATCTTTGGCATCATGCGCATCATCAATTTTGCGCACGGCGCCATCTTCATGCTCGGTGCGTATGTCGGCTTCACCATCGTTGCAGTGACCGGCAGCTTTCTTTTGTCGCTCGTTCTTGCTCCGATCGTCGTCGGCGGTCTCGGGATGGCGTTCGAGCGCGTCTTTTTGCGCCATCTGTACGGCCGGCGCGACGGCGGCGCTTACCTGCTCCTCACCTTCGGGCTTGCTGTCGTCCTGAGCGAGCTCATCCGGATGATCTGGGGCGCCCAGCCGCGCGCGTCCGGCATTCCCGATTTTCTGCGCGGCATCGTCGTTATCCTGGAGCAGCCGTTTCCCCTCTATCGGTTGTTTCTGATTGCGGCCGGGCTCGCGGCCGCCCTCGCCATCTGGCAGTTCCTGGAGCGCACGCGCGCCGGACTCTTGATCCGCGCGGTGTCGCAGAACGCGGAGATGGTGCACGCGCTCGGCACCGACGTCGCGCTCGTGCGCACCGCCGTGTTCGGTCTCGGCTGTGCGATGGCCGCTCTCGGCGGCGTGCTCGCCGCGCCGCTGGTGACGGCGTTTCTCGGCATGGGAACGACCGTGGTGATCGACGCCTTCGTCATCGTCATCATGGGCGGCATGGGCTCCTTCCTCGGCTCCTTGATCGGCAGCGTTCTGGTGGGCTTCGTGCAGGTGCTCGGCGCCTACTACTTCCAGGATCTCGCACTGGCTTTCATGTACTTTCTAATGCTGATCGTTCTGGTCATCCGTCCCGGCGGCCTGCTCGGCAGGGAGGATTAAATGAGCCGGAACGTCAGCTTCGCGCTCACCGTCGGCATCTGCATGCTGTTGCCCTTCATGGTGCCGCAGTATTCATTGACCGTCCTGATCGAGGCGTTGATCTTCGGCCTCTTCGCCATGAGCCTCGACCTGTTGGTGGGCTATTGCCGGCTCTATTCGTTCGGCCATGCTGCGGCCTACGGGTTGGGCGCCTATTCCGCGGCCCTCATCCTCACGCGGCTCCTATTGCCGCTGCCGATCGGAATCGTGCTTGCCGTGCTGGTAACAACTCTTGTGGCGGTTCCCGTCGCCTGGATCTGCACGCGATCGACGGGCGTCTCGTTCGCCATGCTCACCCTTGCCTTCGCGCAGCTCGGGTATGCCATGCTGTTTCGCTTCCGCGACATCACCGGTGGCTCCGACGGCATTGTCGGCATCCCGCGACCGCCCGGGCCGCTTGGCATGACCTGGTTCCAGGGCAAGACCGGATACTACTATCTCGTGCTCGGCTGCCTTATTGGCTCATATCTCTTGTGCCGTGCCATCGTGCGCTCCCCGTTCGGCGCGGTGCTCGCCGGCATTCGCGAGAACGAGGCCAAGACTATCGCGCTCGGGTACAATACGCGCGCCTACAAGATTGCGACCGTGGTGCTCGCCCACGGATTTGGCGCCCTTGCCGGCGCGCTGTATGCCGCCTTTGCGGGTTTCGCCTCACCCGAATTGTTCTTCTGGCTGGTCTCCGGCCGCGTCTTGATCATGGTGGTGGTGGGCGGGGCTGGAACGCTGATCGGACCGGTCCTCGGCGGTGTATTCTTCGTATTCCTCGAGCATGAGCTTTCAGAGATTACCGACCTGTGGCCGCTCATCTTCGGCTCGGTCTTCATGACGTTCGTCATGTTTGCTCCGCAGGGCATCTGGGGCATCCTGACGCGTCGCTCCAGTCCCAGAGCCGAGCTCCCGGGTGCCGGCAACGAAACATCCGATGCCGCTGCTTGAATGCAAAGGCCTGGTGAGACGCTTTGGCGCGCTGGTCGCCGTCGATGCGGTCGACATGAGCCTGGAAGCCGGCAGGATCCGCGCGGTCATCGGCCCCAACGGCGCCGGCAAGTCGACCATGTTCAACTTGATCACGAGCGTGCTCAAGCCCAGCGCCGGCGAAGTCATTTTTGCCGGCGAGAACATTACCGGGCTGCCGGTGCATGCGGTGGCGCTCAAGGGCATCGCGCGCACGTTCCAGCTCTGCCACGTCTTTCCGGCGCTCACCGCGCGTGAGAATGTTCGGATCGCCGCGCAGGCACGTGAGCATCAGCGTTGGCGGTTTATTGGCGGGCGGCATGTGGTCACGCGCTCCACCGCAGCCGCCGACGAGGCGCTCGAGCATTTGCGGCTTACGCGTCTTGCCAATGTCCGCGCGGCGCTCCTCTCGCACGGCGACCAGCGCCTGCTCGAAGTGGCCATGGCGATCGCGCAGAAGCCGCGGCTGCTCATGCTCGATGAGCCGACCCAGGGCCTCTCGCTGGAGGAGACCGACCGCGCGGTGGAGGTTCTCAAGAGCATGCTCGGGGCCGGGAATCTCAGCGTGCTGCTGGTCGAGCACGACATGGAAGTGGTGTTCAAGCTCGCTCACGACATCACGGTTCTGCATCGCGGCCGCGTCATCGCCGACGGGTCGCCCGCGGCCGTCAAGGCCAATGCCGCCGCGCGCAGCGCCTATCTCGGAGGGACCGAGTGATGCTGCGCAGCGAACGCCTGCGCGTGGAAGATCTGCATGCGTATTACGGCCATGGGCACATTCTGCAAGGGCTGAATTTGGAGATTGCCCCCGGTCGCATCGCCGCCGTGCTCGGCCGCAACGGCGTCGTGCTGCTCGGCGACCGGGATGTCGCGGGCTGGCCGCCCCATCGCATCGTTCGGCTCGGCCTCGGTTACGTACCCGAGGGACGCATGATCCTTCCCGATCTCACCGTGGCGGAGAACATCCAGGTGGCGCAGCGCGTGGCCTCCGGACAGTGGTCGACAGAGCGTCTTTTCACGCTTTTTCCCGCGCTCGCGGAGCGACGGCGCAACAAAGGCGCGCAGCTTTCCGGCGGCGAGCAGCAGATGCTCGCGGTCGCCCGCGCGCTCGCGACCGATCCCAAGGTCATGCTGCTGGACGAGCCCTCGCAAGGACTTGCGCCGCTGGTGGTGGAGGAACTCACGCGACTGATAGCGCGGCTTCGGGATGAGGGAGTGAGTGTCCTGCTGGTCGAGCAGAACCTGAAGCTCGCCGAGGCAGTGGCCGACGTGGTCTACGTCATGGTCAAGGGCAGGATGGTCTATGACGCACCGCTCGCGCGCTTCCAGGCGGAGCGCGAGGAGGTAAAGGCGAAGTACCTCACCCTGTAATGTTCGATCAAAGGCGAACCTGTCCCTTCAACGCGACGATGCTGGAAAAACTGCGCGGCCTGCCAGCGGAGTCTGGAACCCGCCGCCATCTGCTAACTGCTACCGCGTTCCCCAGTTCATACCGGAAATATCAGCTCTGGCCCGCGGGCACATGACAGAGCCGCAGACGCGTGCGACAGTCTGGCCCGCTGACTTGCGTTCAATCGGTGACTTTAAATCGAACCTGTGCGGTGCGCCGTCATGAGCGATGGACTCGAACAAGTGATTGCGGCCAGGACCGTGCTCAGCCATGCCGATGGCGAGAACGGCTTGGTCTGGGTGCGCGGCCACAACATCAGCGATCTTGTCGTCCGCCATGGTTATGAGGGAACGGTCGCGCTCCTTTGGGATGGGTTCGCCGGCGAGTGTCTCACGCGGGAATGGGTCATCGCACAGCTTGGTCAGGCGCGCACTGTTGCCTTTTCGCGGCTCGATGAGTGGCTGCCGCTGGCAGCGCATAGACCGTTGAGCGAGGGCGTGCGAATCGCACTTGCAGCCCTGCCTGACGATAGCCCGCCTGCGGCGATTGCAGCCGCGCTGCCGGTGGCTATCGCTGCGCTACTGCGCACGCGCGAGGGCAAATCACCCGTTTCACCGGATGGCGCACTCGCGACCGCGGCGGACTTTCTGCGCATGATCAGCGGCGCGCCGGTCGAGGAAAAGTTCGCTACCGCGCTCGACGCCTATCTCACGGCGGTTATCGACAATGGCCTCGGGACATCCACATTCGCCGCACGGGTGATCATCTCAGCGCGAGCATCTCTGGTGGCGGCTGTTCTCGGCGCCTACGGCGCATTTACCGGGAGCTTGCACGGCGGGGCGCCGGCTTTGGCGCTCGATATGCTCGACGCAATTGCCGCAAGCGGCGATATCGACTGCTGGCTCGAACGCACTCTGGCAGCCGGCGGGCGGCTGATGGGATTTGGCCACCGCGTGTTCCGCGTGCGTGATCCGCGCGCTGATATTCTGCGCGCGGCACTGCGGCAGCTCGATCCTCAGTGCCGGCGTCTCGACGTTGCGCTTGAGGTCGAACATCGGGCGGTTGCGGCGCTGGCGCGCCACAAGCCCGGACGCCGGCTTGAAGCCAATATCGAGCTCGATGCCGCACTGCTTCTCGACGCTATCGGATTGCCGCGCGAGGCATTCACGCCGGTGTTTGCCATCGCGCGCACGCCAAGTTGGATTGCGCACGCGATCGAGCAGCAGAAAACCGGGCGAATGGTCCGCCCGCGCTCCGCTTATGTCGGTCGCTGGGCCGGCGCATAAGCCGACGCCTGTGCCACCCTGTTGCCGGCGTGTTGTGCTTCCTCACCGCTCCGCGTAGGGAGACGACGCCGGCAACGGCAGCACGGGTCCGCGAACCTGCAGGCTCTTCGGCCACACCACGTATGACTTGTCATCGACGTACTGGATGATGACCGGGAATGCACGTTCGTTCTGGCCGGGCGCATCAGTCTCTTCGCCGCCGAATTTGACCCCGAAGCCGAGCAGGGTGCCGCCTTGCGGAAGATCGACCGCGAGCGCTGCCTTGCGCAGCGCGTCGGCATCGAAGCCGCCGTACTTCCTGATGGCAGCCGGCAATACCTCGGTCAACAGCACGTAGGTATTGCTTGCCGCCATGCCGACATGGGCTGACTTGATCACCGTGCCGGGGCGGGCCTTCACGTATTCATCGCCGACCATACGGATGATTTCCGCCAGTCCAGGCTTGAGCACCTTTTCGTTGGTGAGCCAGATCGAGATCGGGTCGACGTTGAAGAAATAGTTCACGTCGGTGCCGAGCGCCTCCTTCAGCTTGTCGTAAACGCCATAGCCGGCCCCGTGTACAATCAATGCGCGAAACCGCAGTCCCATCTCGCGCGCCTGCCGCAGGAAAAGGGTGATGTCCGGATTGTAACCAGTGTGAAAGATGATATCAGGACGCTCGCGCTTTAGCTTGATCACCAGCGACGACAAGTCGGGAGCCGTCGCCGAGTAGCTTTCGTTGACCACGATGTTGAAGCCGGCCTTCTTGGCGCCGTCCTCAGTGCCATGCGCCACGTCGACCCCGTACGCCCCGTCTTCGTGGATGATGGCGATGCGCAGGTCCTTCGGCGCCTTGCCGAATTTCTCCTGCGAGTAGGCCGCAACGAAGTCGGTTGAGGCCAGGCCGAACTGGCGGCCGCTCGGCTGCGCCCGGAAGACATATTTCAAGTGACGGTTCTCAAGAACGCCGAGGAAATACAAGTCGTGATCCACAAGAACTTCTTGACCTGATCTACGCGCGCTGCGACCGGAACGCATTGCGCCGAGGAGAAGAAGCCGAGCAGGATGTCCACCTTCTCCTGGTCGATCAGACGGATGGCTTCGTTGATGGCGATGTCGGGCTTGCTTTGCGCGTCCGCATAGATCGGCTCGATCTGATAGCCCTCGATCCCGCCCTTCTTGTTGAAATAGTCGATGATGATCTTGGTGCCGAGGGCGTGAAGATCGGAGCCGCCGGCGGCCAGCGGACCGGTGTAGTCGTAGACCACCCCGATCTTGATTTTCTTGCCCGCTTCCTCAGGTGCGGCCATTGTCGTGCCAAGCAACAGCGCCGCAGCGATCAGCCCGCCGGCAAAGCCCGTGCCCTTCCCGAAAAACATTGCAGCCTCCCTCAATGGCGTTCTATTTTGTTTTTGCTCGTGACGGGGTCATTACAGGCGCACGGCCGAATGCTGTCAACCGCGCAGCGTTGGTTACCTCTCTGCGCGCGTAGCTGGTGGTCGATTTAGGCAGAAATCCGGGATCGTGCTTGCCTGCGGCCCCTGCGGATCGCGGATTTCACTGCGTTCAATCCGGGCTACTATTTGGGCCATGTCCGCAGAGACCGATTTCAAGGACAAGAAAGCCCTCGTGACCGGCGGCAGCCGCGGCATTGGGCGCGCGACCTGCCTCGAGCTCGCGCGCCGGGGCGCCGATTTGGCCTTTATCTATCGCAATCGGGACGGTGAAGCCGAGGCGACGGCGACGGAGGTTCGTGCGCTGGGCCGACGCGCGCTGGCGCTTAGGGCCGATCTCGCGCACGCCTCCGCTGTCGGCGCTGCCATCGACCGTGCCGCGGCCGAGATCGGAGGAATCGATGTGCTGGTGCATGCCGCCGGCGCCATGGTCGCCTGGAGCGAGACCGCGGAACTCTCGACCGAGGATTGGGACCGTTACATGGCGGTTGACCTGTCCGGGGCCTTCTACGCAATTCGCGCGTCGCTTCCCCATCTGCGCAGGGCGGGCGCCGGCACGATCGTCGCCATCTCGTCCATTGCCGCGCAGATGTGCCAGCCGCGCAACGTGCAGGGCGCTGCGGCAAAGGCCGGATTGGAGGCGATGGTGCGCGTCGTGGCCCGTGAGGAAGCGAAACACGGCATTCGCGCCAACGCTGTGGCGATCGGCTTGACCGATACCGACATGGGGCGCGCGGCTTTCGCGCAGTGGGGACCGCAGACCTCGGAACGGATTGTCCGCGCCATTCCGCTGCGTCGCATCGGCACGCCCGAGGAGGTTGCGCGTGTCGTGTGCTTCCTGGCCGGACCCGATGCCGCCTACATCACCGGCAAGGTGCTGCAGGTCGATGGCGGGCAAATCATCGCGGCCTAGGCCCATTTCGGGATAGGGAAGAACGTCATGACTTTCACAGTCGCGGCAAGGAGAGCGCGGTGGCATTCGAGACGCGGTTGACGCCGGCCATGGCCGCGCGCTGGCGCGGCGCCGGCCTATGGAGCGACGAAACCTTTGCGGCGGTGCTGGCGCGCCGCGTGCGCGAGGCGCCCGACCGCGAGGCGCTGACCGAAGGGACGCACCGGCTCACCTACCGCGAGTTCGCGCAGGGCATCGACCGCATGGCGTCCCGACTGCGCGCGCTCGGCATCGGGAAAGGAGACGTGGTGACGATCCAGCTGCCGAACTGGATCGAGTTTGCGTTCGTGTTCTTCGCGTTGGAGCGCCTCGGCGCGGTAGCGGTGACGGTCAGCGTCGATTTTCGCAGCCGAGAGCTGGAATACATCATGCGTTTTGCCGGCAGCAAGATGCTCGTCTGCTGCGCGCGGTTCCGCGATTTCGATCATGTTGCCATGGCGCGGGAGCTTTGGCCCCGGCTTCCGGCGCTCACACGCATCGGCGTCGTACGCGGCGAGCCCGGCCCGGGCATGGTGAGCCTCGACGACATCGCTACCGGGAGCGGGCCGCCCGCAGGTTTTGTGCCGGTAACGATGGACGCCGACACGGTCATGCGCATGGCCTTTACGTCCGGCACCACCGGCAACCCCAAGGGCGTCATGCACAGTCACAACACGACGCTTGCCGCTTCACGCATTCTCAATGGCGATCTCGGGCTTGGCCCTGATGATGTGATGCTCATCTGGCTGCCGCTCGGCCTCAACTGGGGCTATCTTACGCTGGTACAATCGGTCCTCGCTGGCGCGAGGGCAGTGCTGCTCGATCGCTTCCGGGCGGCCGCTGCGCTCGACCTCATCGAGCGGGAACGGGTCACCTACATTCCGACCGCGCCGGCATCGCTGACCAGCATTCTGCAGGAGCCCGACCTTGCTCGGCGCGACCTCGCCAGCCTGCGAATTGTGGTCAGCGGCGGCGCATCGGCGCCGGTCGAGACCATCAGAGCCTGGCGCCGCGTCGCACCCGGCGCGCTGCTCGAGCTGCTCGGCATGCTGGAGACTGGCTATCAGGCCTATACGCGCCCCGCCGATGATCCCGAGCGGGTTGCAGGCTCGGTCGGGCAACCTGCCAGCCACATGGGGCTCAAGCTGGTCGACGCCGGCGGCCGCGAAGTGGCGCGCGGCGAGGAGGGCGATATCTGCGCCAATGGGCCCTCGGTGCATCTCGGTTATCACAGCAATCCCGCGGCCAACGCCGAAGCGTTCCTGCCGGACGGCTGGTTCCGCAGCGGAGATCTCGGCATGATCGATGCCGACGGGAATCTGCGCATCGTCGGACGGCTGAAAGAGATGATCAATCGCGGTGGCAAGAAGTTCTTCCCGCGCGAGATCGAAGAGATCCTCTATACCCATCCGCAGGTGCTCTACGCCGCCATCGTGGGCATTCCGGATGCGCGGCTGGGCGAGCGCAACTGTTTGTGCCTGGTGCCGCGTGCGGGCGAAACTCCGACGCTCGAGGGCTTAGTCGGCTTTCTTGGCGACAGCGTCGCCACCTACAAGCTGCCCGAGCGGCTTGAACTGTTCTCGCAGTTTCCCTTCACTCCGACCGGCAAGATCCAGCGCCACGCGCTCGTGCGCGACGTCATGGCGCGGATTTCAGCCGCGCACTGATCGTCGACTGGCTCGGAGCATGATCCATGGATGAATCCTACGCGCGCTTCTCGCGATTGCTCATCGATCGGCCGCATCCGCGCGTCCT
>Ga0310909_10002941_pt1 | contig 10581 bp, 10 predicted proteins | sample GREbulkMGT000H_FD_203449 | JGI IMG/M metagenome (GOLD analysis project Ga0310909, IMG submission 203449) | Lab enrichment of tropical soil microbial communities from Luquillo Experimental Forest, Puerto Rico - GRE.bulkMG.T000H | ecosystem: Environmental > Terrestrial > Soil > Tropical forest >... | reverse complement strand
ACTCTCGTTGGCGCGCCTCAAGTTCAGCACGATCTCGCTGCCGGCGGGGCCAAGCAGCTTCTGTTCGGCCTCACCCAGTGTGAGATCGTAAGTTGGCTCTTTGTCGATCGAAAAAATTAGATCTCCGGGTTTGATTCCCGCCTGTGCCGCGGGCGATCCGTCCTGCGGAGAGATTATCTTCAACTGCCCGTTCTCGATCGTTACAACGAGGCCCAGGCTGGCGTCGTTGTCGTTTGCCGTCTTTTGCAGTGCCTTGAAGGCCTCTTCGTCCAAGAAGGACGAGTGCGGATCCAGGCCGGACAACATGCCGGCGATCGCCGCGCCGATCAGCTTCGTGTCGGTCACGGGATCGACCGCATCTTGGCGAACGCGCTCAAAGGCTTCGTCGAAGAAGTTCAGCTCTTCATAAACGCTATCTTTCCCCGACTTTTGCTGAGCAAAAACGCCGCTCGCGATGAGCAAAACCGCCGCCAGGGTCACGACCGCCAATTTATACATGAACAACTTCCCTCGCCGCAGCCGCCACGAGCCGGTCGGCCGCCGGCGCAATCCAAAAGCGGACAATAATGGCATTACCATGACTACGGCCCGCGCCATTTTTCAAGGCCGGCTTGATCTTGCGCGCGACCGGCGCCGGGTGCTTCTCTTCGAGGATCAAGGGCCGCAAGCCAGACAAGGAAGGCGCGGATGGATACGCTCGCGAAGATCAATGAAACGAAACTGCCGTTTGCCGAGTTGCTGGGCATCGAGGTCGTCAGCGCCTCGCCGGACAAAATCGTCGCGGAGATGACGGTACGGGAGGATCTCTGCACCCGGCCCGCCGTCTTGCACGGCGGTGCAATCATGGCCTTCGCCGACACGCTCGGAGCCTTGGGGACGCTCGTAAACTTGCCGCAAGGGGCCGGGACCACGACGATCGAGAGCAAGACTAATTTTGTCGCGCCGGCGCCGGTAGGAACCCGGGTGGTCGGCGAGGCGATACCAGTCCATCGCGGCAGGCGAACAATGATCTGGCAGACGCGTGTTTCGGCTGCGGAGGGCCGGCTCGTCGCGCTCGTGACGCAAACCCAGCTGGTTCTTTAAGCCACCCTCGGCTAGAGGAAATCGCGCACCCGTTCGAGCTCGTCGAGTGCGCTCGCGGGCGAGACAATCAATACCTCGTCGAAGCCGATTTGCTCAATGCGCTTCAGGCGCTGACGCGCCTTGTCGGGTGAACAGACGAGCGAGACTTTCGCCCGCTCGGCGAGACTCCCGGGTTCGGCGCGATTGCGAAGGTCGACAACCACATTGGCGAGGACGGCGTTGGTACCGCCCGCCTCGCGGTAAAGGCGCATGCCGTTTTCGAGATCTTCCCAGCTGCTATAGAGACCGGAAGCGATCCAGCCTTGGCACTGTTTTGCGGCATAGGCGATCCATCGAGGGTTGCGCCAGGCGCCAAGCATCACCGGTGGCCCGCCTTCGCATCCCGGCCACGGCGACAGTGTGCCGCCATTGACTGGCTCGCCTCGCCAAGCCCAACAGATCGAAATCGGCGCGCGTCGAGCCGCTGCCGACACCAAGACGAAGACGGCCGCCGGACAGCGCCTGAACCGACTGAACGCGATGCGCCAGCTCGATCGGATTACGTAAGGAGACCTGCAATACGGCCGTGCCGAGCTCGACACGCTGTGTCGCCGCCGACAGCACCCCCAGCACAACGAGCGGGTCCAGAGTGGGGCGCCCGCGACCGAGCGAGTCGGTCACCCAGATGCCGGGAAACCCGCTTTTTTCGATCCGACGAGCGTAATCGACCGTGCGGCCCAGCGGCCGGTCGCGCGGCTCGGTGCCGGGGTTCATAAAAGTCACGACACTCAGCCTCACGACCACCCGCCGATCGAAAGCCTCACCGACACGCGTTCCTCCTCGCCCAACGGTACATGCCGGGTAACAATGCAATAGATCCGCGGGGCTCGCCAACAGCCGAGTTGTTCAGACCGGCGTGTCGCGGAACACGATCGTGCCTCCGACTGAGGGCGGAAGCGGCACAGCCACAGCATCGCGAACCGAAAGGCCGACGAGACCGGTGGAAGCGAGAAGCTCGACCAATCGCGGGAGACTGGCGACGACGACCTCATAGGCCGCCAGATAGGGGAGCGGGGGTCCGGGCTCGATGCCAAATTCCCGTTCGAGATATTCGGGTGTGGCGACCCGCACGGTCCCGCGCTCCAGCGGAAGCGTCGCGACTTCGCCCTCTCGGAGGGTCGGGCGGCCGGTGAACCGTGCAAAGCGCCGAGCCGGCTCCGCCGGGTCGGCGGCGGCAACCCATAACGCAGCGAGCATGAGCGCGCCGTTCGGGTGATCGAGAAACGGCTCGCGCCAGACCAGCTCTTCGGTATGGTGGGTCAGAAACTGTACGCGCCCTTCCGGCATGATGCCCGGCGCAATGCGTGCGATCGTAAAACGTGCCCAATCCTCACCGCTATCCAACGCGACCGGTCGGCGCATATCGACGAGCGGCAACACCGGGAAGCCGGAGGCGGCCAATCGCCGATGCTCGATTGCCGCGTCCGCCGCGCTGAAGGCGGCAAGATGGAGCCCGACATGGCGGGTCAGCCGCTCGGTCAGTTGCCGCGCGAGAGGCGTGTCGCTGATGGCGGTGAGGATCTCGACATAGCCGTTGCGGAACATCGCGCAGCGGTGCCTGGTGCCGGAGGGAACGAGTTTGCCCTCCACCAGGTTGGTCTGAGCGGTGAACGGGGTCAGCCGGAACCCGCAATGCGACAACGCTTCAGCGGCAGCTTCCATTGCGGGTACGAAATGGGCGACATGGTCGAGAAATATCTGCCCTGCTTCCGGTAACTGGCCCGTCATGAGGTCATTCTCGGTCTAGAAAACGGGGTTACGGAGCTGTAGCTCGCTACACGATGCCGTTAAATGCACCAAATTCGCCTATCCATGGAGAGGTTTTACCCGCCCGCCACCTATATACCTTTCCGGCGGTAAACAGCGGCGTTCGGTCCGGCCATGGAACTTGCCTTTAATCCGATCTCGATTTCTACGCTCAGAAAGCTCGCTTCAATTTTGCTATCGGTTGTGATTTTTGCATTCCTCGCTGGATTAACGACTCTCGCAGTTGGTCGCCCTGTAATATTCGGTATCATTCACGCCATATTCGTCGGCAGTGGCGTCGGTTTTTTTGAACAATTTTATGTTCAAACCCCGCGCGGTCGGTGGCTGCGCAGCATGCACCCAGTTCGATCGATTTTTTTATATTCGATCGTGGTGGTAACATTGTATATAATTTCGTTTCACCTTTCCCACGTTATTCTATGGCGATTTGAAGATCTGCCGATGGCCTATCGTAAGCTGCCGATCGCGATCCCACTGGTCCTCATATTTTCAGTGATCGGCATTGTCGTTATGCGAGCCGTTCATTTTATTGGGATAGAAACCTTGTTTCATCTGATGCTCGGCACCTATCACCGCCCGGTAATCCAGGAAAAAGTGCTGTTGTTTCTCGATATCAACAATTCCACAGACTTGGCCGAACGTTTGGGTCCAGTCCGCACGCAATCTCTTCTCGGCAAATTCCTGTTCGACGTGTCAAGGCCGATCACCGACTCCGGCGGCGATATCTACCTTTATAAAGGAGATGGTTTGATTGCATTGTGGGCGTGGAGTGAAGCGATCAGGGCAGACAAGATATTGAGCGCGGTTGACGCGATTTTCGTTGCAGTCGGGGACGAGCAGGCCAATTACCGACAGCAGTTCGGGGTCGTCCCCGACTTTCGGATAGGGGTCCATGGCGGCGATGTTGTTGTGAGCGAACAGGGTGATACCAAACGGGCAATTGGTATCTATGGAAGCACGATCAATATTTCGGCGAGAATGGAAGAAGCCGCAAAAGCACATGGGGTCGCCTGCGTGATCTCCGGCGACGTTGCAAAAGCCCTTTCCCGCCGCAATGATGGACTGCTTCCGATTGGTTACGAAAAAATCAGGGGGATTTTCGAAGAAATCCCGATCTTCGAATATCGTGTGGCGGGCGCAGCTGCCCCAGTACCGAGCGACAATGGGTTGGTGTCGGAAGTTCCCCGGAGCATTTGGCGCCGAGCGGTAGGCTAGCGAGCCTCACGCGCCTCTGGGGTCCCCTGTACCTCATTTGTCCCCTGCACCTCATTTTCAGCGAGACGCCGGTAGCGCGCCTGGCTATTTGCGAGATGCCGACGCATGGCTCGGCGCGCGACCGCCGCGGCACCGGTGTCGATCGCTGCAGAAATCGCGCGATGCTCCCGCTGGATCATTTCAAGATAAGCGCGCTGGCCTTCGCCCTGATGGGCGGCGGCCCGGATGCTCTGGCGCGGAATGATGAAGCGGCCGAGATAGTCGAGAAACCACCAAAATTGCAGGTTGTTGGTTGCCGCAGCGATAGCGCGGTGAAACGCGAAATCCTCATCGACTGCGCTTTCGCCGCGCTCGATCGCAGCGTCGATCGCTGCGAGCGCTCGGCGGATTTCCCGCTTTGCCGCGGGTGAGGAGCGCACCGCAGCAAGCCCGGCGGCCTCCACCTCGATGCCCTGGCGGAGCTCCATTACGTCGATGACCTCTCTGACCGAGGGCAGGCCCTCGACAGCGAGCCGAAACGGCCGCCGCCCCATCTCGGTCGCAACAAAGGCGCCGGCCCCCTGCCGGGTGATCACCAGCCCGTCCGCCCGCAATGCCGCCACCGCCTCGCGCACCACGGCGCGGCTGACACCCATCGCCGTTGCCATCTGTTGCTCGGTCGGGAGGCGAGCACCCGGTGGAAGCTTTGCGCTGGTAATATCGGCCGTGATCCGTTCGGCGATCTCGTGAAACAACTTCCGGGCGGGTCGGACCGGACGCAAGATCGAGAGCTTGTCAGCGCGATTGGGCAATGTTATCGTTGCGGGACTTGTCTGATGACCTGACAATATATCTGAGCGCGAACAATCAAACAAGGGAGGCTCAAATGATCGACAGACGCCGGGCGATGCAGCTCGCCATTACGGCATCGCTGCTCCCTCTCATCGGCGGCGCGAGAGCGGAGCAAAAAATCACGCTCAAGGCATCGGATGTGCACCCGGAAGGCTATCCGACGGTCCAGGCGGTCGAGAACATGGGCAAGAAGCTCGAAGAGGCGACCGGCGGGCGGCTCGGCATCCAGATGTATGCGTCGATGCAGCTCGGTGGCGAAAAGGAGGCGATCGAGCAGGCGCAAGTCGGCGCGTTGCAGCTCGCCCGGGTCAGCGTTGGTGCCTTGGGGCCAGTGGTCGATGACTTGAATGTCTTCAACCTGCCCTTCCTGTTTCGCGACACCGCGCATATGGAAAAGGTCATCGATGGCCCGATCGGCCAGGAGCTGCTCGACAAGGTCAGCAACAATCCCAATACCCGCCTCATCGGCCTCGCCTGGATGGATGCCGGCGCCCGCAGCCTCTACGACACTAAAAAACCGATTAAGAGCATCGACGACCTTAAAGGTCTCAAAGTGCGCGTCATGGGCAACCCGATGTTCGTCGATATGATGAATGCGCTCGGCGGCAATGGCGTCGCAATGGGGTATGATCAGGTATTCAGCGCATTGCAGACCGGTGTCGTTGACGGTGCGGAAAACAACCCGCCGAGCTTTGTTTTCGACAATCATTATCAGGTCGCCAAATACTACACTCTGACAGAGCACCTGATCGTCCCCGAGATTCTGGTGTTCTCGCGGGTCACTTGGGATAGCCTTTCCAAGGAAGACCAGGCGCTGATCAAGAAATTGGCGCGCGAGGCGCAACTGGACGAGCGGCAGCTCTGGAAAAAAGTCGAAGAGCAGGCCATGGCCAAGATGAAGAGCGCCGGCATCGAGGTCGATACAGTCGGTGACAAGACGGCGTTTCAAACCGCCGTAAAGCCGGTCTGGGACAAGTACGGCGCCAAATACGCCGAACTGATCAAGCGCATCGAGGCGGTGAATTGATTTCGCCCCTTATTGATGACTGCCCCGCCAGTCCCTCACCCTCCCGCTGACGCGGGCCCCTCCCTCTCCCCGCGCACGCGGGGCGAGGGGACTCCGCCTCATGCTCCCTCGCCCCGCCTGCGGGGAGAGGGTCGGGGCGAGCGGCTCATTCGCACAACAATGGACCTACTGTATGGTTTCTGTGTCATTGTCTCGGGGACGGCTTTGGTGCTGATCTCGGCGGTGATCCCGTGGGGCGTCTTCACCCGCTATGTGCTAAACAGCGCCGCGTCATGGCCTGAGCCGATGGCAATATTATTGACGATTGTCCTTACCTTTTTTGGCGCGGCGGCCTGCTACAGGGTCGGCACTCATATGAGCGTCTCGGTGGTGGTGCGGGCACTGTCGCGGCCATTGCGGCGGACGATCGAACCACTTGCCGAGCTGCTCGTCGCGTTGGTCAGCCTTTTCATGGTGATCTGGGGGGCGAAGCTCGTCGAAACGACCTGGTATCAGTCGATCGCCGAATTTCCCGCATTGTCCGTCGGTTTGACTTACCTACCGATCCCTGTCGGCGGGGCTCTTACACTACTCTTCGTCGCCGAGCGCTTGTCGATCGGCCCACCGCAGCGGGCCCCCGAAGGTCACGCCGGCGCGGCGGCGCCAGACTGACCTTGCGGGATCGAGCAGATGGAAATTCTGGTCGTCATTGGAACCCTGCTCGCCTGCTTTGCACTCGGGGTCCCAATCGCTTACGCGCTCGGTCTCGGAGCCCTTGCCGGCGCCTATTGGATCGGCATCCCGCTGGAGGCGGTGATGCTGCAGGTATCGAGCGGCGTCAGCAAGTTCGCGATGTTGACAATCCCGTTTTTCGTGCTGGCCGGGGCGATCATGGCGGAGGGCGGGATGGCGCGCCGGCTGGTGGCGTTCGCCAATGCGCTGGTCGGGCTCGTGCGTATTCGCGGCGGGCTGTCGGCAGTGAATGTCCTCGCGACGACTTTTCTGAGCGGCATTTCCGGTTCGGCGGTCGCCGACACCTCGGCAATCGGGTCGGTCATGATCCCGCAGATGGAGAGGACCGGCTACCCTCGCGTCTTCGCCACCAATGTCACGATCAGCGCCTCGGTACAGGCTCTGCTCGTCCCGCCGAGCCACAACGCCGTCATTTATTCGCTCGCCACTGGCGGCACGATCTCGATCATCAGCCTGTTTATGGCGGGGGTCGCACCGGGCTTGCTACTCGGCGCCTCGTTGATCGTATTGTGCCTGGTGCTCGCCTATCGCAATGGTCACCCGAAGGGCGAGACCGTGCCATTGCGCGCGGCCATCAAGATCACCATCGACGCCCTTTGGGGGCTGGTGACACTAGCGATCATCCTCGGCGGCATCCTGGGTGGCGTATTCACTGCGATCGAGGCAGGGGCGGTCGCGTGCATCTGGGCGTTTTTCGTGACGATGTTCGTCTACCGCGACTATCGCTGGCGCGACTTGCCAGAGCTGATCCATCGAACGATGCGCACCGTCGCGATGGTGATGACTCTGATCGCCTTTGCCTCGAGTGTCGGTTATGTCATGGCGCTGATGCAGGTGCCGGCCAGGGTCACGGCATTGTTATTGACGTTGTCCAGCGACAAGAACGTGATTCTGTTCTTGATCAACATCCTGTTGCTGGTGCTCGGCTGCTTGCTGGACATGGCGCCGTCGATCCTGATCGTGACGCCCATCCTGCTGCCAGTAGTCGTCAAATTTGGCGTTGATCCGGTCCATTTCGGGATGATCATGCTGCTCAATCTCGGCATCGGATTGTGCCATCCGCCGGTCGGCGCCATCCTCTTTGTCGGCTGCGCCGTCGGCCGCGTGACGATCGAGCAGGTGGTGCGCGAGATCTGGCCATTTTACGCCGTCATGTTCCTGGTCCTGATGCTGGTAACCTACATTCCGTCGATCTCGCTGTGGCTGCCGCGGATGCTGTCGCTCTGAGAGGTTCGGAAGGATCGTCGACGCAGTCGGTTTTGCTACCAGGAGATGAATTTAGAGAATCGATTCTCTCCAGGTTTGCGCAATTCGTAGTTAATTTGGTCGAATAGGAATTGCAATTGCGGTAGAATAGCGGCATTCTGTCTACGGCATCGTTATGTCCCCCAACGATGCGGATCGGCTTGTCGGACCGGCACACCGGCAGGCCGCAGAAGCCCCGGTCTTCCCCGGCCGGGGCTTTTCTGCGCGCGGGCTCGGCCTCCGCAACCAGCGTCTGGCGCATTGCACCGCGAAGTCATTAGAATATCCTCCAGAATACCTCGGACCGGGAGTCAGCAAATGGCGGTCGATCGCGATGCGGAGCGCGTTCTCGAGCTGGTGCAGTTGTCTGGCCGGCCACCCTACGAAACGCTGACGCCGCTCGAAGCCCGCGCGCTGTTTCTGGCCGGCCGCGAGGTCCTGACCCCCGATCCGGAACCGGTCGCCGAGGTCCGCGAGCTCTCGCCGCAGCGCCAGGATGGCGGGGCCGTTCCAATGCGGCTTCATCGCGGCGCCACGGCGGATGCTGGCAAAATTTTGCCGGTGCTCGTCTATTTTCACGGCGGCGGCTGGGTCATTGGCGATCTCGAGACGCATGACAGCCTCTGTCGCCATCTTGCCAACGCAGCCCGCTGCGTCGTTGTCTCGGTCGATTACCGTCTCGCGCCGGAGCACAAATTTCCGGCGGCGGTCGAAGATTGCTTCTTCGCGACCTCGTGGGTGGCGGAACAGGCAGAGGCGCTCGGCATCGATCGCGATCGCGTCGCTGTCGGCGGCGACAGCGCGGGCGGCAACCTCGCGGCAGTGGTCAGCTTATTGGCGCGTGATCGAGGGGCGCCACGCCTTTGCCCAGGCCCTCCTCTACCCGGCGGTCGATTGCAGCATGACCCATCCCTCTCACGAGCGCTTCGCCGAGGGCTACTTGCTGACCCGCCCTGCAATGCGATGGTTTTATGGTCACTATCTGCGCGGGTCAGCCGATGTCGAGAATTGGCGGGCTTCGCCATTGCGCGCCGCGGATCTGTCCGGTGTGGCGCCCGCCCTGGTTCTGACCGCCGGCAACGACGTATTGTGCGACGAAGGTGCGGCCTATGCCTACCGGCTGCAACAGCAAGGAGTCCCAGTGCAGCTGCGGCATTTTCCCGATCAGATCCATGGTTTTTTGACTATGGGCAAGATCGTGCGGGCCGCCGAGCCGGCCCTCGACGAGGTGGCAGCGGCGCTAAGGACGGCCTGGGAAGCGGCATAAATCCCACCCGTGAGCTATTGCGAGCCGATTTGGTATGGTTCGTCATATATTGCGGTGTGAATTGGTCCTCCATCACGGACAAAACCGCGATACATGCCGATCGTGTTGAATGGCAGCGCCAGCGCGCCGGTGCGATCGACTGCGACGACCCCACCCGAGCCACCAATCGCGGCTAGGCCGTCGATGACCTCTCGTGCAGACTGCTGCAGCGATTGACCGGCATAGCGCAGCCGAGCCGCAACCTCGAAGGCCGTGCCATAACGGATGAAGAATTCGCCGTGGCCAGTCGCCGAAACGGCGCAAGTCGCGTTGTCCGCATAAGTTCCGGCGCCGATGATCGGGCTGTCGCCCACCCTGCCGGGAGCCTTGCCGGTCATTCCGCCGGTCGAGGTGGCTGCTGCGAGGTTGCCGTGCCGGTCTCGGGCGACGGCGCCCACTGTGCCGTGCTTGCCGATCTCACCGCCATTCTGAGCACGCCCAATGCGGCGTCTCTCGAGTTCGTCCTGCAGTTCTCGCCAACGCCTTGCACTGTAAAAATAGCCCTCGTCAGCAAAAACGATGCCTTGCTCCCGGCAAAAGGCGAGCGCACCCTCTCCGATCAGCAATACTTCTTTCGATCGTTCCATGACCGCACGCGCAGCCAATATCGGATTGCACGGCCCGAAGATGCCCGCGACCGCACCCGCCCGATGGTCGCTACCGTCCATCACCGCGGCGTCCATCTCCTGCGTCCCGGCGGCGGTAAAGACGCCGCCTCGGCCGGCATTGAACAACGGGTCGTCCTCGAGCACCACGACCGCTTCAGTGACCGCGTCGAGAGCGCTGCCGCCCGCGGCAAGAATTTCACGACCGGCTGCCAAGGCTCGCTGCAAACCCTCATGGTGCGCGGCAATACGAGACGCCGTCGCATCCTCTCTGGGGATGGTTCCGGCGCCGCCATGCACGGCAAGCGCAAAGCATGGCTCGCTGGGCTTGGCTAGTTCGAGTCGACGCATCGGTCAGGTTTCACGGGGCCATTCTGCAGAGGTAATGTGCAGCAAGTTAACGAAGTTCGCTCAGCACCGCCGCAAATAACGGCGAGACAAGCGCTACAGATCATGCTTGTCGGTCTGGGCACCTCGGTCGTTCCACTCGACACGGCGGTCAACATCGCCTTTCCCGACATCACAGGGAGTTTCGGGCTGCCGATCGAGGCGATCCAGTGGGTGATCGTCTGTTATGTCCTGACCTATACCAGTTTGATGCTCGCCTTCGGACGGGTTGGCGACATTTTCAGCCACTTTCGCGTTTTTCGCATAGGGCTGTTGTGGAGCGGTGCCGCCTATCTCCTGTGCGCCGCCGCACCGAGCTATAGCTGGCTGCTCTTCTATCGCTT
>Ga0310909_10002926_pt1 | contig 10601 bp, 7 predicted proteins | sample GREbulkMGT000H_FD_203449 | JGI IMG/M metagenome (GOLD analysis project Ga0310909, IMG submission 203449) | Lab enrichment of tropical soil microbial communities from Luquillo Experimental Forest, Puerto Rico - GRE.bulkMG.T000H | ecosystem: Environmental > Terrestrial > Soil > Tropical forest >... | reverse complement strand
ACTATCGTGGTCGGCGGGTCGGGCGTGTAACCCTCGTACAGCGTCGGCGCAATACAGCCCTCTGCCAATCGGCGGGTTCTACCTCTGGGGTTGGGTCGCCGAGATGCCGCCAGGGTGTGCGGTTAAGCCGGGACCGGAGGGCCTGGCGAGTCTGGGGGCGGCGATGCTTGCCTGGCATCGGCGATTCTGGCTCGTGCCCAGCGGCGTGATGTGCGTCCGAACATCTGGGCGAGACGGCGTTCCGAGAGCGGGTTGCCGGCCTGCACGCTGAGCCGGTACGCGGCCACCGCCGCATCATTGGCGGCGCTGGCCTCCAGCACCTCATCGTCATGCTGCCCGCCGTCGAGGATGGGCGACTGCCCGGCGGCCGAACCAGCGGGTCGCCACGCCGAATCTGACGTATAGCGCTCGTGTACCGCGCCATGGCAGACCGCTCCATCGGAGCGGTGCACAGCTGACGGCCCGCGTGCTGTCGGCCCGGAAGGTGCGGATGAGCCAGACCAGGAGTTCGTACGAGCCGACGAGGCTGACCGTCGGCCAGGCCGCAACCACCGCCCGACGGGACCGTGGGACCAGCCTTGTGCCGTGCTCGCGGTGAAGGTGGCGGCGATGCCCAGCGCGAGCAGCCAGCGGGCCGGGGAGGGTACCGGCACCCGGTGCCGGGCCGCGTACAGGACTACCATCGATTCTCTGGTGGTACAAATCGGACAACTAGGTCATTTTCTTGCTTGTGCCAGGTCACCGGCTGTTCCGCGTGCTGCGGTCGCGCAACAGGTGTGGTTTAGCGGCGTCACCAGCTGGAGCAGTAGCTCAGGGCGTGTTTGGAGTGCGGCACCTGTCGCGGCGGGCGCTCGCATGCCTGTGATGATGGGTTCATGAGTGAGTCCGTGACCGTGGCATGGGACTGGCGGCCTTGTGGCCTGGTGGCGCTGGTGGACGGGAAGTTGGCATTTCCGCGTGTCCCGGGCACGGCTGGCGTGTATCGCCTGACATTCCAAGACGGCTGTGGAGGGTCGGCGGGTGTCTATGTTGGCGAGGCTGACCTGCTGCCCCGCCGGTTCCAGCATTATCGGACTCCAGGGGCAAGCCAGCAGACCAACCTCCGCCTCAACCCGGTCATGGCGAGCACGCTGGCTGCGGGGGGCCGTATTGCAGTCGATATTGCTACTAGCGCGCAGCTCATGGCTGCCGATGGCTCGGCAGTCCCGCTCGACTTGACGTGGAAGGCAGCGCGCGTCCTGGTGGAACGTGCGGCCGAGGTCGCCGAGCGGACCGCGGGGGTGCTCGTACTTAACAAGTAGCGCGCTGTGCCGTGATCAGCGGTCCGTGGTGTTGAGCTGGGCCATGAGCTCGCGGTTGGCGGCGCGGGCGGCAGCGAGCTCGTCATCGCGTTCTTCGAGCTGAAGGCGCAGGTCGGCGGCCTGTTGTTCGAGGGTGGTAATGCGGGTGTTGAGCTGGTCGATGTCGGCGTGCGCGCCGAGCCCGGACTCGCGCCAGACCTGCTCGCCGAGCGTCTCGGACAGGCGCTTTTCAAGCTGCTGGATGCGGGCGTTGAGCCTGAGGGAGCGCTCGTGGGCGGCGAGCAGGTCGGCTTGCAGTGACGCCCGGGTGACGGCCGGGCCGGCTGCGCCGGCGGCGGGCGGCCAGGCCTGCGCTGCGTGGACCTGGCTGAGCAGGTCGCGGTGACGGTATAGGAACGTGCGGTCGACGGCCGCTTCTCTGAACTTGGGCGTTGTGCGCGGAATTGCCTTGTCCGTGCTTATTTGTGGCCGCCGGCGTCTCTGATGGCGTTGGTGACGAGGTAGAGGTTGGCCTGGTCGAGTCCGGTGATGGCGTGACGCAGGACGACAGGCGTGGCGGTGGCGAAGCTAGCGGCTAGGCCGAGGATGGCGGCTTCGCTGCTTGAGCACGGCAGGTCACCGGCGTGCAGGGCGGTGATGGCCTGTTCCCAGTCGATCGCCGCCGTGATGTCCCCGGCCTGGCTGGTGCCGATGAGGATATACCGCGCGGTGAAGTCGTCCCTGCGCAGCCAGGATCTGTGGCGGATGAGCAGTTCGGTGGCGGCCTGGTCGCAGTACATTCCCTTGCTGCCTGCGCGGAGCGCGGCGGTCAGCTGCCATCGGCCGGGCAGCGCGCCGGCGGGCTCGGCTGCCTGCACGGCAAGGTCGGTCAGCCGGGCGAGTTCCTGGCTGGTCTGTTCCGGGAGGCTCGCGGGGTCGGCCCAGCAGTGGGCGATGCGGGCGTGCCGGCAGATCTGGAGAGGGTCGGCGCAGCTGGCGGTGAAGACGAAGACGCGGATCACCTCTTCGCCGTGCACGCGCTCGTAGCTGCCGAGGTAGGCGCGGACCTGGGTGGTGTCCAGCCCGTAGTCGCAGGCCAGGATGCGGTCGAGGGCTCTGGTGAGGGTTTCGCCGGGCAGCGCCATCCCGCCTGGGAGGTCCCATTCGCGGTCGAAGTCACTGGTGTCGCGCCCGCAGAGCAGGATGCGGTCATCCAGGATGACGGCGGCCGCGACGGCGAACTGGTCTCTGCCTTCGGCGAGGGAGGACATGACGAGGTCGTGGAGCAGGGAATCGGTGACCGCGGCGGGTCTCATGAGGGCTCCTTGCGGGGGGCGGCAGCATCGGGGAGACCGGGCATGCCGAGGCTGACAGTGGCCTGGACCTGGGAGCGCCGGTCAATCTGGGCGAGCTTGCCGTCGGCGCCGGCGAGGCTGATCTTGAGTCCCTCGATCTCGCCGGGCCAGCCTTCGCGCTCGGCTTCGGCGATGCGGGCGTTGATGTTGTCGCGGATCTCGGCGATCCGGTGCCGCTGGGCGGGATCGGGCCAGTGCATGCTGCACCTCAAACACGCATGTTCGTGGATGCAGGGAGTGCTGAATGCGCGGCCGCATATCCCGGTGGCGACCTTCCGACGCTCGAAGTGGCCGAGGAACTCCTGCCATTCTTCTTCGCTGGGGACCCGGTATTCATCGGTAGGCCGCAACCCCCGCCTCCGGGCAAGGAATGCCAGGTGGGACTGGATTGCCTCTTCAGGGTAGACGGCCTTGTAGCCGATTGTCACATTAATGTCCCGGTGGCCGACGATGACCTGCGCTATATGCGGCGGGAGCCCGTTCATGACGGCATCCGTGATAAAGAGCCTCCGGAAATCATGGGGGGTATAGCGCAGGGGGCCGCCGTCGGCCGGGTCGGTGAGGCCGGTGTCGTGGAGCGCGTCGGCGAGCATGTCCCGGGCAACGTCAGGGCTGATCCGTCGGTTCTCGGCGGCGATCCGGCGCTGGAACAGCAGGGGCAGCGGCGGGTTCCAAATCTTCTCGTGATTATCGTATGCGGTAATAGACGGCACCTTCCCGGTCCTGTCAAGGACGCGCCTTATGATGACGGAAAGGACTTCCGACAGCTCCGGGGAAACGACGAGAAGTCTTTCCGCGTCAGTTTTCGATGGGGCTATCTGCAAGAGCGGGATTATTTCCCCGGTAGTCGGCAGCTTGTACTGCACAAGGCTGTGATGGCTGATTTCCAGGAGCTCCTCAATGCGCACGCCCGTGTTCCTGAGGACTTCCACGATCGCCCAGGTCCAGAATGCCTTCTCTTCTTCGAAGGTGAGGTCGCGGCGTTTCCCTGTCACGGGGTCGGCGCCCCATATCCTGCCCACGGCGGTGCCGCGCCGGGTGACGACGCGGGCCAGCGTCTGCCCGCCGGCGGTAAAGGGCTCCCCGTGCCCGGCCGGGCGGGCTGCCTCCAGCAGTTCCCGGGCTTCCTGCAGCCGCTGGGTGACGGTCTGGACCAGGACCGGCAGGACGGGCAGGCGCTCGCGGGTGCGCGCGTCCATGCGGGACTTGCGGTGCCGGCGTTCCTTGCGCCGGCTGGTCTCCTCGTCGCGGACGGGGCAGGGCGCGACCCACGGCCCCCACCGGGCAGGGTCACCGGCAGCCCACTGGGCGATGTCCAGGTAGAAGGCCCGCACCGGGATGAGGCATTCCCAGTAGTTCAGCCGGGGCACCTTGACCTGGGCCGTCGTGCCGTCCGGGCGGGTGACCGTCTCGGTCTTGGTGCGCAGGCGTTCCTTCCACGCGTCGGCGACCTCGCGGGACAGGTTCAGGCTGCTGATGCCGGGATTGTGGCGCTCCAGGTCCTGCCAGAAGCGCATGCCCAGGTTGCAGGCGAGGGAGGTCAGGCTCCCGTAGTCCAGCACCGGCTGGCGCTCGCGGAGGTAGTCCACGAGCAGGTCGCGGACGGGACGGCACTCCAGCCGGTAGCGGCCGATGAGTTCCTCGGGAGTGCGCTGGCCGGTGCTGCGGACCTCCCGCCATGTCGCCGGAGCGCCCGGCCCGAAGATGCCCATGGCGCGCAGCAGCCGGTAGAACACCGCGACATCGCCGGGAATCGCGGACAGTTCCCCGAGCTCGACATCCAGCAGTTCCAGCACGTCGCCGACGGTGATGTCCGCGATCCCGCCGCCCCTGGCCGCGGCGATCTCCGCGGCACGGTAGAGCGTGTGGCTGCCCGATACCGCGGACACATGCGGGTCCTCCGCGCAGAGCGCCCGGAGCGCGGCGAACCCCCCGGGATCGCGGGCGCGGGCCATGTGGCGCACCAGGCTGCCCGGGCCGGTCGGCTTCACCGCCAGCCAGCTCAGGGCGGGGCGCACGACATCACCGCTGATCAGGGTCAGGAGCGAGGAGCCGAGTGCGTGCAGCCGCCAGTCAGCCGTCATGCCCCTGTCCCGCAGCCACGCGGCCGGCGTGCCGCGCCATGCGGTCCCGGCCGCGTCGGACCCGCTGGCCAGCCAGCGTTCCTGCCACGTCGCGCCCGGCTGTTCCTCCAGCCAGTCCAGCAGGAACGCCAGCCCGCGCCGCCGGATCTTCTCGGTGTAATCGTTGCCGGCGGTGAACGGCGCCCGCACCAGCCGGTCCTCCAGCCGCCCGCGGGACACGGCGGTCGCCGGCCAGGAAGCGAGCGCCGGGCGTGCCGGGAACCGCGCCCGTCCCGTCTCCCGCGGTGTCGGCAGCGTCCTCATGTCCGGGCCGGGCCGGGCCTGCGTGGCGGTCACGACGCGCCGGTCCGGAACAGCACGTCCAGCGTCTCGGGCCGGTACCCTTGCGCCGGGGACGGACGGCTCCGCGCAGCCGCCTGCCGGGTCTGCTCGGCATGATGGGCCAGCACCCGCCGGATGACCTCCTCCTTGCGGGGAGTCAGGTAAATCTGCGTAGTGGTCAACTGGGCATGGCCAAGGACAAACTGGACATCGGTCAGCGGGAGCGAGGAATCCTCCGCCATCCTGTAAGCCGCAGTGTGCCTCAAGGAATGGAGCGTGGCAGAGGTCCCGGCCTGCTCGTTCACCCGCTCGAACATCCGGTGGACGGCGTGGTAGGACAGCGGCCGGACCGGCCGCCGCAGAGTCCACCACAAGGGCTGCCGCCGCCCCTTCGGGACCAGTCCGTCCATCTCAACCTGGTAGAGCCGCAGCCAGACGAACGCGTCGATGGAGGCGGGCAGCTCCTGCAGCTCGCGGGTGCCCTTGCGGACCACCGTGATCACCTGCCGGCCGGGATCGGTCCCGGCGACGGTCGCCGACAGCAGTTCCGAGGCCCGGGCGCCGGTAGACACGTAGAACGCGACGAGCGCCCGATCCCGGTGCGACGGCAGCCGGGCGAAGATCTCGTTGAACTCCCCGTCCGGGATGCTGCGGGGCACCCGGCTGGGCACTTTCGGCCGGTAGAGGCCGCTGCGCTCGTTCCGGTACGGCTCCATCGGATTGTGATGCGCATGCGCCCGCCCGTGCCGCCTCGACCTGTCCAGCGGGAACGGGTTGATGACCGGCCCGGTGCCCGCGTCGAGGTGGAAGCCGTAAAACGACCGCAGCACCGTCTCCGAATGCGCCCGGACAGACGGAGCGTACGCCTCGCCGCCGGCGGCGCCGGCCGACACTGCTGCCAGCGGCCCCGCCCGCCAGTGAGGACGGGACTGCTTCCCCGCGACCTGCAGCCACCGGCTGAAATCACGGGCCTCGGTCCGCGTCGCCCGGTCCCAGTCCACCCGGACCGCCCAGCAGAACCTGAACCACCGCAGCAAGTCGGTCCCGTACGAACGGACAGTGGACTCCGCCTTCCCCGCCGCCAGCAAGTCCCGGAAGAACTGGGCTGCACCGTCCATCACGACGCCGTCCGGGTCGACGACCTGATAGGGCTCGTACCGGTTCCCCGTGGCCACGAGACGGCCTGTTTGCGGCACCCTCAGCACCGCCAAGTCCCGGTCCGGATCTCCTTCTTCCATCACGACCGGAGAACGTATCGCCAGGAACAGCTATTTACCCGCTGAACTGCTGAAACTCCAGGCATAGTTCAGTCAACAGGGCGGCGCGGGCGATCGCGGAGACGCTGATCTCGGTGCCGTCAGTGACGGCACGGTTGATCGCGGCGATGACGCGCTGCCGACGGCGGGCGGAGCCGGCGCGGCGCCCCCCGGTCATAGCCGTCGCGGACGTACTAGTGCTGGTCATGCGGTGCGCCCGGAAATGGCGCTGGGGAGCGGCTGGCGGATGCGGGGCATGCCGAGACTGATCGCGCGGTGCCGCCGCACGGCTGCTGCTGCCTGGCCGATCTCGGCTCGCTCCTGTGGGGTCAGGTCGTCCAGGGTGGTCTTGATCCGGTTGATGAGCCGGCGGATGCGGGTGATCTCCTCCGCTGCGGGCATGGCGTCGGCGCGTGCCCACTCGTCCAGGCCGGCCGCGGCGGCCAGCCGTTCCCGGGTGCGGAGCAGGTCATCAAGGTAGGCGGTCAGGTCAGGCAGGTAGGAGGCGTCGGTCCGGAAGTGGTCGCAGCCGGCGCAGCGAAACCGGTAGGGGCAGGCGTGGCCGCCGGCCTTGACGTTGGACGGCTCGGCGCAGCCGCCGAACGGCACGGCGACCTCGCCGACGGCGCGGCGGGCATGCTCGGAGTCCAGTAGCGCCTTGGCCTGGTGCCAGATCCGGTTGCCGTGCCGGTCGAACTGAACGGCGGTGAGCCGGTCGACGGCCTCGCGGCGGCGTTTCTCGCCGACCCGGTAATACTGGCGTGTGGTGTCGAAATTGAGATGGTCCAGTAGTTCGCGCAGCACGTCAGGCGGGACGCCGGCATCGGCGTGCCGCTGGGCGTAGGTATGCCGGTAGGCATACAAGGTGACCTTGGCCCTGGGGAACTCGGTGCCATCGGCCAGCAGCAGCGGGGGCAGGCTATCGGCCCAGGCGCGGTGCCGGCCGACCAGGCCCGGCCCGGCGACCGGCTTGCGGCCGCCGGGGTTGCGCTGCAGGGCAGGGAACAGCCGCAGCTCGTCCAGCGGCGTGGCCGGGTAGCGGTCCCGGGTCCGCTGCTTCTGCCCGGTGATCAGCGTGGCGGTGGCCTCGGTGACCGGCAGCCGCCGCCCCATCCGGCCCGCTTTGTGGTTGTCGTAGGTGAGCACCGGGGAGCCGTCGCTGTCGCGGGTCAGGCAGTCCCAGGCCAGCGTGCAGATCTCGTCGGGGCGCCGCCCGGTGTCAATGACCAGTTCCACGATGGTGCGGATGTTGACGCCGTGCTGGCGTTCCAGCGCGGGGAGCTGGTCGCACAGCTGCCGCATGATCTCCGGCGGCAGGTCCCGGGACGGCTCGGCGTGGCCGGGCAGGTAGGGGATGTCGCTGGTAGGCACCGTGAAGTCATCGGGCAGCCCGGCGGCGGGGCCGCCGGGGCGGGTCAGGCCCATCGCGCGGATGCGGGACAAGATCAGCTTGAGGTGGCGGCAGGTCATCACCCGCGAGGGGTGGGTGAGCGTGCCCGCGTTCTGCTGGTAGGCGAGCCGGTTCAGCAGCGCCTCGATGTCGGCCCGGCCGAGCGCACCGGGGACCTGGCCGCCGTCCTCGCGCAGCCGCAGCGTCTCTGACAGCCGCGCCAGGCTGTGCACGCAGGTGCGGAGGCTGCCGCCGACGCCCCGGCCGCGGCGGCGGGGCAGTTCCTCGACCGCCCACCGTTTGGCGGCTTCCCGCAGCCAGGGCTGGGAGATGCTGGTGAAGGGCAAGGTGCCGCCGGGCCGGCCGAAGGCGACCAGATCCCACTCGTCCTTGACCTTCTCGGTTTCCGGGTCGAGCAGGGCGCGGCGGGCGTGCCGGGCCAGCGACGTCAGCAGGGTGCCAGCGTTGCGGTCCAGGCCGGGCACGGACACCTCACCGGATGCCGGGATGATCGTGGTGACCTGGTGCAGGCGAAGCTTCTCGCATACCGACCGCAGGGCCTTCTCATTAGTCCTGGCGCTGCTGCGGGTGCGCTGCTGCAGACCGACGAGTAGCTGGGCGGCCACCAGCGGTGCCAGCCCGTAAAGGCTGACCTGCCCGTACTGGGCGATGGCGGGCTGGGCGGCACGCCACGCCGCCTCGTCCAGCCCCGGGACCGCGCGCGTGGCCGTGCGGAACCGCTGCTGGTGCGCGTCACAGTAGGAGCCGCTGACTCCGATACGCTCCCGGTTGCACGCCGGCACCTGGCACGGCCCGCACGACGGCAGCGGCCGGGTCTGCGGGTGCGCGAGGAACACCTCCAGCGGCACCTTCAGCACCTCACGCTGCTGCCGCAGGTGGGTCAGGCACAACCGGTCCCTCGATGTCTTCCATGGCCGCGGGCAGCCCTCCACCGCGCACCGCGACGGCGGCTGACACGACGGTTCCGGCAGCGACAAGACTGCATCCGGGCCGAGCCCGGCCCGGGATAGCCGCCGCTGGCACCGCTGGCAGACCCGTGCCCGCCCGAACGCGGTCGCCTGGCACCCGGGAGCGCGGCAGACCGGGTGCCCCAGCAGCGGGTGCTCCGGCGGCGGCCACAGCACCCGGCTGCTCGCGTCCCAGCCGGCCTCAGCCAGGAACGTCGGATCGAGCAGCCGCTCGAACACGGAAACGGCCTCATCCCCGGCCGGCCAGGAAAACTGCGAGGCCGCAGATCCCGCCAGCGCGACCCGTGCGGTGGCGGTCACCGGCCCGGCCCGGCAAGCTCGCGGGGTGAACCGACTCGTTCCACCGCTGCCCGCAGCCGCTGCGGGTCGGGATGCACGTAGATCTGCGTGGAGGACACCGAGGAATGACCGATCAGCTCGGCGATCTCGTCGATGCTGGCACCTGAATCAGCCAGGTTGCTGGCCATCGCGTGGCGCAGCTGATGCGGGGTCACCCGGCGGGTCAGCCCGGCCCGCCGCGACGCGGCAGCAACCAGGGCGTTGACCGCGTCCGGTGGCATCGGCGCCCCAGCCGGCTCACGGAACAAGTTGACCAGCACGAAGTCGCTGCCTGCCGCCTGCGGCACGCCCATCCGCTCGAACTCATAGGCGTCGAACGCCTGGACGACCAGGAAATCCAGCGGTACCGGGCGCTGGCGCCGCGATTTCGCCAGCGCCCCGTTCGGGTTCTCCCGGCGGACCACGTGCAGGTGAGCGCGCGGCACCTCACATCCCAGCGCCGCCGAGTCCGCCAGCAGATGCACGTCATTGCGCCGCAGCCCGCACACCTCACCGCGGCGCAGCCCCGCTCGCGCCATCAGCAGCACGATCAGCTGGTCCCTCGCCGAGCAGCACGCCCGCAGCAACGCGATGATTTCCTCATCGCTGGCCCGGTCCACCGGCTTCTGCGGCTCCCGCAGCCGGTGCCGCGCCCGCAGCCGCCACGCCATCGGGCCGCCTTCCCCGCGCGCCTCGGCCGGCAGATCCCGCTGACCGGCGACCTCATATACCAGCGGCACTAGGCCCGCCGGAGCCGTCCCGGTCGCGACCGCGTGCGTCACAAACCCGCGCACCGCCGTCAGCACCAGGTTGACCCGCCGCGCCCCGCGAGCCGGCGCGGCACCCGGTCCCGCCAGCAACTCCCCACTCCAGCCCGGGACCGCCTCGGTGCTCGTCACCGCCGGGGCATGGCGCAGCCAGATGATGAACAACGCCAGATGCTCCACCCCCGCATGCCAGTGACGGCCCGTCCGGCCGCACCAGCGCAAGAACAACGCAATCGCGCCCGCATACGACCTCGTCGTCAGCTCCGAGCAATCACGCCCGAACCGCAGATGCCGCAAGAACGCATCCGCCTCGCCGACCACCGCCAGCTCGTCATCCAGCACCGTCCAGTACCGCGCCCCCGACGGCAGCCTCACCAGGAAAGCCCGCACCCCATCCCCCCGATCCCCGTGCCAGGCAACCTCCTTACGACTACCAGCAACACGCACCACAGTCACGGAGAAACGCTGCACGACCAGCAACGAGCCTCGTCAGCGCAACATCACACGACACCTTGCCGGCCCCCGGAGAGCATCGAGCTGGCGCAGAGCAGGCCGTCGATCGTGGCGGGCTCGAGCCGGGCGGTGATCCCGGTCTCGCCGTAGGCGAGGACGACCGCGTAGGCGTGCCCGTAGGAGACGTACGCCGCGATGCCCGCCACGGCGAGAACGGCCGCCGCGGCGGACAGGCGGATGGCGCGGTCGATGCCGTTCGCCAGGGGTGCGGGCGGGTCATCGCCGGCCGGTGGGCGGCCGTCGGCGGTGACCCTGTCGCGGGCGGTTTCGGCATGCTCTGTCCGCTCGTCGGCAGCGCGTATCGAACACAGATCGGGCCGGGTGACAG
>Ga0310909_10002925_pt1 | contig 10602 bp, 9 predicted proteins | sample GREbulkMGT000H_FD_203449 | JGI IMG/M metagenome (GOLD analysis project Ga0310909, IMG submission 203449) | Lab enrichment of tropical soil microbial communities from Luquillo Experimental Forest, Puerto Rico - GRE.bulkMG.T000H | ecosystem: Environmental > Terrestrial > Soil > Tropical forest >... | reverse complement strand
AGCGCCAAATCCTTTATTACGCGGGAATCCACCCTCAGCCCCCTTCTCGCGACTTTTCTAAAGTTCCGGCGCATTGTGGCCAAATTACGGGGCGGGTCTCAGCCGATACCGAGGGCCGCGGCCATTCGGAGACGATCCTGGGACCGCGGCTGACCGTTCGGTCGCGAAGCTAAAATCCCAGCCGTTGCTCGATCTCTTTCGGCGAAATCCCGGTGGCGACCAGGGCCTTTCGTAGCTCGTTCCGTACCAACTCGGATTTTGTGGCAAGCATGGCCCGAAATTTCCCGCTCTCGGCTCCGTCCGCCGGAGTACGGGGGTAGATCATCGGGCCCAAATCAAGGGCTGCACGGCTCTTCAGATCTCGCGACAAACTTTCCCACAGCAAAACGCCAAAAATTCCGCGCTCTGCCATGACGTACCCTTCATTGGGCCCGGTCACTACCGACAGCTCAAGACTTTCCAAAACCTGTTCCATCGGTTGGTCCGTTACCAGCTGCATACCCGATAGCAAAAGCCAATCGACTGAAGACAGCGGCTTGATCGAAAGGATCGACGAGAGTGTTTCACGGCGGCGATTGGCCGCCTGCAAGTCAGAAGGGTCGATCTCACCGGTCAGATCAGCTTGCAAGGCCCTCGAGGCTAGACCTGGTATGGCCGTCCACGTGTTGATGATGTCTGTTCGCTTTTCCGACGATTCGATGTTCACCATAGCGTGAGAGAAGCGCGCAATCCTCCAGCCTTGAGCGATTGAGAGTCCGCAGATCGCTATGATCGCGATCGTCGTGCACAAACGGATATCTGCGCGCATCCCAGCAGCTCTGTTGCCGGCAGCCCGTCTCGACGCAGCTAGCGGCCTTTTCTTCTAATCCTCGAGACTTAATCGAGAGCTCTCGGATTGAGCGACACCCGCCCCCAGCAGCGCCATAAACGTGATGACGATGGACTGGATTTGGAGGCTGAAGTCTATCAGCGAATGGGCCCCTAAGAGAAAGGTAACCCCCGCCGCGACACACGGTATCATCTCGCTCTCTTGCCGCGTCATCGCCCCCCGAACGCAGCGCAGCGCAAGCAGGACGATGCTTGCCAGCAGCATTGATCCAAAGAGAAGGCCCAGTCCTTGAAATACTTCCAGATAGGTATTGTGAGCCATTTCCCATTTACCGAACGTGCCCACGGATTGATCTCGGAACATCGGGAAAACGTCGACGAATGTCCCATATCCGTATCCGAGCAGGGGAGCATCAAGGATCGACCTCATCGCGATCGTGTAGACCGCCACGCGGCTGTTGTCGTGGAAGCCTTGCTGTGTGATTCTGCCGACAAGGACATCGCCAAAAGCAAGAACGGTAACTCCCACCAGTAGGGCCCCGAAGAGAACAATCGCCCCACGCCGCTCCACAGATCCCTCTTTGCGCGTCTTTAGCGTGAGTGCTCCCAGCACTAAGAGCCCCAAGGCCGTGGATAGGGTCCCGCCCCGCGATTGCGACAGCAGGAGGGCAACAAGGATCACGAAACCGCCCCCGAGCAGTACCGCCGCTTTTTGTCCCATTATCTCGATGAAAGTTGCGATTCTAAATCGCAGTGACCCCGCTAGGGCTGTGAATTCGTTCCGGTAGAGGCTTAGTATCAGACTGCAGATCACGACGAGACCCATGCCGGCATACGCCGCAAAAGTGTTCGGATTAATAAAAGTTGAAGTGACAAAGCCAGTACGCGGGAACGGCCGTCCAAACCAAAGAACGCGTTCGGGCATCAGCGCAAAAGCGAGAAGACCGTAAGCAGCATAAGCGCAGCTGATCGCGGCGACGGATTTCAGCAGAAAATTCGCACGCGAGGCGTTTCGGCAGAGTTGGAGGGCAAGCCAGAAGACGCTTGCAGCCGTGATAAGCCTCAACAGGGCGAGCGCTGTCAGATCGCGGTCGACACTGATGCTGCCGTCAATCGGCTTGTCCAGCGCATCGGCGGCCATCTGCCATATGGGATGTTGCAACCAGGCCGGGGTCCAGGTCGCATTCTGGATTAAAATCCAAATTACGACAGCGGCAAAGAGCGCCGCGGGAATCTTGATTTGCTTGATCGCGACCGGGTGGCGTTCGCCTCTTATGAGCAGCGAGAGTTCGTAGATTATAACAAGGCCGGGGAACAGAACGGCATTAATGCCCCAAGCGAGTAGTGCACTACTACCGAACCAAAACGGACACCACGCTAGCCCCGCTATAAACGCCCACAGGAGTGCCTGGTCCACCGCGGCGCTCCGGACCGGGTGCCGCGCCCTTGAGGCCACCGGCGTCAGCGCATCCATGTGTTGCCACCCAAGAGCGCCAAGCCTCGCCCCCCGCGAGGGAACATCGGCGCCGATGACAGGCCCTCCTTTGCCCAGGCGGAAGTTGACTGCGTTGAGGCCGCGGCCGAAGTGCGCCACGTTACCACCCTTAGGGTGAATCGCTTCTTCACCCACCCGTCAGACCGTGATCCCCGCTGAGGCGGGGACGCTTCAGTTCCACAGGTCAATGTGATCGATGAGTGGCCGCGTTACGGGCACCCCCCGCCCTTCCTGTGAGAGGTAATAGCTTATCGCCGATTCCGACTATATCTTGGCCATGCGCCATTTCATCCAATGACGGCTGGGCGCACCTCTGCAACGGCTTGGGCCGAGATTAAGCTCGCTCCGCAAGTACTTAGCGAAGAATCCGCACCTCGCCTCTAAGGGATTAAGCTCGATAAAGTGGGCCGCTCCCGCATCTCAAAGAGGTCTGGTCGGGCTCACAACAGGAGGTGGAGCGATTGGAGTGGTTCCCCCTCCCGGGACAAAACCCGGAGGCGGCGGCGGCGTCGTCGTCGTCGAAAAGCTCAGTATCGATCGCGAACTGGTCGAGTACGTCACCTCCCCGCTCGCCGAGATGCAAGCAACATTGTTTCGGTTTGGATCCCTCAGCCGAGCCACTTTTCCCGTTTTGGCAATACGGTACTCGGCTTCGCCCTCGACCAACCTCAGTTTTGCTACGCACTCTTCCCCGGGTTTGTTAACTAGGAGTTCCACGATGGTGCCACGCACGCCGAGAGTCCCATGGGGCGTGCTGACTTCGTAGGCGTGTTTCGCTTGTGAGCCAGTGACAAATCGGAAGGCGCCGCGGGTCGCTTGCAGAACAACACTGCCCGAAGATCCCGTCGGATCGTACACGAACTTGTCGAGCCGGACCTCTGACGTGGGTCCAACGCTCAGATTGGTCTTGTCAAGAAACACCAGGTCCGCCATGCCGCGGTTTCCGGTGCGAACCGTCTGGTTCGCGTAGATCTCGCTGCCAGCCGAAAGCGTCTGTGTATTCCCTCCGGCAACTGCTTCTACACTGGGCCTTGTAGAGGCAGCCGTCCCGATCCGGGGGTCGGCGTTGGAAACCGTCGATTGCATCGCGAGCAAAACCGTCAACACTGATGCAGGCATCCATCTGTGACTATGCATGGTCTTCCCCCTCCAAACCCCTAGGCTCCTTATTTCGGTTCCAGTTTCCAGCCATAGCTCAGTACCTGTATGTCAGACCGGCCGTGTACACGCTGCGCGTAAAGTCGGAGAGCACCGCATCCGAGTGCACGGTCGAATATTGGTAATCGAGCGTCAGCAATAAGTTCCGCCACACTTCATAATTGAAAGAACCACCAGCCATCCAGCCATTGTCCCGCCGATCGAGCCCAAAGAATTGCGCTCGGGTGTAGCCCACCCGAGCGCCGACCCACCACCATTGCGCGATGTTATAATTCGTCTGCAGGATGGCATTGGTTGCCAGCAGCGGAACTCCCGCCGGAAGTGTTGGCGATAATGTCGTTGAAACGCCCAATGTCTGGTCGACCTGCGCCACGAGTGTCCAATACCGCGTGGGGTAATAAGACAGACGGCCACCATAAATAGGGCTGTGGGTATCGCTGGGGATGCCCGAGAGGATGTTCAAGCTGTTGACGACGATAGGAACGCCGTTGGCATCGACCAGAACGCCTAAGCCGTTCACTTGGTGCTGAGCCTGATATCCGCCGAAAATTTCGCCTCGGAACAAACTCTCTGGATCGGCGGACCCAACCCCCCCGATAACTCTGTATCCGTTCGTGTCAAATGTCGAATTGTTGAACCGTTGGAAAATCCCCGACGATTCGGCAAAGGCGTAAAACTGTGGCGTAACGTTGTAGCCGATTCGTCCCGTCGCCCAGTAGCTGGTACCATCGAGCGAGGTCGAAAACGGATTTCCGAGCGGCAAATTGCCCGTATGGTCATATGCAATATGGAATGCAGTCCCGGCCAGAGTGGCGAAGCCTCCGTTTTCGAAATTCTTCAAAACTGATGCCCCGCCCGTGTACTGATTGTAGGCCGAGGGATTGACACTCGGCGTCGTTCCAAATGGATTGAGAATGATCGGAATATTGGTCTCAGGCGTTCCGCTTATATTAGGACCTATTGCACCATTGTTGAAATTCAGCGCATTGGTGAAAAGGTCCGTTTGTCGAGTGTAATTGACGTAAAAGTTAAATATGAGATCGCGCATCGCCTCGTAACGGTGCGTGAGCCCCGTGCTGGCCGAAAGATTGGTTTCGTCAAAAAACCGCGCGTCGACGACCCCGTAAACCGATGTTTGGTGAATTCCACCGTCGTAGAAAGCGTCGACATAAGGAACTGCCCGCGCACTAGTGCGAGAGGTTGGTGTTGGTACTGGGGTGTCCGATGGTTGCTGATCAATGTTGCTATCCCGAACCGCACCAACAAAGATTTTTGGATAGACCTTCCAATTCCCCAGCACCAGGCCTTCTTGGTACTGACCGGTGGGAGCGACTTCCTGCGCACGAGAAGGAGGGGCAACGCCCACGAGCGATGCGATGCATAGAACGGCCGCCCAACCAAGCGGCTTCGTTCGTATCCCCCACATTGCCCCTGCTCCCCCCGAGCTTCAGCGCCGAGCGGGCATCATTGTCCCTATTGCGGCCTAACAGTCTAGTTCGGAAGGCTTTAGCAGGACCGAATTCAGAGTTGCGTTGCAATTTCAGCACACCCAGCTGGGGCGACGCTCCCCGGGTATCGGCTGGGACGAGCCGGTGGAAGACAGCCTCTAAAGTTGACTTCGGGGTGGGCTGGCTTTGCGGTAGCATTCGGCCGCCTGGCGGTGAGGACCATTGCCAGCAGCCGCGGTCAAACTGGACTTTTTGGGCAGGGCGGCCTAGTTTAGAAATCGGTCTGTGCAACTGGACGTTGTTATCCTCTCTTCATCCTCGCGTCTGCGCACGGCAGCCGCTTCGACTGCAGCGGCTTTGACCGGATCTATGCGTGATAAACGCGGCCCACGATGACACGGCGTTACACGCATCTCATCTACATCTCCCTTGTCACCGCGCTTATTGGGGGAGCGATTCTGCTCCGTTATGCGGATCCATTCTTCGTCCAAGCCTTGCGGCTCGTCGCGTTTGATCATTATCAGCGCCTCGATCCTGCCGCCTACGACCCCAACCAGCCGGTGCGGATCGTCGATATCGACGAAAAATCGCTATCGATGTACGGGCAATGGCCGTGGCCGCGGACAACAGTGCGCGACCTTTTGTTGAGATTAACATCCAAGGGAGCTGCGGTCGTCGCGTTCGACGTCCTATTCGCCGAACCAGACCGCACTTCGGTCGAAGCGATCGTCAAGCAGCTCCCTCCCCGCGAGGCAATCGCCATAACAGCTGCTTTGGCAGGGCAACCGAGCAATGATGAGCTCTTCGCCGCGGCGCTCAAAGATTCGCCCAGCGTTTTGTCGGTCGCCCTAGGAGAAGGAGCAAGTACCACATTTCAAGCAAAAGCGGGTTTCGCCTTTGGAGGCGACGATCCGCGCCCGTTTTTACTTGAGTTTAAAGGGGCCACCCACAACCTTCCCGAGCTTGAGAATGCGGCGCGCGGAATCGGCGCGTTCAACTGGCAAGCCGATCGCGACCAGATTGTTCGCCGGGTCGCACTCATGTTCCGCCTTAATGAAACGTTTGTGCCCGCGCTCGCAACGGAAGCGCTTCGCGTGGCCCAGGGGGCTTCAACTTACTTGCTCAAGGCATCGAACGCGAGTGGCGAAACGGCTTTCGGACAATCCACCGGCCTCAACCACATCCGCATCGGGGACGTTGAAGTACCCACGGATGGAGGGGGCGGGATCTACCTCAAGTTCCGGCACTTCGACAAGGCTGCGTATATTCCCGCCTGGAAGGTGCTAGCTGGAGAGGTCCCGCAGGAGGATATCGAGGGCCGGATCATGCTTGTTGGCACCAGCGCCCCAGGCTTGCTCGACTTACGGGCAACTCCGGTCGACGCGGCCGTGCCCGGGATCGATATTCATGCGCAGGTCATCGAAACATTGCTGACCGGCCGATTTCTGGAGCGTCCAGACTACGCCTTGGCGCTGGAGGAACTTGTCCTTCTCGCCTTCGGGATAATGCTCGCTTTCGTTTTGCCGCGGGTCTCAGCCAGTACTTCCGCAGCCATTGGTTTTCTCACAATCGGACTAATCCTGATCGGCGGATGGGCGGCCTTTCGATATGGCAACCTCCTGCTCGACCCATCATATCCAGTCCTGTTCTTGGGCTGCCTGACGGCTATCATCACCTTCTCTACCTACCACGGCGCCGAGGCACAGCGGAACCTGATCCGCCACGCCTTCGGCCAATATCTTGCTCCCGCGCTCGTCGAGCAGCTGGCGCAAACCCCCGAGAGGCTCGTGCTGGGTGGAGAAGAGCGGGAGATGACCATCCTGTTCAGCGACGTACGAGGCTTTACCGCAATTTCCGAGTTGTACAAGGATGACCCGCAAGGCCTCACATCGCTGATGCACCGGCTGCTTACCCCGCTCACAAACGCAATCGTCGGTCAGGAAGGAACCATCGACAAATACATCGGTGATGCGGTCATGGGATTCTGGAACGCACCGCTGACTGTTCCTCAGCATGAGCTCAAAGCATGCGCGGCTGCCCTTGACATGATCGACCGTCTCGCGGTGCTCAATCGGGAGCGTCAGGAGGAGGCCAATGCCGCCGGCCAGGCGTCCTTGCCATTTCGAATCGGCATAGGCATCAACACCGGTCGATGCATTGTCGGCAACCTCGGATCCGATCTTCGCTTCAACTATTCAGTTCTCGGCGATCCAGTGAACGTTGCTTCACGTCTGGAGGGCCAGACAAAACTTTACGGTGTTCCAATTATCATCGGATCGAGAACCGGGGACAAGGCCAAGGAAAAATTTGCGACCCTCGAGCTCGATCTTGTTACGGTGAAGGGAAAAACCGAATCGGAAACCATTTACACTTTGCTGGGCCGGGAAGAGGTTGCTAGCGACATCCGCTTCCAGGAGTTGCGCAAGCTGTGGTCAACCATGATTTACTGTTATCGGAGTCGCGATTGGGAAGGTGCGTTGGAGGCAATCGAGTTGTGTCGGTCGGCCGAGCACAATTTCGGCCTTGGGATGCTATTTGATTTATACTGGACACGCATACAAGCTTTCCAAGCAAGTGCCCCGCCTGCGGACTGGACAGGGGTTTTTGTCGCGGAGACGAAGTAAGATATTTAATTTATTTTGCGACCAGGCAGTTGGCGTGCCCGAGACTGCGGCCAACATCGGATCCGTCAAGATGCATCAACCGCGGGATTGAAGCACCGCTTACGTTAAAAGTACCGTTCAGGAACTCGAATCACATCGCCCGGCAAGACTGGAACCGATGCCGATATGGGATAGTCGCGCATGCTGGTCTCGCCGCGCCGCTGGATCTGAACTGTATTGCGGCTTGCTCGATATGTAGGGCCGCCAGCGATGGCGAGTGCGGTGAGGATGTTGAGCCCGCTCTTGTAAGGATATTCGCCTGGTTTCGTGACCTCACCCATCATGTAAAAGGGCCGGAGCGTCGCAATCGTAACGGTGACCTTTGGATTTCTGAGATATTCGCTGCGGAATTTCTTAGCCAGCGCTTGCTCAAGCTCGGTCTGAGTCAGGCCTTGCGCCTGAACGGTTCCAGCGAGAGGCAATGAGATTTGACCGCCCTGATCAATCTCGTAGTCACCACTGAGCGTCTCTTCCCCGAATACGTTCACTCTAATTTTGTCGCCCGGCTGAAGCTTTGGCGCTGCGGTCGCGGCTGCGGCCAAGGATTGCAGTTCGGCCTCACTGAGCGAACCGGCAGTGCAGCCAAAAACCAGAAGGGCCACAGCGACCGCAGCGCTACAGACGAACATCCTGTTCATTCCAGACCCCATCCCCCACTCGCTGGCAGTGAGAAATCCCTCTACGTGCACCTCCAAGCCACGCTCTGCTTTAGCGCGGCATAAACCAGCGGAGTCGATATCTCAGCCGGCATATTCTGTCGTCGCTCATACGCGACGGAGCGCCATCCCGGAAATAACGCAAACTATGCCTACTCCCTAGCGCTGACCGCGGTCCCAGGCGACAGTACCGCACCCCCTCTCCCTCGCGACCTCCACCTCGGGGCGCGACCTCCCGATTCCTGCCCTCAACAGCGCCTTTTATCGCAGTCAATGCGTTAAACCGACCTTTCCCTCCATTCCGCGCAGGCAACCATCACCACGACCACCACCACCGCCCTCCTGCAGAATGTGGGAGAGAGAGCGGTGGAAATCGGGCCGAGTTGTGGCCGGAGTCAGCGAAAATCAGGCGGTTTCGGAGCCTGGACACTAGAGGTCCGTAAGGAGGCAAGTCTCGCAAAAGCGGCGGGACCCGTCAGGGTTCCTAACGCGATTCAAATTAATAACTTGTCAACTTGTTTCGTTGCTCCGCCACCAGCACCACCACGCGGCTGGCGGTCAGGCGCCAATCGTTACCTCAACCGCGCACGCCAAGGGTCCCGTACGGGGTCTTGACTTTGTAGTCGCCCTTATTCTGTGCGCCGGTCGAGAATCTAAACGCACCCTTCGTAGCATCAATGACGACGCTGCCAGTGCCCTTGTTTGGGTCGTAGACAAACTTGTCAAGGCGTACAGTTGATGCAGGGCCAACATGGAGATTGGTTTTGTCAATAAAGCCCAGAGCAGCCTGACCACTACTGCCGGTCTTGACTGTCTCATTGGCATGAACGCTACTTCCAGCCGAAAGCGTGCCAGCAATACTGCCATTCGCCTCTGGCTTCACAGAGTTGGCGCTTCCAATCCGACTTTGCGCGTTCGAGGCCGTTGATTGCAGGGCGAACAGCACCGCCACCGCAAATACCGCAGTCCATTTGTGGCTGTACATAATGGTCGCGTCCTTTGTCGTTAAGAACGTTACGCTCTATCCGACTGTAAATCAACCCGTTTGGAGCCCGTTATACCTTGAGAGGTTGTTGGCACAACGCCGAACTTCGGCGATAGCTTTCCGCTATCGCCGAAATTTTTGTCGGACGGCTATGCACAACGCTGCCGCTGCTCGGCGAGCTCCAGCCACTCGTGCGCTAGCTCTTCGTAGCGCCGCTTGCTTTCCTCGTGCCAGCGGTGCGCGAGATCTTGGTCTTCTTCTGTCTGCGCAGTTCTCGGCTCGTGCCAGACCGAGCGATTTCGGGGTGCGAGGAAATTTATCGTCATGGCGATCTCCCACCTTCCCACTTATTGACGGAGCCTAGGGCAATCGTGGCGTTCGCGCCGTGATTGCCATCACAAAAAAGCGCTTTCTTATTGGGAATGGGCCCTGCCTTATTGGACGGCAGGTGCGCCTCCGGAATAGTCAGGGAGGCGGTGTCCGACTGCACGGAAACCGGCGCTGTGCCTTCGCGCACCTCAAAGGATTTGGCCGGCGTCGCAATCACAGTGTCATCCCGTCAGGTCGCTCGCTGAAGCCAGCCCTTGAGGGCGCCGACGACATCATTCTCGGCAGTGTGATGCCTCTCGGCGCCGAACGTGCTCACAACCTAGCATTGTAACTCCGCCCCCAATAGTTCTTCGTGCCACGGTCAACGGCAGCAGCTTGAACAGGGACAAGTTGGCAAAAGCCGATCGGTGTGCAAGATCATTATTTTGATCGAAACAATAAGTAACATTTATAGTCATGCGCAGCCTCAATCTCGATCAACTGCGGGCATTCGTAGAGGTGGTTGAACGTGGCAGTTTTACGGCGGCGGCAAAGGAATTGAACCTAACGCAACCTGCGGTCACGCATCAGGTGCAGGAGCTGGAGCGGCGTTTCCAGGTGTCCCTGGTCGAGCGTTTCGGCAAGCGGGCTTATCTGACGCAAGCGGGCGAGAAGCTGATCGAACACGCTCGCACTCTCTTGGACGAAGATTCGCGCGCGCACGTGGCGATGCGCCGGTTCGGCGACGGCTGGCTCGGCCGCGTGCGCGTCGGCACCAGCATGACCTTGCTCATGTACGTGCTGCCACCGATCCTGCGGCAGCTCAAGACCGATCATCCGCAACTGGAGATCAACCTCAAAACAGGTTTGACGACGACAACGCTGCAAATGCTGAAGATCAACGCGCTCGACCTGGGTCTGTGCGCACTTCCGGTCGAGGATCCGGCGTTCGAGACGGTCCCGCTTCTCAACGACGAGCTTGTCGCCATTCTGCCTGCCGCGCTCGGGCAGGTTCCCAAAAAGGTAACGCCGGCTTTTCTTTCCCAGTGTCCGCTGATCC
>Ga0310909_10002922_pt1 | contig 10608 bp, 8 predicted proteins | sample GREbulkMGT000H_FD_203449 | JGI IMG/M metagenome (GOLD analysis project Ga0310909, IMG submission 203449) | Lab enrichment of tropical soil microbial communities from Luquillo Experimental Forest, Puerto Rico - GRE.bulkMG.T000H | ecosystem: Environmental > Terrestrial > Soil > Tropical forest >... | reverse complement strand
GCGAAGCCACCGTGAAAACCGTGGCCGAAGCCACCATGAAAACCGTGGCCGAAGCCACCATGAAAACCGTGGGCAAAGCCGCCGTCAAAACCGTGGCCGAAGCCATGGTGGAAATGCGGAAATCGCCGCGCCACCACGATAGTGGGCCCGAGCCCGAAAAACCAAGGCTCGGCGGCCCAATAAGGATAATAGGAAGGATAGCCGTGATAGTCAGAATAAGCAGAACCATAGGGATATTCGGCCGGCGGGGGAACCACGTAGACCTGCGGCGGCAATCCCGGCGTAGTCTGGGTGATCCGCCAGCTCCCATCAGGCTGCGGACACGACTCGACGACGGCCTGCTGTTGTTGTCCGCTTACCGTTACCGGAACGGCGTAGCTGGTGCAGGGCGGCTGGTCGGTCGGCGGTTGCGCGGCGTTGCTCGCGCCCGCGGCCTCGGCGGGCGGCGGAACGACATACGCTTGGGTCGGCAAGCCGGGCGTGTTCTGCACGACATGCCAGCTCCCGTCCGGCTGTTGACACGCCCGGGTATTTGCTTGCTCCGGCCTTCCTCCCACCGTTATCGGCGCGGTTAGGTCGCGGCAGTTTAGCTGCGGTTCGTTTTGCGCCAGCTGCGCTTCACCTGGCATCGTTGCGACCTGCATCGAAGCGAGCTGGGGCTGGCAAGCTGTGCACGCCAAGACCAGCGTGAGGGTCGCGATCGAGCGCATGGTTCCCTCCGCCCAATATATGGTGCGCGGTCGCGGCGTTGTCGAAGGACCAGCACACATGTTCGTGAAGCGAACCGACCCGACTGGGCGAACCGGCGACGCAGACTGCGATCGCAAGCGTGGGGACTCAGGAACCGACGGTTCGCAGACTCTTCACTGGAGGAACACGGATTCGAACTCTTGGTCCCCGCTAAATAGACGACGGCTACGAGACCATCCTGGCGGGGCTCAACCCGAGCTTCAGCAAGGCCGCGGATGTAAGCAGCGCAGCGTGGCGGCAGACGGCGCAATCGACCTTCACGAAGTCGCCTGACCGAGATCGTCGATCCGTGCCAGCTAGAGGGGCTGCATTCGGGGCGCCGTTCTTGCACTGTTCGGTAAAGCGCCTTCGGGTGTCGTCAGCGGCTATCCGAAAATGAGAAGGAATGCAGCGCGTTGGCCAACGGCAAATGCTCTCCACATAGGCTACCATGCAGCTTCATCGCGCACATTCGAGGATCGCCGCTCTCGGCCTAAGTCCGTGTGGTACCAAAAAATGTTCCATGGGAGGAAGGTAGGGACCGCGCGGCCGGCTTGAGGCGGTCAATTAGCAACCGGGGTGACGAAGAATGGGCATAGACGAAGAAGGCTTTTTGTCGCCGGACATTGCGATCTATATTGGAAGACGTGTCGGGTTTGACACCCGAGGAGATCCAAATTATCCAACGAGTTCTGGACGGAGAATCCCCGTCTCGTGACCTTAATTTACGCCAAGTTGCGGAATTAGCTGGAATGAGCAAGCAATACGACGTGTTCTACCGCACAATCGAATTTTTCTGCTCACCCTTCGATGACAGCTCTGTCTCAGCATTTGCAGGCCGACGCCCAGGGCTTAGCGACTGGTCTGCGGTGGGGGCCGGATGGGTCGGGGATCCAAGTCACATTGATGGCGGCTTGCTCGGCGTGCGTGAAGCTGGTCGCCTGGGCAGGGGATACCCTCAACTCAGCGGAACTAAATGAAGAGTTGAGCCAGTGCCTGGATGCCTATAAGCGAATGATCAGTGAAATGGGAACGCACGCGCCACCAACCTGAAGGATCGTCACCTCTCGGGCCGGCCCCCGTGCAACGCTCAGCGATGAACTACGCGCCGGAAGAGGCGCACGCTTTCCGAAGAGCCGAGCGCATCGTGGTGACGCCGGAATGCATCGGCGACGGCCGCTGGCGATTGCAAAAAGGTGGTCGACGATGCGAACGAGCGCATCGTCTTCGACCGGCCGATCGGACAGAACCAGGACATCCAATTTCCGCGCGCGCGCGCCTATGCCGAACCGCAAGCGGCCGACATGATCTGCCGCCGCGCTCCGGCCGCGTGACCCCGATCGACAGCATGGCGCCGCTGAGCGAGGCCGACATAGGTGAGGCTTCTCATCTTGTCGGTCAGATGGGCACGGAGGCGTTCTGCCGGGCGCTGCAGGCCGACGCCGATGTCACCACTGATCAGCCTGATCAACGGTTTCTTTGCTCACTTGATGGCGATGCCCCGACTGGCTGTTATGGCGCATCTGATCGCGCTCTTAGGACGACCTCTCGTGTTCACCGTTGGCCTCACGTCGCCGCATCGGAAACTAGGGATGTTCCACGGGTTCATGTTCTGCCCTGTGGTCCGATGGCGGTGCTACGCTGGGCGCACGGCGGATAAGCGCCGCAAGCCATCCGCTCAATCGCATTCACCTCCTCGGATGCACGCGAGACGCCAGCCTACACCGAATAACGAAGCCGGCCGTTGGTCGGGGCGTCGCCGGCGCGCTTTGGCGCGCCTGTTTGCTGCGGTAGTCATCGCCCGCCTTGTGCCGTTCGGCACGCTAGTAGCGTCGGCCGAGCCCGACTACGCTGCGGGGCGCGCCGAGATGGTGCGTGTCATCGAGCATTATACGCGGGAGCCGGGTTCCGCGGTCGCCGGCGGTGATCTCGCGCCGGGCGTGCTCCAGGTCATGGGCATCGTGCCGCGCCACGAATTCCTTCCCGACGGCCTCAGAGGCGATGCCTACGCTGATCGTCCGCTGCCGATTGGCTTTGGCCAGACGATCTCACAGCCCTTTATCGTCGCGATCATGACTGACCTGCTGCACGTCGGAAAAAACGATGTGGTGCTCGAAATCGGCACTGGGTCTGGCTATCAGGCGGCGGTGCTCGGCCATCTCGCACACCGCGTCTATACGATCGAAATCATTCCCGGCTTAGCGGAGGCTGCCGCCGATCGGTTGCGCCGCCTGGGCGCCGGCAACGTCGAGACACGGGTCGGCGATGGTTATTACGGCTGGCCGGAAGCCGCCCCCTTCGACGGCGTCGTCGTCACTGCGGCAGTCGCGAGCATACCGCCACCATTGATCCGTCAACTGAAGCCCGGCGGCCGCATGGTGATTCCGGTCGGCGCCCCATTCGCGCTGCAATATCTGACGCTGGTGGAACTCGACGCCGAACGTCGTGTGACGACGCGCCAGCTCCTGCCGGTCGCCTTCGTACCGCTCACCGGCGGGCGTTAGCGGGAAAGTGTCGGCTGGGCATGCCGCTCGTCGCGATCGCGCTGACCTCGGCCGGGCTGCTCGCTTACGAGGTGTTGCTGACGCGTCTCTTCTCGATCATCCAATGGCACCACTTCGCGTATATGGTGATCTCAATCGCGCTGCTCGGCTACGGCGCGAGCGGGACGTTTCTCGCCTTCGCACAGGATCGGTTGCGACAGAGTTTCATCTGCGTCTTCGCCCTCTGCGCCGCGCTGTTCGCGGTTTCGGCCGTGGCAGCCTTCGCGGTCGTGGAACGGCTCCCCTTCAACGCGCTCGCGCTGATTTGGGAGCCTAGCCAGCTTTTCTATCTGTTAGCGTTCTACGCACTGTTCACGGTACCGTTCGCATGCGGCGCCACTTGCGTCGGTCTCGCCTTCACCACGTTCCATAAGGAGATCGGCCGCGTCTACCGATCCGATCTGATAGGTGCCGGCATCGGCGCGCTCGCGGTCGTGGCCGGGTTGTTCGTATTGTCGCCGCCGCAGGCGCTCCAAGCCGTCGCCGTTCTCGGCCTGGCCGCCGCCAGCCTGGCCAGCCTCCGGGAAGACACCGCCAGGCGCAAATGGCGGGCCGGCGTCTACTTGATGGTCGGGATTGCCGCTGTGGTGATCTCGCCATCATGGATCAGCCTGCGGCTCTCCGAGTACAAAGGATTGTCGCAGGCGCTTCTCGTTCCCGGTGCCGAGGTGCTCACCGAACGGTCGAGCCCGCTCGGTCTCTTGACCGTAGTCCGCAGCCCGGCGATCCCGTTTCGGCACGCCCCCGGCCTCAGCCTCAACAACCCGATTGAGCCGCCGCCTCAGCTCGGAGTCTTCACCGACGGTGACGGGCTCAGCGCGATCACCGTCTTCGACGGACGGCTCGAGCCACTCGCCTATCTCGACTACACGACGGCGGCGCTTCCTTACCATCTGGTCAAGCGGCCGCGAGTTCTGATCCTCGGCGCCGGCGGCGGCGCCGACGTCTTGCTGGCGCTCTACCACGCCGCCTCGCATGTCGATGCAGTCGAGCTCGACCCCGAATTTGTCCGGCTCGTCAAAGAGACCTACGCCGACTTCGCCGGCCATCTCTACGATCGCGCTGAGGTGCGCGTCATTGTCGCCGAAGCTCGCGGCTTCGTCGCCGGCAGCGGCGAGCGCTACGATCTGATCGAGCTGCCGCTCGTCGATTCCTTCGCCACCGCCGCCGCAGGCACGCTCGGCCTCGCCGAGAGCTACATCTACACGGTCGAGGCGCTCGAGGGGTATCTACGCCATTTACGTCCGGGCGGGTATCTGGCGATTACCCGTTGGCTGAAATTGCCACCGCGCGACAGCCTGAAATTGTTTGCCACCGCGCTCGAGGCTCTCGCCCGGATCGGTGCCACAGAGCCGGCTCGGCAGCTCGCCTTGCTGCGCAGCTGGACTACCACCACTCTGCTCGTCAAAAACGGCCCACTGGAGGAAGCGGAGATCACCCGGATGCGGGATTTCGCTGAGGCGCGGTCGTTCGACCTCGCTTGGTATCCCGGCATGCGGCGCAGCGAAGCCGATCGGTTCAATATTCTCGAACAGCCCTATTTCTTCGACGGTATCGCCGCACTCATCGGTCTCGACCGCGACGCGTTCCTCGACCGGTACAAGTTTGACCTGACGCCGGCGACCGACGACCGGCCGTATTTCTTCGACTTCTTCAAGTGGCGGGCGCTCCCCGAGCTGTTGGCGCGGCGCGCCTCGGGCGGTGCGGCCTTGCTCGATTGGGGTTACCCGATCCTTGTCTCTACTCTGGTGCAGGCGACCGCGATCAGCCTGTTATTAATCTTGGCGCCGCTCCGGTTTCTCCGCGGCGAGCATCGGCCGGTTGCGGGGAGGTGGCCGGTCGCCTTCTATTTCCTGGCGATCGGCCTTGCGTTCCTGTTTGTCGAGATCGCCTCGATAGAGCGCTTCATCCTGTTCTTGAGCCACCCGCTCTACGCGACTTCCGTGGTGCTGTGTGCTTTTCTGGTCTTCGCCGGGCTCGGCAGCGGCGCTGCCGCACCGCTCGAACGCCGCTTGCAGGCCTGGCGCATCGCGCCCCGGATCACGCCGATCATCCTCGCCGTCGCCGGGATTGCGCTCATGGCGCTGCCCTACCTCTTCATCCTGCCGCCGCTCTTCGATCGCTTGATGCCGCTCTCCGACATCCCCAAGATCCTGATATCCCTGATGCTGAGCGCGCCGCTGGCGTTCTGGATGGGAATGCCGTTCCCGCTGGCGCTGTCGCGAGTCGCCGCCGACATGCCGGGCCTTGTGCCGTGGGCCTGGGGGGTCAACGGCTGCGCCTCGGTGCTCAGCGCAGTGCTGGCGACGCTTCTGGCGATGAGTCTCGGCTTCCGCGCCGTGCTGCTGATCGCGCTTGCACTCTACGCCCTTGCCGCGGTGACGTTTCGCACTTCGTTCGAAGGCCACGGAAAGTGAACGCATCTGATGGCATGGGCCTCAGTGGCGCACAGCCGCCCGCTTACGCCAGGCGGAGCGTCCAAGATTCTCTCCCGAAGTCCATCCACATCTACGAATACATCACGGATTGGTTTGAGTAAAGAGAACCTCTTCGTTGTTAAATGGTGATTACACGCAGAAATGAAGAATGTCGGAGGAAGAGGACTCGAACCCTATGTCCCTACCGGGGACGATTGGATCTCTCGCGCGGAAGGCGACGAGCCGCAGAGATCATACCGGACAGTCTCGGAGAGTTGTGTCCCGCTCACGGGGGACCGACAGTTCGAATCCGTTTCCCTCCAGCGGAGAGTCCGTCTCTTAACGGGAACTCACCTGCCGAGGTCGAGAAACGCGGCTTTTCGCGCAGGTGTACGTGCGGCGCGGTCGGCAGACGCGCGGCCGCCGTTTGTAGTCGCGCGCTCAATTATCCATATGCACCCAAGGCAGATGCTCTTCAGCAAACACATGTCGCGTTGGCTTCAGTTCGGCCGCGCGATCGAACGCGCCGACGTAGAAATGCGTTTCAGTCGGTAGCCCCGCGCTTTCGCAGGTCAAAGTTGACCCGCAGCGGGCGCAAAACCCGCGTCGCGTTCTTCCCGGCGTAGAGTCGAATTTTGTTATCTCGCCTTTGGTCATCGTATAAGCCTCACGCTCAAAGGCGACAAACACCGAAGCCGGCGCGCCGCTATGCTTGCGGCAACTCTGACAGTGGCACCAGTAGACTCCCTTCGGTCGACCGGTCGCCACAAACCGGACTGCACCGCACAGGCAGCCAGCTTCAAATTGGTCGGTTTTATCACTCATAATCTGATCCTCCCATCGTTCGTCTGTTAGCTTACCGCATTTTCTTGGGTTACGCCGCTGCAAGCAAACACGGTCGCCGAAACCGCCTTCCCTTGTGAAGGGCGCATACTAAGGGCGCTTGCTGAAAAACAGATATTTGATGAGAGCGGCGGTGGCCAGCACCAGCACGATGATAACCAGCAGCGCGATCAGGCCCATGCCCAACATCATTCCGCCGCTCATCATATCCATCATGGCGGGTCTCCTTCACTGGGCTGCCCGCCTGACCGGGGTGGGTATTGGCTCACGGGCTTCGCCAAGCCACCAGCCTTTGACCAGGCCGTAGACAGCCGGGATCACGATCAGGGTCAGCACCGTCGAAGAGACCATGCCGCCGATCATCGGCACGGCAATGCGCTGCATCAGCTCGGAGCCGGTGCCGTGGCTCCACAGGATTGGCAAGAGCCCGGCAATGATGGCGGTGACCGTCATCATTTTCGGCCGCACCCGCTCGACGGCGCCTTGCATGATCGCGGCGCGCAGATCCTCGCGCGAGAAACTGCGGCCCTCACTGGCGCAATGCGCGCGCCGTTCCGTCAATGCGTGATCGAGATAGATCAGCATCACGACGCCGGTCTCGGCGGCGACGCCGGCAAGCGCAATGAAGCCGACAGCGACCGCGACGCTCATGTTGAATTGCATCCAGGCCATCAGCCAGACGCCGCCGACCAGTGCAAACGGGACCGACAGCATCACGATCAATGTCTCGGTCAGCCGGCCAAAATTGAGGTAGAGCAGCACGAAGATGATGACGAGCGTCACCGGCACCACGATCGCGAGCTTCGCCTTGGCGCGCGCGAGATATTCGAATTGGCCGCTCCATTCGAGCCGGTAGCCGGGCGGTATCGGAACCTGTTGCGCAATAGCGCGCTGCGCATCGGCGACGTAACCGCCGATGTCGCGGTCATGCATGTCGACATAGATGTAATTGACCAGCTGCGCATTCTCGGTGCGGATCATCGGCGGCCCTTGCGTCAGCTGTACCTTTGCGACCTGGCCGAGCGGCACCGCGGGGCCCATGCCGGCTTGCACCAGCACTTGCGTCGCAATTGCCTGCGGGTCATTCTCGACCACACGGCCGCCGACATCGCGGTTGCTGGCGCGGATGGCGGCGGTGATCTGCGGCAGTGTGAGGCCGTAGGCCTGCAGCTTCTGCGGATCGATGACGACCTGATATTGCTGGACGAAGCCTCCGACGGACGCGATCTCGGCAACGCCCTCGGCCTTGGTCAGCTGATAGCGCAGATACCAGTCCTGGATCGTGCGCAGCTCGGCGAGCGTGCGCGCGGCGCCGAGCACGACATACTGGTACACCCAGCCGACGCCGGTCGCGTCAGGCCCCAAGGATGGCGTTACCTTTCCGGCAATCGTTTGGCGGCAAAATTGAGATATTCGAGCACGCGCGAACGCGCCCAATAAAGATCCGTGCCGTCCTCGAACACGACATAGACGAATGACACGCCGAAAAACGAAAAGCCGCGCACGACTTTGGAGCGCGGCACCGCGAGCAGCGCCGTGGTCAGCGGATAGGTGACCTGGTCCTCGATCACCTGCGGCGCCTGCCCCGGATATTCGGTGTTGACGATCACTTGCGTGTCGGAGAGATCGGGGATCGCGTCGAGCGCCGTATGGCGCACGGCATAGATACCGGCGAAGACGATAAAGGCCGTCGCCAGCAGCACGAGAAAGCTGTTGCGCGCGGACCAGCGGATGACGCCAGCGATCATGGCGACTTGCCCTCCGGCGCCGTAAAGGCCTGCAGGGCCGCGCGCAGATTGCTCTCGGCATCGATCAGGAAGTTGGCGCCGGTGACGACCTTCTCGCCCTCGCGCACGCCGTCGAGCACCGCGGCGTAACCGCCGGCGCGGGCGCCGAGCTTAACCGCGCGCGGCTCATAGCTCGCCAAGGCCATTGTCGATGCGGCGCTCGCGCGGCTCAAGAACTGGGATATCTCGGCCGACCAGCTCACGCGCCTGCAGCGCACCGGGAGTGCCACGCGCACCCTCACCTTGCGCGCACCGATCGGGGGCGTCGTCATGGACAAGCAGGCGCTCGAAGGATTGCATTTTGCGGCCGGCGACATGCTCTACCGCATCGCCGATCTCTCGACGGTGTGGCTGCTGGCGGACGTGTACGAGCAGGATCTCGCCCAGATCCGGCCGGGCGATGCTGCCAGCATCACCGTGCAGGCCTATCCCGGCCGTGTGTTCGAGGGCCGGGTCGCCTTTGTTTATCCGACGGTCAACGCGCAGACGCGCACCGCCAAGGTGCGCATCGAGGCCCCGAACCCCGACCTCCTGCTAAAGACCGACATGTACGCTACAGTCGAGATCGCGGCGCTGGCCGGCAGCACGCCGACATTAGCGGTGCCGGATTCCGCGGTGCTCGATACCGGCACAAGGCAAACCGTTCTGATCGATCGCGGCGAGATGGCCGAGACCGAATATGTCGTCCGCGGGCGCGGCTACCTGCGCAATACCGGCGATCTGGAGCAGATCGCGCTCAAGATGCAGGGCGGCACGCCGGTGCTGTTGCGCGACGTGGCGCGCGTCGAGCTAGGGCCCGAAGAACGGCGCGGCATTGCCGAGCTCAACGGCCAGGGCGAGGTGGTCAGCGGCATCGCGCTGCAGCGCGACGGCCAGAACGCGCTGCATGTGATCGACAGCGTCAAGCAGAAGCTGGCCGAGATCACGCCTTCTCTGCCGAAGGGCGTGCACGTCGAAGCAGTCTATGACCGCTCGGACCTCATTCACCGCGCGATCGAGACCCTCAGACACACGCTGACCGAGGAAAGCATCATCGTCGCGCTGGTCTGCATCGTCTTTCTGCTGCATGCCCGCAGCGCGCTCGTCGCCATCCTGATGCTGCCCGTTGGCGTGCTGATCGCCCTGGGGCTGCTGCACGCGCTGCGCTTCAGCTCAAACATCATGAGCCTCGGCGGCATTGCCATTGCCCTCGGCGCCATGGTCGACGCTGCGATCGTCATGATCGAGAACGCGCCAAGCATCTCGAACGCGCGGCGCCCGGCGCATCGCGGGCGAAGATCCTGACCTATGCTGCGATCGAGGTCGGGCCCGCGCTGTTCTTCAGCCTAGCGGTGATCACCGTCTCGTTCCTGCCGGTGTTCACGCTCGAGGATCAAGAGGGGCGCCTCTTCAAGCCGCTGGCGCTGACCAAAACCTTCGCCATGGGCGGCGCCGCGCTGCTGTCGATCACGCTGGTGCCGGTCTTGATGCAGCTGTTCGTGCGCGGCCGCATCCTGCCCGAAGCGCGCAATCCCCTGAACCGGGCGCTGATCTGGATCTACCGGCCGATCATCGCCGGCGTGTTGCGCGCGCGTCTCGCGACCATTGCGATCGCCCTGCTAGTGCTGGCGGCGACCATCATCCCATTGAAGCAGCTCGGCTCGGAAATATCCTCATAGACCGGGAGGTAGTCGCGGCCCTGCGCGTCCTTCTTTGGCGTTGGCGAATAATCTAGCGCTTGGTACCCGATCCGGGGGTCTGCTCGGGGTGTGTACAGCGGTCATTCGCCGCGAACACATCGGGGTGGCAGAGTTGCGCCGATAGTGTTGAAAAACTCGGTCAAAACAGTTTTCGGTCCCAAAAGGAGGTCTTTCGGAAGAACTCTGTTTCCTAAGTTACTGAAGTTATTGACGTGGTATTTGCGACGGCAATGAATAAAGGTAGTTTCCCCGCGTGAAGACGAGTTTTTCAACAATATCCGCCGTTAGCGGACGTGCCTGGCTGCTCCACGGGTCAAGCGGGGGTTGGGGTTGACGTTTGCTTCCTTACGCAGGAAATCGATGAACGCCCGCAAAGGTGAGCGGATATGCCGGCGACTCGGGTAGTAAAGAAAGAACCCATCGAATGGTGGCGGTGCCCAATCTTCAAGTATGGTTGCGAGTTGACCTTGAACAAGGAATGGCTCGACATAGTCGTGATGAGCCTGCAGGAGGCCCAATCCATCCTGCGCAGCTTTGACCGCCAGAGATGGATTGTTCACGATAAAGTTTCCTTCGACCGCCGCCTCGAACGGCTTGCCCCGGCGGGCGA
>Ga0310909_10002920_pt1 | contig 10611 bp, 5 predicted proteins | sample GREbulkMGT000H_FD_203449 | JGI IMG/M metagenome (GOLD analysis project Ga0310909, IMG submission 203449) | Lab enrichment of tropical soil microbial communities from Luquillo Experimental Forest, Puerto Rico - GRE.bulkMG.T000H | ecosystem: Environmental > Terrestrial > Soil > Tropical forest >... | reverse complement strand
GAGTGGAGCGGCGCGAAAAACGGTGTGCCGGCGGCCAGTGCCAGGCCGTTGATCCGGTCGGCGGTCGAGTTCACCGCATCCCAGCGCATAATCGCCATGATCCACGGATGGATCATGAAGTCCGCCTGCACGAAGCCGCCATTGAACCGCGCCGGAACACTTTTGATGAAGCCGACTGGCAGCGGCGACTCGGAGGACAGGGGCAGCGGAATCAGCGCACCGGTGTTATCGACCGGAAGCAAGTTCTGATCTCGGCCATTCAGATAGACGCCGTATATTTGGAAGCCGCGGTAATGGAAATTGAAGTCGCCGCCCACTCGGTAATACGGCTCTTGCACCCGAACAATGTTGCTGGCGCCGACGAATTGTTGGAGTGACTTGCCGTATAGATAAAATGATCCGAAACTAAAGTATGTGTGGTCGCGCGGACCGGTTGGCCCGGCAGCCTGGATGTCATGCCGGCTTTCCGAATCGCGTTCCAGGTTGAAGCGGTAAGAAAGCCGCCCGTAGACGTTCTTGAAGTCGGTGCTGGAGCCGAATCCGACCCCGCCGTTGGCGCCGCCGGTCGCCGAGGGGACATACGGATTCGTGTTGGAAGATTGGTCGAGGCCGGCAGTATTCTGATCAAACACGGCTACCGAGTAGTGGTACCCGCCGTATTGATGTCCGCCGCTCAACTCAATTCCCTTCGCGGGGTTTGCAAATGTGAATTGGTTCGAGACGTTCTGCTTTAACGCCACCATCGAATTCATGGCCCCGATATTAGCCTGCTGATAGATGTCATACGGACTCAGGTTGTAACTACGCGCCTGTGTCACCGGAAGATCGAGCTCGAACTGACCGGCGCGCACCGTCAGAGAGTCTTTTGGGAGTTTCAGAAACCGGCTTAGGTTCACGAATTTCAAATATCCGTCACCGAGGCCACCCGCACCGTTAGTGCCTGCGAGGCTGATGTCGTCGTCGACCCAGAAGGCGATACCGCTCCCGAAGTTCCCCGCTGTAAAAATGCTGAACAGTCCGCTGGCAAAGTCCGTTGCGGGGATCGTCTGGGGAATTGAACCGGGCGGCGTAAGCACATCAAAGCGGTTCCGGTTAGCTCCCGTCGCCTGGAAAAATGAATTGAACCGCAGTCCGATCGGCGGCATGCCGGGAATCGTCCCGGGCCAGACGGAATTGGGAAAATTCTGCTTTTGCGCCTCGGCACCTAGCATCACAGGCGCGACTTTAATATACGTTTCCTCGTCTTTTGGAAACCGGAAACCTGCGTCCTTGAACGCCTTGCCAAAGTCATTTAGCTTCGGAAAAACGATGTGGCAGGTCAGGCACGACGTGGCATATTCACGGGAGAACGCAGGAATCGCATTCCCTTTTTGCGTCAGCAGGAACACCGAGAGTGCTAGCACGACGAGCGCTGGCGAGGCTTTCAACACGATCCGCACGAACAACCCCCTTCCCCGTTTCAAGACATCGGCTCGTGTCTTGGTTCGGCAACGTCTCAGTGCACCTCGGAGGCCACCATCATGGACAATTTGTATCCTCTTGATGCGGTACGCGATTAGCTGCCACCCAACCCCAGTAAGCCTTGGCAAACATGGGGCATTAGCCGCACGATGGCGTTCTCCTCTTGCGCGAAAACACCCATGCCATCGGATTTTCCGGGTCTACCGCGATGAGCTGAGCGCCACTTGCCGTGCCGTTCGCAGCCACAACCCGGACCCATGAGCCCCGGGGTGATGCCAAAGGACCCTAAGAAGTGCGTCTGATGTTAGACCCTTGCGCCGGATCTTCACCAGGTATTACTTGGTTCGGAGAGTGTTTCTAGAAAAAGGGGGCAGATCTCATGCCGCTTTGGCGCCCTCGAGTGCTTTCAGGCCGACGCGATAGAGTTGTCCGGCAACCTGAATCTCGCACCAGTATTCGTCGAAACCTTCCTCGGGTCTCTTGAGTTTCGGGATCGTAATCCGGAACTCCGATCCACGCGCCAGTCTTGTGGGCGGACCCAGTATGTGGCCGTCTCGGTCCACCGGCTCGGCGCCGGTGAGGTCTTTGGCAAGCCTTGGCATCGCCACTCCTCTCTAGCCTCCGCCTGAAATCGTTGAGGCCTGTCGGCCCGCGCTCTTTGGGCGAAGAGGGCTCGCGAGCAAAGTGCGCTCGGCACTCACTAGGGTCGCCCGAACTTCCCCGCGAATCGATTCCGATTTTTTGGGAAGCCACTTGAAGCCAGCGCCCAGCCGTGCTGTCGAGATTTTGTGCCCCCATATGGGCGCGGGCGGGCCAACTGCGAAACTCGTAGGTAAAAGCGCAGAATACACCTGGCTGTTCCTGGCGCGTGTCACACGGCCATCCACGATTCGTTTCATCGGCATTTTGCTGTCTCGTAGCGACGGCCAATCGCAAGACGGTTCGCTCAGCCTGCCCTCCGGCAATTGTCTCGCGGCATCGAAGCAACGTCTTCACTATTGACGTTGCCGGAACCGTCCAGTCTTAGTTTCTGCACCGCACCGAGTCTCGGGAGCCCGTAGTCGTGCTGGATCGCACACCGGAGGGCTCACCTCTTCCGATTGATCTCCAGTTTCCCTTGCACGAGAGCACATTATACGAAGTGTTCCACTTTGGCAAGACCGTTTTGCACACGTAGGACCCGAGTTTTGAAAGTAATGGTACGGAAGTTCGGGTGGCACCCCGGCCTTCCGGATCAGGAATTCGGCCCTCCGAGGGCCGAAGAGACCGGCGCGCTGTTAGCGTCTCCGAGAATCCTGCGGCTGGTTCCGGCGGCGCGCTCGGTGACTGGCTGCAGGCAATTGCGGTCGCGGTAGGAGACTTCGGGTCGAGTGGGGTAACTTGCGTGGCGCAGCCAGTTCGTATCCCTTCCAATTTCTCCACAACGTGTGAGTTGCGAGAGCCTGGGGTAGTCCAGGGTCCTAGGGCCCGCTTGGGAGCCCCTCTCCACCCGCACAATTTCTTAAATATCAAGCACTTATCGTCGCAGGAACGGCCCTGTGGGCGCGCTGCCGCCGGCCATCTAGCGGTACGCGGACGGACACAAGTCGTGAAAAAACGCGCAGCGGTGGCAGTGTGCGGCTTCAACCAGCGGAAACTCCAGTCTCGCCTGCGCCTGCTGGAAATCGTGGACGACGTGTTCCGGCACGTCGACCAGTGAAGGAGCCAGATCGACTTCGATGACCGTGTTCGGCCGCAAGAAATCAAGCCAGGCGCGGTCCGGCGATCGGCCAGTCACCCGCTCGACGGCCATGGCATACAGCCGCAATTGCAGAGCGTAATCGCCCGCTCGTTGATGGGCTTCGAGCGGCGTGACCGAATCGGTCTTGTAATCGACGATCACCAGTTCGCCGCCCTCTTCGAACCACAGATCTACCTGACCACGCAGCACCACGTCGTCCACGGCCATCAGAAAATCAAACTCGCGTTCCACGCGTTTAGCCCGTTCCGCGCGCCGGCCGAGCGGGCCCTGGCGGAAAACATCCGCTAGGCGCAGTGCCACCGGATCCGGATTGGAAACCACGCTGCCGGCCAGCAGCGCATGCACCTGGGTGCCGAAGTCGGCCGCCGCGAGCTCTCCGGCCGCCTCCGGTTTTCGAGCTCGTCCTTCGAGACCGAGGTAGTGCCGGAGGTAATATTCGCGCGGACACTTGGCGAACGCGGCGATTGCCGTCACGGTCGCGTTGGTATCCTGCTGTCCGGTGGCGGCCGGCAAGGCCACTCGCTCCACAGGTTCCGGAGCCGGGACCAATACGTGCCCGGCCAGGCCGACCGGCGGTTGATCCGCAACCAGCAAGCGGAGCTTCCACTCCTGGCCGTCTGGCGCGGTGCGAGTCAGCACCTCGTCTCGGGGACTGTCCAGGTTGAGGTCTAGGCTGTTCACTACCCCCTTCGCCCAGTTCCCCAGCTTCCGGCCCGCATGGGAGAAGCTCAAAACCAGATGCTGTTCGGCTCGCGTCATTGCCACATAGAGCAGGCGGTCGCTTTCCGCGTCCTCTTGCTTCTTCCGCTCGCTGCGAATCGCGTGTTGGGACAGGTCATCCTTGTCCTCGCCGGTGGCGGGATTCCGCCAGCGCGCGCCCAGCCCGAAGCGCCGGGAAAACGCGACCACCGGTAGGTTGGTGTCGACTCCTTTGTGCAACGCCGACACGAAGACGATCGGGAACTCCAGCCCTTTGGCGGAATGAACCGTCATGACGTTCACAGCATTGGCCGACCGTTCGGGTGGCGCGTCCGGTTCTCGCGGGTTCGATGCGCGCACGAGCGCCAGTTCCTCCACAAACTCGTCGAGCGACATGCGGGCGGCGGCCCGGCGGGCCTGCGCCAGAAATTTCTCGATGTTCGTCCAGCCGCGCGCGCCCGGCTCGCACGGGTACCCGCAGTCATCGAGCGCCGCCAGCAGCAGCCGGTCAAAAGAGACGTGCTCGCGGCGGATGCGCCAGCCGTGGAGGAGGTCGCGAAAGCGGCTCAACTTAGAGAAGTCTTCGGCTTCGAACTGCGGCCTGGCGTCATGGCTCAAACCGACGAGTGAGGTCCCCATATTTTCACCGAGGATTCTCAGTTCGAGCAGCGCCTCATCGGACACTTGCGCCAGCGGCGAGCGCAGTACGACGGCGAGCGAGATTTCGTCCCGTGGATTGGCAATCGTCCGGAGTAGGTGCGCGAGGTCATTCACCTCCCGGGCCTCGTAGAACCCCTTGCCGCGGTTCACCACGTAAGGGATGCCGGCCTCATCGAAGGCATCTGCGAACGAGCTCAGCACCTCGGTGTTCCGCACCAGCACCGCCATATCCTGAAACGCAAAACGCGGACCAGTCTCCTCGGTAAGTTCCAGAATGCGCCGCGCCACCAACCGCGCCTCGTTGCCGAGAGCTTCGTCCAACGAGAGCCCGCCCGCGGCGATCGCTTCCACGCATACAGATCGGGGCTGTTCGAAGCAGCGGCCGGCGATCAGACGGTGCGCCTCAATTCCGGCCGCGTGCTTGGCGACGGTCTGGACGGCGCGCAGGATTTCCTTGCGGCTGCGAAAATTGTCGGTGAGCTCGATCCGCCGCCCGGCCTGGTCGCGGTATTGGCGAAACACTTCCGGCTCGGCATGGCGGAACCCATAGATGGACTGGTTGATGTCACCTACCGCATAAAACCGGCCGGGCCGCCGCACCAAATCGAGCAGGCGGGCCTGTTGGCCGTTGGTGTCCTGAAACTCATCCATAACGACGTGATCGAACTGCGCTTCGACGCGCGCGCGTGTCTGGGGGCTCTCCTCGAGCAGCCGCACGGCGTGCTCTTCCAGGTCGGCGAAATCGAGCACGCCGGCCTGCTGTTTACGCTTGCGATAAATGAGGTCGAAACGGCGGAGGACTTCGACGAGCAGCTCGCGCTCGCGGCGATACTGCTCGGTGATCAATGTGTAGGGGAGTTCCTTCAGCAAATCCCGCAGGCGTTCCGCCAGACTATAGCCGCGAGTCGCCTGCTTCAACTTTCTGAGGTTGCCCGAATAACGATCGAGAGCGCGCAACCCGTCGGCCGGCGTGTGCGCCTCCACGATAGCTTCCGCCTCTTTGACCATGAGGTTACGCTGCAGACGTTGCTCGGGCTTCCAACCCGCGAGTGGGTCATCGCGCAACGCCACGATGGTATTCTCGACTTGGTCGCAGGTCGCCCCTATAGGCGGCTGCTTCGCGGCCAGTGCCTCAAGTGTCATCGCGGCGCCGCGCACGGCGTCGTAGGCGGAAACCAGGGCTTGCGCGAAGTCGGCCGACGACAGTCCCCGGATCAGCGCGCGCATAGCGGCCGGATGCTCTTCGAAAACCGCCGTTACGGCCGCCGCGATCGACGCCTGCGCGAGGCGCCAGGATTCACGCTCATCGGCCACCGCAAACTCCGGATCGACGCCGGCAACGACGGAATTCTCCCGCAGCAAGCGCGCGCAAAAGCCGTCGAGGGTCGAGACCCACGCGCGTTCCAGGCGCGCACACGTCCCCGTGTTTTGGTGAAACACCTCGTTCAGCCTCTTCCGCATGTTGCCGGCCGCTTTTTCGGTGAAGGTGATGGCCAGGATGCGGAGTGGATCAACGCCGTCTTCCACCAGTCGGCGGAAGTATTCCACCAGCACCGAGGTCTTGCCCGAGCCGGGTCCGGCGACCACACAGGTGTCCAGGTCGCGGTCGGATACATCCACGGCCCGAAGCTGGTTGGAGGTGAAGGGCACGTCGTTCATGGGATGCCCCCGGCCGCGGCCGGCCCGATCACTTCGATGCGGCACACGTCGCGGGAATCGCACAAGCGGCACTGACGCGTATTCAACGGGGCCGCCGCGATGCGGCCTTGCCGGATTTCCTCCACCAGATGAAGAGCGCGACGGGCGGCGCCGGCCAGCCACTCGTCCGGCATTGGATCGGCCTCGAGGAAAGGGGCTTCACTCCAGCCGGCGTACGCCACCGCGCCCTTCAAGCCGACATAGAACACACCCGCCGGCTTGGCGCCCAACACCTTCTCCGCCGCCATCAGGTACAGCGGCGCCTGGAATTGATCGCCATTTTTCAGCATCTCTTTGAGACGCTGAGCCGCGCTGTACTTGTAATCGAGGATGTAGGTGCGGCCGTCGGCGGCGGTGTCGACGCGGTCGATGCGCCCGGCGATGCGCAGCGATTCATCGAGCGGAAACTCGAACTTCTCCTCCATGCGCGACCGAAAATTCAGGCGCGGCCACGTGGCGTCGGCCGCAAAACGCTCTAGGTCGTCCCGCATCGCCTGGCGCAAACGCTCGGTGTGATAACCCGCCGGAATGCGGTTCTGCTCGCGGGACTCCTCGAAGATGCGGTCGAACAGCGTGCCGATCTCCTCTGGCGAGCGATACCACGCCGCGAGCACAGCGTGCACGATCTTGCCCTGCGCGCGAAAATCCAGGCGTTCTTCCGGCCGCGCCGGCCTCGGCTGGAGCCGCAACAGGTGGCTGCCGAAATACTGAAAGGGGCATTGCTGGTAAGATTCGAGAGCCGTGGGTGCAAGCCGGGTCGTCTTTTGCCGCAGCGTGGCCAACAGCTGCGGCTCGTGGATTCTGGGCGGCGGGGGCGCCGTTAGCACGGAGCGGGGTTGTGGCCGGACCGGACAGGTTTCCTCCGCCTCGAGCGCCAAGCCTTCCAGAAACAGCGAGGGCAGGTTGCCTTCGCCGCCCGCGTCAAACTCCGGATACGAGAGGGTCGCCTGCTCGGTGGCCCGCGTGATTGCGGAATCGAATAACGCCCGCTCTTCGCTTTCAAACTCGCGAGCGGTGCGCACGCGAATCCCGGCCGCTTGAAGACTCGTGCGGGCAGCGTCCGGGAAAAAGGGATCTTCGAGATGGAACTGCGGGAACTGCCCCTCCACCAGCCCGCAGACGAACACCACAGGTAACACCCATTGGCGGGCTTCGGGCGCGCTCAGGATATGGACGACATTGCGGCGTCCGTCTTCCAGGCGCGAGGGCTTCAGACGGACGACCGATTTCAGCGCGCGCCAGAATTCATCGATCCCCAGCGGCCCTTCCGGATCCAAAGCCTGCGCCGCCTCGCTGGCGGCTTCGTCGAACAGATCGAGAGCGGTAGATTGGCCGCGCCAGAGCAATGCCAGCTCGTGGTCGGCTCTCTCGGGCGGCCGCGCTGCGCGAAACAGGTTGCGCAGGGAGCGGAACCGTAGAGCCCAATCGGCGGGCCGCATCTCGAATGAACGCCACTCCTCGATCGTGGCGACGGAATCGATCAGATGCGCAAGCGGGCCTTCGGCGTCTTCGAGCAGCGCCTTCAAGCCGCCGAGGCCGCTGTCGGGCGCCAACTCGCCCACGCGGAAGTCGAACCGGTCCATGGCGGGGGAATCGGCGAAGCGCGGTGCCAGGCGCAGTGCCGCCAGCGTCGTCTCATGGTCCCAGCCGCTTAACATGGCGTCGACCGTCGACGTCAAAAATCGCACGGCGGCGTGCCGGCCCAGTTCCGAATCGAAGTAGAATCGCGCGGGAATCGCGAACCGCTCGAGCGTGGCGCGCAAGACGGGCAGATAGGTCTCCGCCGCACGGATAATGATCCCGATTTCGCGAAACGGCCGCCCCGCCGCGGCCTCGTCAACAATGCGGCGCGCGATCTCCTCTGCTTCGCGCTCGATTCCCGAGGCCCGCACGAGCGTGAGCTCGGGAGCCTCACGATGTCCCGCTGCGCGTTCTTCCTCAAACCCCATGGCCCAAAGCCGGCCGCGCAGGGCTTCGCCGGCATCGGTATCGCCCAGGGTGAGCGTCACATCCGCGTGGTCGCCGAGAGCCTCGATGACGGCCAGTTCCGGGTCCGGCAAGGCGTGAAAACCGTCGAGCCAGACCGTCTCGATCCCGCCCGTCCCCTCTTTGCGAATGCGCACCGCCGCGCGTTCCAGACGCTCAGCCCGCAACGCCCAACCTTGGCGTTTGAGGATGCGGTCCGTTTCCCGATAGACCGCCAGAAACGCTGCGCCGAGCGGCGAGTCCGGAAGATGCTCACCCAGCCGCCGGCTGTCGCAGGCGGCCGCAGAGAACTCGCCGATGGTGCGCGCCACGGCCGCGCTAAACCCGGGCAGCCCCGCCACCCGCCTGAACTCGGGGCGATTCGCCCGTGCCACCGCTTCTTCCACGATCAGGTACAACACGGCATCCGCCACCTGCGGCGGGTCGCCAGCCCAGCGATCGATGAACCCGGAGAGTGTCTGGATCAGGTTGCGGCGGAAGACCAACCCCTCGCGCGCCACGCGATTTTGCAGGTGTTCGGCCAACGTGGCCGTCGGCACCAGCAACTGGACCCCATAGCGGTTCGACCGCAGCGCCTCAATCAAGCGCTCCACCACTAATGCCGTCTTTCCAGACCCGGCCGGACCGGTGAGGAGACGCACTGGCACCAGTGTAGCTCAGGCGAAGACGAGGCGAAACTAAAGTTGTCGGTCGCTACGGCTCCGCCACGGCCACTACGTGCGAGTCGACCTGGAATTTCTTATAGTCGCTGAAGGTGAAGGCCAGTTCGCGATTGAAGCCTTTTACCAGGAGGATGCGCGCGGCGGCCGTGAGCAGGACTTCCCTGGGAAGCCAGACTTCGTTGTTGACGCGCGTCTGCTCGATCACGAGATGGGTGCCTTTGCCGACTCTGACGAGGAAGCCGCCGAAGGAAATGGTGTCGAGCGTCTCCATCTCGATGCGGGCGGCCTGGTAGTCCTGCTTGTCGACCCAGAAGCGCAGCTTCACTTTGGGAAAAAAGCTCGCGAATTGCGATTTGGGCTGGTAGCCAGGCCGGGGCGAGGCATCGATCCGGTAGACCCCACGGCCGCCCATCTGTTGTTCGCCCGCTAGGGTGAAGTCGAAAGCATCCAGCAACTCTCGCACCGGTTCACGCTGCCGGTCGATCCGGCGCTGCCACCGGGCCAGGCGCTGCGCACGCTCGTCGGCGGTCTCCTTGCGCCGCTCCTCGTTACTTACACGCAACTTCTCCTCTTCGGCCCTCTGCTCCTCGGCGGTGAGCGGCTGATCATTGCGCGCCACCAGGCGGCGGTAGGGCGAGCCGTCGAGCAGCGTAATGTCCCAGGTCTCGATTTTGCGTCCTTTGAGGTGACCGGAACGATCCAGCTCGCGCACCTCCTGCCTTTCGAGGAACGTGTAGTTGCGGGACAACTGGGAATTGCGCTCGTAGAGTGCGACCCCGCGGCCAATGATCTCGCGCGCGTCTTGCGCGGTGAGCCTTGGGTAAGCCCCAGCCAGCAAAAGAATCGACGAAGCCGCGCGGGCGAACATCATAAGATGAGAGCCTGGAACCTCGATCCCGGCTTCACGATGGTTTGGTTGCGTTCCGGCCCGGTTGAGACGCAGCCGATTTCTACTCCCGTACGGTATTCGACGAACGCAAGGTATTCCTTGGCTCTGAGGGGTAGTTGATCGTACGTAGTCATGCCGAAGGTGGATTGCTTCCAGCCGGGGAGGCACTCGTAGACCGGCTCGACTCTCGCGATTTCCTTTACGGTGGGAGGCATCTCAGCGACTTCCTGCTTGCCGATGCGGTAGCCCACGCATACCGGAATGTTGTCGAACTCATCGAGCACATCCAGTTTGGTGATGACCAGGCTATCCAGACCGTTGATGGCCGCCGAATAGCGCAACAGCGGCACATCGAACCAGCCGCAGCGGCGGGGGCGGCCGGTCACGGCCCCGAATTCGTTGCCGCGTTTCCGGATCTGATCGCCGGCACCATCGAGCGACTCGGTGGGGAACGGACCGGCCCCGACGCGTGTCGTGTAAGCCTTGGAGACCCCGATGACGCCGGTGATGCGGGTCGGAGGAACTCCGGTACCGGTGCAGGCGCCGCCGGCGCTCGCGTTCGACGAGGTCACAAACGGGTAGGTGCCGTGATCGATATCGAGCATGGTGCCTTGGGCCCCTTCGAACAGCATCGTTTTCCCTGCGGCGATCGCCTGATTTAACAGCAGAGCCGTGTCGCGCACCATCGGCCGGATGCGCTCCGCAAAGCGTTCGTATTCTTCACGGGTCCGGTCCAGCTCGAGCTCTTCGTAGATTCCGAGCGCTTTGGCGACGGTGACCTTTTCTTCCATCAGCAGAGCGTATTGGGCGCGGAA
>Ga0310909_10002916_pt1 | contig 10616 bp, 14 predicted proteins | sample GREbulkMGT000H_FD_203449 | JGI IMG/M metagenome (GOLD analysis project Ga0310909, IMG submission 203449) | Lab enrichment of tropical soil microbial communities from Luquillo Experimental Forest, Puerto Rico - GRE.bulkMG.T000H | ecosystem: Environmental > Terrestrial > Soil > Tropical forest >... | reverse complement strand
AGGCGTAAAGCGCGGCCGCCTCCATCTCGACGGCGAGAATGCCGCGGGCGCGCGCTTGGCGGATCGCCGCCTCAGTCTCGCGAAAAGGCGCGTCGGTCGTCCATGCGGCACCGCGATAGATCCGCTGCCCGGCACCTTTCAGCTTCTCTAGCGCGGCAGCCGCGAGCGCGAGGTCGGCCGCGGCGAATTCGGACGGCGGCAGGTAGTGATAGCTCGTGCCCTCGTCGCGCAAAGCACGATCGATCAGCACGAAATAGGGCGTTTCTCCTCGTGCCAGAATCTGTCCGGCCGAGGTCACGCTGACGAGAAACTGGCAGCCGCAGGCAAACAGTTGTTCCGCGAGCAGCACTGCGAAGGCGGCGCCGACGGCGCAGCCGATTATGCCAAAACCCTCGCCTTCGTGGTCGAACGCGAAAAGCTCGGTGTGATAGCAGGCCCAGCTGCGCAAGTGCTGAGTGTGACCTGACCGGCGCAGCCTCCGCAGAATGTCGCCGTCCGGATCGAGCACGCAGATTTCGGGTACCCGAACCGCGGCGAGCCCTTTCTGACGGCGCGCTTCGCGCAAAAGATTCGACGGCGTAAACACCGATGCCGCGGCATAATCCTTACCGGCGAGGATCGGCGGCCGGCCCGGCTCGTTCGAGCTTTTGGGCATGAAGCAATGCTCGACAGAAAGCGGCCAAGGAACGTTCAGCGAAGTGAGCTGAGAAAAACAGCTCCGCACGACCGGATCGGCACGCTCCGAACTTTCAAAGATGATCCATACGCGCTTGCAGGGCACGCAAGAGGCGACAATCGCAATCTCCTCCCGAAGCTGACCCATGACAGGGATGCAAGGATGCATTTCCGGTGGCAACCCTGCGTTCTTTGTTGTCGTCACGGCGATACGGATGAACGAGCGATCCGAAAAGAACTCGGACAGAGCCGCGAAGTTTTCGGGCTTCCGCTCCATGGTAGATGCGTGCAAGGGCGCGTTGGGGTCGCCGTTGATAATGGTTCGAAGCTCGCGCCATTTTGTCTTGATATGCTCGTATGAAATTCTCGGCATGACACAGCCGCCGAGGCCATAGAAATCTTGGGTGCCCGCAAACGTCTCGTGGCCGGTGTCGTCAACGAAGATCAGGAGATCGTCGGTGTCCGGGTTCAGTTCTTCTTCAAATTTCGTAGTTGACTGCATAGACGATCCATTCGAAATCCCGGTTAGGACTGCATGAGCCGCCAAATATAAATACATGCCGTCCCGACAATACCGCCGAGAAGCGGCCAGCCTAGCAGGGGAAACCAGTCGTGTTCAAATCCATTGCAGATAGGATGAAGCAACCATCCAACCAACGACGTGCAGTCATGGGTGCCAAATCCCCACACGGGAGAAGCAGAGTGGACGCCGTGGATCAACCCAAGCAGTGCACCAATTCCGGAGGCGAGAAGTAAAGCTCTCTGATGCTCACGTTTCCACAACAGCGGGTTCATAACGTTGTTATACATCAATCGCCAATGCCATTGCGAAGGCCAATCTTTCGTTAAAATTCTGGGTAGAATAGGTGGTGTTATACTCTGGAAAGTATGCGCGATTGTACGGCATTTGCAGCGAGCGCGGATGCACGCCCCGGCTCAAATTATGAACTTGCCAAAGGATACTTGTGCCGAAGCGCATCGCGCTTTGCCTCGATAGCTGCGCGATACCGCGGCTCGAAGTACTTATTCATCACGCGTCGATGTAGACGGGAGCCGAACATAATCAGCAAGACGGGGAACACAAAAAAGTTGGCGGCTGCAACGAGGACGTCATAGCCACTTCCCCAGAGAGAATGAGCGATTTTGAAACTGCCGAAGACGAGCAAGAGCCAGCACGGCACGGATGCAACAAGAAAGTAAGTCTCTATCTGGCGTTGGATGCGCGAGGCGCCGATATCCGCCATGAAGGTGTGCAACTCAGCATTCAGTGCCTTTTGCGCGCGCGTTCTACTGACCTCAGCAGCAATTCTCTCGACCTCGGCAATGACCTCATCGGCTGAGACATCAAAGAATTCTTGACCACCACCGACTAAGCGACGGGCGTGGAACTGAGTATGTAATTGCCTTTCGAGCTTCGCCGCGTTCTCAACGTGAAGACTATACACTATCTTGAGCGGAACTATCGATCCTGTCGTTAGCTCGCGCACCCGTTCAGCAACGGGCCGCTTTGTCATCCCGATTTTGACAACATCCTTTCCGTCAATCGAGATTAGCGGCTTCAAGATGTAAATGAAGCCTGCGTTATTTCGGGGCGACTTCTGTTGGGCGACCATCACCGCACCTTATTAGCACGCACCTGGCCCCGGATGTGCCGGGGAGCGCAGTTCGCCAACCAAAAGTTAACGCCCTTGTAACATCAATGGGTTGCGGTTACCGTAAGATATGACCGAAACTCATCCCGAAAAACGGCTCATCGGCTATGCCCGCGTCTCGACCTACGGGCAGACCCTCGACAGCCAGCTTGAGCAGCTTCGGGCGGCGGGATGCAGCAGCCGGAACATCTACCGGGAGAAGGTGACGGGCGCACGGCCCGACCGGCGCGAGCTTCTTCGCATGCTCGACCGTCTCCAAACCGGCGACGTGGTGACGGTGACGCGGATCGACCGTCTTGCGCGCAGCACTTTCGACCTGTTCGGCATCGTCAAGCGCATCGTGGACGCGAAGGCGCAATTCCGATCCTTGGCGGAACCGTGGGCCAATACCGGAACCAGCACCGGGCGGTTAATGCTAGCGGTACTCGGCGGCTTGGCGGACGTGGAGCGCGATTTGATCCGCACCCGCACCGCCGAAGGCAGGAACCGCGCCAAGGATCGAGGGAAGCACATGGGCCGACCCCCTTCCCTCACACCGGAACAGCAGAAAGAAGCCACCAGACGCCGCGCGCAGGGCGCTACGCTGCAGGAATTGTCGGACAGCTACGACCGCAGCATATCCACCATGCGCCGCGTCACGCGGGACACGCTATGACCGAACCCACCCCCGCCTGACCTTGCCTTTGTTGCCGCAGTTTGGCGCTGCCAACTAGAATACGGTTTATCGGAGGCCCAACGTGATCTCACTCTTTCGACAGCGTCCCAATCCTTCACCCATCATGGCGAGGTTTGCCAAGATCGTGCACCTGCCACCGGATGCAACCGTCGAGATAGCGCGCGAATTGATCTGTAATCTCGACCCGAACGGCGGCGCGATGACTTTGGTGGCGTACAAGAACCTAAACCCTACTCTGGGAGCCATGAAGGAAATCCATCGTCGGCAAGTAGACGCCGGGATGACCACCAGTCTTGTGCCGTCCTCGGTTGATGACTTCATCGTGTTCCTCTGCGCCGGAAACGATAAGCTAGGCAACTCTGCAAAGTACGAGATTCCACGGCGGCGCGGGTTGTGGTTCCTTCATGGCCTCACAGTCATGAAGGCCAACGAAGTGGCGCAGCGCAGCCCGGAACGGGTTCGGTCGGTCGTGGATATTTGGGTTCACTTAATCGCATGCAGCCGGGTTTTGCGAAATGCGCTGGAGCATAACGTCCTTTGGTCGGACGAGGAAAAATCGTGGTTTGGCGATCAGGACAGGCCGTTTTCCCGGGTGCCGACCGAGAGGAAAGCGATGGAATGGTGCATCAACTTAGCGATGCCGCGCTGGCTCAGAGACAACGGCGATTTAATGCAAGGGCTTGCCCAGTATTGTCTTGCCGACATGGGGTCAGCGCAAGCGGCTGCCTATTATCGTGAAGGAGCGGCTTCGTTCCGGGAAAGCGAAGCTTCCATGAACGACGTACACAGAAGAGAAGCTTCCATGAACGACGTACACAGAAGAGTTGTGCGCATGCGCGCGAATCTGGCAGCGAAGTATGAGGAGATTGCCGCCGACATCGCTTCGGGTGCTACGCCAATTCGCCATTCTGAAATCGTATGGCGGAATTGGCAGGATGACGATTGGAAAAGCTAATCTGTTCTGCTAATCGCGGTGTAAACGCTATGAAACCACCAATGTTCTGGCAACCACTTACCGGAAGTAAGGCGCAACAGTATTTGCAACGTGCGCAGATGTTCATGGACGCTGCTATTCCACTCTCTGATTATGCACACGCCCAACAAAATTGGCCAAAGTACGCCTTGTTGACGCACGCGATAGAACTTTCACTGAAAGCCTTCGCTGACCATTCGGTTGCGACTGGAAAACCACCGCCCGTCACAGAGCCAAAGCAACACGACTTGAGTGGATGGTATAAACTAGCACTTCAATACGGGCTTCGTGATGAGCCGGGAGTCTCACAAAATATCGATATTCTCAATGAGCTTCATCTTACCCACTACACGCGGTATCCGCAACATAGTGCAAATCCGCTCCCTGGTGCGTCGGTCATTGCTAGCTCTATAGTTGAGCATCTGATTTCGACGGTCACGCAGTCGATCAACCCACGTTAAGGCAAATGCTCTACCAAAGACTGTTGCGCCCCCACTCTTCCGATGCACTGTAGCTCGGCCACGCGGTTCATCGCCTCCTTCATACTCGTCCTGTTGCTCATGGGATGCGGGCAAAAGTGGTCGCAGAGCGAGAAGGACAATGCGCAACATTTTATCCAGTCTGTCCGCCTCGTGGTTCAAGCACACGCAATCGACAATCAGGGAAAGCCGGGAATTATGTCGGAAGACGACTTTGCGACGATATCGGGTTTGTACAAAAACGCTCTTTCTGAAGCCAATCTTGTGACTGACGAAGTGTTGGAAAAAGCGAACCCCGATCTACCGACGGAATACCGTCAATATTTCCAAAAGGGCGTGGAGCTACGCATTTCATCATGGGAAAAGCGCAACGTTGGTGACGAGATTAAAGGGTCGGGGTTGTTGGATGCGTGGGGCGAGTGGTATCAACAGAACCGGCAGAACATCAAGATTCCTCAGTAGCCTGAACAACGGCCTCGCCGGGCTAGCGATTTTCCATAAGGCCAGTTACGCGGCATTTTGATGTAAGCGCAATATAGAGATGACACCCTCTGCAAAATAGAGGTGACACTCCCCCGGGTTCTGGGGTCCCGGGAGGTGCGCCTTGGCGGCGTTGCCGATGAGCTGCAGTGCAAATCCGGGTTTTTTGTTTGGACAAGCGAACGGTTTGATCAAGCTTCTTTGAAGTAACTTAGAAGTATATATATAATACACATGAGAGGTTAGTAAAGATGAAGATGATGGCGTGTAATCCGCGTGGTGAGGGGCACCATGCCCCTCTCCACGCGATTTACATGACATCATCTTTAGATTTACTAGATCTTCCATGTATATCATTACTATACTTTTAGCTTACTTCAACAAACGTGATCAAACCGCTCGCTTCTCTAAAGATAAAATCCGGATTTGCTCTGCATCTCATCGACAACACCGCCCACGGCGCACTCCCTGGGACCCCAGCACGCGGGGGCGTGTCACCTCTATCTTGGGGTGTCATCTCTATATTGCGTTATGGAATGACCGCTCATAATCTCGGTGCGATCACTACACGAAGCGTACCCTCTGGCGGGCTAAAGGAGCCACCGCCAGCACCGTTTATACCCCCTAAGGATTCCCAAAGCGCATCTGAAACAACAGTCCAAGGAGTTTTGATCCACGGCTTGCCTGACATTCTATTATTCCACCACTCGATTTCTTCAAAAGACACGGAATGAGCCACGACAGTAACACCTGATGGTTGCCCGCCAGCGGACATGACTGTGGGGGCGGTGGGGTTAAGATCATTGGGTTGAACAGGCGCGGGCGGACTTACATCCCATTTTGCGTCCACAAAACTTTGCCAGATTAGCTGAGCGAGAAGAAAAGAGTCGGGATCATCCCTAAGAAACAATACTTCAACATGAGTTTTCGGCTGTCCCTGAAGCGTGGCCACAAATTTGTCGTGGTCGATCCGGCGGGGGCGAACCAACTTTTGAAGCTGCTCCAACTGTGATTGTGCTTCACTAATACCTTTTTTTAACTGGCTGACGGCGATAGTGACTTCTTGTTTCTGTTTCTCGGCGTCGGCTTTGATATTCTTGATGTCCTCGACTAATTGGGTTGCAGTATCAACAGCAGTCTTGATGGTACCTATACCTGGAAACGTCATTTCTGTGATCCGGCCCTGCATCCAAAAGAACGCCGCCAAAAATACGATGAACACGGACGCCGAGATAAATTTTCCCTTGGTAAGGTTGCCGAACAGGTAGTATAAGATCAGCAGCACCTCGGCGACGACGAAGGCTAATGCCATGTATCGGGGAAGAGCTTCCGACACCGTGGGCCTCCTATTTTATCCCTTTTACTGCGCGGCGCATGACGTTCAAATGGGAAAATCGGCGGGAGGGGACAGCAAGGTTAGGCGGAGGGAATATCCGCCTAATGTGACCGGCGCGGCAAACGTCGCGGAACAGCGTTCTGAAAAATTCGACACTTTCCAGAGTGCAACTGGCACAGGGGCGTTCCGACATAGCCTCATCGCTGAAGAGAATTACACCTTCAGATGATCTCTTCAAATACTAATGCAAATTCTCGAGGATGTCTGGTCGCTTGAAATATTTTTGCCTTAGGATATTTAGCGCATACTATTTTACTTATTTCTGTCTTATCTTCACTTGTCATTTTACACCCTAAATACACCGTTCCGACTTCTTCCGGAAAGCACGGCAGAATTTCATAGGTCTGTGTTTTGTCTCGCAATGACGCAATCATTCGCCACTCTTTTTCGTAGCTCCAGACATCGCTTTTTGTCAGAGTAATCACATCATAAACGTCGCGGCGCAATTTCTCAAAATCGGCTAGATCAGCGAAATTAAGGAGTGGTATTTTATTCGAATAGCGAACAGGTTGAGCCAGTACTGTTGCGGAACCGGCTTCCGGCAGGACGAGAAATTTGATGACCGCGCCCGTATGGTTTTGCGCATAGTGCGACCACATGAGAAGGTTGTCGTGCGTTTCCGACAGGCAGAAAATAGAAGTATCGGCCATGATCTTGCAGATTTCGGCGTTCACCACGGGGGTGATCGCATGAACCCGTTGCATCCCCTCAATCACGCCATCGCGTACATCGGCTAGCTCATCCCCTGTGAACTTGAAATCGGGATTCTCGATCAGCTTTTGTCGGACGAACTCCATTAGAGGTGTCTGCGCACCGAATTGATTAGGTTTAAACGGTTCCGGTGAGGTTATAGCATCGAGGAATCGCTGAAGTTGACGATCCACGAGCAAATCACTTGAATCTTCAAAATATAACTCAAACTGATTATCGAATGGATCATTGAACAGAAGGGGAGTCGACCACTTTAGAGACGTATTTTGCAGGGTCAATTTTGCAGATTGAGGAGTGTAATACTTGAAGAATGCATCTTTGCCATGGCGTGCGGTGATCATGCTGCTTCATCCTCAAGGGCCTCGCCCTACAGCCGTTTATTCTCTTTTCTTACAAAAGAAAGATATGTTTCTGAGGCCCCAGACGCTGTCTTGTGAGGTTTGCGGTATAGCGTCGTGCACTGCCTTCCGCCGTCAGCAGGCGGCCAGGCCGCTCCGGCGCGCGACCAAAGCCGCACGGCGCGGCCAGACCGAATTCCGCGAGATGCCGCCGCACCGTTTGCAGCTGACGGCGCAGGCCGTCGGCATCGTGCATATGGTGGATGGCGCCGAGATAAACCTTCGCGTCCGGCGCCCGCAATCGTTCGAGCGGTGCGAAAAACGCGTCGTCCGCAGTGCCGAGCGTCGGTAGATGCAAGAAATCGACGCGGCGCCCGGTGGCCGCAATCGCCTCGTTCAAGAGCGTGACGGTGCCGCCGAGATCGGTAGGCTGGCGCGATGGCCAGCCGCTCAGGGTACCGAAGCAGCGGTGATACCCGAGCGCGACCTCTTGCGGGATGGCGGGCGCGATATCAGCCACCGGCGCCACCAGCCGCGCGGCCAGCGTCTCGGCTGCCGGCCCGCCCTCGCGCGCCAGCGCGGTGTCGACAAGGCGGTTCTCGACCGCGAGGTCCCATTGGATCGCCAACTCCTGCGGCGTGATAAGTTCGACCATCTTGGCGACCTCGGCGCGGAATGCGGCGGTGACGCCGGGTGCCACCTTCGCGTGGTCGGCGGGGTCCGGGAAGTACAGGCCGATCGCGCTGAAAGTCAGCGGCAGGCATACCTGGAACCGCACGCCCGGCGGAATGACACCTTCCTTCTGCAATTGGCGGAACACGAAATGTGAGCCGACCGCGTCTTTCGTGTAGCCGAGCCGCCAGCCCGGATCGCCGAAGCGCACCTGCGCGACGCCGGGCTTGACGCGGAACTGGAACTGGTCATGCATTCCCAACGGTCGCCAATTCTCGACGCCGTTCGCGTCGGGCGCCGGCCGGCGTAGCGTTTCGATCTCAGGATGGCCGTTGAAAACGCGGTAGGCGATTCCGTCGATCCAATATCGGCGGTCGCCGACTTCGCCATCGGGCATGTAGGCGAGATAGGGCCCAAGTGGAGCCCCGACCCGGCGAAACACCTGTTCCGGCGTATCGAGCGGAATGCGCCTGTGGCATTGAGGAGATGGACCGCCCCTGCTCCGATCGCCGATCTTCGAAAACCCCGCTTCCTCCGCCGGGGTTTTCTCTTTGATGGGCGCTTTATCCGTCCGCGACAGCGGAGACCACCGGAGCAAGAAGATCGCGCCGATCGGGATGCCAAAGGCCGGACATTGGTTCGTCCCTGACTCTCCGCTGGAGGGATATGGATTCGAACTTCCGGTTCCGCGCGAGAGGCGCTATCGCGATTTGACCTTTTGCGCTTCATCTATGTGCAGAAGGACCAGAGCGGCGGCGGCGCCCGCAAAGTCAAGGCCGAGCGCGGCCAGCACGATACGTCGGTCGAAGCGGTCCGAGAGCCGGCCGATCGGACCTGGAACGCGAGCCCACCGAGCACCGCCACCAGCATGGACGTTGCGATCGTCTCGCGCGCGATGCCTTCGTCCTGCATCCAGGACCGGAATGAGCGCGATGAGCTGCTGATCAGTCCGCTCAACGCGCCGTCGACGACCGCGACGGGTGCCGCGCGCACGAGCTCGCCGTAAGGCAGCGTTGCGGCGGCGGTCAACGGGGGTGGCTCGGCCCGCGTCGTGCTCACCATGACCAATACCACGGCGAACAGGGCGACGATCGCGTTGAACGGTCCTGCCGTCTCGATCTCGGCCGGCCCAATCAAGAGCTGTCCCAGCGCGAGGGCGAGGAACGTGCCGACCATGTAGATCGAAAAGATCCGCCCGCGCTCCGCCGGCTGGGCCTTTGCGTTGAGCCAGCTCTCGGTTGTGATGAAGAGCCCGGCGCAGCCGAAGCCGACGATCGCCCGCAGGACCAGCCAGGACAGCGGTCCGAGCAGGAGCGGCATAGCCGCGGTCGCCGCGACCACCATCCCAGCGAAGGCGGCGTAGGCGCGGATGTGCCTAACCCGCTCGAATCGGTCCGCAGCGCAACGCGGCCAACGTGAAGGCGGGAAATAACTGCTGAGGACGAGACCCGCCATGGTCGCCTCGAAACTCTCGATAGCCACCTGCAAGGAAATCAAGGTATTAAAGAAGCCGTTGGCGAGCTGGACGCCGCTCGTTGCGATGATCAGCGTCGCGATCTGCGCGCGCATCGACCCGCTCGACCCCATCGGCCCTCCCCCTTGTCGCGGCCGATCCCGATATGTACACCGGCCGAGCCCATCCACGCTATCAGGATCCGCCTGCCCGTCGAGGCGGCGCTAGGGATACCGACAGGGCGACGGACGCGGCAAACCCTGTCAGTCAGCAGTTGCTCCGGTATTATCGTGGTCCCGACAACAGGCTGAGAAAAGAATCCGGGTCGCGGCCGGTGCCCTTTTTGAAAACCGCGCCGATAATAAATTGGCCCGTATTTCCGTGGTAATGCTCCACGTAAAGACGGTCGCCTTGATACCCAGCCCGTGTCTCAACGGGGCCGTTGCCCCTCAGCATACGGTTGTAGTGCTCAAATGCGCTTTGAACATTGAGGAATTTGATCATCATTAACCACTAAACCTCGATCTTGGTTAATGCAACCGGAGAAAATACTTCACGGATCAAAGCATGTATAGCTATTCTGCTTACCCAGGCTGGCGAAAGTGGCGCGCTGTCCGGCGGCCGCACCGTGCCGAAATCACACTGTCCCGAAGCGCGTTGGCAAGACAACGCTGGAGGAGCGGCGACCCCGTCTCGAGCGGCCGTTATGCGCGGCGATCGAGCCGCGATTTCAGACGCAGACCGACACACTGGCGGAGGTAAGGAAGATTCCTCGGGCCCTCATGAGGAATACTACGATCACGAGACTGCCCCGTTCGATCGCTACGGGATTCCCTTCGGCAAAAAGAGGCCGATGCGTACACGAGAGGGACCGATGGTTCAAATCCGTCTCCCTCCGCCAACGAGTCCGTCTCAGTGGGGTCCCGCGGACGCTGTCGGCCAAAGTCGCGGAGGGTCGGAGGGGTCGGGTACGCGAGGACGCGCATGTCGAAATGTCCACCCGCTTGCACTCTCCGGGTCCGAGAAGTCTCTGCTAAGTATTTGGCTCACCCGCCGACCGCAACGAAGTCGTACACGCCGACGCCTTGCACGATGAGAAACTTGCACGCGC
>Ga0310909_10002914_pt1 | contig 10618 bp, 7 predicted proteins | sample GREbulkMGT000H_FD_203449 | JGI IMG/M metagenome (GOLD analysis project Ga0310909, IMG submission 203449) | Lab enrichment of tropical soil microbial communities from Luquillo Experimental Forest, Puerto Rico - GRE.bulkMG.T000H | ecosystem: Environmental > Terrestrial > Soil > Tropical forest >... | reverse complement strand
AGATGCGCAGATTCGTTGGTTTGGCATTCCTGTTGGCAGTCTTCTCATTGGCGGCGTTCGCCCAGGAAGGGATGTACACCGCTCCTAAGGCCGAAATTTTCGGCGGCTATCAGTACACCCGCTTCGATGGTGGTGCAAACGCGAATGGCTGGAACACCACCGTCGCAGGCAATCTCAATAACTGGTTCGGCATAGCTGCCGATTTCAGCGGCGCCTATGGCACACAAACAGGCGTCAAGTTCCACAACTACACCTACACGTTCGGTCCCGTGCTCTCCTACCGCCACAATGAGAAGTTCACGCCGTTCGCGCATTTCCTGGCCGGCGGATTCCATGGCGGCGCTTCGTTCAACGGAGCATCCGGCACGGGCAACGGCTTCGCCATGATGTTCGGTGGCGGCGTCGACGTAGCAGCTACCCGCCGCGTCGCCTTCCGCGCTTTCCAGTTCGATTGGCTCTCGCTGCATGCCAATGGAGCGTCCGACAACAAAAACATGCGGCTCTCCACCGGAATTCTGCTCCGCTACTAACCATCATCAAATATCCAAAAACCATGAGGGTGGCCGAACCGGCCACCCTTTTTCGCTGAACTTCAAACCGAGAATGACTCTGGGGCGTTAGTAAAAGAAGGCTCCGCCGGTAGAATCGGAAGGGCACGAGTTTACTCGTCCGCACAGAGTCCCTTAGATTTGTCATTCCGAGGCGTTCGTAGCCGGACTCGCCCGGCGAGAACGAGCGCGGAATCTGCTTCTTCAGAAGTCGCCGGTGCTCAACATAGATTTGTGAGCCATCCTGGAACCCGCATGTTCGATCGTCAATCCTGGCTCTCGCTGCTCCCCTTCGTTCTCGCCTGCTTCGCCGCAGCCGTTATCGGAGCTGCAACCATCCGCCAGTCCGTCAAAACCTGGTACTCCACGCTCCATCGCCCCGCATGGACCCCGCCCGGCCGAATCTTCACTTTCGTCTGGACCACTCTCTACCTCATGATGGCGTTCAGCGCCTGGCTCATTTGGCGCAACGCCCCCTGGCCCGACGCGCGCCCCGCCCTCATCCTGTTTGCCATTCAACTCGTCCTCAACGCCCTTTGGTCCATCCTCTTCTTCGGCCTCCGCCGCGTGGGCCCCGCCTACGCAGAAATTCTCCTCCTCTTCACTATGATCATCGCCACCATCACCGCTTTCCTACCCCTCTCGTTCCTGGCCGCTTGGCTCCTGCTCCCCTACGCCGTCTGGGTCGCCTTCGCCTCTTACCTCAATTTCCGAATCTGGCAGCTGAACTAAGCAGATGCTCGTGTGTGGCGCCAGCGCCCTCGCCCGCGCGGGTCGAACTTCACCCCGAAAAGCAAAAGCCCGGGAAGTTCTTGCTCCCTAGTCCTTGCCTCTCTCTGTGCCTCTGTGTCTCTGTGGCGAAAGAAGCCCGCCGATACGCCCGCGGACTGCACCCAAACTCCGCCCGAAACGTCCGGTTGAAATTCGACACATCTCCAAATCCACAATCGAGCGCTACATCCAGAATCTTGCTCTCCTCGGCCACCAACCGCTCCGCCGCTTCCCGCAAACGCACCCGCAATATGTACTGATGCGGAGTCGTCCCGCTCACTTGCTCGAAGCTCCGCAGGAAATAATAAGGACTCATACCCGCTCCCCGCGCCAGCTTCGCCAGTGTGAACGCCTCTCCCGGCGCCGCCTCAATCTCCCGGACCGCCTCCGTCACCCGCGCCACCGCCCGCGCCGGCGCATCGCCTTGATTCACTCCTCCGTTCGCCAGCAGACCCACCACCCGCGCTGCCATCCCCACCGCCAGTTCTTCCCATGCGAGATCCGAAAGCTCGTCCGACAATCCCACGCACGCCCGAGCCACCAGCGGCGCCACCTCCCGCACCGCCGGCACGCGCAACGCCCTCAGTAATGCACCACGCCCGCGGAGCCCCCGATTCGCCGTCACCCGCTCAAAGAATTCCGGCGAATACCCGAACGACACACATCGATCTCCCGCTGCATGCGCGTGACCGCACTCAAACCGCTGTCCCGGATTCCCCAACAACAAAGACCCCGGTGTCAACAACTGCCGCCCCAACCCCGACCGGTACTCGAACGTCCCTGCCGCCACCACCGCAATGTACACCGCGGAATGTTGCTCCTCAAAGGCCCGGTCCCCCGGCCCAGAGGTGCAGATCACATCCCGCACGATCCATCCCTCACCCCGCGCCAACACCCGGTCCGTCAGGCCAGCTTCGCCACCGGACTCTGCCCGCCGCCCTAGAGCCCGTTTCAATTCGAGAGCAATTTTCGCCAAGATTTCCGCTTCCCCGTCTTTTAGAACAGTTCTAGCACATGCGCCGGATCACGAAAGTGACAACTGCCGCACACCAACTTGCTCCAGGAGGTTTAGATGACTGCCACCCTCGAAAGCACCACGAACAATGGCCTCTCCGCGACCCTCCTCGCTCCCGGCCGGTCCCCCGAAATCCCCGAATCCGACGACCCCTACGGATGGCTCGTCGGCAGTTGGCACCTCGACGTTCGCCACTACCGCACCGATGTCCGCGCCCTCGGCCTGAAAGGCGAAGTCCATTTCGCATGGGTCCTCGAAGGCCGCGCCATCCAGGACACCTGGATCATGCCGCCCCGCGAACTTCGCCCCACCTACATCAACCGCACCCAAAACATGTACGGCACCACCCTCCGTGTCTGGGACCCCGCCATCGGCGCCTGGCGAGTCACCTGGACGAACCCCATCAACGGCCAGCACGACGAACTCATCGGCCGCCGCGTGGGCGACGACCTCGTCCAGGTCGGCCGCCACGCCGACGGCACTCCCATCCGCTGGATGTTCCGCGACATCACCCCCGACTCTTTCCGATGGATCGGCGAAGCCCTCGCCCCCGACGGTCAAACGTGGAACCTTGAAGCCGAATTTCATGCCCGCCGCATACACGCGCAACAGCACGAGTGATCCGAGCCCTGCTCGTGATCCAGAGAGCAATCAAAAAATCCCGCCAGGAGACCCATGAAAACCGAACAGATGACGACGGAACAGATAATGCCCGCCCCGACAAGAACCAACCAACTCCTTCGCGATCACGCCCTCTGGGCCCTCAACGGAGACGGGGCCCACCTCGACTTCGACGCCATCATCCAAGACTTTCCCGCCAAGTCCCGAGGCCTCCGCCCAAAAGGCGGCTCGCACTCCCCGTGGGAACTTCTCGAGCACCTGCGCATCTGCCAGCGCGACGTCATCGACTGGATCAACAACCCCAACTACGTCTCCCCCGACTTTCCCGCCGGCTACTGGCCGACCTCACCCAAGCCATCGAGCGACAAAGCCTGGGATGAAAGCGCAAACGCATTCCGTTCCGACCTCAAGACCCTCGTTGCGATGGCGGAATCGCGTGACCTCCTGGCACCCCTCCCCGTAGGCGACGGCCAAACAATCCTGCGCAAGATCCTCATGATTGCCGACCACAATGCCTACCACCTCGGTCAACTCCTCCTCCTCAAGCAAGTCTTGCAATACGAAACTTAGAGTGTGGAGATGATGAAGTTCAGAGATGGTTTAGTCTTCGATAGCAACTTCTGCCAAAAAACCAAGAGCTCGGGAAGTCCCCTTCCCGGGCTTTTGCATTTCATCGTCTTTCAAGTCTGTCACCCCTAAACGCTGTCATCCTGAGCGAAGTGAGGCGCCAGCCGAACGAAGTCGAAGTTGAGGCGGCGGGCGTCCGAGCCCGCCGCCGAAATCCCGAGCGAGTCGAGGGAACCTTGGCCCCCCTCGTTACTCAACACCACCACCGGCCCCAAGGGTTTCGCAGTTCTCTGCCACCTCTGCGATTAGGAGCTGTTCTTGTCTCTTGTGACAAGTGCTACCGGAAATACACCCACAACGCCACCACCGTCCCCACCAACAGTAGACTGAACACCACGTTCACCCGATGCTCCATCTCTGTCTCATGTGCCGGCTTCCGCACAGGAGTCCCCACCGGAATCGTGTCCATCTTTTCATCCACCGTCGCAAACGTAAGCCCCGCCAGCTTCCGCCGGTCCGGCACCGGAGTCGCCAAACTCACCCCCACCAGCACGACCGAGCACACTACAAACATGAAGATGGCATAGTGCAGGAAGTTCATCTTCACCAGCCACTCCATGGCGCCACTGAACTGCGTCCCCTGCGCCGCCATCAGTTCCGCGATAAAACGCACGGCTCCCAGCACAAACCCAGTCAGCAGGGACGAGATCGCCCCCTCGCCATTTAACCGCGGCCACAAAATCCCCAACACGAAACAAGCCGCAATCGGAGGACTGATATACGCCTGCACACTCTGCAAATAAATGTAGAGCTGGCTGCTGATCAAATGAATGAACGGCACCCAAAGCAACCCCAGCAGTACCATCACCCCGGTCGCCACGCGCCCGAAGTTCACCAGCTGCGCCTCTGACGCCTCCGGTCGCACCTTCTTGTAAAAATCCAGCGTGACCAGCGTCGACGCCGAGTTGAACACCGAACTCATCGCCCCCATCACCGCCGCCAGCAGCGCCGCCATCACCAGCCCCACAAGCCCGGTCGGCAACAGATTCAACACCAGTGTCGGATACGCAGCATCCGGCTTCCCCGTCAGCTGTTCGGGAAACAGCGCATAGGCAATGATCCCTGGCAGCACCAGCATGAACACCGGCAGGATTTTCAGGAACCCCGCGAAAATCGTTCCCGCCTTTGCATGCCCCTCATCGCGCGCCGAAAGCACACGCTGCACGATCACCTGGTCCGTGCACCAGTACCAGATCCCCAGAATCGGCGCCCCAAAGAAAATGCCTGTCCACGGAAACGCCGGATCTGACGCCGGCTTGATCATGTGGAAGTACCCGGGGGGCACCATCGTCCGCAGATGCTCCAGCCCGCCCACTTTAGTCAGCCCAATGACCGTCAGGGCCACCGCCCCCGTGATGAGGATCAGCGTCTGCACGGTATCCGTATAAATGACGGCCGCCAGCCCGCCCGCAATCGTATAGATCCCCGTCGCCACCACCAGCACGATCGCCGTCTTCACCAGCGACCAGCCAGCAATCCGCTCCAGCACCACGCTGGCCGCATAAAGCTGCACCGAAATCTTCGTGAAGATGTACGCAATAATCGAAATCCCCGCCAGGTACACCGCGCAATACCGGCTGAACCTCCGTTCCAGAAATTCCGGCATGGTGAATACATTGCTCCGCAGGTAAAACGGAACAAACACCCATCCCAAAATCAGCAGGATCAGGCAAGCCAGCCACTCAAAGTGCCCCACCGCCAGCCCCGACGAAGCTCCCGTCCCCGACAGTCCAATAAAATGTTCCGTCGAAATGTTGGAAACAAACAGCGACGCACCGATAAAGAACCAGCCGATGTCCCGGCTGGCCAGAAAGTAGTCCGTCGACGTGCGCTCTTTTCGCGCAAAATACAACCCGATACAAAACACGATCAAAAAGTACACGCCGATGATCGCCAGATCGACGGTCGCCAGCGCCCGATGTGTCACGCCTGAGGTTGCATTCATCGCGCTTCGCTCAGCCTCCGTTCGCGGATTCCCCTGCTCTCAACTCGAACGCAACACCAGACCGACACACTATGGGCCGGCGTCTCCACTGTCAACGTCGAATTCTCCACCCTCGCCGGCGGAGCGCCGAGCACCGCCTCCGCCCTCTCAACCCTCGCCACATTCCCCGACTGCAAATCCACTGCAACGTCCGACTCGACGCCGCATTGTTGAACACAACAAGTACCCGGTCCGCATCCAACTCCCGCAGGAAATCCGGTCCCACTGCAGCGCCTCGACCCAGGTCCTCATACTGCACCCGCAGTGCTTACGGATCGGTCAGCCGCCCAAACGTCCCCTTCGACTCCTGATGGTACCCCCGCGTCCCGTGAAACCAATCCGGCCGCGCGGCAGGTCATCCACCCCCGGATGACGGGCCCGTATGATTCACCACCACATCTAGCACGGTCTTCACTTCACGCTCGTGCGCCGCTGCGACCAACTGTTGAAACTCCTGCAACCTCTAAGTACTCATCCACCGCGTAGAAATCCACCCCGCAGGTTTCACTGGGTTTTATACCGTTACACGGTTAAAATGCTGCTAAAGCAATCGGATGGGCGTCTGTTACTTCCTTGTGTCATGACTGTTACACGTAGTTCGCTGCCCGGCCGGGACCAATTCTCCCAAGAAGTAGATAAGATTATTAGTAGTCATATCCTCCACGGCTCAGAGTCCCTCTGCCGTCTCCTCCAGTACCTCGCAAAACACGCCATCGAACACCCCAACTCCCCGCTGAAGGAATACCAGATCGCCACCGAAGTCTTCGGCCGCCGCATTGACTTCGATCCGCAATCCGACTCCACCATCCGCGTCCAGGCTGGGCGCCTTCGCCTCAAACTGGCCGAGTACTACAGCTCTGAAGGCGCCGAAGATCCCATCATCGTCGAACTCCCCAAGGGTACTTACATCCTTTCCTTTCATCACCGCGGCGCTGCTCCGCTCAAGACTGTCCCGCACCGCGACGTCCCCGAATCAACGACCACTCCCCGCTTCTGGATCACCGCTGCGGCCGTTCTCGCCGTGCTGCTCATCATCTCGATCGTCGCCATCGGCATGCTGCTGACCAGCCGGAAGCCCGTCCCCACCGCGCACGCCGGCATTTACGAGCCTCCGGCGGAGGCCTTCCAATCTTTTTGGAAGCCCTTTGTGACCGACGCTGAAGAGCCTTGGGTCATCTTCAGCAACGCCGCCTTCGTCGGTCGCCCCGAAACCGGCATGCGCTATTACACCTCCGGCCGCGATCCGCAAAGCGCCATCTGGGACCACTACACCGGCGTTGGCGAAGTCCTTGCCATTCATACTCTGGATCAGATTTTCGGACTCTTCCGCCGCCATCTCCGCGTCAAGCGCGGCAGCCTCTTCTCCCTCGACGACGCCAAGAACAATGACCTCATCTTCATCGGATCTCCGTCCGAAAATCTCACTCTGGGCGAAATCCCGACGACACAAAGCTTCGTCTTCCAGCGCGTGGCCAACGGCCCTCGTAAGGGAGACCTCGCCATCGTCAACACGCACCCTCAGCCGGGCGAGACCCGCGAATTCCTCGCCAGCCCATCCTCGCCGTTGATCGAAGACTACGCCGTCATCGGATTCGTTCCCGGCCTCGCGCCCGAACACTCCGTCCTAATCCTCGCCGGAACCACCACCTTCGGCACGCAAGCCGCTGCCGAATTCGTCAGCCGCCAGAACTCCGTCGAAGATCTCCTCGCCCGCCTCACCGGATCGAAAACCGGCACCGTCGTCCCTTTCGAAGCCGTCGTCCACGTCAAAGTCGCCCGCGGAGTCCCCGTCGAATCCGAACTCGTCGCCCTCCGCAAGCGCTGACGCCAATCTGCGCAGCGTCCGCGCTGCAATTCCATTTCCAGCCTCAATAAAACTATTTTTTCTCCCCTATTTTTTCGCGCGATTTTTTCTCACACGTCCCCTTCTCTCTGCACTCTTTCCATGTATGATTTCTCGCGGTTTGACGCTTCCATGAAAATTCCCATTCGTCTATCGATTTTCTTATTTCTTTCTTCATCCTTAATCGCTCAGACCCCTTGGCGCACGCTCGGCGAAGTCACCTCCTATGCCAAACTCCCCAACGGTCTCGAACTCGTCGCCCACTCCTCCCGCGTACGCATCACCGCGATCGCTCCCAACGTCATCCGCCTCCGCTACGCACCTGAAGGCTCCTTCCCGCCCGATCACTCCTTCGCCGTTTTACCCGACGCTTTGCCCAACGCACCCACAATCCAAATCAACGGCGACGCCGACATCATCACCTTCGCCACGGCCGAACTCCGCGTCCGCATCCAGAGATCTCCACTTCGCATATCTTTCCTCGACCCAACCGGCCGCGTCATCTCCGAAGACGACCCGCGCTACCCGGTCTCCTTCAACGGCCCCGCGTTCCGCGTGTATAAATCGATGCCCATCGATGAACATTATTTCGGACTCGGCGACAAGACCGGCACCCTCGACCGCCGCGACTATGCTTACACAGACTGGAACTTCGACATGTTCGGCTTCCAGGAATCCACCGACCCCATCTACAAGTCCATCCCGTTCTTCCTCGGCGTCCTCAAAGGCGCTACCTACGGAATTTTTCTCGACAACACCTACCGCTCCAGCTTCGATTTCGGAAAAGAATTCCACGACGCCTACTCCTTCGGAGCGGAAGGCGGCGAACTGAACTACTATTTTTTCTACGGCCCCGATCCCAAGCGCGTGGTCGGCGATTTCTCCGCGCTCGTCGGACGCACTCCGCTCCCTCCGCTCTTCTCCCTCGGCTTCCAGCAATGCCGCTACAGCTACTATCCGGAAGCGCGCGTCCGCGAGGTCGCCGGCGAATTCCGTAAGCGCAAAATCCCCGTCGACGTCCTCTATCTCGACATCGACTACCAGGAGAAGAACCGCCCGTTCACCATCGATCGCGAACGCTTCCCGCACTTTGAACAAATGGTGCAGGACCTCAATCAGCAGAACTTCAAACTTGTCCTAATCACCGACCTCCACATCGCCGCCCTCTCCAACGCCGGTTACAAACCCTACGACGAAGGTATCGCCCACGACTACTTCGTTCACAATCCGGATGGCACCGTCTACGTTGGCCCCGTGTGGCCCGGACCTGCCGTCTTCCCCGACTTCACTCGCTCCGCCGTGCGCGACTGGTGGGGCACGCTCTATACCGACTTCGTCAAGATGGGCATCCGCGGCTTCTGGAACGACATGAACGAACCCGCCGTCTTCGTCTATCCGCAGAAGACCATGCCGCTCGACACCGTCCACTACGTCGAAGACCGCAAGACCGACCACCGCGAGATCCACAACGTCTTCGGCATGGAAAACGTGCACGCCACGCGCGACGGCCTTCTCAAGCTCCAGACCAACGTCCGTCCCTTCGTCCTCACCCGCGCCGCCTACGCCGGAACCGCCCGCTACGCCGCCAGCTGGACCGGTGATAACACCGCCAGTTGGGACCACATGCGCCTCTCCGTCGCGCAACTTAACAACCTCGGCCTTTCCGGCTACCCCTTCGTGGGCGACGACATTGGCGGCTTCAATGGCAGCGCCACTCCCGAACTCCTCACCCGCTGGACCGAACTGGGAGTTTTCAATCCGATTTTCCGTGCCCACGCCGCCAAAGAAACCCGCAACCGCGAGCCTTGGGTCGACGGCCCCGAGCACGAAGCCATCCGCAAGCGCTACATCGAAACTCGCTACCACCTGCTGCCCTACATCTACTCCGGCATGGAAGAAACCACCCGCACCGGCATCCCGCTCATGCGCCCGATGTTCCTCGAATTCCCCGAAGACGCGACGCTCGCCACCAACGCCACCGAATTCATGTTCGGTTCGAGCCTCCTCGTCGCCGCCCGCCTGTGGCCCTTCGTCGGTCCCTACGAAGTCACGCTCCCCAAAGGCGACTGGACCAACTACTGGACCGGCGAACACGTCACCGGAGGCCAGATCATCAAGATCGATCCCCCCATGGACACGCTCCCCGTCTACGTCCGCTCGGGAACGATTCTCCCCGAGCAGCCCGTCGTTCAGAACACCGACGAAACTCCGAAAGGCCCGCTCGAAATAAAAATCTACCCCGGCCCCAACTGCATTGGGTCCATCTACCAGGACGACGGCAATACCTTCAACTACCAGAAAGGCGAATTCCTCCGCCAGGCCTTCACCTGCGAAGCCTCAACCGGCGCTCTCAAAATCCATCTCGCGGCTGCAGAGGGAACCTTCCACCCGTGGTTCCATGAACTGAAATTCACGGTCTACTCCGCCAACAAACCCACCACCGTCACTCTCGACGGCAAGCCGATCAAGAGCTGGAAGAACAGCACGAACGCCATGACCATCGAGAGCGTCCCGTGGACGCCCGCCGCCCACGATCTGGAAATCCGTTACTGATGCCACATCCGCAATAAGAGGGTGCCCCAGGTGCGCGTCGGCTCTTTGGACGCTAACCCGGGATTCAACCTCCAATCCCCGCCGCTTACCGAAAGTTGAAATCTTTTGTTAGACTCCCACGCTTCTTATCGACACAAAACCGAAGTCTCGCCGGGTGCCCCAGCCTTCCCGTCCCCCCTGCGGGAGGGTGGGGATTTCACCCACAGGAACACACCAACTTCCCTCCCGTAAGCAAGCTTGAACCCTCATGTACACTCTTCATCCGGAAACACTCCCTGCATGCCCACCACCCGCCTCCTCACCCAACTCGAAAACGCTCGCTACCAGTTCGGCCCCACACCCGCCGCGCACCTCGCGAAACTCCTCGTCCGCGCCGCAAACACCAACTTCCACGACACCGCCTCCCGCATCCGCCTCCATGAAACTCTCCTCGTCTTCCGCGCCTTCCCACCCAGCCCGGCCGTCCTCCGCTTGGCAACAAATCTCCTCGACACCTTCCATCACCGCGTCGACCCCCTCCGCACCCGCGGCGCTGACATGGACGACTTCGATCCCCTCGAAGTCTCCGGTATCGCCGGCACCACCATGCAAGACGCACTCGGCTTCGACCTCGCCCGCTGGCTCCTTCGCCGACTCCCGGGCAAAATCGAAATCGC
>Ga0310909_10002908_pt1 | contig 10626 bp, 6 predicted proteins | sample GREbulkMGT000H_FD_203449 | JGI IMG/M metagenome (GOLD analysis project Ga0310909, IMG submission 203449) | Lab enrichment of tropical soil microbial communities from Luquillo Experimental Forest, Puerto Rico - GRE.bulkMG.T000H | ecosystem: Environmental > Terrestrial > Soil > Tropical forest >... | reverse complement strand
TGGGCGGCATTTCAGTCACGCCATCGTATTGCGTGTGTTCGCTGTGGAGTGCGGCGTTGACGGTCAGGCGCTTGGTCACCCGCAGCGAAATCTCCCCAAATGCGGACAGCCGGGTCTGATCGCTCAGCGCCGCGTTCTGAAGGTCCACCGGCCCCGGAAGGAAATCGGGGAGGCCATGCGCCGCGGTCAGGTGCTCCGCGTCTCGAAAGTGCTCGGTGGAATAGAACACGCCGGCATCCCACGTCAGGGACGCGCTCGGATCGGCGGACGCGAGTCGCAGCTCCTGCATGAACGTCATCTGCCGGAAGTGACGTTGCTCACCAATGGCGTCGCTGTAGTCCACCGGCACTCCGGGACCGAGCGGACTCTTCCAGTCGAAGCTGTTGGTGAGATCGATCAGAAACGCCGCGGCGCGGTCGAAATACGAGCTTACGGCGCTCAAGTCCACCGCGCCGAGACGGGCGGTGATCTTCAGCGCCCCCAGGTAGAAGGTGTCATCGGCCGGTTGCTGCAGCAGCATGCCGTTGCGGAGCTTCCCGGCGCTGACATTAGAGAGCTCGGTGAAGAAGAACGCCGAATCGTGCAGATCGTAGGACGTATAGGTGAGCGAAGGCGTGATCCGCACTGAATCGCTCGGTGCGAATGTCAGGGCACCCCGCACGCTGGTGCTCAAGAGGTGATTGGCGTTGTGATCCACCGTCGCGCCAGTGAAGGGATCGACCCGGTCGACGAAGCCGCCATCCGAGCGCCGCCAGGCGCTGACCCGAAAGCCGAGTACCTCGGGGATCATGGGCCCTCCGACCGCGGCGCCGGCTTCGTAGCTGGAATCGCCATAAGCCGGGACCGCGAATTCCGCTTCGGCGCCTGTCGTGAACGTCGAGAGGCTCGGCTGATTGAAGATGTACCGCACGGCGCCGCCCTGGTTGCCCTCGCCGAACAGCTGCAGCTGCGGTCCGCGCAGCACCTCTACACGATCCAGGTCGAACGCGAACGGGAAGGAGCGAAAATACGACCAGCCACGAACCGACGGAATCGGGGTGTCGTCGAGGTAGAGCCCGGTGATGCTGGTGTTACGGTTGCTGACGCCGCGGATCGAGAGGCTCGTCGCTGCGGGGCCGCCGAGATCGCCCCACACATCGAGCTGCACCGACGGCGTCATGTAAGCGATCTCATCAATACCCTTGACGCCCAGCGTCTGCAGGTCCTCCTGTGACCAGACGACCATGTTGATCGGAACCTTCCTCTGCTCTTCCTCGCGCCGCCTGGCGGTGACGATGACCTCTTCCAGTCCGAGCGAATCGGCCTCGGCAGGCCGCCGCGCAGAGTGCTGCTGTGCAGACGCCGCGGCGACCGCCGTGGGCACCACGGTGGGCGCGGGAAAGATTCGGACTGTGCGGGCGTTCAGAAACTCGAACGCGAGACCCGTACCCTCCAGCAGTTGCGCGAGCGCTTCGGATGCGGTCAGCCCCGCGCGCGCGCCTTTTGATTGCTGCGTTTCGGCGATCGTCGACACGTAGATCAGTTGCAGCCCGGTCTGGCGGCCGAACGCCGCCAGCGCCTCGGCCACGGGCCGCGGCCCGATGTCCGCAGACAGCCTGACCTCCATGTCCGCGCCGCTCGCAGCGATCGCCATTGAACTCCACATCAGACAGGCAAGGAATACCTTGCGCAGTACTGTCAACGTTGACTCACGCGCGCCCACAACGGCCGATACTGGGCTTAGGTTGTCGTTTTTGCCCTGATGACGCGAATCTGCACGGGCGTCCTTTCCACCGTGACGCCCGGCAGTCTTTGCAGGAATGCCACGAAAGACTCGGTGTCACCGGCGTCGAACATGCCGCTGACCGGCAGCGTCCGCAACACCTCATCCTCGATCTCCACCGGGACACTCCCGTAGCGGTTGAACTCCGCCGCCACCTCTCCCAGAGGCCGGTGCTCGAAGACGAGCTTGTGCTGTAACCACCCGAGTGTCTGCTCCAGATCGACCGCAACAGGTTGCGTGGAGAGGATACCGGCCTCGGAACGGGTCTGGTAGCCGGCCCCGACGCGTTGCACTCGGGTTGGCACGGCCCCCAGATCGCGCAACCACGACGGTTCCCCGGAGAATACCGCGATCTCACCGCGTGCGACCGTGAACTCGATTGCACCGGACTTTCTGTAAACATCGAACTGCGTACCGACCGCGATCGCGCCCGCGTCACCGGCCGCTACCCGAAAGCGCCGCGCGCCCTCATGCACGACCTCGAACAACGCCTGCCCGCGCTCGAGCTCGACGAGCCGCTCCCTGGCGGAGTAGCGCACCGTTGCTTCGGAGTCCGTATCCAGATGCAGCACCGAGCCGTCCGGTAGCCGCTGGACACTCTGCTCCCCGTGCGCAGTCCGATAGGTCTTGGGAATCCCGAGCAGCTCGCCATCGTGAGCCCACCAGAGAACCGCCACCGCGAGCGCAAGCAGCGACGCCGCGATTGCCAACACCGGCGGCGGTACCTGCAGCACCGCCCGCCGCTCTGGCTCGGGCGCAGGCCTCTGCAGCGGTACCACCCTGTCCTCACCAATAGCTGCCTGCGCAAGAAAGGTCTCCAGCGGTATCTGCGGTTCGCGGACGGCGGCGGGCAGATGGTGCGAAACGCGAGCCACCCCGAGATACTCCTTCACGTGGATCGGCGAGGCCTTCAGCCAGGCGAGGAAGGCCGCCTTGTCCCCTTCTGCGAGCGCTCCCGACTGGTGTGCGACTAACCAGCCCGCCGCCTGCTCGGCGATGGCTGCGCGGATCTTCTCGTCGCTCGGTGTCACAGGATCACTCCCATCGGGCCATGTGCCGTCTGCAGTGAGCCAGTCCCTGAGCCAGGTACTTCTTGACCATGTTGGGCGACACTCCGAGCCTGTCTCCGATCTCCCGGTACGTCAGTCCGTAGCGATACTGCAGAATGAGCGCGGTACGCCACCGCGCAGGCAGCTGCTCGAGCGCAGAGCCTAAGCGCTCGACTGCCTGGTACGTTTCGAGCTGGCTGTCGATCGGAGGTAATTCTCCGAGTCGCTCCGCCACACCTGCTTCATCGAGTTCCGCATGAGTTGCGAGTCGCTGCTCCCGGAGACCGTGTTCCTTCACGAGATTGCTGGCCACTGTGTACAGGTAGAGCTGGGGGTTACGGATCGCTTCCGTATCGCTCACCCGCAGCATCCGGACGTAGACCTCCTGGGCCAGATCCGGCGCGTCGGACTTGGTCCGTACGCGTCGAGAAATGTAACGCTGCAGGGCGCTGCGGTGCTCCGCAAACAGCTTTTCCACGAACCCGCGTTTTGGGTCGGCCATCGTTGCGTGTCGAATGTCCCGCAGCGCTCTGAAGCTATAGAGAGTCAGGCCGCGCGTGTCGGGTACGGCGCCCGGATCTTTTAATTACGACCATTCTGCACCGGGTAGCCGGCGGGCATCTACCCGCTCGCCGATACTCCCTTGGACGCCCCCAGCCGTACCCGAAACAGAGCCCGACCGACTCTTGACCCTCGAGGAGCCCTAATCCTCAAACCGGGAGGAAGCGGGCGATCTCGAGGCGGCACAGTCTCGGGCATATGGGGGCGCGCGATGCATGACGTTTCGAAGAAAGAATCTTCCGGCTGGACGCGCACGTGCCTGGCAGCGGGTCTGTCCGCAGCGCTCGCGGCGTGTGGTGGCGATGGCGGCGGCAGCAGCGGGCCTCCCATACAGCTCACCGTCACTGCCAGCCAAGCCACGATTGTGGCCGGCCAGAGCACGCAGGTCACGGCGCAGGAGGTCAACGATACAACGGGCGCCGGCGTCGCCTGGAGCCTCTCGTGCCCGCAGGCCGTTTGCGGGACCCTCTCGTCGTCTCTCACCGCGGCGACCTACACCGCCCCAGGGACCGCACCGCCGACTGACCTGACGGTCACCATCACGGCAAGGGCGCAGGCCGATGCCGCGGTGACGGCCACCATAGACATCACCGTCGCCAGTAGCCCGATCTCCATATCCGTGGGAGGCGACGGCACGGTGGCGGCGCGATCCTCGACTCCGGTCACCGCGACCCTGGTGGCGGATCCCACCAAGGCGGGCGTCAAGTGGAGTGTCTCCTGTCCCACCGCCCCCTGTGGCAGCGTCTCGGCATCGACGACGCCGAGTGGCGTCCCGGCGACCTACAGCGCTCCCCCGGCGGCCCCGGCAGCGGATCTGCCCGTCACCCTGACGGCGACGGCGGCGGCCAACGCGGCGATCTCCGCCTCCACCATGCTCACCGTCCCGGCAATCGCCGTGACGGTGAGTTCCAATGCAGCCGGTGATGTGGCCGCCGAAACCACGGTGCAGTTGACCGCATCGGTCAGCTACGATCCGGACGAGCGCGGTGTCAGCTGGACGCTGCACTGTGGCGCGGCAGACTGCGGCAGGATTGCCCCGGCGAGCTCCGCAAGCGGCACGCCGGTGACGTACACCGCACCTTCGACACCGCCGCCGACCAACCTGCCAGTAACGGTGACGGCTCAGTCCATGAGCGCCGCATCGGCCCAGGGAAGCGCTGAGGTCACGGTCGCCGCAGTGGCGGTCTCCATCGCGCCCGTGAGCGCCCTCGTGCCTCTCGGTATGACTCAGCAGTTTACGGGCAATGTCGCCTTCGACCCCACGGTCAGCGGCGTCGCCTGGCAGCTGCTGCAATCGGGCGCTCCCTGCAGTAACGCCTGCGGCAGGGTCGCGCCGCTCAGCACTGCGAACGGTGGCACGATTACCTATACCGCCCCCGCATCACTCCCGGCGAACAGCACCGTGACGCTCGCGGCCACCTCCGCTCCCGATAACCTGGGCTCCACCACGGCACAAGTGATGCTCACGACCGGTTCGGTTGCGCTCGCGCCGCTCGACATGGCCATTCCGAATCACGGCTCCCAGCAAGCGACGCTGACAAATACCGGCCACGCGAACCTGAGCATCTCCAGCATCGCCGTCAGCGGCGCGGGCGCTGCGAGATTCACCGAAAGCAACAATTGCCCGCATGGGCTTGCGTCGGGCGCTTCCTGCACGATCTCGGTGAGTTTTCTCAGCCTCAAAAAGCCTTTCCAGGCGGCGGCGGTGCTGACGATCATCGACAGCAGCTCTGACTCACCGCAAAAAGTAAACCTCACTGGTGGTAGTTCTCAATCCGCCTCCACAGCGGCCACAGTGCACGCCGCGCTGACGAGGACCGGTGGCAGGGTCACCCCGCGTCCCACGGGGAACGCTCCCGTCGGAACCCGCGAAATTCGCCTCGTCGACACGGCCCGGGAGGACCCGTACAGCGCCGACGGCAGCAGCCGCGAGCTCATGGTGCGGCTCTGGTACCCCATGGCGACCGACGGTGCGGTGTGCTCGCGCGCCGACTACACGGCTCCCCAGACCTGGGCCTATTTTGGAACCTTGGTTGACGTCACCCTGCCCGAGGTTTTGACGCATAGCTGCCGCAACGCATCGATCGCCACCGGAACGCATCCAGTGGTGTTCGTGTCGCACGGCTTCACGGGAGTGGCTACCGATTACACGTACCTGGCCGAAGACCTCGCCAGCCACGGCTACGTCGTTATCGCCATCAATCACACCCATGAGGCAACGGCAGTCACTTTCCCCGACGGCCGCCTGGAGAAGTCGGTTCTCGGCAGTCACCTGACAGACAGTTCACACACCGATCCAGCGACGCTGGACTCGGCAGTCGAGGTGCGCCTCGCCGACCTGAAGTTTGTGCTGGATGAATTGCCCCGTCTCAATTCCGGGCGTGACAGCGACTTTGCCGGCAGACTGGATCTGTCGAACATCGCGCTGGTGGGTCACTCTCTCGGCGGTTTGACCACCGTCCGCGCTCTGGAGAAAGAGCCGCGCTTCAAGGCCGGAGTGCTGCTCGATGCGGTGGTGCCGCCGCAGCGGGTGGCCACTCTGCGGCAACCGGTGCTCGATGTCATGGTGGGGCGTCAGCGGTGGGACGAAACGGACTGCCGGCTGTGGGACTCCCTGCGCGGGGGACGCGTGGCGGTGAGTTTCCCGCACGCTGAGCATATCGCGTTGTCGGACGCCGTCTGGCTGCTCGAGGGCAGTGTGAAGACCGGCACGACTCCCGCGGCCATCATCGCCGCGACCCGCGGTTATGTCGCCGCGTTCCTCGATGCGAATATTCGCAGCAGCGCCTCGTATTCCTTGCTGTCAGCGAGCGCCGCTACCACGGGTGGGGTGGTCGCGCAGGGCTCACAGCCGCTGTGCACTCAGCCATAAGGGTTTTATGCGCCTGGTCAGAATCCTTTCGTCAGACAGCGAAGCGGAGCTGGTTGCGATTTTGGAGATGTTGGAAGCCTTCGAGATCCCCTGTTTTGTCCACAAGCCGGTTGCCGTGGGGTCGCCGGAGTGCGCGGACGACCGAGCCAGCCGCACAGCGTCATGGTGCCCGCGGAACGTGTGGCGGAGGCGATAGCGCTGATCGGCAATCATCAGGATTCACGTGCGGCGCACGGCGACTTCGCTGGCAATCCGTGGTTAAGCAAGCTGCGTGCACTCGTCAGACTCGCGTGCCGTGGGCAGAGGACCGGACCCCGTGAGGTCCACGCGTCGTCGCCCTGGGGGATATCGGGCGAATCAGCGCTGGGATTTCAGCGCGACCGGTGTAGCGTTGCGGGCGAGTCGCCGTACAGTTGTTTGGCTCTCGGAAACGGCGCCCGTCGGTGCCGGCGCCACCGTGTAGCGGAATTGCGCCTCACCGAGCGTGATCACATCGCCGTGCTCGAGACGCGCACAGCGAACTCGGCGCTTGTTCACGAGCACACCGTTTGTGCTCCCCAGATCCTGCAGCAGTGCGCTGCGGGAAGCGGGAATCAGCACGGCATGATGACGGCTGACGGAGGCCATCGTGAGGGACAAATCGTTGTCGGGATTGCGGCCGATAGTCGTCCGCGCACGCAGCACGAAACTGTGGTTCTTGCCGCCGTCGATGCGTGTCAGGATGCTTGTCTGAGTCTCTCCAGGCGCACCTTCGGAGGCAATCAGGCCGCGGCTCAGCTCGTTGATGCTCGCTTGCGCCCGCTCGAGGGCGTAGGCGTTCGTCGAGGCGATGCCCATGGCCCGTTGGAGCTCGGCGTCCCGCCGCGCCAGGGACGCGTGGAGCTGCTTCGAAGTTACGCGCAGCTCTACATTCATCGACTCCAGACGGACAAGGCGAGAATCGCTCTCCGCTGCTTCCTTCGTCAGAGCAGCGACTCGCTCCTCGAGAGCACGGCGCTCCTCTGCTGGCGTCGCCAATCGACCCGTCAACTCCTCGATTTGTCCGCGCAACACGCCAATCAGCGTCACGAGCTCGGCATGACTCGCGGCCATGGTCCGGGCCACAGACTCTCGTTCCTCGAGCAGACGGCTTTGTTCAGCGAGCAGTGCCTGGCTGCGCTCCAGCGCGCCTGTCAGGTCCGAGAGCGATGCGCGGCCGCGTGCGATCTCGAGCCGTGCGTTAGCCAGCTCATCCTCGAGCGATGCGATCTCCACCTCCATCTCGCGCAACCGCCCGGCGTGCTCGGTCGTCAGCTCGGCCAATCGCGATTCCAGTGCGTCGCGCGTTTGCTCGCTCGCGGCTTGATGGATGGCTTGCCGGGCGACCACCGTGTCATGCGAACCTCGCGCCTCGTCACGCTCGCGGACCACATCCTGGAGTTGTCGCTCGCGTACTTCGAGCTCGGCAGCGAGCTGACTGGCGCGAGCCTCCTGGTCCTCTGCGCGGTGCCTGGCGATGGCGAGCTCATCATCCAGCTCCCGGATCGTGCTCTCGAACAGCGTGCGGTACGCCTCGCGATTCTGCAGCCGCTCGATGCAGCTCGCGAGCTGAGCTTGCAGCAGCTCGCGCTCCACCGTGAGACGCTCGCGCAAGCGAATCTCGTCGTGGGTTCGGTGCTCCAGTTCGGCGTGAGCGTGGTTCTGTGCCTCGATGGTCCGGTGCGCATTCTGCTCACGCGCTTCGCTGTCTTGAAGGCGGGTCTCGAGCTCAGCAAGCTCGCGCGCCGCGCGCTGCTGGACGACCCCGAGAGCCGCGTGCGTGCTCTGCAGCGCCTCGAGAGTCTCGGTGCGCTGTTGGAGCAACGCTTCGGCGCCTGCGAGTGCGGCGTTGTGCCGCGCTTCAGCGGTACGCGCGGCTGTCAGTTCCTGTCCGAGTCTGGCGGCTTCGCGCTGCGCGCCATCCAACTCGGCGGCGCGGCGCTGCGCAGCCTGTCGCTCACCGGTCAGCTCCTCCTCGAGGATTCGCGCGCGGTTGCTCAGTGCCTCGAGATTTGCGCTGTTGGCGCCGAGCTCGCGACTCAGCGCATCGGCGCTCGCCACGCCAGCGGTCCGCCCGCGCCGCGCGTCCCGCAGTGCGGCCTGCTGAGCGCGCAACTCGTCGCTTTTCTGAGCGATCCACCGCTCAGCCTCCACCATGAAAGCCGCGTCGAACACCTGGGGCGCGGCGTCGTCTCTGTAATCGTCGAGCTCCTCCGCAGCCGGGACCTCGCGCCCCGCGGGGGTGGCCCCGCAAGCGGATGGTTCAGCCACTTGGCGCGATGCGACCTCTGCTTCGTACGCTGCGGGATCGAGTGCGGGAAGCTCGTCCGTCGCGTCGAGCACGGTCGAAGGCCTTGGGGCGGTGATGTCCGGGGAATCCATCATTATTCTTCTGGGCTTCTGCGGGCACCGGGGCAGTGGCTCCCATCGAGGCCCGCAGCGCCGCTGCAAATCCTCTTCTTTTGAGGCATTTAATCGCAGTTTTGGCCAAAACGCACCCTCTCATTTGACAATATGCGGCCTGTAGGCAACAACCAACCCGTGGCGGACGTAAGCTATTGACTGGGCGGCCGAAATCATTGGGTCAATCCAGTCCTTCATCGGGGGCCACGGCGACGCGGCGCTCTAACTTGGACAAACCGCTGGATCTCTTACTCGGAGTCGTCGTGATCTAAACTCTTGTCTGAGTCCAGCTCCAACCCTTTCCCGGACTCCAAGTCAGGCGTCCGAGTTGGTTTTCGTGTCTGAGACCGCGTATTCGCGTGCGGAAGAACTTGCCCCTGCCTCGGACCAATTTGAGGTAGAGGATCAGCATCTCGATGAACCGAAGTGCAGGCACATCCCTGGCTGTCGCCTGGGCTGACGCTTGCTATCACCTGCGCAGATAGCGGCGCAGCTGGTGGAACCAGAAGCGAATCAGCCGCCACCGCTGCGGCGGCGGCCGGCGGAACCTCGACAGGAAATCCCAGATGAGCCGGCTTGCATCGGGCGGCGTTGGATCGTTGAATACCTCGCGCTCATCACCGCCACTCCATGCGTGTCCCAACCCACCAATCAATATCGAGCGCAGCAGCACCTGGTCGCTGCGCACATAATCACGCTGCCGGTAGCTGCGGCCATTGTCGGTGACGAACTGTTCCACGGGCTCACCCAGCGGCTGCGGAGGCAGAGTCACAAGCTCTGCGAACTTCCGGAACTGGGCGACGATCTGTTCGGCGTTGCGCGGGTGCACCACGGTATCGCCATCGCCGTGCATCACCAGGGTGGGGACGAAGCCTGACCTCCGCGACACCTTGCGGGCAGCCTCGGCAGCCGTGCTTTCCGGCGACAAGCGCGCACCGGCACGCATGGCGTGAGCGGCGGCCACTGCCGAGTCCGCTGCCCGGTACATTAGACCGGACACGATGGCGCACGCGGCAAAGACCGCGCCATAGCAGAACGACAGCGTCGCCGCCATCGCGCCGCCCGCCGACATGCCGGCCACATAAATTCGCGAGCGATCGACGGGGTAGCAACGCGCTATGTGCCGCACCAGTGCAACGATCACGGCCGTCTCACCGGCGTCCTCTCGCGTCCGCGGGCTGAACCAATTCCAGCAACGCAATGCGTTGGCCCACAGGGACTGCTGTGGATACAAGACGATAAAGCACTGCTCATCGGCCAGCGCGTTCATCCGCGTACCAACAGCGAGGCTCCGCGCGTCCTGACGGCAGCCATGCAGCATCACCAGCAGCGGCACCCGGCTGCGCCAAGTCACCGTGGTCGGGACATACAAGAAATAATCGCGCTGCTGCCGGGAAGGCCCGCCGCCAAGGGCGTCCGGATAACGGCCCGACAGCCAGCCGCATGTCAAGGGTGCCCGCAAGCCCGTCAATCGAACCAGTCGCGCGAGCGCGGCGCGTGCTGCCGTCAATGGCCAGGTCACTGAACTAACTGCCTTGTCTGTCGACTTGCCCCGCAGCCTATCGGACTTACGTCGCAACGGGTGTCACTTCCCGCACCACGTCGCCACGGCCATTGTCGCCAAAGGGGAACAAAGCTTGTCGGCCGGGGTGCCGCACGTGCACCATTGTCGTGCGCATGACACACAGTTCGCCCACAATAGGGCACGACTCGAGGGGTTGGCCGTGCCGAGATCCAGTGTCAAAGATTCTCTTTCGAGACAGCGATATGCACATTCTCATCAATGACTCGCCTGCACACCGCGGACTTTCGTCTCCGAAAACTGTGGAGCGGACACGGCCCGATGTACGCTGCAGTGAGGAGCCTGCAACTAAATCGGATCCCAGGGTTGATCATGACGAAACTCTGCTCATGGCAGCCCTCGAGGTCATTGAGTCGCGACGGGCAGCACTCGAGTGGCT
>Ga0310909_10002898_pt1 | contig 10640 bp, 9 predicted proteins | sample GREbulkMGT000H_FD_203449 | JGI IMG/M metagenome (GOLD analysis project Ga0310909, IMG submission 203449) | Lab enrichment of tropical soil microbial communities from Luquillo Experimental Forest, Puerto Rico - GRE.bulkMG.T000H | ecosystem: Environmental > Terrestrial > Soil > Tropical forest >... | reverse complement strand
TGTCACCCGTCCGAAGATCGAGTAGTTAGCATCGAGCGCTTTGACGTGCTCGGGTCTAAGCGAGTCGATTGTTATGTAGAATTGGCTGCCATTCGTGTTGGGACCCGCATTTGCCATCGCCATGACTCCGACGGTGGCGTGAGAGACCGAGGGATCGGTTTCGTTTTCAAAGCGGTAACCGGGACCGCCCGCTCCCGTCCCGAGAGGATCGCCCCCCTGTATCACGAAACGAGGCACAACTCGATGAAAAGTCAGCCCATCGTAAAATCTTCGCGAAGCGAGGTTCAAAAAATTCGCAGTTGTCACCGGAGCCTTAGCAGGATAAAGCGTCGCTTCAATATTCCCCTTGGCCGTGTGAATCAGGATTCGAATATCGTTAAGCATCAGGATTAACCCTCTGCCGCAACCGCAACGAAGCCAAGGGAAAAAGCCGAACCGATCTCCATCAAAAATTACAAATCCTCTGATCACTAGATCGCTACAAAAGGCAGGTTGTTTCGGCGACAGGACACCAATATCCTGCCTCGAAATACGGAAAGACCATATGCTTAAGCTTGGGCTGATTCAGATGCGCTGCTCGATCAATCGAGAGGAAAATATTGATCGTGCAGAAGCCAAGGTTAGAGAAGCCGCGGCGCGCGGCGCAAAAATTATATGTCTACCGGAGATCTTCACCACGATCTATTTTTGCCAGATAGAAGACCATAAGTATTTCAAGCTCGCCGAGGAGATCCCGGGGCCAACGATTGCTCGATTCCAGACTCTCGCCGCAGAAATCGACGCGGCCATCGTTGCTCCTTTGTTCGAAAAGCGGGCAGCGGGTCTCTATCATAATTCTGCGGCGATCATCGACGCGGGCGGATCCTACCTCGGAAAATACCGAAAAATGCACATCCCCGATGATCCTCTCTTCTATGAAAAGTTCTATTTCACTCCCGGCGACTTAGGTTTCAGATCCTGGAAAACTCAAGCAGCAACGATCGGGGTCTTGATTTGCTGGGATCAGTGGTACCCCGAAGGGGCTCGTCTGACCGCTCTACGAGGCGCGGAAATCCTTTTCTATCCGACAGCCATCGGCTGGCATCCTTCCGAAAAGAGGCTGTATGGCGCGCGCCAACATGCATCATGGGAGACAATTCAACGTAGCCACGCGATTGCCAACGGCTGTTTCGTTGCGGTGCCGAATCGCACTGGATTTGAGGCACCGGACGGCGGTGATGGAATCGAGTTCTGGGGTCAAAGTTTTGTTGCCGATCCTTCGGGGCAGATCATCGCCAAAGCAGGTGTGGATCAGGAAGAGGTGCTTATTGCGGAAATCGATTTGTCACTGGTGGACCAGCAACGAACCCATTGGCCCTTCCTGCGTGACCGGCGGATAGATGCCTATGAGGACATAAACAGGAGATACATTGATTAGAGAATTTTCACCAGGATGCAACGGCCAGAGGTCAACGAGCAGAGGTTTTGGTGCGCTTTTGCAGCCTGGGGTAGCGCAGAATCAGCTCTCCAGCTGGTGCAGACACGGCGGATATTGCAATGACCCCAGTCGCTATGCAATATCCGGGTTAAGAATGATCACCGGGAACTTTTCTCCAGGATCGCCAAGTCAGCAGGGTTACAGGATGCCTGCAGAGTGGGAACCGCATGAAGCGACCTGGCTATCTTGGCCGCACAGGGAAGGGATAAGTTTTCCCGATTCTTATGACTCCGTAATGCCGGCCTTTGCTCAGATGGTCGGCGCTCTCAGAGAATCGGAGAAGGTCTGCATTAACGTAATGGACTACGACCAGGAGGAACAGGTCCGCTTTTTGTTAAGAGATACGGATACAGCACATGTTGAGTTCTTCCATATAGCGACAAACGAGCCATGGTGCCGCGACCACGGTCCGATCTTTATTAAACGCGAACAGCACCCCCGTCTCGCGATTCTTGATTGGGCTTACAATGCGTGGGGTGGGAAGTACCCCCCGTTCGATCTCGATGATGCTGTGCCGACAAGAATTGCAGAGCGGCTGCAGGTCCCCGTATATTATCCGGGATTGGTCATGGAGGGCGGCTCAATCGACGTGAACGGTTCCGGTAGCCTGCTAGCTACGACCGCCTGCCTCCTCAATCCCAATCGCAATCCAAACAGCTGCAAGGCCGAAATCGAACAGAGCCTTTGCGACAACCTGGGAGTGAGTCACATTTTATGGCTTGGCGATGGGATCGAGGGTGACGATACAGATGGGCACATTGATGACATCACGAGATTCGTCGCTCGCGCGACGGTCGTTACTGCAGTTGAGGATGATCCGCAAGATAGAAACTATGAACCGCTACAATCAAATCTGAAGCTGCTGAAGACCATGGCAAATGAGCGAGGAAAGCCATTGAAGGTCGTTGAGCTTCCGATGCCGCCGCGCATCGAGAAAGGAGACAGACGGCTCCCGGCAAGTTACGCGAATTTCTACATCGGAAATAAGGTCATACTTCTCCCCGTGTTCAATTCTAGAAAGGACCAGCTCGCGATTGAAATCCTGCAAAGTTGTTTTCCGACCCGGAAGATTGTTCCCATCGATTGCCGTGAACTGTTATGGGGTCTCGGCGCCTTTCACTGTCTGACTCAGCAGCAACCGGCGACTTGAAGAACCCGGCTCCAGCCTAGCTAGAGGCCGTTGCGAAATGGCGTATCTGTTTAGGCAGCCCGATCTTCCCTGGAGTTTTCGGCGAAATTACAGAGTGGCGTAAATGCATAATTGCAACATTGCTCATAGTCCTCAACGGTGTTCGGTGTTGGTAGGGCTGGATCTCCGAGCCGGCCGGTTCATGGGTTGCACCGTCACCCTCCTAGGGCGGCTCGGAGATCCGCCCCTACCACATCCCTTGCACCTATGCGCTCGCTAAACACACACGAAATGGCATTTCGCAACAGGCTCTAGCTAGCCTCATGCTCGTCCTCGTCCTCAGGCTTGTGTTCATCCTCCTCGATTGCCCCAAGAATCTGGTTCTCTGGTCGGTTCTGGTTGTGGGCGATTGGCGTCACGTCATTCGGCAGCGGTAGGGCCAAGCTCCTACTGAGCCGTGGTTGCAAACGCGGCTCGCCGGGAGGCTCGCCCTATCACGCGCCTTTGGAAATCAAACAGCACTGCGTTCGGATGCAAGAGGGGGCTGCCCAATTACCCGAAAGACGTAGAATCGCAATTCCTACCATCGCATTTGTCGCCCAGGCCGTTTTACCCGCTAAACTCGGAGCGCATTTCGCCGTAGTTCAATCCATGAATTCGACCGCAAAAAACACAAAGGCTGCATTGAATGTCATCGGATGCCTGGCACTGCTTCATGCAATCCGTTCGCACAAAACCCCGAAGCGCACACGGCTTCGAAATACTCGAACCGCATCCGCCTAGCGCACCGGCGCCCCGGTCGCCGCAATTCAAGGCATCAACGGCGGATTCCCTCAAAATCGCTATAGCAGAAATTTCAACGTCATTGCAAAATGCGCTCGGAAGCCGCAACTTCACGCGGAAGAAAAGACCTTTATTCCTGGTCAGTCGGTTTAATCGCGCTGGCCGCCCTGCTTTGGATTCTCGGCGATCTTATGGGCTGAGTTAGCGGGAGCCTATTTACCCGGCGGGCGGTATTCCACTCGGGTTTGTGTAGCCTGGTCCATCTCCTCCGGCGTGAGCAGAACGGTCGTCTTGGTCCGAACGGCCCCGGTCGTTACAGCGAGCGATATAGCCGCGGCGGTGACATGGTCCGGTCCCTCGGTGATCACGTAGGCGTCATTCTCCCCAAAAGCGAAATAGAAAGCCTCGAGGCGACCTCCAAGCTTCTCCAGCATCTCTTCCACGTGCTTCCGGCGCGCCGTTCCACCTTCTTTCATCAGACCTTGAATTCCTTCGGGTGTATACGAAACCGTCGTCAAGTACTTTGGCATAATTCGGCTCTTGAACAGGGTTCTGGCATCTTCCGGTAGCTGAAAGAAAATCGCAAGACGACAACGATCCGTCAGTTCTCCTTCATTTCCTCAATCCATCAGTTGCAAGAACTACTCCATCTTTGATTGCCTGAAGTCGGTCGCGGGTTTATTTATCCTCAATATGGAAGTCCTTCAGACTTTATCTGTAGCTCTGGGCTTAGCAACGCTTTCGGGTTACAGTCTTTATCTTACCGTCTTTGCAACTGGATTGTCGATCCATCTCGGATGGGTCCAGCTTTCTCCGCAGTTCGCATCCCTTTCGGTTCTGGGAGATCCGGTTATTCTTGTTGTTTCCGGCATCCTGTTCCTCCTGGAATTTTTTGCAGACAAGATCCCATGGGTGGATTCGGTCTGGGACGCCGTGCACACTGTAATCCGTCCCCTTGGCGGCGCATTCCTGGCGGTGCGGGCGCTTGGAACCACAAATCCAGTATTCGAAGTCACTGTGGCACTGCTTGCCGGAGCAATGAGTTTTGCGTCGCACAGTTTGAAAGCCGGCACTCGGCTCGTGGTAAACAGTTCGCCCGAACCGTTTTCGAATATCGCCGTCAGCACCGGCGAGAACCTTTTGGTTGTTGGCGGAGTCGCGCTCCTTTGGCACTATCCCGTCGTTGTTTTCTCGGTTTGTGTCGTTGTCTTTGCGCTTACGTTCTATTTTCTGCCAAGGATCTGGCGATCAATTTCTGTGAATCTCTGGATGATTGCTCGCAAGCTTAATCGGCTGCCGATCGACCAGACCGACGGCAAATTACCGGATCAATTTCCTGGGCGATTGGAAACCAGTTTCCGGCATTTGACTGGGCGCGAAACGACCGTCTCCTGGGCCGCGCCCTGCGTGTCTGGCAATGGCAAAAATCTTGATCCAAATCGCTTTGGCTACCTGATCGCCACCAATGAGGATCTCAAGAAGGTATACTTTGTCACGAAATCCTTCCTTGGCGATTTGTCGAAGGCGATGGAGATCGAGAAGGCTTCACTCGAACACAAGCTACTTTGTGAAGAATTGCATCTCTACGGCAAGGGCCAGCGGTTTACGTTCAAGTTCGATCATCCCCGCGCCCCGATGGCTTCCACCATTGTGCAAAATCTCGAGCGGCGCCTTGCCCCTGCCGATCCTCTGCAAATTGCAGTGAGTTAGTGCCGGGGTGCGACCGGATAAATACGGGGGCCGATCCCCATCTGCTTCCGCCACCGCCTCTTGCGGGCTGGTTTGAGGTTCGGAGTTCGGGGCCCTGACTTCTGTATTCTCTATTCTGTCTTCTGTCTCCTGGCAGTATTCATGGTGAAGGCTTTTCCGGAGTCTGAACCGGTATGGACCCTGCCGTTCTTGCCGCTGGGTGTTTTAGCAGGGCAAATATGTCGCCGTCGGTAGAGAGGATCAGGGTGGAGTCCTTAGTGAAGATTTTGTGATAGGTCTCGAGGGTCTTAAGGAAGGCGTAGAACTCAGCGGCCTGGGAATTTTGGGTATAGGCACGGGCGTAAATTTCCGTGGCTTTAGCGTCAGCCTCGCCCCGGATCTGCTGCACCTGCCGGTAGGCATTGGATCGGATCTCATTCAAGTCACGCTCGCGCTGTCCCGCAATTCGAGCGGATTCACCCTCACCCTCCGATCGGAAGCGCTGAGCGATCTGGAGCCGCTCGCTGATCATTCGTTGGTAAATCCGGTCAAGGACATCGGGATTGTAGTTTACCCGCTTGATGCGGAAATCGAGCACAGTGATACCAAACTCCGCCAGTTTCTGCGCGGCGGCTGCTTTGATTTCCTCTTCGATCTTGAGGCGGCCGAACTCGATAGGTGGAAGCACGCCCATGGTACCAGAGGGACCGCCTTTAAGCGTCTCGTCGCGCAAAGGCTGGCGGTCTTTGTCGGTGCGCACAATTTCGATAAGGTCGTGTTTGGCGATTGAGTTCCGTGTTTCGCTGCCCAGGATATCTTCGAGGCGTGACTGGGCGCTACGCTCATCGTGCAACCGGACGAAATAGGTCTTCGGGTCGTCAATGCGCCAACGCGCGAATGTGTCAACGTGGATGTATGTTTTGTCGCGAGTGGGTATTGCTACCGGAGCGCCCTCCCATTCCAGGAAGCGCTTATCCAGAACGTTTACACTTTGCACGAAGGGAGCCTTGAAATGCAGACCCGGCTCCGTGACCGGGTCGCCGACTGGTTGTCCAAACTGCGTAATGATGACCTGCTCGGTCTGGTCAACCGTATAAAAGGCGCCGGACAGAACCAGGAACAAGACAAGGAAAACGGCGAAAATCGCCAGCAAAATGGCACCCTTGATCATCGCTGCACTCCCTCCCCGGGTTTGGTCGAGAGCGGTAAGATCGGAAGCAGCTGTCGCAGGGACTCGTCAACGATAATCTTCTGGCCCGTCTCCGGCAGAATCTCGCCCATCGTTTCCAGGTAAAGGCGCGTGCGGGTGATCTCAGGCGCCTTGACATATTGTTGAAGCACCGCGCTAAAAGCCGCGACGTCGCCCTCAGCCTCATTCACGCGCTTGAAGCGATACCCCTCTGCCGCGCGTATCGTCTGGTCGGCTTCACCCTTGGCTTTAGGAACCACCTTGTTGTACTCCCCATTCGCAATATTGATCGCGTTTTCGCGGTCCTGCTGGGCTTTGTTTACCTCGTTGAAAGAGGCTTGCACCTGGCTGGGAGGATTCACATTCTTTAACTGCACCTGGTCTACCCGAACGCCGAGATGGTATCGCTTGGATAATGCCTGCATCCGGGTCAGCGCCTCTATCTCAATGTCTTGCCGGCCAACGGTGATCAGTTCGTCTACCGTGCGGTCTCCGACCACTTCGCGCATCGCAGCCTCGGACAAATCGCGGAGGGTTTCGCCCGGATTTCGCACTTCGAAAAGGTACTGCCTCGGGTCTTCAATGCGATATTGCACCACCCACTCCACCAGAGCCGCATTCAGATCGCCTGTGACCATCGACTTTTCCTCGTTCGGATCCTCGCTCGGCTGGATCGGATTGGTGAGTTGGCCCGGCGTCGCAAAGCCGAACTCCAGCTTCAGCTGGCGTCTTGTTGGCACCACGGTCACCCGGTCGATTCCAAACGGCAGCTTGAAGTGCAGCCCCGGCTCAACTGTCTTCAGAAACCTTCCGAAACGCAGCACCACGCCCTCCGAATCGGCGCCCACGGTGTAATAGGAGGTCAACCACAGAGCTGCAATCAACAGGATGCCGATGGCAATCGCGATCCACCAGGGATTAAAAGTCACATTCTTTAAGCGCGGCAGAGAATAACTCACGGAAGCAAGCTATCCCCAAGAAATCATTTCCTCCAGAAATACAGCTCACCTTTCTGATTTTCTTGGGGCTCAGAGTCGGTTCTGGGGAGAAGCGAGATCGCGAAATTCAGCGGGGCTTCACACTGGTTCTGACAGACACGAGGCTCTGGAGATGAGCTATGAGCAGATGGGTGCCCTCCAAATAGATCTTTTTAAATGCCCGCAGCGCTTCGTCGATTTTCCCTTCCCGGCAAAGCTCGATGAGCGCCTCCCGGTGACGTGGCCTCTTTGCCGGGTCGGGAAAAACCTTCAGAAAAAGCGGATTATAACGAGTGCTTTGGTCGTCCAGCCGCCGGAATGTCTCCAAGAGAATGGGTCGGTGGGTTTTCTCGAACAAAATGTCCCAAAAGCGGCGATTGTCTTCGAAGTGTTCCCTGGCGCTTTTGCTTCGGGTCATTTGCCGGGCGAGTCTGTAGGCGAGATCAAAATCAGCGGGAGAAAGATAACGTTGCGCAGGTCTGACCGCCAAAGTAATCAGGGCTAACCTGAGTTCCGCGATATCCAAAGCTTCCTCTGGAGAAAGCGGCTTTACGATTGCCCCTTTATATGGGGCCACGCTGACGGTGCCCTCTTTCTCCAATGCAAGAAGCGCTTCGCGGACCGGGGACCGGCTGACTTCGAACAATTCCGCTAATTCCGCCTCCGGCAGTCGGTCTCCGGGCTTAAAAGTTTCATCGAGAATCGCGTATCGGATTTTCCGGACAACCAGAAATGGAACCTTTTCGGCCCCCTGTTCATCAATCCTTCTCTGCTGCACGGAAGATCTTCGCATAGATTCAAACGATGTTGGCGGCAAGCTCAGTCGCAATCGAAAAGCAGCTTATGACGCGTAATTGCTTAACAACAAGGGCAAGTTTTCGCATACCTACATCGTTATTGTATGCCTGTCTAGCACCATTTTTCTCTGAACGCACTCACGCTACAGAAGGATTTTTCCAGGCAAAGCGGCTCGGAGCGCGGACTCATGCACATCGTATACCATATATTTTTTTGTTGCACAATTGCCATCAAGACCAGGTGACACTTTTCGCGGGACGCACATCGCTGTATGCAATGTCAGTTATTGCATCCGGACGGGGTCATGACCCCGTCTTGTGCAGGCTAACCCGTTAGGCGATATTTGTCCGGAAAGAAGCCAACCGACAGCGTGAAGACAGCACTCATTACAGGAGCCAACAAAGGGATTGGATTCGAAACTGCGCGCCGGCTCGCAGCGGAGGGATTCCATGTTTTTGATCAATGTCTCCAGCGGCGGCGGGCAATTGACCGATGGAGCTGGCGGATGGGCACCGGCTTACTGCATCTCGAAGACAGCGCTGAACGGGGTGACCTCACAGCTCGCAGTAGCGCTACCAAAGTTCGCAGTCAACTCCGTCTGCCCCGGGAGCACGCCGAAGGCGTAAAAGACCTCAGCCCAGGGTGGAGCGAAGCGGTGAGCGCAGCGGAACCCTGGGTACTGATATGAGTAGGTGACGTGCTCTGAAGGAGCGGCAGATATTTGTATATCCGCGAGCGTGTGTCTATACGATCTAAGCCTCGTGAGTAAAATGCTCGGAGCCTGTGTGCGTGCGAGTCTTGGAGCAAGACTCTCCCACTCCAGCGCTCGTGCAAGGACCTGCTGAAATCTGCCGCTCTTTCAGAGCGGACGAAACTCGTATTTAGTACCCAGGGTTCCGCTTCGCTTCGCCCTGGGCTTTAATCCTCTTACGCCTTCGGCGTATTTCCGAATAATCTCGTGATAGCACCTAATCGAAGTGCGTTCGATTACGCTAAACGGGCGCGTAGCGTCTGTTTAAAAGCTTCCTGACCTGTCCGGCATGCACCGGCTGCGCCGGACGCGGGCGGCTTCTTACAACGCGTGATTTTTGCGGGTTAGCTTCAGAGAAGATTGCGCGCGACGGAATCCGGGGGAATCTGTTCAAGCTCCTCAAGGAGTTGTTTGTCGGAAGGGGCGGCGCCTTTGGCGACAAACAGTTCAAAAGTCTTGCCTGTTGCCACAGCCTGTTGAGAGGCCAGGATCATTACGCGAGCAAGGTCACCTCGCGAAAGCTTCGATCCGGCTGTTAAGTTGTGCGTCGCTCTTGTGATTCGAAAATTGGCTTTGCGAGCCGGCGTGTAGGTGAGGATGGGCGCGCGCACGATAGTATAGGCCAGCCCGCTGGCTCGCAGATAGCGTTCCCTTTCGATCAAATTCCGCTGCAGTCCGGATTTGATCTTATCAAGTATGCGGATCATGAGCGATGACCGGTCCACACCGACAACCGATGGAAGAACGATGCGCCCGTTGAAGCCGCTTGAACGGGCTGCCTCGACAACGTTCAGGAGCCCTTGGTATGTCACCTCGCGGATCATGGATCGTGATCCGAACAGCCCACGGCCGTCGATTCCACCCCTTGCGGCGACTGTAAAAAATATCGCCCCGTAGTCTTCTTTCAGGGCGTCGCGAACTGACCGGGAATCAGTCACATCACCGTGGCTTACATCTACTCGATTCCCTAAAAGCCGCCTGGCTTTATCGGGGTCGCGCGCAACGATCCGGACACTTGACCCGCATTGCAATAATTGCTCAGCAATTAGTAAGCCGGTGCCGGCCGTAGCTCCGACGATGCAAAATTGCGTTTTCATATTTCTCGTCGCTAAACGCTGCCCTTGAACCGCAAGTATTCGAGCATGTCATCCGGCGCGTTTCGATCCTCCCAATATTGCCTGGGCATCCTCCCTGTTCCAGGCCCGCCTGGTTAGCGAGGTCCAGAGCGGCGCGATCGGCGCCAGTTTGGCCACCCGAGATAATCGTGCGCAACATTTCTGGGGCGTCCGGCAAGCACAACGGGCAATCGTCGTGCACCCCACTTTCCTGGCTGCTTCTCGAATCGGCCCGCAATCTGGCGACCGCAAAACTTGCAGAGGTTTGCGTTGAGATTCCACTCGCCGAGCACATACCAGTCGCGTTCGATCAACCGGTTACCGCAACCGGGGCACCACGTACTGCCGCCCTCGGTGTCATGCACGTTGCCGGTATAAACATACTGCAGGCCCTTCGATAACGCGATTCGTCGTGCGCGGGTGAGTGTCGCTGGCGGCGTGTGGGGCTTGTCAAGCATTTTGAAGTCCGGGTGAAACGCTGTGAAGTGCCATGGCACGTCGGGGCCGAGGTTTTCGGCGAACCATTCCGCGGCACGGTGGAGTTCCGAGTCGCTGTCGTTTTCGCCAGGAATGAGCAGCGTGGTAACCTCGAACCAGACGTTGGTCTCGCGTCGTAGATAGACCAGCGTCTCGAGCACCGGCTGGAGCTGCCCGAAGCAGAGCCGATGATAGAACTGCTCGGTGAAAGCCTTGAGGTCTACGTTCGCGGCGTCCATATGGCGATAGAATTCG
>Ga0310909_10002890_pt1 | contig 10658 bp, 9 predicted proteins | sample GREbulkMGT000H_FD_203449 | JGI IMG/M metagenome (GOLD analysis project Ga0310909, IMG submission 203449) | Lab enrichment of tropical soil microbial communities from Luquillo Experimental Forest, Puerto Rico - GRE.bulkMG.T000H | ecosystem: Environmental > Terrestrial > Soil > Tropical forest >... | reverse complement strand
AGATGCGATGAGGAAAGCAAAAACCACCATCAGCTTTTTCATCCCTATTACCTCCGCGTAGGATGTGCGGTCGCCCTGATTGTACTGCGGTTCCGCCTGCTACGATAGCGACGTGCCGGCCCTGCTTGAGGTCGAAAATCTCTGCGTCGATTTTGCGACAGCGCAAGGCAGCGGGCGTGTTGTGCGCGACGTGAGCTTCGCGATTGCGCCCGGAGAAGTCCTGGGGCTGGTCGGAGAATCGGGGTCAGGCAAGTCGGTTTCGTCGCTGGCGATATTGCGCCTGCTCCCTCCGCAAGCGACAGTTAGCGGCAGCATGCAATTTGACGGCGAGGATTTGCTGTCACTTCCCGAAGAAAAAATGCGCACGATTCGCGGCGCCGGCATCAGCATGATCTTTCAGGAGCCCATGACCGCTCTGAATCCCGTCATGCGCGTTGGCGACCAAGTGGCGGAGGCGGTGCTCGCCCATCCCGGCGCAGCGACTCGCACAAGCAGCGTAACGAACGGCTCAGGCATGCGCGCCAACAAAGTTGACGCATGGCGTCGCGCGGTCGAGGCGCTGCGCACCGTGGCGATTCCAGAGCCCGACCGCCGCGCCCGCGACTATCCGCATCAGCTTTCCGGAGGCCAGCGGCAGCGCGTCATGATCGCGATGGCGATTGTGAATCGCCCTAAACTACTCATTGCCGACGAACCGACGACTGCGCTTGATGTCACCATCCAAGCGCAGGTGCTTGATCTTCTGAACGAGTTGCGCCAGAAGTTTTCGCTGGCAATGCTGTTTGTCTCGCACGATCTGGCGGTGGTCTCACAGGTGTCGCATCGCCTCGCCGTGATGTACGCCGGCAGCCTCGTCGAAGTTGGTTCGGCGACTCAGGTGTTTCGCGAGCCTGTGCATCCCTACACTCGCGGATTGCTGAACTCCGTGCCGACATTGCGCAGCGATCGCGGCCGACCCCTCAACACCATTGAGGGCACGGTTCCCAGTATCCGTGCCATCCCTCCTGGGTGCGCCTTCGAGCCGCGTTGCGAATGGCGTTTACCTTCCTGCTCACAAGCGTTACCATCGCTGGTCGAAGTTGCACCGGGACACTTTGCCCGCTGTCCGGTCGTCGCGGCGGAACTTCATTAGCCATGCGACTTCTTCTCATAAGTGACATTCACGCGAACCTTGAAGCGCTCGAGGCCTGTCTTGCGGCGGCGCCCGCGTATGACCGCGTGATGAATCTCGGCGACATCGTCGGCTACAACGCCAGCCCCAACGAAGTTTGCGAGCGCGTGATTGCCATGGGCGCGCCGGTGGTTCGCGGCAATCACGATCGCGCCTGCTCCGGCCTCACGGATCTGAAAGAGTTCAACCCGGTGGCAGCGATCTCCGCCTACTGGACGCGCACTACGCTCAAACCCGAGTACCTGGAATGGCTGCGTGCCCTGCCGTCGGGTCCGCTGCAACATGAGGAACTGCCAGGGTTGGAGTTCGTTCACGGCGCTCCGCTGGATGAAGACGAGTATCTTCTGAACACGGCTGCCGCCGACGACAACCTCGAACTGCCAGGGCACGCGCCGCTGATCTTCTTCGGCCACACCCACATTCAAGGCGGATTCATTGACGAAGACGGCGAGTCACGTCCGTTTCGTCCCGAATACGAGAGCCTCGCGGGCCCGGTGAAGTGGACCATGTGGCTGACTCCCGGCGAACGTTACCTTATTAATCCCGGTTCTGTGGGTCAGCCTCGAGACAGCGACTGGAGGGCTGCATTTGCGCTGTACGAACACAACGGCGGCCCGCTGTCGAGTGTCACGTTCTATCGCGTTCCTTACGACATTCAGAAGACGCAGCAGAGAATTCTGTCGGCACAACTTCCCGATCGCCTCGCAGCCCGCCTGCAGATCGGCCGCTAGCTGAGCTAGTTCCTGTCTTGAAACTGGTAAGTGACTGATATGTGAGGAGTTCCGCTCCGCGGTCCGGTGTCAAAGGCCGGCGATCACGAGCGCTTTTTCCCGGAAATCTGTGTTTTCGCCGCGGAATTTCGCTCGGAAACCTCGCTCGCTTCGTGCTGCTCGCGTAGCCGCAGGCGCGATAACGCCATGCCCAGCGCCACCCAGCGGTCGGTCAAATTTTTTAATCGCTGGTAATTGCGCACGTGCTCCTCGACCAAACTCAGGTCGTGCCGCACGAACTGCGTACGACTCTTCCCCTTGCGCGTGAAACTCCACGGTGCAGGAATGGCATCCACAACCGATAGCATGATAATGCTATCTGCAAGGAGGAGACTCCCCGCAGCAGATCGAATCGTATTGCCAACTGGCGGACCAAGTCGTCCAGCAAACCCGCCGTCGCGTGATGGAGGGAGAAACTGTGCCCGCCCAGCAAGAAGATCTTTTCCATTTTTGAGCCGCACACCGACATCATTAAGCCTGGCAAGGTCAATTCTAGTTGGACTAGACTACTGCCATGGCTTACCGTCCGTTTCCCGAGAAGACAGGTTTTCTCAGCAAAGAATTTTTCGGAGGCCCCAACCTGCACACACCATTTGGGTACCTGGTTGCCCACATCGATGGCGGCGCGCGCGGCAATCCCGGCCCGGCTGGGTACGGCGCCGTGATTGAAGACGAGGTGGGCCGCCCTGTGGTCGAGCTGAGCGATTACCTGGGCAAGCAGACCAACAATTATGCCGAATACTCCGGCTTGCTCGCCGCGCTTACCTACACCACCCGCCACGGCTTCAAGGCGCTGAAGGTCTACAGCGACTCCGAGCTGATGGTGAAGCAGATCACCGGCCAGTACAAGGTAAGCAATCCCTCGCTCAAAGAACTACACGCGAAGGCGATCAAGCTGATCGACGACCTGGAGGCGTTCGAAATCAATCACGTGCCGCGCGAGCAGAACCGCGAAGCCGATTGGCTGGCGAACCGCGCCATGGATCTGGGCATGAAAGGCCAGAACGCCACCGTCCCCCAAAAACCCGGACCGGTGGCCGTCGCCGATGTCACCGAAGTCAGCGGCATCGTGCGCAACGGGGTTGTCGAATTCACTGGCCCGAAACTGCCTGAGGGAACTCCCGTCACCGTCCGAAGCGCAAAGTTGTAGCTGCTTATGCCGACGCCTAATTTGCCGGTCTCACGAGAAAGCCCGCCATCCGTCACAATTCCTCTTCCCTCATCGGTTGACAGGAGTGTAAAATAACGTCCTGTCAGTCGCCGACAGTAGGAACGATGGGAAAGCCGACCGACCTGGTGCAGGGCACGCTCGACCTGCTGGTCCTGAAGACCCTTGAGTTACAGCCGATGCACGGGTGGGGCATCGCGCAACGCATACGCCAGATTTCCAACGAAGTGCTGCAGGTCAACCAGGGGGCCCTGTATCCAGCCCTGCACCGGCTTGAGCAGCAGGGATGGATCCGGGCCAAGTGGGGTGAGTCCGACAACAATCGCCGCGCCAAGTATTATTCGCTCACGCGCGATGGCGAGAAATACCTGCAGCGCCAGCGTGAGCAGCGGAACCGACTGTCCGTAGCCAGCGACGCCGTGCTGGAGACGACGTAGGACCAACCCATGCGCTGGACACACAAATTGCCGCTACGATTACGTTCGCTGTTCTGGAAGCAGCGGGCCGATGCCGAACTCGCCGAAGAACTCGAGTTTCATGTGTACGAGCAGGCGGCTACCTACGTCGCCGAGGGCATGGGGCCTGACGAGGCGCGTTATTCCGCACTGCGGGCGCTCGGTGGCGTGACCCAGATCAAAGAGGAGTGCCGTGATATGCGCCAGGTCAACTTCTTAGACAACTTCATGCAGGACCTGCGCTTCGGCTTCCGCATGCTCGTCCGCAATCCTGGTTTTTCCGCTATGGCAGTGTTGTGCCTGACCCTCGGCATAGGCGCGAATGCGGCGGTCTTCAGCTGGATTGAAGGTCTCCTGCTGCGTCCTTTTCCTGCCGTAGCGAGGCAGGACCGCCTCGTGGTCGTTGCCGGCACGAACCGCGTCGCCGGCGACAAAGGCGCAAGCGCGACAGACTACACCGGCGTCTCATGGCCTGACTTCAAAGACTTCCGCCAAAACGCGACCCTCTTCGATTCCTTCATTGCCGACAAGATCATGGGCACGACCATCAGCATCGGCGATCGTGCCGAGCGCATGGCGGGCAGCATCGTCTCGGCGAATTACTTCGACGCGCTCGGCGTGCATCTGCTGCTGGGACGCGGCTTCGAACCGGCCGATGAGACCGGCCGCAATGCGCACCCCGTCACGGTGATCAGCTACTGGATGTGGAAGGAGCGTTACCACAGCGATCCGGCGATCGTCGGCAAGACGCAGATGCTGAACGGCGGGCAGCACACCATCATCGGTGTCGCGCCCGAGGGCTTTTACGGAACTTTCGTCGGCTGGCCGATCCAATTCTGGGTACCGGTGTCGATGCAGGAGGTCTTCGAGCCCGGCGGCTACAAGCTGGAAGATCGCAACGCGCGCTGGATCGAAGGCTTCGCGCGGCTGAAAGACGGAGTGACCATCGAGCAGGCGCAAGAAGAACTCTCAACTATCGCGAAGCATTTGGAGGCGCAATACCCCGTCACCAACCGCGGACACGACATCAAAATTCTGCCGCTGTGGAAAGCCCCGTTTAACGGCGCCGTGGAGATGTTGCCCATCCTCGAGATCACGCTGGCGGTTGTGTTCTTTGTGCTGTTGATCGCCTGCTCCAACGTGAGCAATCTCCTGATGGTGCGATCGTTTGCGCGCCAGCACGAGATGACGGTGCGGATCGCCATCGGTGCGCGAAAGGGCCGGCTGGTCGAGCAGCTGCTGACCGAAGGCTTGATCTTGTCGTTGCTCGCTGTCGTGGGCGGTCTTGCGGTTGCGTACTGGTGCCGGAACCTGTTGGTCGTGCTCGTTCCGGCATCCTCGGGGGCTGCAAACCTGAAGGGCGAAATCGACTGGCGCGTGCTGGCCTTTAGCGCGGGCGTTTGCCTTGTGTCGACGCTGATGTTTGCCTTGGTGCCGGCCATTCAGGCGGGCAAGGTCGATCTGGCAAGCTCGTTGAAGACGGAATCAGCTTCCGTGTTCGGAGCGCGCGCCAAGTCACACATCCGTTCCGCGCTCGTCGTCATTCAGGTGTCGCTCAGCTTTGTGCTGCTCGTGTCAGCTGTCTTGCTCATCGAGAGCATGCAGCAGATTCGCAAGTCCGATCCTGGATTTCTAACGGAGTCGCTGTTGACGACCAGTCTCGATCTGGTTGCCGCCGGATACGACACGACCCGCGCGAAGGATTTCCAAACCCGGTTGATGGACCGCGTCAGCACTCTCCCCGGAGTTGAGTCGGCGGCGCTGGCCCGCGTGCGGCCCTTCAGCTACCAGGTATATTCGTCAGACTTGATCACAGTCGACGGCTATCAGCCAGGCCGGGACGAACAGCCACAGGAGGAATACAACGAGGTTAGCCCGGGATACTTCCGCACCATGGGGATTCCGCTTTTGTCAGGCCGTGACTTCACTGAGGCCGACAACGAAACATCAGACCCGGTGGCGATTGTGAACGAAAGAATGGTGGCGAAATACTGGCGTGGTGAAGATCCCGTCGGCAAACGCCTGCAGCTGAAAGATAAGTGGCTGCGCGTCATCGGCGTGGCGAAGCTGGCCAAATACGGAAGTTTCTCCGAGCCGCCCAAGCCATTCTTCTACGTGCCGTTGCGCCAGCACTTCTCCATTCGTACGACTGTCGCCATCAGGACAACCAAAGATCCCGCGGCCATGGCTGCCGACCTCACGCGCGTGATTCACGAACTTGATCCCAACCTTGCGGCTGCCGAAGTAATCACTATGCGACAGCACATCAATCGCACGGCACTTTCGCGACAGCAGATTGGCGTCGCCTTGCTCAGCATCTTCGGCGGACTGGCATTGCTGCTGGCCGCGGTGGGACTGTATGGCGTGATCTCCTATTCGGTTTCGCAGAGTACCCGGGAATTCGGATTGCGCATGGCCCTCGGCGCGCGTCGTTCGCACGTTCTGCGGCTGGTGTTGTCGCACGGACTCTGGCTCACCGCCATCGGAGTCGTACTGGGGGCAGCCGGCGCATTCGCGCTGACCCGTCTATTCGCAACCATGCTGTACCATGTCAGCCCGCGCGATCCCTTTGCATTCGGCTCAGCGTTCGTGGTGATGACGGCGGCTTCGGTCGCAGCAGGCTTCTTCCCCGCATGGTGGGCGACGCAGACCAATCCAGTGCGGGTGTTGCGCGACTGAATCATTGACCGAAGCGGGATAATCCGTCATTGGAATGGTTTGCCTGTACTATTCGTGTCCCGTCAGGGACACCCCAGCGGGCGGGACACTTTGGTTCCAAGAAGGATTCCTTCCAGCGGTTGGGCAAGTGCAAGTGCACAAACAAGTTAGACGTTCCTGCAGTGATCACACGCTAGTTTTTGATCGAGTCGCCTATAGGCCAGCAGCGTTGGCTGGAGGATTGGCGTTAATGAAGCGAATTTCCGATATGCTGACTGCGACTGGCACGTGTCGAGGTGGCGCACTACGTGGTGGGTATATGCAGGTGCGATCGTGTTTGTGCTCACATTGCTCTTCAACGCACGGCAGGAAGCATGCGGGCCGGCCAATTCAGGCTGGATATCTTCCTGGCCATCGATGAAAGTTGCTGGCGTCACGCCAGGCGGACCGATGGACAAAGCGGGCTTGCGAGCTGGCGATGTCCTCGAGGCCGCAGGTGGACAACCTCTTACCGGGATGCCCGACTGGTTCGTGGCGCGAGCACACTTTGAGCGCGATCGCCCGATTGATGTTCAGATCCAGCGGGACGGACAACATCTGCGCCTGCATCTGGTGATTACTGATCCATCGTTCCGCACTTGGAACAAGGCGCAGCGCGACAGCGTGCTCGCGCTCTACCTTGTGCGCTTGACTCTGTTTTTGTTAGCTACGCTAGTCGCTTTTAGTCGTTCCCAGCAGCAGCTCAGTGCTCGTCTTGCTGCATTGATGCTTGCCGTGGGAGCGGTCGCGGAAGGCTATCCGAGTTCTGGATGGGCCGCTGCGCTCCACCACTTGCCTGCCGTGCTGGCGGTCCCCATATGTCTGGCTTCGGTCTCCTGTGTCGTAGCACCGATCATCTGGATGGGGTTCGGTGCGCGCTTTAGTCGCTTGCGGTTTCCGCAAGGCTGGCAACGCCTCCTCGTGCTGGTACCGACTGTCCTGTTTGGACTACCGCTCGTTGCCTCGTCGATAGCGATGATCTACGCACCGTCACTCTTGGCTAGACCTTGGCCGACACTGCTTTCCGTCGCTCCCGTGCGCCTGATTCAGGATACTGCCGGTGTTACTCCATTGTTGTTTCTCAGTGTGTGGCCGTTCTATCGCCCGACTATGCATGCATGGCTATTGCAGTTGTGGCTTGCAATGGCGGCCTTTTATTTGGCGGCAGGTTGCATAATTCTCCTCGTGCGCTATTACCGCGCCGAAAGCCTGCAGGAACGGCGACGTGCAGGCGCGCTGTTTACCATTTCCATGCTTTTCGGCCTGATCATTCTCCACAACTTCTTTGTCCGAAATTGGACTGGTTGGTTCGGCAGCGCGCCGCAGGCGTTATTTTCCCCTGCATCATTCGTCGCCGAAGCTATCTTGTTTTTGCCGGTGCCACTGACTCTCACGTACTGTGTGCTGAGCCAGTGCGGGTTCAACGAACAAACATAGGCGCGCCATTACGCCAGTGAATTGACAGCCGATTCGTAGCTACCTGCTGAAATCAGGCCATAGCGCTCAAAACTCTCCAAGGCGTCTGCCTTGATGCCACTGCTTGCACAGCCCGGGCGTTCTGCCGTAGTTCCAATCCTGCGGCATGAGGAGGCCGTCCCCATGGGCAAGCAGAAGATTAAGCCGAATTACCGTCGCCGGTTGCTTCGACTGCCGGAATTTGGACCATTGTAAGAGAGCAGTACTCAACAGCCTTGGCTCGCCAGCCTCGCGCCGTGTCTACGAGTACGCCATCGACCAGTTCATCGATACGGCAAACTTGAAGCGATCTTTCGGTAAGTTTCCAAGCCACCTAAGTGAGAAATATGCAGAGCCACTACTGTCCGGTTAACTGACAAGTTGCTGCCTGCAAGTATTGGCTGCGCAAGAAGTTGAAGCCATTTTTTGCTTGCCGCGATTTGAATGCGAGGAGAGCAGACAATGGCTCATGAATCAGGGGCGCACCGTCTTCTCGCAATTGATCAGCTTTCTTCCCGACCGGGAGTTCCGTCGTTGCGTCCAGCGTTATCACGGCGACCAGCGGCTGCGAAATTTCACCTGTTGGAATCAGTATCTGGCGATGGCCTTCGCCCAGCTGACCTATCGCGAGAGTCTGCGCGACATTGAGGCTTGCTTGCGAGCGATGGGCGGCAAGCTGTACCACATGGGTTTTCGCAGTAATGTGGCACGCTCCACGCTGGCCGACGCGAACGAGTCGCGCGACTGGCGCATCTTTGCCGACTTCGCCCACAGACTGATTGCGACCGCACGAAGGCTCTACCTCAGTGAGCCGATGGGCGTCGAGCTGGACGAGAGCCTGTACGCACTAGATTCGACAACCATCGATCTGTGTCTGGCATTGTTTCCGTGGGCTCAGTTCCGGCGACGCAAGGCTGCCGTCAAGTTGCACAGGTTGTTGGATCTGCGCGGCAACATTCCCACGTTTATTCGCATTACTGATGGCAAGGTGCATGATGTCAACATCCTCGACGAGATTATGCCGGAAGCCGGGGCCTTCTATGTGATGGATCGCGGCTACATTGATTTCCAGCGGCTGTTCGTGCTGACGCTCAGCTCGGCATTCTTCGTGGTGCGTACCAAGTCGAATCTATTGCTCCAGCGCCGTTACTCCCATCCGGTGGAAGAGCACGGGTGTACGCTCGGACCAGACCGTGATTCTCTCCTCGTACGAGTCGGCATCGGCGTATCCGGACCCGTTGCGGCGCGTGAGCTACTTCGATGTTGAAACCGGCAAGCGGCTGAAGTTTCTGACCAACAATTTCACCCTTCCGGCACTGACCATCGCCAGCATCTAACAACCAACGCTGGCAAGTGGAGCTGTTCTTCAAATGGATCAAGCAGCACCTGCGCATTAAGGCTTTTTACGGCACCAGCGAGAACGCGGTAAAAACGCAAATCTGGATTGCGGTGTCGGTGTATGTGCTCGTGGCCATCGTGCGCAAGCGGCTGGGATTGGAGGCCAGCTTGTACCAGATTCTACAGATTCTCAGCCTCACCCTGTTTGAGAAAACGCCCATTTTACGGGCTCTTCAGGCATCCGACTTGGATGAGGATTCAGCTGAAAACCGCAATCAACTGATTCTCTTCGACTTTTAACCGGACAATAGTGATGCAGAGCAAACCGTGGCAAATCTGAAAGCTGCTCACATTCCCATCCTTGCAGGCACCGATGCGCCCAATCCCGGTACGTCTCACGGCGCCAGCATCCACCGCGGACTCCAGTTATTGGTTCTTTGTGCTGCCGTTCGCGAGCGCCACTCTTTTGCTCGGTTCACCTGTTTTCCGATCGGTAATGTTATAGCCGAATCTTTCGCCGATGTTGGCAGGTGTAACACAGGTATGGGGGCCCGAAAATAAGTGCTCACCACAATCCAACTGTGTCGTCTCTAACACCTAGGTGGTGTGCAATGTGCACGTCTGCAGCGCCATGCCATTTTGGTTTTGAGTTTCTAGTGATCCGACTCGAATCAATGCGTGCAGTGAGGTTCTCATGCAGGGGCGGAGAACGGGACTAATCATTTTGCTGCTCACTTTTGCCATGCAGGTCTTGCGCCTCCAAGCACAAGTCGAATCAGGGCAAGTTACTAAAATGCCTTATCGGGTTGTTCCGAACTTCCTCAAGCTTCCGTCCGATCTATATTTCTCCGAGGTTTCTGGCGTAGCGCTGAACTCGAAAGGGCACATTTTCGTTTTCCAGCGGGGATCACATCCATTGGTCGAGTTCGATGAAAATGGAAATTTCGTTCGAACCATGGGAGAGGGGTTGTTCACGCGACCGCACGGGTTGAGGATCGACAGTGTCGACAATATCTGGGTGACAGACAATGGTGCTCACTTCGTGCTGAAGCTTAGCCCAGAAGGTCGTATCAGTATGGTGCTTGGGCAGAAGGACCATCCTGGAAACGACCACTCGCATTTTGATGGTCCTGACGACGTGGCATTCGGAAAATCTGGTGAGATTTATGTAGCAGATGGGGAAGGCAGTTCCAGAATCGTGGAGTTCGACCGCGACGGACATTTCATAAGAGATTGGGGAACAAAAGGTTCCAATGAAGGTGAGTTCCGACTGCCGCACACCATCGCTACCGATTCACAAGGCTTGGTGTACGTAGGGGACCGGGAGAATGAGCGGATTCAGGTGTTTGATGCCCAAGGAAAGTTCCTGATGCAGTGGCGAGGGGTTGGGCACCCGTATGGGATCTTTGTCACTCCCGATCAGCATATCTGGATGGCCGACGCGGAAGCTTCTCGTGTCTTGGAGATCGATCATAGCGGAAAGGTGCTGAGCAGTTTCGGAAATTACGGTCGAGGAGCAGGGCAGTTTGCTGGCGTGCACGCGCTTGTAGTCACGGCCAAGAAGGAGATTTTCGTGGCAGAGGTCTTCAATTGGCGCGTGGAGA
>Ga0310909_10002889_pt1 | contig 10658 bp, 9 predicted proteins | sample GREbulkMGT000H_FD_203449 | JGI IMG/M metagenome (GOLD analysis project Ga0310909, IMG submission 203449) | Lab enrichment of tropical soil microbial communities from Luquillo Experimental Forest, Puerto Rico - GRE.bulkMG.T000H | ecosystem: Environmental > Terrestrial > Soil > Tropical forest >... | reverse complement strand
CACCTTCTTGGCGTTGGCGGGATCGCGGATCAATGCGCCTTCAGTGATCTCGGCCTCGAGCGAGCCTGCCGGAAGCTGCAACGTCGATATCTGCTGAACGAAGAGCTGTGTCAGATACCGGTCGATGAGCTGAGCCGGCGCAAGGTTGACGGCGACGCGCAGATCGTGATGGCCGCGATCCTGCAGCAAGCGGGCGGCGCGGCAGCCCTCGCGCACGATATGCGCACCGAACTCGGAGGAGAGCCCCATCCCCTCGATCAACGGCAGAAATTCCATCGGCCCGAGCAGGCCATGCATCGGGTGCTGCCAGCGCACCAGCGCCTCGAGACCGACCGGACAGCCGGACTCCATGTCGACCTGCGGCTGGAAGAACAACACGAACTCGCTCCACCCGGTCATGGCGCGGATATCGCGCTCGAGCTCGCGCCGGCGGCTATGGGCGTCGTGGCGCGCACTGGTCAGGAACGAGATGGTGCCGCGGCTGCTGCGCTTGGCCTCGTAGAGCGCGATGTCGGCAAACGACAGCAGTTTCTCGACATTGGATTGCGCATCGTCCAGCACCGCGACCCCGATCGAGGCATTGGCCTGCAGCGTGTGATCTTGCAGTGCAAGCGGATGACCGATTGCCGCCAGCAGCGACTCGGCGAAGTGGCGGGCATCCTCCTCGCCCGCGACGCCGGCCTGCAGCACTACGAATTCGTCGCCGCCGAAGCGGGCGGCAAAATTATCGTCGCGGACCACGGCGCGCAGGCAAGCGGCGACGTGGCGCAACAGCGCATCGCCCGCGGCATGGCCGAGTGTATCGTTGATTGCCTTGAAGTCGTCGAGATCGATGAAATGCACCGCGAGCGTCGCGGGCTTCGGCAGGTTCGCGTTCGCCGCGACCGTAAGGCGGTCCTCGAACGAGCGACGGTTGGGCAGGCCCGTGAGTTCGCCATGCATGGCGAGGAAATCGAGGCGCTGGTTGGCGGCACGCAGCGCGTATTCGCTGCGGTCGGCGGCGTGCTGCATGGCATTGAAGGCATGCGCCAGTGCGCCGAATTCGTCCTCGCTCTGCCACTCTACCCGGTAGCGCTTGCCGTCGAGCCGGCTACGGTCGATCGCGGCCGAGATCAGGCTCAACGGCCGGCCGATATAGCGCTGCGTGGCAAACCAGAGGCCCATGGCGATCGCGCCGGTCGCCAGCGCCGCGATCAGGAGCGCCTGCTTCAGCGCGAGCCAATACGCGACGTTGATCGATGCCCGGCTGACCGTCATCTCGAAGCGGCCCGCCACGCTCATGATGTTGCCGTCGTGGTAGACGATTTGCGCGGAACGCACCCCTCCCCAGGTGGCGGCATCAACCTTGCCCGTCCTGGCCACGACCGTACCGGTATCGTCGACCACCTTGGCAGATAGGATGGCGGGATCGCCGGCAAGCTCGGCGAGAATCGAGCCGAGATTTTCGTACTGCATCTTCCAGAGCGGCGTCGCCATCAGCTTGGCGCGCGATTCCATGACGGTGGACACGTGGTCCTCGAACTGCCGCTCCGCAGATTGAGCGGCAAGCCCTGCAACGACCAGCGCGCCCACCAGATGCACGACGCAGACCGCAACGACCGTCACCACCAGAAGCCGCGACAGTACGGAGCCGCGGCCCGCGCGAAGGTTCCCGCCGGGATCGGCAGCCGGATTTGTCGAAGACGACTCGATCGCGGAGTTCATGGTACGCGCTGTCGCTGATCGGTCAGTTTTGCATGGGGGCGCGGGCTGCCCGCACAAGCGCGTCGAGCGAGAAATCGTAAGCGCCGCACCGGCCGCGGCGTGACGCAAGGAACTGTTCGAAGCGGATCGCTTCGAAGCGCCGCTCCGAGATGATGCCGCCAAGCTGGGCAAGGTTCGACTGGTCGATGGCGGCGAGCGGGAAAGTCTTTGCTGCACCGTCGCCGGCGAAGTCGCAGCCGTCGGCATGGTCGCGCAGCATGACGATCGACCAGGCGCCGCCGAAGAAGTGACCGCCGTCGGTCAACAGCAGCTTGCCCGCCTTGATGGCGTCAAGCGCTTCCGGCGACCAGTTGAGGCCGACCACGGCCATATCCTTGCCGGGCACGAGGCCTTTTTTGGCGATCGCCTCGATCGCGCCGAGCGCCATCGGGTCGTTCGCCGCCCAGACGCCGGCCGGGCGGATGCCGGAATGTTCGGCCCAATCGAGATAGCGGGCGGTGAGCGTCTCGGCCTCGGCAGCGTTCCAGTTCGCATACAGGAAGCGATCGACCACGACGTCGCTCTTGCCGGCGACAAAGGCGGTAAATCCGTCATTGCGCGTGATCGAATTCGGCGTCAGCTCGTCGCCCCCGAGCGCAAGCAGATGCAGCTTGCCATCGGCGCTGACGTGGTTTGCGCGCCTTGCAGTCTCGATCAACGCACTCGCCATGCGCCGGGAGGCTGCCGGCATGTCCGGCGTGAGGCTGCCGATCCAGTTTTGCAACACTTCGCGCGGCGCGCCGTATTTTTTGGCTTCCTCGCCGGTGAAGGCGTTGGAAAGCAGGAAGACCTTGATGCCCCTGGCATTCGCCGCCTCGATCACCGGCGTTGCCGCGGATTCCTCGTTCACCAGGATCAGATAGTCGGGATGCGCGGGACGACCGACGATCGCCATGCCGAGATCGTTCAGCATCCGCCGGTTGCGTTCGGAATGGATGATCTCGACGTCGACGTGGAGCTGGCTCGCCGCCGCGCGCATGGTGTCACTGACCAGGTCCCAGAACACCTCGCCGGATTTGCCGGGATTGAGAAAGACAATCTGCGGCCGTTTCAGGATAGGATCGGCGGGCGCCTGCGCGGGAAACAGGAATGCGGCGAGTACCAGCAGGCAGAGCTTCTTCACGACCGTCCCCCAATGATTGCCGAGACTTAGCCGATGAAGTTCTAAGATTATATGGAAGCTTAGGGTTAAGCGGTCGTTGCAATTGAGTAGGGTTCGGGTTGGAAGACCACCCCGCTCCGGTTTACGTCCTTGCAAGCCAGCGCCGCGCCGTCTCCAGCGCGCGCTGCTGTTCGCTCGGATAGTTCTGTGGATCGACGCGCAAGTCCGGCTTGTCCTGCAAGGCGTCATAGGCTTGCAGCGCGGCGTATTCATCCCGCCGCACCAGCCTGTCGACGAGAAGAGGAAGGATGCCCGGACCGAGTGCGACGAGCGCACGGAATTCGGCGGTGCCGCGAGCCGTTCTGGTGTTGAACAATATCGGTTTTCGCCGCCAGCTATATTTCCAGGCGCGGTATCGCACATCGAAGCGCCCGCGCAGGTCGGATGGCACACGCGCAATCTCCGCCTTGAGACGCGCGCGCTGCTCCGCCGAGAGCTCGTTATCCTGCGGTGCCGCCTGAGCCAACATCGGTCGTCCGCCGGTGACCGGGGCACGCAGACAACGGTCCAGCAAAGGCGGAGCGACGGTCCCGCAGCCGGCCGCTGCCGCAACCGCGATGCGATGCGGCATTCCGATGATGAACAGGACGGCGCCTGACAGCGCGATCAGTCTGGCAAGATGCGATATCATCGGCTATTCGAACCTGTTGGCGGGACGATTCGTTTTCATATCCTAATTACGTGACCTCGTCCTTCGCGACATTGGCGCTGGTGATCGACCCGATCGGACTCGCGCCCGCCTTCATCGCCATCACGCAAGGCTTCGATGCCACGCAATTCGTCGTGGACGGGGTCAAAGGCGCGTTTCATTGGATGGCATGAAACGGCGCGCGCCCCCTCAGGCAAGGCCGACCGATACGACCGCCTTGTCGTAGTCGCCGGCGCCCATGCTGCCCGCCTCGAAGATCTCGTGCCTGGCGATCCAGTCGAAGGACTGGGAGAAGACTTCGCGGGTATAGGGTTCGAACACGATCCGCTCGCCCGGTCCCCAGCGACGCGTATCCATCGCGGCGTGGAAGCGCTCGGGAAATTCATTTTTGTAATAGTGGGTATAACGCTCGGGCCGCAGGTCGATATCGCGCTGCGCCCGGCGCAGCGCACGGAAATAGCGTTTGACGTCCTCCATGTCGGGATCGCCGTTGACCATCGCGGCGATCATGAACGTGGTGTCGATGATCTTGCGATAGCCGAGCTGCTCGGCGAAATAATAGGGACCGCCGAACAGCGAGGCGGCCTGTGCCCTGCCCTCGAAGAAGGCTTCCATCCGGCCGAACAGCATCCCCTCGTCAAACGACAGGTTGATCTGGTCTTTTGCGAGATAGCTCTCGAGCGCCTGGATAGTCGCGTAGTGGCTGCCCGACTGGAATCCAACCGAAATGGGCACGCCGGCAAGGTCCGCCGGCGTCGTGATCGCGGAATTGGCGTGCACGAAGATGCCGGCCGGCGCCACCGAATAAGCGTCCGCAAACAGCCTGGTGTGGCCGCGCGATGCAGCGACGTTCACCGTCCAATGACACGCGCAGGTGACGTTGGATTCGCGTCCCTTTTCGATGCTCTGGAACGCCCCGCTGTGACCGGTGGTGGCGTGGTGGGCTCCGCCGCTCGAGCGGATGAACTCCTTGAATTCATAATCGAGGCCTTCGTCGCGAAAATAGCCCTTCTCTTCCGCCACCCATTCCTGCAACCGGAAATGCGCTTCGATCTTGAACTTCGGCATGGCGTCGGCTCCCGAGCGATCTTTGTTCTGGTCCCCGCTTTGCTGCGAGCTTATCGCGCAGCACAAGCGGGCGCGAGGGCGAAATCATGTTTCTCATGGCGCGGTCCGTATGCGCGGCATGGCCGTGCTGCGTCGCCACAGCCGCGGTTGTGCTCATCTCAGGCCTGGTGTCAGATGGACGACAACGCCGTTCGGTCACGCCAGGACTCGTTTCGGAGGGAATACCGAGATGCACCTCCCCTATCACGATCGTTATGCTTACTCGCCGATCATTGACCGCCCGGACTACTCCTGGCCGGACGGAAAGCGGCTCGCCGTCTATCTCGGCCTCAACATCGAACATTTCGCGTTCGGTGCGGGCGAAGGTCATCTCTTGACCGTGCCCGGAGTTGCTCCGGACGCCCGGACGTTCGCCTGGAGGGATTACGGCAACAGGGTCGGCGTTTGGCGTTGCCTCGAACTCTTCGATGAACTCAACCTGCCGGCGGCCCATCTCATCAACACGACGGTCTTCGACTATGCGCCCCGCATCGTCGATGCACTCAAGGCGCGCGGCGATGAATTCATCGGGCATGGCCGCACCAACGCCGAGCGCCACAGCCACATGTGGGAATCCGACGAGAAAAGATTCCTGCAGGACGTCCGCGATGCGATCGAACGCGCGTCGGGCAAGCCGCCAAGAGGATGGATGGCTCCATGGATGGCCGCGACACACCGGACGCCGGACCTGTTGAAGGAGGTCGGGTTCGATTTCCTGATGGATTGGCCGGCCGACGATCAGCCGCTCTGGATGAAGACGCGCGCCGGCCGGCTCATGAGTGTACCGTACCCGCTCGAGATCAACGACAGCCCTCAGATCCTGGTGAGGCATCACTCGCCCGAGCAATTCCGTGACTTCATCATCGGCCAATTCGAGGAGCTCTTGCGTCAGTCGGCAAAACAGCCGCTCGTTTGCGGCATCGCGTTGCACACGATGATCGTGGGTCAGCCCTACAGGCTGCGCATGCTCCGCGAGGCGCTGCAGCACATCGTCAATCATCCGCAAAAGGGAAAGGTGTGGTTCACCCGGCCATCCCAGATCTACGACCACTGCGCCGGATTGCCGGAAAGCAAATTTCCGGCGCCTTAGCTCCTGCCGATCCGTCAATCTGACACCCACGGCGCCCGCGCTAACGGGCCGTGAGAAATCCGCCTCTCCGGCCGTCGTCGCGTTGATCCCGGTCAAACCCTCGCGCGCCTTCCCATGGTTATCTGGAAGTTGCCCCGTGTAGAGGCACGGCGGCATATCCGGGAAGAGTCCTCCAATTGGAAGGAAGAACCCATGACCACTTACGTCACACTTTACAATTTCACCGAGCAAGGTCTCAAAGCCATCAAGGATACGGTCAAGCGAACGGAAGTCGCGAAGAAGGCTGCGGAGGCGCAGGGAATGCGCGTCAAGGACGTCCTCTGGGTGCAAGGACAATACGACGTGGTCGTCATCTCCGAGGCTTCCGACGACACGAAAGCAACCGCGTTTGCGTTGAACACGCTGAAACTTGGCAACGTGCGCGGGCAGACGTTGCGCGCCTTCACGGCAGCCGAGATGGAGAAAATCCTCGAGCACGTCGCTTAAAGCGCGATGAGATTAGGTTGATATTGCTGCACCGGAGGTGCGCTCCCTCCCCCGCTTGCGGGGGAGGGTTGGGGTGGGGGCATGAACGACGGGCACTGTAGGCATGTTTGCCCCCACCCGCCGCGCTCTTTGAAGCGCGGCGACCTTCCCGGCAAGCGGGAGAGGTTATTCGACTCGCGGACGCAGCGATTCCAACAAAACCCATCGCGTTTTGGAGGCTTTTCTTCTTTCTCCCTGCTTTCGCGCGAGGCCGCCGGGTGCAAACCCAGCGGCTTCTTTCCTTTTTGGAGGAGCATGGAAGATGAAACTGCGCAGCTTGTGTGTGGCGCTCGCATTGCTTGCCGGTTCGGGATCGATCGGACTCGCCCAATCGGACAGATATACGCCCCGTCTCAGTGAGATCATGCGCATGGCGCAGACGCAGCACTTGAAATTATGGCTCGCTGCCAAGGCCCAGAACTGGGATCTTGCGACCTATGAAGCACAGCAGCTCAAGACAAGCCTGGCTGACGCAGCGCTGCTTTATGACAATCTTCCCGTCAGCAACGTTACGACGCTCCTGCCGCCGCTGCAGTCGATTCTGGATGCAGCCAGCGCGAAGAATGCTCGCAATTTTGCCGACGGCATGCGCGAGCTCACCGATGGCTGCAATGCGTGTCACCGCTCATTGGGGCGGGGCTTCATCATGGTGCAGGTCCCGACCGACCGGCAGACGAACTTCGGCAATCAGCGGTTCGCGCCAAACGGGAAGCAATGACGGCACGTCGTGACCGACGCTGCAGCTTTTTGCAGGCACCGAACGCAACGTTCAACGTGGGCGCGGCCCTGGCTTGAGGTTGACGATGGCGTGGTCTATCTCCTCCAACGACACGCCTCTGTCCAAGGCGTCCTGTATATTCCGAAGAAGACCTATGAGGTAGCTTAAGGGTAGTTTGGTCATAACCTCTCTCCACGCGGCTTGATGACCTGCGCTCTTTGACTGGCAAGTCACACCGCAAATCCCCTTGGGGTCGGTGCCATGTCTGTCAGACCGGCCCGGTGCTTCGTCCGGTCGTTCGCACGCGATGCCGTTGCGCAACCCACGGCAGAACAGCTATTCACGGTCTCCAATAGAATACGTCTCGCTGGCTCTTTACCAGCGTGTTTAAAAACCGGAGGGAGCGCCGCATGGATTTCGCCGAAATCAATGGCGCCGGCCTGCGCCACGAGCTCAGCGGCAAGGGCGCGAAAACGCTGGTGCTGGTGCACGAGATGGGCGGCTCGCTCGAAAGCTGGGACGAGGTTGCCCCGCCATTCGCGGCGACCCGGCAGGTCCTGCGCTACGATTGCCGCGGCGCGGGCCTGTCGCAGAAGGTGCGCGGCGAGCTTGCGCTCGACACGATGGCCGACGATATCGCCGCGCTGCTGGATCACAACGCGATTGCGGGAAAGGTCGCGCTGGCGGGCATTGCCGTCGGCGGCGCGATCGCCCTGCATTTCGCCGCCCGCCATCCCCAGCGCACCAGCGCGGTTGCAGTCGGCAGTCCGGCGACCGGCATCGCGGCCAATCGGCGCGTCGCCGTCCTCGAACGGGTCGCACAGATCGAGGCCGGCGGCATGGCCGTCGCGGTCGAGGAATCCATGCGCAACGGCTATCCGCTCGAGCTTCGCGGCGACGTCAAACGGTTCGAGCGATATCGCGCGCGCTGGCTCGGCAACGATCCCGCAAGCTACGCGACCGTCTACCGGATGCTGGCGCATGCTGCGATGGCCGATGAACTCGCAAAGCTGGCCTGTCCGGTGCTCGTGATCGGCGGCAGTCTCGATCGCACCCGTCCGCCGGAGCTCGCGAAAGCCGTGGCGGGCGCCATTCCCGGCGCGACCTTCGAGGAAATCCGCACCGGCCATTACATGGCGGTGCAAACGCCCGACCTCATCTTCGATCGCGTCAGCGCCTTCCTGCGAGCGGTCGGCAGTTGAGCTCTTTGTCTGCGCATGATCTTCTCGGAAAATTCTCCGGATCATGCGCCCGCCACCTCACTCCGCCAAAAGGTGTTCCCACATGGCTTCGCAACCCGTTCAGCAGATCCCCGGCGTCTATCATCGCAAGATCGGCGATATCGTCGTAACCGCCATCAGCGATGGCTATCTCGACGGCGACCTCGACGTGATGCGCAACGTCGATCTCGACAGAGCGCATCGGATCCTGCGGGAGCATTTTCGCCCCGCACGGCGGACCAGCGTCAACGCCTTCCTGATCCACTCCAGGGGCCGCACCGCGATCGTCGACACCGGCTCCGGCAACTACCTGCTGCCGACCGCCGGCTTCGTTCAGCACAACCTCGCCGCGGCCGGCATCGACCCGAAGTCGATCGATACCGTGCTGCTCACACACATGCACCCGGATCATTCCGCCGGATTGACCGACATGTCGAACGGTCAGCGGCTATTTCCGAACGCCGAACTCGTCATGCACGAGAACGAGCCGAAGCACTGGTTCGATGACGGCGCGATGGCGAAGGCGGACGAGCGGGCAAGGAAGCTCTATTTCCAGGCCGGCCGCGAGCAGGTCGCGCCCTACGGGGACAGGACCCGGCTGTTCGCCGGCGGCGAGGTGTTTCCGGGAGTAACGGCCGTCCCGAGCCTCGGACACACGCCGGGCCACACCGCCTATCTCATCGCGTCGGGCGCCGACCAGTTGATGATCTGGGGCGACACCGTGCATGTGCCGGAAGTGCAGACCGCGATACCCGAAGCCGGCATGGCGTTCGACACCGATCTCGCTGCAGCCGCAGCGGCGCGCAAGCGCATGTTCGACCGGGTCTCCGCCGACGGCGTCTTGATCGCCGGCATGCACCTGCACTTCCCTTCATTCTCGCGCCTGAAACGGCGCGGCGATGCCTATGAGTTGATTGCCGAGCCCTGGGTTCATGCGTTCGAATGACGGTTCGATCGGCCGCCACCGGTGTCCCAATCACCCTGCCTCGTGGCCCGATACGGTCCCGCTGAAGAGATGCAAGAAGGACCGTTTGTGCGATCGGGATCGCGGAAATGAAAAAAGCGCGATGCGGGAATGGCGCCGCCCAACCAGGTGATCCCACTGTCGGTTGAGCCATGCCACAACGCCCATCCTGGCGCCGCGATGCACAGCGCCCACACTGCCTGGGCGCGATGTGGCCGTCTTTCCGCTGGCAGGAACGGGATCGTCCCTGGTCTCGTCGCTCGCATTCCCGGCGGAACGATCCGCGATATCCTTCGGGCGGATGACGTCATGAACGTCTGCTGCGTCGTCATGGCTATTCTGCTCGGGGTCGGCGCGCTGACCCTGCACAGATACGACGTGCACTGCGCCCTGATCTTGATCGCGTTCGGCCGGTTCGTGCCGGGCGCGCTCCTGCTCGGTTACAGGGGCGATCACCTGTGGGGCTCGATCGTCATGAGAGCGGGCTGCAGTCTGTACGGTAGCGCCATGCAGACAACGACGCGCCGTTTCGATATCGGCTTCGCTGGCGCCGTGACCTCGTGCCCACGTCTCGGCGGCTGCTTCCGAGTATTTGGCGACATAGAAACGAACGACGGCGCAAGAGACATGGCCGAACAACAGCACGCCCGCTGTGGCCGATTGGCTGAGCGCAATCAACGCCGCGAAGGCCAGGATTGCTCGTCTCATCATCACGATCCCCCGTGAAGGAACTAACGCAGCAATTTCGAAGTCTTTTGTTTTTGTTCCGCTCGCCATCGGTCCTGGGATGAAGGTGCGCGGATTCCAAACCTATCTGAGCAGCCATCCAGCTCCGCCGTCCAGTCCATTGGCGTGGATCGCGGCGACAAACTCCGTCCAACGTTTACAAGTTGGCGATAAAATCGCAGCAATGATGCATTGATTTGCGCGAGTGTTTGCCGCGAAAATTCATTCAAACAAACGCAAAAGTTTAACGATCATCATCTTGAAAAACATCGCAAGCCGGTCGGCGAGTTTTCGTTCGCGACCATGGCCGCAGCGTTTCCAGCCGACGCATCCGTGCGACGTGCGGCGAATGCGATGAGCAGCAAATACAGTGGGGAAAATCGCCGCTTGGCGCTCCCAAGGGGAATCGAACCCCTGTTTCAGCCTTGAGAGGGCGTAGACAATGCCGCGTTGCGTTCGCCGACGTTCGCGCATGTTCATTAACGTCAATAAATTAGCTGATTGTTGTCCACCCTTGTCCCGTATCGTGCGCCAAAGTATATTTGACAGATATTTGACGATAGGAACGATTGTGACGAAGACCCTGAAGGAAGCCCCAATCACTACACGGAATGCCAGGGCTCGCTTACCTGCCGGTCTGCACTGGCGCGGTATCGACCCGGAGACGCATCTCGGCTACCGCAAAGGCAAGCACGGCGGTGGTTGGCTCGTACGCTGGCGTAATGGGGCGGGTTACCGCCAAGCGCCGATCGGC
>Ga0310909_10002888_pt1 | contig 10659 bp, 8 predicted proteins | sample GREbulkMGT000H_FD_203449 | JGI IMG/M metagenome (GOLD analysis project Ga0310909, IMG submission 203449) | Lab enrichment of tropical soil microbial communities from Luquillo Experimental Forest, Puerto Rico - GRE.bulkMG.T000H | ecosystem: Environmental > Terrestrial > Soil > Tropical forest >... | reverse complement strand
GCTCCAGCCTGCGCGCTGCTTCCAAAGAACTGCGCTGCCGGCAGGCGATCGAATACTCGAAATCGTCGAGGCAGACCGAGACCGTGAAGGTCAACGCTGCGGGAATGGCGGCGACATTTCCGGAGGCCAATAGTGCCGGCGGCGGCACGTAGCGAGCTCCGGCCTCGGCTGAAGACGTCAACAGACCATTGGCGCCCGCAAGCGTGATGAACGCGAGCCGGCTTCCAGCCCGGATGCGTCTCCTGCGAACACGCGGATCAGCCGGTCCCGGCTGCGATGATTTTGCGCAACGCCGGAAGAACACGCTCGATGTCTTCGATCGGCCGCCAGGCGGCGGGTGAGTTCAGCTGCATGCAGGCGAGGAGTTCCGTGTCCGGCACTCGACCGACAATGCGGTCGATATCGGCCGCACGGATCCCCTGGCGCAGCAGGTAGCTGATAAAAGTGTAGCGCAGCACCGACGGCGTCACTTCCTGCGGGCGGTCGAGCTTGGCATCGTAGGCGGTGAACAGGACAAGCCGCGCCACGTCCGCATCGGCCAAACCGTCGCCGCCGGGTTTTTCCAGAATCCGGCCGGCAGTTTTCGCTTGCCGCTGTTGCCGGGCGGTCAGCAGCGCCTGCATCGGCTCGTCCAGAGGAAGTGTTCGCGCGTCCGTGCCGCCAACTCGGATCGCGCCGGCGGTGACGTCGACGTCTTCCCAGCGCAGTGCGATGATCTCTTCGACGGTGAGCCCGATTAGCAAAGCGACTATAATCAGCCGCGCGTCCTCGGTCGCCGCGGTGACCAAAGCGCCGATCTCGGTGTCCGTGAGTTCGCGCGGCGGTGGCTCGGGCGGCGGCAAGTCGAGCGCGGTCGGGGGGCGGTTGACGAGTGAGGGCGGCGGCGGCAACCGATCCTCAGGTTCGCGCCCAAGCGCCGGCGCCCAGGCATATTGCACAAAAGCCGGCTCCGGTGGTGTGGCCGGCCCGGCGATGAAGTCGACAAACCAGGCCGCGAACAGCCCTAACGCGACAGCTCCTGCGAGACCGAGGGCCGCCTCCAGCCGGTAGTCTGGGCGCCAAGGCCGCAGGGTCTCGGCGGCCGCGTCCACCAGCTGAACGCTCGGCGCGCGTTCCGCCTCGCTCGCCTGCAATTTCGCCAATTGATCGAGCGCGGCGCGATGCATCCCTTCGAGGTGATCGAGGTCTTCGCGCATCGCCTTATAGTCATTCAGGTGCGTCGCGAACTCCTGAGCCTGCTTCTGGTTGGCGGCGACATCCTGACGCAAGCGCTCCGCAGCGGCTTGCGCCGACGCAAGCTCTTCCTGAGCCTCGGCCACCGCGGTCCGCTGACTCGCGGCGGTCTGCGCCTTTAATTGCTCCTCCAAGTTGGCGAGGCGGGCCTGCAGCGCCTGGGCGTCGGCATCGAGGGCCAGATAGGCGGGAGTGAAACGCCTCTGCATCTCGTGCCATTGTTCGCGCAGCATCGAGAGGCGCTGCTGCAGGTCCGCCAACGTCGGTTCGTGCTTGGCACGAACGACCGCCTTGCCGGTTTTTAGCGCGTCCAGCCGCCCTTTGGCCTTTTCCAACCGTTCATTGGCCAGCGTATAGGACTGGCTCAACCCCTCGATGTCGGCGAGCACGTCGTTTTCTTTGTGCTCCATCGACACGATGTCGTACTGCTTCCTGTACGCGTTCACTGCGTCGCGCTTGGCCTCGATCTTGGCCTCGAGCGCCTTCAGTTCGTCGGCAACCTCGCCATAGGTGCTGGTCGCCGCACCTTTGTAGGCGTCGGCAACGTGTTGCAGATAGGCCTCGGCGATGGTGTTGACAAGACGCGAAACGAGCCGCTGGTGCGGACCGGTCGCCGAAAGTTCGACGACTTGGGTGCCGGCGACCGGGCCGGCGTGCAGCATCGCCTGCGCGGCGGCGACCGGGTCCGGTCCCAAATCGGGCAGATCTCCGCTGGCCTTCAGCCGATCGATCACATCCTGCAGCAGCGGCCGGCTGGTCAGCACCTGGACTTCGGTCAGAAACGATTTCGCGTCGGTGACGACGGCGGGCGCGTCCTTCCCCTCTGTCGCTTGCGCGACACCGGCAGCCGGCGAGATCTGCAGCCTTGCCACCGCCCGATACTCGGGCGGCTGGCTGTAGACCCAGATCAGGCTGGCGGCGGCGGCCGGCAGAAAGACGACAAGAAATGCCATCGCCCGACGCCGCGACGACCGTGCCGGGCGATTCAGCCAAGCCATCTCGCCGCCATCGCCGCAACTTCCATGGCGTCCGCTACCGGATTGAAGCCGATGTTACCGGTGAAAGGACAGGAGAGGACCGCTCGACAGCCGGTGTTGGACGGCGTTTGGCGCTGCAAGCGGCTGACCCGATTGAGCGGGATGTCGAGTCTGTTCTAAACGCTCGTGTTCGACATCCTGGCGCAGCATTTCGACGGCCTGTGACAGAGTTTGAATTCCTATCGCCGCCATAGGGTCTGTCCCAGCGGACACCGAATCGGGCGGCCCAGGATCTGTCCGATGGGACACTTCCGCTGACCCTGGGGCGCCGTCGCCGACCGCGAGCGTAATGTCCGATGCCATAGATCCCCCTTCCCGAATCGGGTGGACTGGCAGCGGCCAGGGGAGAACCGCCAAACAGTTCCGCACCAATCGCGCGGGCCGCCAGGGGGGAAGGCAGACGCGCGAGGTGACCGATTATACCGGATTTTCTGGAGGACCGCCCCAGAAAGGCCCTGCAGTGGGGTAGGGCGGCCGGGAGTGGTCGACTCGCTCGGGGGTACTCCGGGGCCGCCTGATAGCCTTCTCGGGGGCTACCGAGCCTGGATGGGGCCGTTCTCGTTCTCCCGTTCGGCACCTTTTGTTTGGGTGGCTTCCCGGCCGCGCTGGCGAGCAATTTCTTCGGGAAGCCCAAGCTCCGACTGCCGTGAGGGGAAAACATGGTATCGAATAAGGGGGGGGAGCGTACATCCTCACGCGTTACCAATGCTGGCCGGGGGGGAACCATGAGCGGTACTCACCAGCATCTCGACCTTGAACGACTCGCTCGGATTCTTGCTATGGGCGGCTCGGAACCGACGGCGAAGCGCTTGCGGCCTTTCGCCAGGCTGAGCGTTCGATCCACGCTGGTGAGATGACGTGGCACGATGTGTTGTTGCCGGGGCAGTTCATCGAGGCGCTGACCGCCGAGGTGCAGCAGCTACGCGACGAACTCACCACAATGCGCGCGGACAAAGCCGCCGAGATACAACGGCTGCATGTCGCACTTGCCGCTGTCGGGCGTCGTCGCAGACCTACCCATCAGCGGCGGCCAGTTGGCATCATTATTCTGGGCTTTCTCGTCGCTATGTACGTAATTAGTGACGTCATCATCAGTAGTTGCCTGTGGCACGGTTCTCGCCGCAAATTCGCCGCCCGAGCTCAGCGGAATTGCACCGGCGGCCACAGTCGCGCCGTCTACCTGCACTCACAGGGTTCCCGATTAGGTAGCACCTCTCAAACAGGTACACACATACGCGCCTGAGTGGAAATTCCGGCGAGGCCGAGAAGTAGCGTTTTTGTCCGCATGACAAATCACGAAATGGCTCTTGCTGTTAGTGCCGGCTCGTTCGGTATGTTCATTGGTTTTCTTACCGGCTATGCGGTGCGCGCCTACGTTTCTCACCTTCGCCGGTCAAGGCAAAAGTCGACGAGGCGTTCGGAGAGACAGAGGCAGTAGACCGTTGTAGGCACGTGCGAAGATGGAGACCCTGCCGCGAGCCGTAGGAGCGCCCAGCAGATTGAGCAGCGCCCGTGTCTTCCTCCGTCGGTCAGGTCGAGCTGCCCCGATATGACGCTCAGACTTCGCGCAGCCCGCCGCGCTTAGTCAAAGCTCTCTAGCGAGGCGAGGTACGTAAATATAATCGCTAATTGTTGCAATGTAACAAAGTTAAACAAATTGTATCTTGCGAAAGCGTTTACACCGCTATTACAAATTTTTACCAATTTGGGCTTTGTCATTCATCATGGGGTTACATCGGCCGAATAGGTTCTTGCCTATCAGCCCCGGATCGCGGGGTGTAGCGGATAGAGTGAATGTCGGAGCTTTACTGTTTGGTCGAGCAAGAGATCCCGCGGCTACGTCGCTATGCACGGGCGCTCACGCGCGCCAGCGACCGGGCGGACGATCTTGTGCAGGACACGCTGCTACGGGCGTTGACAAAGCTTCATCTGTGGCAGCCCGGAACGGATATCCGCGCCTGGCTTTTCACCATCATGCACCATCAATACGTCAATACGGTGCGGCGCGAGGCGCGTGAAGCGTCGGCGGTCGACATCGAGCGCATAGCCTCGACCATGGTGGCTACCACCGATCCTACGGCGCGGCGTCAGCTGGTGGAGCTCGATCAGGCGCTTGCCCAGCTTTCTGCCGAGCACCGCGAGGTACTCTTGCTGGTGGGCCTTGAAGGCATGGACTACGAGAGTGTCGCGCAAATCCTCGGTGCGCCCGTCGGCACAGTGCGGTCGCGTTTGTCGCGGGGTCGCGAAAGGCTCCGCCGACTGATGGGCGGAGATAGAAGATTCGGTCCCCGGCCGGCCACAGAGGCCACAACACCGCAACCAAATACCGGCGCATTTCACCCCAAATTCCGGCCTATCGAGGCTCGGCCTGGGCTCAAAAGACTAATGAAATCAGCAGCGTAGGTTGCGCTGCCATAGAATGCGGTCCTCCTAGAACCGCCGCCGCCATGGGCCCCACGCCCCCGGCACGACCGGCGGAACGCTTCCTGCGTGGCGGTGCGTCAATAGCCGGTGAGCCGCCCCTACACCCGGCGGCGCTCGCCATCGCAGGCGCCCGGCCGCGCGATCTCGGTTAGCGACGCAAGATCATCGGACCCGGCTCGCGGTATCGAGCTTCGCCAGGCGTGCATTCTGAGCCGCCAGCAAAGACCGAATCCCCGCGAGGGCCTCCATACCCCCGGCGCCCTTTCCGCCCTCCAGTATCGCCAGAAGCGGCCCGCTCGGCGGTCTCCCAGCACCTCGAGCTCGACCACCTGCGCGATGAGCTTGGCTGCCTGGCGGGCGCGCCATGCCGCTTGCCGGGGCGCTCCGGCCGACTTAGTGCCTGCCTCAACAGTCTGCACCGTCTATCATCGGCAGTGACGGGCCGCTTTCGATTCCGACACTGGCGTTCAGCCTGACTGCGGGAACGCGTCTTCATGCCCCGAAGATGATCTTTGCGCCGGCCGGATGATCGATTGGGAAAAGCGATTTAAGCGGTCATTCGGTCGGCCGGCGGCTTACTTCTATGCGCGGCAGTGGACAACTGGCGCAACTGCGTCTTGAGGTAATCGAAGTCCACCGGTTTTGTAAGGAACTCGAAGGCACCAAGGTCGCTCGCCCTGCGTCGACGCTCGTCGCCGCCATAGGCGGTGACCATCATAACCGGCAGATCGGGGAACCGCTGTCTGATCTCTCCGAGCAAAATCAGCCCGTCCATCCCCGGCATGTTAATATCCGAGAGGATCACAATGAGCGTCGGCTCGACCCCCGTCGTTAGCTGCTCCAGGGCCATCTCGCCCGAGTTAGCAAAGTGCATGACATAGGTGCCCTCGCGCACCTCGCGGCGAAAGCGCTGACGAAACAGGTCGGCGACATCAGCCTCATAGTCGACCACCAAAATGCTAACGCTCATGTCTTCCCCTCAACGTGCTGCGACTGACTAATGGCGTGGCAGGCGGATGGTGAACTCGGTGAACGCTCCGGGCTCGCTCTCGACCGTGATCGTGCCGCCATGCTGTTGCGTGACGATGTCGTAGCTGATCGAGAGACCCAAGCCAGTGCCCTCGCCGGTCGGCTTGGTGGTGAAGAACGGCTGGAACAGCTTGTCCCGGATGTTCAACGGGATACCGGTGCCGTTGTCGCGCACCCGCACCTCGACCGCGTCGCCGAGATCGCGCGTCGCCACCGTTAACGTCGGCCGAAACTCCGGCCCGGCGCCGTCACGCTGCCGTTTGGTCGTCGCATAAAAGCCGTTGCCAAACAGGTTGAGAAATACCCGGGTCACCTCTTGCGGCGACAGCTCGGTCGGGGCGAGGCCACGGTCGAAGTCGCGCTCCAAGGTGATGTTAAAGCTTGCATCCTGAGCGCGGGCGCCGTGATAGGCGAGGTTCAGCGCCTCCTCGATCAGGGCGTTGAGATCGACCACCCGGCGTTCGCCCGAGACCCCGCGCGAGTGTTCGAGCATGCTCTTGACGATGCCGTCGGCGCGCTTGCCGTGCTCGGCAATCTTGTCGAGGTTGCCGCGTAGCATCCCGACGACCTCGTCAACGGCGGCACGCTCGTCCTCGCCGAGGGCCGCCACTGCCGGCGCCGTCGTCTCCTTCAGCTCCAGCAACAGTTCGCCCGACAGCTCAGCAAAGTTGTTGACGAAGTTGAGCGGGTTCTTGATCTCGTGCGCGATCCCGGCCGTCAGCTGGCCGAGTGCTGCCATCTTCTGGGCATGGACGAGGCTCGCCTGCGCCGTCTGCAGCTCGCACAGGGCTCGCTCCGCGGCATCACGTGCTGTGCGGATCTGCTCCTCGGCATGTTTGCGCTCGGTGATGTCGCTGTAGATCAGCACAAAGCCGCCGCCCGGTACGGCATTGCGGCGCACCTCGATGACGCGCCCGTCCGGGCGAGTGCGCTCCAAGCGCATTTCTCGGTCCGCATCTTCGACGGCGCGGCTCAATTCCACTTCGAGATCGGCCGAGCCGTATTCGCCGCGATCGGCCAGATAGCCGAAATATTGGGCATAGCTCGGCCGCCCGGCTAAAACCGCGTCGGGCAGGTCGAGGATCTGTTGGAAATTGAGGTTCCACGCGGTAAGCCGCAGTTCGCGGTCGAACATTGCCACACCGTCGCCCATATTATCGAAGGTGACACGCAACTCGTCCTGGCGTCGCGTCAACTCCTCGGTGCGGTCGCGCAGCTCGTTGAGAAGCCGCGCATTCTCGATCGCGATGACGGCCTGGTCCGCGAAAGTGCGGATCAATTCGATCTGCTGGTCGGTGAATGGCTCGACCCGTTGGCGCGAAAGCGCAATCACGCCGATCGGCTCGCCCTCGCGCAGCAGTGGCACGCCGAGCGCCGTTCCCATCTTCCCTAGTGTGATCGCCTCGGGAACGTCAAATTCGGGGTCAGAAACCACGTCGGGGATGTGAACGATGCGTCGTTCGATCGCCGTCCGCCCAGTGATGCTCCCGCGGCCCGGAACAGCGCTCCCCTCTAAATTATTTCGGATGAACGCCTCGAACTTGGGCGGGAACCCGAAATTTGCTGCCAGCCGAAGCATCTCGCCGTCGTGCCGGAAGATCATCGCCATGTCGGCGGCGCACACCTGCGCGGCTGCCTCGACCAGCGTGTCCAGCACTGGTTGCAAGTCGAAGGTCGAGCGGCTAATGACCTTCAATACATCGCCCGTCGCGGTCTGGTATTCGAGCGACTTTTGCAGGTCGCCGGTGCGCTCGCGCAATTCGCCAAGCAACCGCGCATTCTCCATCGCGATAACCGCCTGGGCTGCGAAGTTCTGCAACAGCGCGATCTGCTTGTCCGAGAACGGCCGCACCTCCTTGCGGTAGACCGTCAGGGTACCGAGCAGCTGGTCGTCCTTGAGGAGCGCGACGTTCACGGCGCTGCGGGCACCGCCAAGTTCGACGTATGCTCGCCGCAGCGGATCGCCGGCACGGTAGGGTTCGTCGTCGGCCGCATCCAGGACTACGACCACCCGTTCGCCGCGCAACATGCGACCTAGCGGGTTGTCTGGGTGCGGGCGAACCGGAGTCCGAAGGAACTCGGCGTAGGCCTCGGGCACGCCGCGGGCCGCGACGAGACGGAGCAACTCGCGGTCGAGCATGCGAAAATGACCGCACGGCGCTTCGCACAGCCGTAGCGCCTTCTCCAGCATCGCGTCGAACACCGGAGTGAGGTCGCCGGGCGATGAGTTGATGACCTGCAATACCTCGGCGGTCGCGGTTTGCTGCTCCAACGCCTCGCGCGTCTCGGTGATCAGCCGCGTATTCTCAATGGCGATCACCGCCTGGTCGGCAAAAGTGCGCACCAGCTCGATCTGCTGTTCAGTGAACGCACGACCCGTTGGCGGGCGAGATAAATAACGCCGATCGGCTCGCCTTCGCGGAGCAGCGGCACGCCGAGCCCGGTGCGCATATTGCCGACAGTGAGCACCTCGGGCAGAGCGTATTCTGGATCGGCGGCGAGATCGGCGACTTGGACGACCTGTCGTTCAAGCGCGGTTCGACCGGTGACGCTACCGCGTCCAGGCTCGAAGGTCAGCTGTCGCACATAGGCATCCCATTCAGGCGAAAACGCGAAAGTTGACGCTACTCGGTAGACCTCGCCATCACGGTTCGCAATCATCCCCATCTCTGCGCTGCAGAGTCGCGCCGCGGTCTCGACCAGCGTATCCAGCACCGGCTGCAGATCGAAGGTCGAACGGCTGATCACCTTCAGCACGTCACTGGTTGCAGTCTGATAATCGAGTGACTCCTGCAGATCACGCGTGCGCTGGCGCAATTCACCGAGCAGCCGGGCATTTTCCATCGCGATCACCGCCTGCGCGGCGAAGTTTTGCAGCAGCGCAATCTGCTTGTCGGTGAACGGACGAACTTCTTGACGGTAGATGCCAAAATGTCCGAGTACCTCCTCATCCTTACGTAGCGGCACGCCGAGGAACGTGCGGACGCCACCGAGATCAGCCGCCGCGCAATACACGGGATGCCCCGAGCGATAGGTCTCGGTGGCAGTGACATCGGCGGTGTGAATGAAACGCTCGCCGCTCAGGAGGCGCTTATGCTCGCCGCTGATTGGGTGCGTTGGCTTGTCTCGAAGAAACTCGGCGTACGCTGGCGGTGCACCCCGGCTCGCCGACGCATGCATATGCTCACCGTTATATGTCCACAGGGTGCCTATCTCCGCCTCACACAGAAGACATGCATTTTCGAGCATCGCATCGAACACCGGCGCGAGATCGCCCGGCGAGGAATTGATCACCTGCAACACCTCAGCGGTCGCGGTCTGTTGTTCCAGCGCTTCGCGCGTCTCGGTAATAAGCCTCGCGTTTTCCATCGCGATGACCGCCTGTGCGGCGAAGCTCTGCAACAGTGCGATCTGCTTGTCCGAAAACGGCAGCATCTCCTGTCGGTACGCAACGATGGCACCAGTCAGGGTCTCGCCTTTGCACAGCGGGACGGCGAGCAACGAGCGGGCACCTCCGAGATCAGCTGTCGCCAGTGGTACCGGCTCACCTGACAGGTAAGCTTCGTCAGCCAGGTAGTTTCCGATGTGAATGACGGCCTTCGTGCGTATCAGGCGACCGAGCGCACTCCTTGGGCCGGGGCTATGCGGCGCACGCACGAACTCTGCGAGCGCAGCAGGCAGTTGGTGGGTCGCGGTAGCATGTAGAGATGTACCGTCATAAGTCCACAAGACCCCAAAAGCGGCCTCGCAAAGCTGCATCGTCTTGTCGAGCATCGCATCGAACACGGGGGCGAGCTCGCCCGGCGAGGCGTTGATAACCTGCAACACCTCAGCCGTTGCAGTCTGCTGCTCCAATGCCTCGCCGAGGTCGCGATTGCGGGTCTCCAATTCGCCAAACAGACGGACGTTCTCGACGGCAATTGCGGCCTGGTCGGCGAACGTTTTGAGGAGCTCGATCTGGGTCGTGGTGAAGGGCTTGACCTCGCGCCGCCCGCAGCCGATGACGCCGACCGCGCTGCCTTCGCCGAAGATAGGGACCGCTAGGAATGACCTATACCCGGCCACTGATTGCAGCACTTGGAGCGTGTGCGAGTCATAGTCGAGATCGGTCAGCACATCCTCGAGATGCACTGGCTGCGCGTCGACGAAGGCCCGGCCCATGGCGAAGTTCCGTGCGGGCCGCCGCGGGAAGAGACTGTGGAAGGCCGCCGTCTCCTCAGGCGACATGTTGTTGAGCGCCACCAGTTGCAGCAGCCCCTCCTCGAAACGCACCACTGCGCTGAACTCGGCCTCGCACAGCCCGGCCGCCCGCGCGACGATGGCCTCGAACACCGGCTGAATGTCGGTTGGCGAACGCGAGATCACGCTCAGGATGTGGCTTGTCGCGGTCTGCTGCTCCAATGCCTCGCGCGTTTCTGTTATGAGCCGCACATTCTCCATCGCGATGACAGCCTGTGCCGCGAAGTTCTCCAGGAGTGCGATCTGCTTGTCGGTAAACGGCCGCACCTCGCAACGGTAGATGGCAAAGTTCCCTAACACAGTGTCACCCTTGCGCAGCGGCACGATGAGCAATGTGCGAACTCCGCCGAGGTCGACGATAGCTCGGGGCACTGGGTCGCGGTCCCGATAGGCCTCGGTCGTCATGACATCGGCGATTTGGACGACGCGCTGCGTTACGTTTGATACCAAAGGCACGCCCAAGGAGGTTCAGCGGATTGCCAACATCGGGGGTCGTCTGGGCGAGTTTCAGGTGGTGTGGCGAGCGCGTGACGGGGAGCCCGAGGGTGAGGTACGGCAGGCGATCGCCACGGCGAGGGACAGGCTTGGCATCCTAAAGTCTTAGTCCGGATTAACCGCTCAGATTCACGCCGCCCCATCGATCGCTGCCTGATTGCTGCCTGATCGCCGAAACCCTCTAAAATTTCCTTGATTTGCG
>Ga0310909_10002887_pt1 | contig 10659 bp, 9 predicted proteins | sample GREbulkMGT000H_FD_203449 | JGI IMG/M metagenome (GOLD analysis project Ga0310909, IMG submission 203449) | Lab enrichment of tropical soil microbial communities from Luquillo Experimental Forest, Puerto Rico - GRE.bulkMG.T000H | ecosystem: Environmental > Terrestrial > Soil > Tropical forest >... | reverse complement strand
GGAATCGTGCCGAGACCCTGGATCGTCTTGAGCTTATCGAGGAGCTGCTTTTCCTGCACGGCACTTGCATTCGGGTCGACCTGCGCAAAAACCGGTGAACTTGCCGGCCCGATGATCACGATCAGAAGTCCGAACGCTGCGGCGATCATGCGGATCCGCGCGAAAAACCTCGCCATCCCACTTCTCCCTATGAAATCACGGTTTGTTGTCGGCCAGCGGCGCACGAGCGCGCCGCCGGCATAGCTGTCAGGTCGCGATCGTCTCGCCGTAAGCGGTCTGCCAGCCCCAGGCACCGGAGCCGTAGCCGCGTCTCGATACGCGTTCCTTGTAGATTTGCGCGATGACTTCGCCGTCTCCGGCGAGCAGGGACTTGGTCGAGCACATCTCGGCACAGAGCGGCAGTTTGCCCTCAGCGAGCCGGTTCGCGCCATACTTTTCATATTGCGCCTTGCTGCCGTCCGGCTCCGGTCCGCCAGCGCAATAGGTGCACTTGTCCATTTTGCCGCGCGAGCCGAAATTGCCGACTTTCGGGTATTGCGGTGCGCCGAACGGGCAGGCGTAGAAGCAGTAGCCGCAGCCGATGCACAGGTCCTTGCTGTGGAGCACGACCGCATCTGCCGTCGTGTAGAAGCAATTGGCCGGGCAAACCGCTGCACATGGTGCGTCGGTGCAGTGCATGCAGGCCATAGAGATCGAGCGTTCGCCCGGCTTACCGTCACTGAGCGTGACCACGCGGCGGCGATTTATGCCCCAGGGCACCTCGTGTTCGTTTTTACAGGCGGTGACGCAGGCGTTGCACTCGATGCAACGATCGGCGTCGCAGAGGAATTTCATTCGGGCCATAACCGCCTCCTTAAGCCGCTGTGATCTGACACAGGGTGACCTTCGGCTCCTGCATCCCGGTGGCGGGATCGTAGCCGTAGGTCGTTATCGTGTTGGCGCTCTCGCCGAGAACGACAGGGTCGGTGCCAGCGGGATAATTGGCCCGTAGATCCTGACCTGCGAACCAGCCGCCAAAATGGAAGGGCATCCAGGCAACGCCCTTGCCGACGCGTTCGGTCACAAGCGCAGCCACCTTCGCCTTCGAACCATTCTCAGCGCCGGTGACCCAGACGAGCGCCCCATCCTTGATGCCGCGTTCGGCGGCGTCGGCCGGATTGATCTCGACGAACATCGTCTGCTGCAGTTCGGCGAGCCACTTATTGGATCTGGTTTCTTCGCCGCCACCTTCGTATTCGACCAATCGGCCGGACGAGAGAATGAGCGGGAACTGCTTGGCAAGGCCTTTGTCGACTGTCGCTTTTTGCACGGTGAACCCGATATTCGGCAACCGGAACTGCTTCGCATCCGGCAAGGTCGGATACTTGGAGACAAGCTCGACCCGCGGCGTGTAGATCGGTTCGCGGTGAACCGGGATCGGGTCTGGAAGGCCGAAGGCGTTCATTCGCGCCTTGGCATTGCCGTAAGGCACGCAGCCGTGCATCATCGCAACACGCTGAACGCCGCCCGACAGATCGGTCGACCATGACACCGCGTCTGGCGTCGTCGGATTGACTTTATTGATCACCGCCATCTCGGCTTCGGTGAGGTCCTTGTCCCAGCCGAGCTTCTTGAGCACGCCGAGCGTGAACTCCGGATAGCCGTCCCTGATCTCCGAGTCCTTGGAGTAGGAGCCGTCGGCAAGCAGACTGACTTTGATGGTTGTGCCGTCAGGTTGCTTCTCCTCACGCTCAACGCCAAACCGCGCACGGAAACAGCCGCCGCCGTCCATCACCGCAAGATTGGTGTTGTAGAGTAGGGGAGTGCCCGGATGCTTCACCTCAGGCGTGCCCCAGCACGGCCACGGCAATCCGTAATAGTCGCCTTTGTTTGGACCCGTGGTAGCGCGCTGCGTGAGCATGTCGAAGTCGGCCTGATGGGCCATGTGCGACTTCAGGCGCTCCGGCGATTGTCCGCAATAACCGGTCGAGAAGCTGCCCCGGTTCATCTCGCGTAAGATATCTTCGGCGACCGGCAGATTGTTCTCCACCTTGATGTTCTTGAACATCTGATCGGCGAAGCCGAGTTTCTTGGCCATCAGATACATGACTTCCAGGTCGTCTTTGGATTCGAAGATCGGTTTGACGATCTGCTCGCCCCATTGCAGTGCGCGATTGGACGCCACGCGCGACCCGCGGCATTCGAACTGAGTCGCGACCGGCAAGAGATACATGTTGTCCTTGCGACCGCTTTGCACCGCAAGCGACGCCCAAGTCGTCGGATGCGGATCGGCGATGACCAGGAGCTCGACTTCCTTCAGGCCTTTTAAGGATTCCGGGATGCGGGTGATGCTGTTGCTGGCATGACCCTGCACGAACATCGCTTTGAGATTGTCTTTCTGAGCGACTTGGTCCTTTGGCAAAAGCACGGCATCGAACCAGCGCGTCAGCGGGATACCGGGCGCCTCCATGATTTTTTTTTCGTCGAACCGCCCGAGCAGATAGTTGTAGTCGACCTCCCAAACGCGCGACCAATGCTTCCAGGCCGCTTCGGTCAGGCCGTAGTAGAAGGGCAGCGTCACGATATCGAGGCCGACATCGGTCGCGCCCTGCACGTTGTCGTGGCCGCGGAAGATGTTGGCGCCCATGCCGGGACCGCCGACATTGCCGGTGAGCAACAGCAGCATGCAGCTCGCGCGCACGTTGGCAGTGCCAACGGTGTGCTGGGTTTGGCCCATGCACCAGATCAGCGTTGACGGCTTCTGTGTCGCGAACATCTGGGCGACATGCTTGAGCTGTTCGCTGGGAACGCCGGAAACGCGTTCGACTTCCTCCGGCGTCCATTTCTCCATCTCCTTGCGCGCCTCTTCGTAACCGTAAACGCGCTGGCGGATGAACTCCTTGTCCTCCCAGCCATTCTTGATGATGTGCCACATGATCCCGTAGAGCACCGGGATGTCGGTGCCCGGCCGTAGCCGGACATACTCGGTTGCATGCGCCGCGGTGCGGGTGAGGCGCGGATCGATCACGACCACGTTCGCCTTCTGCATCTCGGCGCCTTCGATCAGATGTTGCAGCGAGACCGGATGGGCTTCGGCCGGATTGCCGCCCATGATGATCTGGGTCTTTGCGTTGCGGATGTCCGTATAGCTATTCGTCATCGCGCCGTAGCCCCAGGTATTGGCTACGCCGGTGACCGTCGTCGAATGGCAGATACGGGCTTGGTGATCGGTGTTGTTAGTGCCCCAGAAGGCGCCGAACTTGCGGAATAGATAAGAGCCTTCATTGGTCATTTTGGCCGAACCGAGCCAATAGACTGAGTCCGCACCGGATTTGCCCCGGATGCCCAACAGTTTGTCGCCGATCTCGTTGACGGCCTGATCCCAATTGATGCGAGTCCATTGGCCGTTGACGAGCTTCATCGGATATTTCAGGCGGCGTTCGCCGCTGACCAGTTCACGAACCGAGGCTCCTTTGGCGCAATGCGAGCCGCGATTGATCGGCGAATCCCAGCTCGGCTCCTGTCCGATCCAGACGTCGTTGAGGACTTCCGCGGTGACCGTGCAGCCGACTGAGCAGTGCGTGCAGATGCTCTTGCGGATAACAGCGCCCGCGCTGAGCGGCCCCGCGGCCGCCGCTTCCGCCTTGCGGATGGTCCCAAGCGGCATCGTGCCGAGAACTGCGAGGCTTCCGGCGCCAATGCCCGAGCGCCGCAAAAAGGCGCGGCGGTCGAGCGCGTTACTGTGTGCGGCGAGGCTCGCGAGAGAGCCGCGGCGCGCTTGACGTTCTGATTTCTTGACGAGCACGTGTGCCTCCCTCACTTCGGATAGTGGTTGACGCGATAAAACGATTTCACGTCCTCGGAATTGGCGTTGTAGCGTGTCTTGCGCTTGTCATCGCTCTTTTCCGATTGGGCGTGCGCTTCCGTGACCAGCGCGACAGGAGCTGCCGCCGCGCCAGCGCCCACACCGAGCGCACGGAGAACATCCCGGCGATCAATTTTGGATTTGCTGTCCTGTTTCATCGCTTGTCCTCCTTAAGGACGCACATTCTGCCTGGCGCCGCTCACAACGGCAGCGCGAAAGCCTCGGTTTCGATTTCCACGAATACTCGGCCGACGGTTCCAACGCGCCCGTAGAACTCCGCGGCCTCGGCATTTTCGAGATCGGCGAAAAAGCGCCCGATCCAGGGCGCCATATGGTTTTCGAATATTGTGCGGCCGGTCTCCTCGGAGCCCGGCAGTTCGCCGATGGCGAGCCCGGCCATAACCTCGCACAGGATACCGGCATGATCCTCCGGATCGGAGACGTGTTCGGCGCGGGCAATGCCGAACCGATCAAGGTCCCGGCGCAGGCGCGCGAGCGGCCGCTCGTGCAGAAAGCCGGTGAGATAATAGGAGGCATAGGGCAGAAGCTCGCCACGACCGATTCCGATGAACAGGTCGAAGTATTCGCGCTCGACTACGCTCGTCTCGGCGACGTTTGCGGCTTTGGCCAATGCTGCATGCGCAGCGCCGAGCTGGGTTTCGTCCCCACGCAGTTGCGCAATCTGCTTCAACAGCGCCGAACTCGGTGGCTGCCTGAGCAATCGTGCGAGCAGCGCATATTCCAGCGCGCGCGCCCGATTGACATCATCGACGTCGTGTTCGGCATAAAGATCCGGTCGCAAAATCGTTCGTGCGACACCGCTTGCGTTTTCCACTTGCAGAACGCGCTCGGCAGGCACCTTCGTCCAGTTCGAGACGGACGGCTGCGATATGCCGATCCGGCGCGCGAGCTCGGTCACGCCGCCGACGGCGCGGATTGCCTCCTGGAGTCCCCTGTCAGCCATGCTCGACATGGTTGTTGTTGTGTTCCTGTTCACGTCGTCGTTATGCCTTGCTGCGAACAGGAATTTTGAGGCGCAGAGGCTATCGCCGCGCTGCAGGCGGGGTCAATAGCTTGAGGCTATATCGGCCGATTAATGCGTGGGGATTCGCAACGCGGGGGCTGATCACCAGACCGTGATCGGCAACATGAAAATGCGGTCTAAATTGGGGTGCGAAAGCACCATCGCAGAGCGGATGGCGGACGTGGGCTTCAATTGCCGTCGCTGCTCTGACCGGTTTGGCTTTGCTGCGCCGCGTGATCTTCGTCGTGCTCGGGTTCAGATGCCGTGGTGCTCTCGACCTCAATAGGCGTTTGGGGTTGCTCAAGCTGAGATTGTTCTTGTTCGGCCACCTTGTTCTGCGTCGCTGGTTCGCGGGGTGCTTCCGGCAATGCGCTGATGATCTGCGCTGTGAGGCGTGCGACTTCTTCAGGGCTGATCGGTCCGAAACCGGCCATTGCGGACGGATCGTTGAAGTCCCACCCATTTTCGACCAGCCCGACAAAGTCCCTGATCGCTGGATCGCTGCTCCAAGCGCGTCGAAGTGCCGCACGAGTTAGCTCTGAAGGCACGCCCGGGCGCAGGAACGCAGTGACGTCGGTGTTCGCTCCAATCGAATCGATCGACGGAAGCTGTGTGAGATCGAACATCTCATCGCTGCTCGGCGGAGCGGTCGCGTCGCTTCGCGGCGGGACAATCGCTGAGGCCTGATCGTCACCACTCGCGCGATCATCGGCTGTCTTTTTATCGGCGGTCGTTTGATCGGCGGTCGTTTCATCGGCGGCCAATCGATCGCGCTCAGCGATTTTGCGCTTCGACCATCGCTCGAGAAAATTTTCAGGCTCGGTCACGTTTTGTTTGCTCATATTCGCGCACTCATGGCTTGCGAATATCTGTTGCCGGCGAGCGCCGCGCCAGGGCCTCCGGATGGGCGCGATCGCGCGTGCGTTTGCGGAACGGCTGATCGACATAATGTTCCGATACGAATTCGGCGACGATAGCTTCGACCGCTGATGGCATCGGCACGGTATCAACGAGATCGTTGCCCAGAGCGGCCCACGCCTCGCCTTCGGCTGGATCAACGGTCACAGCCACCAGCGCATAGGGCGGATTGGCCTCGGTCCGGCGCAGCGCGACCCACAACAGTGGATTCTCCACGAGGAGATTTTCCCGGTAATTGCCGGCTTCGGAGCGATAAAGCTCGATTTCTGCGGTCCCAACAAAAAATGCGGCGCGCTCGCCGTCATCCGACAATTTGGTCCAAGGCGCCGTTTCGGGAACGCCACTCAAAGCAGTGACGGGTCGCCATAGAAAGTCGGTCCACGGTCCGGCACCCTTGCTGCGTTCGACAACAATCCCAACTGCTACACGCTTGAGCGGCTCAACCATAGCTCAGCCCACTGCTTCGCTGTGCTTGATGGGCAGCCCGGTCACTAAATTCTGCGGCTTCATCCGTATCAAGTGGTCGCGAGTCATAGCCAGGACCAGATAGACCGGGTCCCCTTTGAGATCATCTATCATCAGCCCGGTGTCACGGAAGGTCAGACGGAACAGGCCGACGACGCGTCTCATCGCATCCTCGTCCAACTCATGACCCTTCCACAGCGCATCACCAATCCCCGTCGCTTCCGAATCGAGACCGACATACCAGGTCACCGGAGCGTCACGGAGCTCCGGAATTGCCTCGATTGTCACACCAAAGCCTAAGAGATGCTCGGTCCACAGTTCTATCACTTTGGCAACGGCCGAAAGACCTTGGCGCCCAGACGTCAAGTCGAGTGCCATGTCGAAACGATCACTGCGCTGCCAATAGGTTTCGGCATTCTCGTTGTTAAGCACTTCGATCGCGGCCTCGGCTGGCAGTCCAAGCATCGAGACCAGCGGCGAGACCGGCCGCTGGCTGGTACCCACTATTGTTTCCTCATCGGCTGCAATCAGTGAGTTTTCGTGCAGCGTGACGCGCTGCGTGCGGAAGAATAGTTCTCCCGCGCGCAAAATCCATGGGTCTGTGACATCGTTAAGTGCGTTCCGAAGAATCGCGTGGACAAGCTGATTGAGGAATAGAGGCGGTATCCTGCCGACCCCGTGGCGGATCAGGTCCACATAACCTGCTTCCAGCGTCTTATGCGCCAGCAGATAGTCGCGGAAAGACGCCAAAACGTGCCAGTTTTCCCGCGCATCGGCGTCCGCGATCGCGAGAATTTCGGAAGGTGTGACTGGGCGTCGAGGATCGAGGAGTAACGCGCTATGTAAATTGCGCTCGGCGGGACAGGCTTCGGGCGGGGGCAGCAATTCCGGCCTTGCCAGATACACTTTGAGGAAATCATCCGTCACGATGTAACCGCCGGCGGAATCGCGGTCGAGAAAATGATGGCCGCAGGAAAGCCAGAAGTCGTTCATTTCTGTTCTCGCTCGGCAAGATCTATCAAATCGATGTGCTCGCCAGGCCCGTCGTCCCCTTCGGATTCAATGAAGGAAAAGGCGCGCGCGAGCTTTCCGCCTTCCTTGGCGCGTAGCGTTCGGAAAGTTTCACGCACGGCGCCGTTCTCGAAGGTGCGATGCACCGCGATGACGCCGTCGCGCGGCACGTTGCAGAGGGACTGGGCGAATGTGACCTCGTCTTCGGCCGCTGCTCTTGCCGCGGCAATCGTCGGCGCGCCGAAATGCTGCAACAATTGTTTGGCGAGCGTATCGACCAGAGCGGAGCGATCGTTTTCGCTCGCTTCGACGACCTGTACCAAGGTCGACCATCCCAGCGATTCCACGCCGAGAAAGCCGCTGCGAAACGCCACGCGGGCCTTTCCTTCGAGTTTTGCGGGATCTTTGCTCCAGAAGGCGAACGCCCCCGAGACCGCCCATTCGCCGGGTTGGGAAGATCGATCGAACACGAATGTGTCCGACGCGTCGACGCGGATGGTGCGCAACAGCTTCACATGTCCCCGCCGAGCACATCAAGCCAAGCCGGTTTTGCGAGTCGAGGTAGCAACGCTTTCCGCTCCGTCTGTCGGTTGGCGTTGAGACTTATGAGGTCGCCATTGTCGTCAATGTGCCAATTTTTGCCGTTCTCGTGCGACAGCCGCTCGCAATACGCTTTGCTGACGGCTGCGAAGCCGCTTTCCTGCCAATCGTTGAGCAGCAGCATCAGATTGCGGGCGAAACTCTCGATGACGTGATTGGAGGTGATTTCGGCAAAGCCCTCTTCGTCGAGGGCAGTGAGGTTGGGAGTGAGTCCCGGATCGACCGTTGTTTTGTTCGCAGTGCGGATCATGCTGCCAAACACCAGCCAATCGGGGATTTTGTTTGCTTCCATTTTTGCCGGCCAGGCCAGTCTACCGCCGCCGACCAAGCCCCAATTGACGTAGAGTGCGTCCGGCCAATCAATATGGATCGCGGTTTCCGGCGGCGCGGCGGCCGCAATCGTGTCGGCGAGCGCGGCCATCCCGGCGTAAAAAGCGCGGCGAGCCTTTGCCAGCGGGTCTTTCGGCTCGAGCACAACCGCGAATTCTGCGAGGTCGAATCGGCCGACATGGACCAGCGTTCCGGCGCCACGCTTGGGTGCCACGGCAATGGCATGCGCAAAGGCATCGCCGTATTCGCGCAATCGCAGCGGCTCATAGGGCGGCGGCAGCTTCAATTCGCTCGCACCAGCTGCCCGCGTCACCAGCGGCATTGAACCTCGCTGTTATTTTCTCCTCTTTTTACATATAACCGCATGGCCCATAAAGGTCCCGCGTGCCGCGCGGCGTTTGGGGAATGTTTTAATTCCTCAGCCGGGCACCAACGGGAAAAACGATACGGGTAGTAAATGGCCGACCGGCCCCGGAAAATTCTGGTCTGTTCCTGCGAGGACACGATGCCGCTCGACGGCTCGGCCGTGGAGCGAGCTTGCCGCGGGGCCGAGGTGCTTCGCGGACGCGAGCTTTGCCGGGCCGAACTCGATCGTGTGCGTGCTGCGGCAGCCGACGGCCAGGCGATGGCGATTGCCTGTACCCAGGAGGCGCCGCTCTTCAAAGAGATTGGCGGCGAAACTCCCATCACGTTTATGAACATTCGCGAAACTGCGGGATGGTCTAAAGACGCCGATGCTGCGGCGCCGAAAATAGCGGCGCTGCTCGCGGCAGCATGCGAAAGCACGCCCGATACCGCAGTCGTCAATCTGACCAGCGAAGGTGCCGTCCTGCTCTATGGCACGGATGAGCGCGTCATCGAGGCGGCCACTCTGCTTAAAGACCATCTGGACGTCACGGTGCTCCTTACTCCCGCCGGCGCGGTCACGCCGAATAGCGTGACGGAATTTCCGGTACTAAAGGGCACCATCAAGGGAGCGACCGGTTACCTTGGCGCTTTTAAGCTGACGGTCGACAACTATGCCGCCGCGGTGCCGTCCTCGCGCGACCGCCTTCAATTCGCCAGTCCGCGCAACGGTGTCGAATTGCAGTGTGACGTGCTGGTCGACCTGTCGGGCGGCGCGCCGCTATTTTCCGCGGTGGATTTGCGCGACGGCTATCTGCGAGCCGATGCGAACGATGCGGCGGCGGTACTGCGTGCCGTTCTAAAAGCGCGTGACCTGACCGGAGTGTTCGAAAAACCGCGCTACATTACATTCACCGAGCATCTGTGCGCGCATTCGCGTTCGAACATTGTCGGTTGTCATCGCTGCCTCGATCTGTGCCCCACCGGCGCGATTACGCCCAATGGCGATCATGTCGCGATCGACGCGCACATTTGCGCCGGTTGCGGGCAATGCGCTGCCGCATGCCCGACGGGTGCTGCGGCCTATACGGTGCCCCCGGCGGACGCCTTGTTACGCAAATTGCGTGTTCTGCTTTCCACTTATCGCGAAGCGGGCGGTGTGCGACCGGTCTTGTTATTTCACGATGGAGAGCATGGCCGTCCCGTGATCGAGGCCTTGGCTCGTCACGGTGACGGGCTGCCGGCCAATGTCTTGCCGGTCGAAATCAATGAAATCACCCAGATCGGACTCGAGGCTCTCGCCGGTGCGCTGGCCTATGGCGCGACGGCGATCCGTTTTCTATTGCGCTCGAAGCCAAAGCACGACGTGACCGGTCTGACGAGAACGATTGAGCTTGCCGATGCAGTCGTGGCCGGGCTCGGTTTCGCCGGCGCGCGCATCGCCACCATCGAGACTGACGATCCCGACCAACTTGGCGAAAACCTGCGAACGATCGAGGCACACGACGGTGCCGTTAAACCCGCTACGTTCAATGCCATCGGCAAAAAGCGTGAGGTTCTGCGACTGGCATTGCGCGAACTGCACGCCGTGGCCCCTGCCTCAACGGACGTGATCAACCTGCCCGACGGCGCCCCTTTCGGCAAAATCGAGGTGAATGTTGACGGCTGTACGCTCTGTCTGTCTTGCGTTTCGGCTTGTCCGACCGGGGCGCTGGCCGACGATCCCGAGCGGCCAATGTTGCGTTTCACCGAAGACGCCTGTGTGCAGTGCGGGCTGTGCAAAGCGACCTGTCCGGAAAAAGTAATCGGCCTTAAATCGCAGATCGACTTTCGCGCTGCAACCGCCTCAAGCCGCGTCATCAAGCAAGAAGATCCATTCCTCTGCATCCGCTGTGGAACGCCGTTTGGCGTCAAAAGCTCGGTCGAGCGGGTGGTGGCTAAGCTCGAAGGCAAGCACTGGATGTACAAAGATTCCAAGACGCGTTTGGATGTCGTGAAAATGTGTGCGGACTGCCGTGTCCAGGTGATGGCTGAAGAGAACTTCGATCCGTTCGGCGCGCCGCAGCGGCCGCGCTTGCGAATGACTGAAGATTATCTGCAGGCACGCCAGGACGAAGGGGAG
>Ga0310909_10002884_pt1 | contig 10667 bp, 11 predicted proteins | sample GREbulkMGT000H_FD_203449 | JGI IMG/M metagenome (GOLD analysis project Ga0310909, IMG submission 203449) | Lab enrichment of tropical soil microbial communities from Luquillo Experimental Forest, Puerto Rico - GRE.bulkMG.T000H | ecosystem: Environmental > Terrestrial > Soil > Tropical forest >... | reverse complement strand
CCGATCCCATCCAGGGCGGCCAAAACCGGCGCACGGCTCGTCGCTCAACCGTCGTCCTGTCCCGAACCCACAAATCAGATCAAGCAGCGGCGGCAAATTCCACATAGACCGACACCAGCGTCGGTGCCAACTCCCCCGCGGTTTCCTCCCTCGAGGCTTTTCGGACGCCTGCCTCCGTGCACTCCCTCAGGTCTGTGTCTGGCAGCCGTCCGAAAACCCTTAACGATTCCGGACCTTCCCGCCCTCGCCCCGGAAACGGGGAGGATCGCCGTATTGCGGACCTTCAACAGCGGTCCGTCGAACCGGCGCTCCGCGACGCGGCGGTGACATACACGGTATCGCCTGTCGTTCCGGAGGCCGCGCCCATCGCGCTCTCGAGCTAGATCGCAACTGCCCCCGACCGCGATTAAAACAAGCCGCAAGCGGGGCATCCAACATCATTGAAGGAAAGCTCTTTCATGCGGGGCGGTTCGCTACGAGGTTGACCGGCTTAAAATGCCCATTGGCCATTGTCATTGCAGGACGTGCCGAAGGGCCGTACGTGACAACCGCCGGTTCGACCGAGTTTAGGTTGGCGATTTTGCTGGATACGCTTCCGCCTCGATTTGAAACACTCGCTGTCTAGCGGCACGGAGCCCCCTCAGGACGCAAAATCGTCGGCGAGGTGAAAGAGGCAGTCGCCGCGCTCGACACGGCCGGGCACGCGTTTGCAGATAACGGTGCCGGCATGGGCGAATGCCGCCGTGGCGGGCGCACGCCACGGCGTGTCATGCGGATGGATCAGCGCGGCCGGGGTGCCGGCGGTTATCTCGTCACCCGATTCGACCAGCGGCTCGAAGAGCCCGGGATCAGGCGCATAGACATAGTAGTCAGGACCGCGCACCTGCATGATCCGGGTCTGTGTCGCGGCCGGCGGCGGCTCGCCGCCGAGCGCCCCGACCAGGGTCAGCACGCGCCGTAGGCCCGCTTCGAGGATGCGCAGCGCCGCCGGCGTCACCTGGCCGCCGCCGGCCAGTTCGGTGCTCATGTGCCTGACGCCGGCGCGCGCTGCCGCCGCAGTCAGCGTATGGTCGCCCAAGGCGGCATCGACGAGATAGGCGACCAGCGCGCCAAATGTGCGCAGCATCTCGATGCCCTGCGTTAGCGCCGCCGACGTTTGCGGCCGGCGCATTAATGCGCTCGGTACATAGGTCAGCGAGCTGCCGCCCGAGTGGAAATCGAAGACGAAATCGCATTGCAGCAGCAGCACGCTCTCGATGTAGTCGGCGATCTGCGCGGTTGGGCCGCCATAGGGATCGCCCGGGAAGCTGCGGTTGAGGTTGCCCTCATCGAGCGGCGAAGTGCGCATTCCGGCCATCGCCGCCGGGAAGTTCGCTGAGGGCAGGATGATGATCCGGCCGCTGACCTCGGCGGGCCCGAGGCTGCGGATGAGCTTGCCGAGCGCGACTTCGTACTCGTCGCCGTGGTTGCCCGCCATCAACAGGATTCGCGGGCCCTTGCCGTTCTTGATGGAAGCGACTGGGATCGGAATCCAGCCATAAGCCGAGCGGTGAACCGAATAAGGCAGCCGGATAAAACCGTGCTGCTTGCCGTTCCGCTCGAAATCGATTTCGGCGACAAGGCGGGTTTGACTGCGAGCCATCGAGCGTTCCTGTGCGCGACGCAAGATCGCGGCTATAGCACGAAAGCGTCTTGGTCGCGCGGCGCCAGCGATCCTGTGGTCGACGCCTTCGGGGGCAGCTCGCCCGCCACGGTCGCCATCAATCGGGCGCAAGCCTTGAACATCAGCTCTCGGGGAACTGTGCTCGCCAGTGGTTGGCGACCCGCACCAGGGATGGCTGCGCGCCGTTGAGCGTGCATGCGACGCTGGCCGAGCCCTAGCCGCCCGTGGGGCTGCGGGACTTGCTACCACCATCGCCATCGCCATGGGGCCGGGACCCAAACCCAACGATGACCATTCCAGCGCCAGCGACCGCGCGACCAGTGCCAGCGCGGGGGGCCACCGCCGGGTGGCGATGGATGCCTCTCGTTAGGTGGCGGCGACATTGGCGGCCGGCTTGGGGTTGGTGGCGGAGGCCCTGGGGGCACTCGTTGTCCATGAGCGACAACGGGAAGAGTCATAATTGCAAGTGCCGCCAGGATTCTTCGTCGGTGTATCATGGGCATCATCTCCGCGTCCCGGTTAGCACAGAAATCGACGCGTCGGCCGCCGCACCGCGAGCACTTGAGCCGCCTGACCCAATCGATCACCGGCAGATGTGCGCCGTCAGCGATCCTGCAGGTCGGCAGGGGTGAGCTTACGATCGCTATGACATTGACCGGCTCTGCCGGCGTGTCAGCGAACAAGGCGAAACGCGCTACGGCTGCTGCGTGTTATGTGGCCATCGCTTGGCCGTAGCGGCGCATTTCGCGTGACTCACCGCTGGAGGGGACTGAATTCGAACTTCTAGTACGCGGGCGCGGTGAAGCTGGTTGTCATGCCTTTTGACGCGCCCGGTTGCTTGGGACGGGTCGGCAGCCGGCCAGGCGACCTTCCGGGCCTCATCGACCGCGATGTCGTTGAGGAAGCTGCTTTTGCGGGCGGATCAAAACCACCGTGACGCCGGCGGCTGGGGTTCTTGAGACCCCGGCGCGGATTGCAAACGCGCGGGCCGCGGAGTCCCAGCTGCTGCTTGTCCGGACCTGCTCACCGCCGAATCAAGCGGCGCGACTAGGGCCGCGCTGTTCGCGATGAGAGCGCATCGCGGAACCGGACTCCACGAGCTGCGGGACGCTCGCCGGTGAATTGCTCTGGCTCGGGACTATTGGCTTCATCTTGGCGATCGTCACAGGGATGATCGGCTGAGCGAGCCGGGCGCACTGGTCTCGTTGTAAGCTGTTCCTTGGCCTGACAGCACGAACCCCCAGCCCTATAACTGGGGGTCCGAAGCGATCCCTTGTGGGACGACCGGATGCGCCGGTCTAGGTCCAGGCGACTTTTCTAGCCCCGCACCTCTTTGGCAGACAATCCGATCACCGTTAACGTTCCCGGCGCGGCGCCAAATCCCCATTTTTGCCACAAGGGCGCCCGAAACGCATGACTCTCTCTCCGGCGTTCGTCCAGCGCCCCGTCGCGTTTGGTCACTGGATGGGTGGCATGGCCCAGCAACACATGGAGCGTTGCCAGCGCTGCTGGCGTACACGATCTTTGTGATCATGCCGACCAACAGGCGTCTCACGGGCGCGCCGCCGGTGTCCGCCACGGCCGAAACGCGCCGCATGCTCGAGCGGTGGGGTGTCCACCATGCTGGGCGAAGTGCTCTTGGCCTCGCGGCAACCCTGATCTTTCTGTGGGCTCAGCGGTGAGGTTGCTGCTGACCCCCGCGTTTCGGTCGAGTGTCGGCGCACTCGCTCAAGGGACAACAGTCGGATCGCGCTGACGTCGCCGGGCTTTGCTCTTGGCACTACGATAGACCCAGCTATCGGCGGGGATGGTGCGCTCGCGCTATTCTGCTTGGTGCCACGAATGGAACTTGGTGATCTCGGTCAACGAAGGAGCTGGAGACAATGATCTTCAAGAGGATCGATCACGTGGAGATCGTCACGGACCAACTTGATCGAACGGAGAACTTCTACACCGAGGTGCTGGGGTTCGCGGTGAAAGCGCGTGACCGGATCGAGCGCTCGGGGTTGGGTGTTCCGATTGACCTCGTATACTTGGATCTAGGCGGCACCGTCGTCGAGCTGATCTCTTATAAGGACGCTGCTATCGATCCGGCTCCGCAGAATGAGCATCTTGGCTACCGCATGATCGCGCTCGAAGTCGACGACATGCAGAAGGCGACCGACTATCTGAGGACCAAGGGTGTGGACATCGTCTGGGGCCCGAGAGTTCGCGAGACTTACTCACGAGCGGAGATCTGCGACCCCAACGGCTATCACATAGAGCTTAGGCAGTGGTTCACCTGAAGAGGTCACGTCGCGTCCATAAACACGTCCGCAGTCTTCCTGCCGATTCCATGCTGCACTATGGGTTTGGGGCCGGCTCCATCTCCTCGAGCTCTGCGATGTGCCGTTCTACTGCCTCTGCGACGCGTGCCTCTTCGGCCGCCCGCCGCCGTTTCGCGTTCCCGGTTGGCGGCGACGAGCATGCCGCAGATCAGCGCCAGGCGGTCGATCTTCATGCCGACCCTTTCGGCTTGACCGCAGCGAGGGGCGTCCGCAGCGGTGATGCCGAGGTCTTGCTCAGTCTCGTCGATGAAAGTGCGGAGCTCCTCGTTGCTCGCTGCCGCGAAGACCTCCTTTAGCGACGGCTTGACCGTAAGCGCCGTGGCCGCGAGCTTGGGACATCATGCGGCGCGCGCTCGCCCCCCGGCTGACGCCGCGCGACGAGATCAAGCTGGATCTTGTGCGGCGCGGTCTCGACGGAATCTCGCCGCCGCGCTCGCGGGCGCTAGTGTGTTGATGACAAATCCGGTTAAGAATTGATTACGGACCGGTGTCGTAATTCACAGGTGGGACCGCTCGGAATCGTTTATGTCTAAAAATTGAAACGATAAAGACAAAAACTGATGCGATAAATAAAAGTAGTCTGCACTTTACACTCGGCACGAACTACCCTACATACTCGATCGATTGTTCAAAACGTGGGGGAGTATTCGATGGGAGCTTCCCATGCGTTCAACGTTGACCATCACCATTACAGTCATTTTCTTCATGGGCATGGCCAAGGCGGCCGATCCGACGCTGCTGGCCGAAACCGGTGGCTTCCTCCTCGGTAATGCTAGTCGCTGTGGTGTACCGATTGAGCGCGTCGAGCACGCCGGCAAAGCGATCCACGACTTCATTACCGTCGCCGCTAACGATCCGAACGAGGCGGTGGCTGCGGATCGGCGCTTTGCCGAGATCTTCCTGGCGAACGCTCTCCCAGAGCCAAACCCGCGGGCATTCCCGTCTTGCGAAGTAGTGCGCCAGCAGCTCGAAAGGCTCGAGCGACACCACGAGGAGGCCAGGAAAAGTGGCGGAACCCCAGCCGCGAGCCCCGGCTTCTGATCGGTGCACGGCGGCGATCTCGGTAGCGTCGACGGAGTCGATGGTTGGGGTATCCTTGGGAGGCCGGCGATCTTGGAACCGACATTCCTCCTTTCGGGAAATCGCCTCCAGGCCCGCTGAGGGCGGGAAACCTCCGGGGGTACGACGCGCGACTCCCGACTCCGCATCAGATGGACCACGGGCGCGGCCAGGTTTGCGGCCTCTGCCAGTTACAATGTGCTCGGCGCCGAACATGTCCTAGGCGCGTTTTGATAGCGCTGACATTGCTCGCACGTCACGAACACGCTCGGCAGGATTTATGCTGCCCGCTCTAGCTCCACCCATTTGGGCCGTCAGTTTCCGATCTCGGCGTATTATTCGGGCGGCCCGCAAATCCCCGCCCGTGTAGTGAGGGCCCTGTTCACGTCGGACAGGGACTTTCCGCCCGTCGTTTGGTTTGAGCGCGTCGTTAACACTGCGATTAGAACATTTTGGGAGCGCTCCGTCGTTGGTTTGAGGGGCACTATTGCTGCGGCCGACCCCCGCCATTGATGAAACCCTACCGTGGACCGCCGATGACGCTCCGGGCTGCGGCTGCGGCCCAGGTTCGCTTGATCGTGTGGTGCAAGACGTGCGGCCACCAGGTCGAGCCTGACCCCGCCGAGATGGCCGCTCGGTACGGCGCGGACACCAGCATCCTCGATTGGCGCGAGAAGCTTGTTTATTCCCGCTGTGGCGGACGGCAGGCCGATATGGTCGGGGCGAGCGCCACATAGTCGTTGAGCGTCACCGCGCGCTGGCCGGAGCGGAAGGCGAGCGGGCCGAATTCCTTGGCGTGGTCGATCTCCTCGTGGTCCACGCCGCCGGCCGCCGCGGCCGGGTTGGTCACGGAAGAGAGCTGCGGGATCTTGGTCGTGATTGTCGTGATCGTATCGGCCGGCACGTTGCTGGCCCCGCCGCCGCCGATATGCCAGCTGGCCTGGATGTTGCCCACGCCGACCGGCGGGATGCGGCCATAGGTGCCGTCGCCGAAGCAGACCCAGCAGGTGTCGTTCTCGTCGAACTGGACGAAGTAGTCGCGGTCCTGGGCGCTCGACAAGGTCACCCTGCCGTCGCCGGCGATCTGATAGAGCAGGCTGTCGACCCGGCTCCAGGTGACCCAGCCGGCGCCCTCGTTGACCTGCACGACCAGGGTCGAGAGCACGACAGGGCTGCTCGGAATAGCGAAGGACTGATTGGGCTCGCCGGTCGAGCCGCCGATCGCCTGGGTCGGTTGCACCGCGCTCTGCGTCACGGGCAGGCCAGTGTAGACGAGCAGCTTGCCGTCGCCGCTCGGCGCTACCTGGTCGGAGGCGAGGTTGATATCGAGATCGGCGCCGAGATATTCGAAGGTCAGCGTGCCGACCGTGGCGCTGGGCACGGAGGCGAATTGCGCCCCCTTCGGCACGGTCACGACCGTGGCCGCACCTTGGGCCGGCGGCTTGAACGACAAAGTGAGCGTCGCCGATGCGGTGACGGGCGGCGCGAGTTGATAGCCGATCAGATTGAGCGCGTTGAGCACGCTGCGCCGCTCCAGCGCGGTCTGCAGGAAGCTCTCATTCGCGATCCGGTCCTGATAGTAGAGCACGACGTCGCCCAAATAGGCGACCAGGTCGATCAGCAGATTGCCCAGGTCGGCCGGCGACTGATCGGTCCATTCCGGCAGCCGGTACTGCGCCACCGCCAGCATTGCCTGGCGCAGCGACTGGAAGTCCTTGTTGGTGTAGTCGATGGTCGGCGTGATCGCCATGACAGCCTCTCAGGACAGCGGCAGGATCAGCTGGTCGGCGACCGGCTCGGTCGTGTAGGTGTATTTGAGCACCATCTGCACCGTGCCCTCGGACTGGGTGATCGAGGTCTCCGTCACCAGCACGCGCGGCTCGAACTGGAGCAGGCTTTGCTGCACCTGGCTCTGCAGCAGCGAGGCAAGCACGCCGTCGTTCGGGTCGTGCGCCAGCGTCTGGATGCGCGTGCCGAAGACGCGGTTCAGCGGCCGCTCGCCATAGCGCGTGCTCAGGATTAGCTGGATGTTATGGCGCAGCTTGTCGGCCCCGGTCGCCCAGGCGACGCTGCCGGTCGCAGGGTCGATCAGGAACGGGAACGCGAAGCCGGCGATGTCGCTGATCATCATGGCCTCACTGCAGCTTGCCGGTGCCTGTCTGGCTGCCGGTGCCGATCGTTACATTCGAGGTATTGACCACCGTGACGGCGACCCCGGTCACATCGGCGGTCAGCAGATAGGCATGGATCGCCGCCGACAGGTCCTGCGAGAGCTTGGTCAGGATCTGCTCCTGGACCGCGCCGGACTGGCTCGGATCGGCCGGCGGCGGCGTGTTCTTGGCCGTCTCGAAGGCCGATTTGATCGCTGTCTGGAGCGTGGTCGTGTCGAGCGGCATGGCGGCCTCAATCGAGCGGACAGGCCGGCAGCGACGGCGGCTGCGGCAGGGGCGGCAACGTCGGCAGCGTCGGCAGGCCGGGAATGACCGGCATCGGCAGACTGAGCGTCGGCAGCGTTAGCAAGTCCGGCGGGGCGGGCACCTGCGGCAGAGGCGGCAAGGCCGGCAGCGCCGGGAGGCCCGGGATGACCGGCATCGGTAGGCTGAGTGTCGGCAGCGTCGCCAGCGTCGGCAAGTCCGGCAGGGCGGGCAGCTGCGGCAGAGGCGGCAAGGCCGGCAGCGCGGGGAGGCCCGGGATGACAGGCATCGGCAGGCTGATTGTCGGCAGGGAAGGAAAGGCGCAATTGCTCATTTCAGCACCGTGCGCGAGCTGATAAACGGCGCCGTCGGCACGATCGCGAGCGCCGCCGGGGGTGGCAGGGCCGGGCCGGACGGCCCCATCGCGGTCGGATGCGTGTGCGTGCCGAGCCACACCAGCACCTGCGACCAGAACTGCGACACGAAGCTGGTGGCGAGAAAGGTCGGCTCTGCCGCCGGATCGCCGGTCAGCGAGACGACCGGCGCTTGCTGGATGACCTTGGCGCCGGTCACACGCACCGTGTCGTCGGTCAGCTGCAGCATGGTCTGGCCGCTCTTCTCGGCGACCACGATGCCGTCGCTGCTCATGGTGAGGAGATTGCCGTGCTCCTCGACGAAGGTTGCCGCCTTGTTGGCATCGAGCTGGAGGTAGGAGCCGTTCTGGTTCGAGATCAGGACGCTGCCGTTCTTGTCGATGCTGATGAAGGCGTTGCCCTTGTGCTTGATGGTGATGTGCTCATCGCCGTCCTTGTCCGAGATCTCGATAGTGTGGCCGGAGGCGGTCTGGATTCACCCGGTTGTCGGGTGGCGAGATCGCCGCCGGCGCGGGCGTCGAGCCCTGCGGGTACCAGGTGCCGACCCAGATGGCGTAGTCCTTGTCGCCGCCCTCGAACTCGACCCACACCGCGCTGCCTACATCCGGGATAAAGAAATGGCCGTAGGGCAGGCAGGGCCGCGCCGTGATCTGCGCATCCGGCCCGAATAGCGAGGGCAGCGAGACGACGATGGTGCCCATGTTGTCGTCGTCCTGGTCGTTGGCGATCACCGTGCCGCTGTACTTGCCGTAATACTTGCCGACATGATGGCTGAGGCCGCTCGTCAGCATGGCTCACCTCGTCGCCTGGAAGCGGGTCTGGTAGGTGCTGCGGTTGAGCGGCTTGCCGTGCTTGTCGGTCGAGACCAGGCGCGTGTAGACATGGTTGACGCGGTGCACGTACCAGTCGGCGCCGACCCAGGGGGCGAGGCCCATGATCGTGACCTTGCCCTTGGCGCGCAGCATGACCGTGCCACGGCACAGCCCATCGCCCGAGTAACCCAGGATCCGGGTCGGATCCTGCTGGATGTTCTGCTGCGCGCGCGTCGGGTCCGAAGCCTGGCCCGCGACTACGTCCTTGGGCCGGCTGTCGGCCGGCTGGTCCGGCGACTGGGCGATGACGGTGGCGGCCTGAGTCACCGTGGCGTCGGCGTCTGACGATACCTGCATGGGCGGGTCGGGCGGCGGCGGCGGCGATTGCTGGGTGACCGGCTGGCCGGTCGACGGGTCGATCACCGTGGTGCCGCTGACCGGTGCGGCACCGCTGCCGATCTTCTTCACGTCGAACGAGATCAGCGGCCCGACCCCGCCCGGGCAGTAATGCAGCACGCCCATCGCCTTGCCGCTCAGCAACTGCTTTTCTGAGACGAAATAGAATTGCGAGGTATTGTTGTTGACCTCGACGAAGACCCGCGCCTTCCATTTCAGCGCCGCTTCCTGGACGAAGTCCCAGTCGCTCTGGCCCGATATCTTCGACCACGGGCTCTTGGGGGAGAAGGTCGGGTCGGGACCAGGCGCGATCTGGCCGACCTGGATGTCGCTGTAATCCTTGACGATCGCCTGCAGCGCGTCGCTCAGCTTGCCGGAAATGAAGCTGCGGTCCTTGGTCTTGTTCTGCTTCATCTTGTAGGACAGGTCGAAGGCGACGACCCGGACGCGCGCCTGGCCGGCGCTGCGCGCCTCCGTCTTGGCGCTCATGACCAGGCCTTCGAAGATCAGCGCGTTCTCGTCGGACCAGCCCAGGCTGATCTGCACCTTGGTCTGCTCCTGCATGATCTGCGAGATGTCGTCCGCGCTGTCGAACACGACCTCGGCCTTGTCGATGGCCCGGTCATGGTCCTCGACATCGATCGTCTCGACCTGGGATTTCAGGTCGATGCCGACGAATTTTACGGTCGCGTAAGGCGTGCTGCTGCCGGTCATGAGCCGAAGCTCCGGTTGCGCACGATTGTGCCGACGTCATTGGCGCCGGGAATTGCGACCAGGCTGCCCGGCACCAGATCCATCGGGTATTGCAGCGCATTGGCTTCGGCGATGCGCCACCATTGCGAACTGTCGCCATAGTAGCGCCAGGCCAGATATTCGATCGTCTCGATGCCGGACAGCAGGTGGTTGTAGATCGCGACATTGACTGCCGGCGGCTTCGGTGGCCGGATGCCGATGGTTGGGTGCGGGGCGCCCGTCGGGTCGGTCTCGGTGAAGACCGGCGTGCTGTAGTAGCGCGAGGAGATGATCGCCAAAACTGCTGGAGCCGAGAGTGCCAAAACCGAGCAGAAACCGGCAAGACCTCTTCGCTTCGTCGCCTGTTTTGTGCATGACTACCTCCCTCGTTCCGTGAATGGACCATTACGAACGCTCCCTGAAGTCGTGCGGGGGGGGGCGCTGCGTTCCCGCTAGGACTCGACAGGTTGGCCCTTTATTCCGGTTAAAAAATTTGTTATCCGCGTACCGGCACTTTTCAGGTCGTCGCCGTCCGTGCCTGCTGCATGCGGTCGGCGACACACCTCTGCAGATCAGTCCCTTTGCAGATCAGCGTTCATTCGGGATCCGGTAATATTTTCGTAAAGCCGTAACTCACCGGCCTCGGTGAGCATCCGCCATCGAGCAACGGCTTTGTCGAACATTGGTGTCCTCTAGCTCCTGAAGAAGCATCCAACGTTCCAGCCGGCGGGGCTGGGCAGACTAGGGATAGTCCGCAGTCAACGAGGCTGAACCGCTTCACATCATCGCCGCCACTAGCAGGACGCTGAAAAATTCAGTGTTAGCGAAGCGGAATGTCGGGTCGTCAAAAGTTACTCTCGCTTGAGTTGCCGAACGTTGCTTGTCAAGCA
>Ga0310909_10002880_pt1 | contig 10670 bp, 7 predicted proteins | sample GREbulkMGT000H_FD_203449 | JGI IMG/M metagenome (GOLD analysis project Ga0310909, IMG submission 203449) | Lab enrichment of tropical soil microbial communities from Luquillo Experimental Forest, Puerto Rico - GRE.bulkMG.T000H | ecosystem: Environmental > Terrestrial > Soil > Tropical forest >... | reverse complement strand
CGACCTGTTCCGCATCTTCGACTCGCTGAACTGGGTCGAGAACATGCGTGTCTCGATCGACGCGGTACGCGAGGCGGGCAAACTCTGCGAGGCGGCGATCTGCTACACGGGCGATCTCGGCGACCCGCGCGAGCGCAAGTACACCCTCGACTACTACCTCGGGCTCGGCCGCGAGCTGAAGGCCGCCGGGACCCACTTGCTCGGTATCAAGGACATGGCGGGACTCCTGCGGCCGCGCGCCGCGTACCAGCTGGTGAAGGCGCTCAAGGAGGAGACCGGGCTGCCGGTGCATTTCCATACCCATGACACCAGCGGCATCGCCGCGGCGAGTGTGCTGGCGGCGGTCGCGGCCGGTGCGGACGCGGTCGATGCGGCCATCGATGCCATGAGCGGGCTCACCTCGCAGCCGAACCTCGGCTCGCTGGTCGAGGCGCTGCGTCACGGCCCGCGCGACTCGGGGCTCGACCCCGAGAGGGTGCGGCAGATCTCCGCCTACTGGGAGCAGGTGCGCCGCCAGTACCTTGCGTTCGAGAGCGACATTCGTGCCGGGGCCTCCGAGGTATACGTGCACGGCATGCCAGGCGGTCAGTACACCAACCTGCGCGAGCAGGCGCGGGCTCTCGGTATCGACGAGTCACGCTGGCCCGAGGTAGCGCGCGCGTACGCCGAGGTCAACGAGCTCTTCGGGGACATCATCAAGGTCACGCCGACCTCGAAGGTGGTCGGCGACCTGGCGCTGCTCATGGCGAGTGCCGGCATCAGCCGCGAGCAGGTGTTGGATCCGGATACCGAGGTGGCCTTCCCCGAGTCGGTGGTGCAGCTGTTCCGCGGTGAGCTCGGCCAGCCCTACGGCGGCTTCCCGGAAGCGCTGCAGCGCAAGGTGTTGAAGGGCGCCGCGCCGCTCACGCTGCGCGCCGGCGCGGCGCTCGCGCCGGTCAATCTCGCGGCCGAGCGTGCGCGGCTGCAACAGCGGCTGCCACATCCGGTGACCGACGAGGAGCTGGCCTCTGCCCTCATGTATCCGCGTGTCTTCGAGGATTACGCGCGCGAGCGGCTGCTGTACGGCGACGCGGCCATCCTGCCGACGCCGGCGTTCTTCTACGGCATGGAGCCCGGGCAGGAGATCACGATCGATCTCGAGCGCGGCAAGACGCTCATCGTGCGCTACGTTGCGCTGAGCGAGCCGCACGAGGACGGCACCCGCACGGTGTTCTTCGAGTTGAACGGCCAGCCGCGTTCGGTGCGCGTGGACGACCGCAGCCGGGCCGCGAAACGCCCGCCGCCGCGCAAGGTCGAGCCCGGCAATCCGCGTCACGTCGGGGCGCCGATGCCCGGCGTGGTGGCGACCGTCACTACCACGGCGGGTGCGCGGGTGTCGCGCGGCGCGGTTCTGCTGACACTCGAGGCCATGAAGATGCAGACCGCGGTGCGCGCGGAAGTCGCAGGTGAGGTGGCCGAGGTGCTCACGCGCCCCGGGCAGGCGGTGGATGCGAAGGACCTGCTCGTGGTGCTGCGCTAGGCTTGCGAGCCGGCGCGCGGCGCGCGCGCTTACACCGTGTCCTTGAGCGGCACGCCGGGGTCGCCGAGCTTGTCGATGTTGGGCCGCGCATGCACCGCGATCAGCTTGCGCGCGGCCATCTGGTCCTTCGGTGTGTTGACGCTGTCGAGCGCGACCAGCTCCCCGCCGCGCAGGTAGCAGACGCTGAAGCTGCGTGTCGCGGGCGAGCCGCGCAGGATGGCGCTGTCGTAGCCGTACCCGACACCGACGATGATCAGTTTGAGGTCGAACTGGTCGGACCAGAACCACGGCACCTTGTCGTGCAGCGTCGCTGTGCCGAGCAGGTTGAGGGCTACGGTAGTGCCCTGCTCGAAGGCATTGTCGACCGACTCCAGGCGCAGGTGCCGGCCGTACTGGCGGTTGAGATGGCTCGCGCAGTCGCCGGCGGCATAGATCGCCTCGTCGGCAGTGCGGCAGTACACGTCCGTGACCACACCGTTCTCGCACTCGAGCCCGGCGGTCTTCGCGAGCTCATCCGCAGGCGCCACTCCCACCCCGACGATCACGAGCTCGGCCGGGTACTCGCCGCCCGCTTCCGTGAGGACGGCTCGCACCCGCCCGGTGCGTGGATCGCCGTGAAGCGCACGAACCGTCTCGTTGCAGCGGATGAGCACGCCGTGCCGGGCGTGCTCGGCCTCGTAGAACGCGGACACCGCGGGACTCGTGACGCGGCTCATCACCCGGGCGGCCATCTCGAGCACGGTCACCTCCATCCCCCGCTCGCGCGCGGTGGCCGCGACTTCCAGGCCGATGTAACCGCCGCCAATGATCACGACCCGGCCGCCCGCCGCGCATTCGGCGCGAATGGCGTCGGCATCGGCGAGGGTGCGCAGGTAGTGCACGCCGGCGAGCTCGCTTCCCGGGACGCGCAGCCGGCTCGGCCGGCTGCCGGTGGCGAGCAGCAGCGCGTCGTACGGCAACACCCGGCCGTCATCGAGCCGCACGTGCCGCTCGCGCCGCGCGATCTCGGTGACCCGATGCCCGAAATGGGTCGTGACGGAGTGATCGGCAAAAAAAGCCGCGGGTCGGATCAGCAGGCGCTCGCGCTCGAGGCTGCCGGCGAGGTACTTCTTCGAGAGCGGCGGTCGCTGGTAGGGTGGCCATGGCTCGTCACCGACGAGCGTGAGCCCTCCGGAGAAGCCGCGACGACGCAGGGTGTCGACCGCCTGCACGGCGGCCTGCCCGCCCCCCGCGATCACGATGCGCTCGTACATCGGCGGAAGAATAGCCTAACCCTGGCCGCACCACGGAGGAGCACGGCGGGGCGGCGTCCGCTTCAGGATGGTGCAACACGCGGTCGACCCGGCCGGCCGCGCTGCGGCCGCGTCGCGGGTTTCCTCGCCATTCGACGTCATGGCACGAAAACTGCAAAATCCTTGGCGCCGGAAATCCCTCGAAGACGGAGTGTCCGCTCATGAAACTCGTCACAGCGATCATCAAACCCTTCAAGCTCGACGACGTACGGGCTGCGCTCTCGGACATCGGCGTCTCGGGCATGACGGTCACCGAGGTGAAGGGATTCGGGCGCCAGCGCGGACACACCGAGCTCTATCGGGGCGCCGAGTACGTGGTTGATTTCGTTCCGAAGACGCGCATCGAGGTGGCGGTACGCGGCGACCTGGTCGATCAGGTCATCGAGGCCATCATGAAGTCCGCCAAGACGGGCAAGGTCGGAGACGGCAAGATCTTCATCACCGACATCGAGCGTGTCATCCGCATCCGCACCGGGGAGACGGACGACAGCGCGCTGTAGATGCACTGCAACAGGCGCCGCCTCCGGGCCACCTGACGGCGGCGTGCGTTATCCTTCCCCCATGCCCAACGCCATACGCCTCTACGAGAACGGCGGACCCGAGGTGATGCGCCTCGAGGAGGTCGATCCGGGCAAGCCGGCGGCCGGCGAGGTGCAGATCCGCCACACAGCCATCGGCGTCAACTACATCGACGTCTACGACCGCACCGGGCTTTACCCGATGAGTCTGCCGAGCGGACTCGGGCGCGAGGCAGCGGGCGTCATCACGGCGCTCGGGCGCGGTGTTCGTGGACTGCGTGCAGGTGAGCGCGTCGCGTACGTGTTCCCGAGCCCGGGCGCCTACAGCGAGGTGCGTAACGTCCCCGCCGAGCGCGTCGTGCGCGTGCCGCGCGGCATTTCCGACGAGCAGGCGGCGGCCCTGATGCTGAAAGGGCTCACGGCGCACTTTCTCATCCGCCGCACACATAAAGTGGTACGCGGCGATCCGATCCTGGTGCATGCCGCCGCCGGCGGCGTCGGACTGATCCTGTGCCAATGGGCCAAGGCGCTCGGTGCCACCGTAATAGGTGTCGTGGGGAGCGAGGCCAAGGCGGAGCTGGCGCGCAAGTACGGCTGCAAGCACGTGCTCATCTCCGGCCGCGATGAGCTGGTGCCGGGCGTCAGGGGCTTCACCAAAGGCTCCGGTGTCGCCGTGGTTTACGACGCAGTCGGCAAGGACACCTTCATGGAGTCCCTCGACTGCCTGAGGCGCCTCGGCATGATGGTGACCTTTGGCAACGCCTCCGGCCCACCACCCGCCATCAGTCCGTTCGAGCTCACCAAGCGCGGCTCGCTCTTCCTCACGCGTCCGACGCTCTTCAACTACATTGCGACACGCCGCGAGCTCGAGGCAGCGGCGCGCGAACTATTCGCGGCCGTCAAGAGTCGGAAGGTGAAGGTGGTCATCGGCCAGCGCTACAGCCTGGCGCAGGCGGCCGATGCCCACCGCGACCTCGAGAGCCGGCGCACCTCCGGCTCGACGGTCCTGCTGCCCTAGTCCTGCCGCCTGGACCCTGGACGGCGCACCGCCGCAGGAGGATGCGCTGATCAGACACGTCCCTTGCGTCTACTCAGCTATAGCTTCAGCTACCAGTCCGTTTCAGCAAAGATCTTGGGCCGATCTGCGCCGAAAAGCTCCGATAACACTATGAAAACGCGGCTGTGGCCCGACCGCGATCCACGGTCCCCCTGCCGACGCGCCGCGCGAGCCGCTCAGGCGCTCGCCGGCGCGGCACGGGCCCGCAGCGGACGCGCGCTGCGGCTGATGCCGAGGGCACCGCTGCGCACGACTTCGAGAAGCTCGGCGCGGTGTGCCAGATCGGCCATGAAGGCGTTGATTTCCGCCTCACTGGCGGTCAGCTCGACGATGAAGCCCTCGACCGCGGGGTCGAGCACCCGCCCGCCGCTGCGCACGACCTGCCCGCGCACCGTGTCGGTCTGACCGGGCGCAACGCGCAGCTTGAGCAGCACGAGCTCCCGCTCCAGGTGCTCGCCGCGCGTCATGTCCAACACCTGCACCACGTCCACGAGCTTGTTCAGCTGGTTGACGATCTGCTGGATAACCAGGTCCGAGCCCTTCGTGACCAGTGTCAGTCGCGACACGGTCGGGTCATCGGTCGGGGCGACCGAGAGCGATTCGATGTTGTAGCCGCGGGTCGAGAACAGGCCCGCGACCCGGCTGAGCGCGCCGGCTTCGTTCTGCAGCAGGATGGCGATGATATGACGCATGGAAATCCGGGAAAAAGCGGCTGAAGGACTGGCCCGCAGACGGCAGAATAAAGGATCGGCACGCGCTTGCACCACGGACCCAAGCTGCTAGGCTCAGGCGTCCTTTCGACCTCCCGCACGGAATCAAGACAAGCGCGTCTCCATGAGTGACACGGTGATCCAGCCACGCCCGGTGGGACATCCCCTCGCCGGTCAGCGCATGAGCGGCGCCCGCATGATCATGCAGGTGCTGGCCGATGAGGGCGTCACGGCGATATTCGGCTACAGCGGCGGGGCGATCCTGCCCACCTACGACGCGGTGTTCCTCTACAACGAGCAGGCCGCGCGTGCCGGTGAGCCGCAGATTCCGCTGATCGTGCCGGCGAATGAGCAGGGAGCGGGCTTCATGGCCGCGGGCTATGCGCGCGCGAGCGGCCGGGTGGGAGTGTGCCTCGTGACCTCCGGACCCGGCGCCACGAACACTGTTACACCGGTGCGCGATTGCACCGCAGATTCGATACCTATTGTCGTGATTTCGGGGCAGGTTGCGACCCAGGCGATCGGGACCGATGCTTTCCAGGAGGCTCCTGTCCCCACCATGATGGGGGCGGTCGCCAAGCACATCTTCCTGGTGACCGACCCCACGAAGCTCGAGCGCACGGTCCGGACGGCTTTCGAGATCGCCCGCAGCGGCCGCCCGGGACCGGTGGTGGTCGATGTGCCGAAGGACGTACAGAACTGGGAGGGTGTGTTCCACGGTGAGGGCCTCCTGCCCATACCCGGGTTCCGCCGTCGCCAGCAAGAGCTCGAGCAGGCGGTCGTGGAGGCGCCGGCGGCGGCCCACTTCTTTGCCATGCTGGAGGAGTCCACGCGGCCGCTCATCTACGCGGGCGGCGGAGTGATCAACGGCAACGCCGCGGCCGCCCTCACCGAGTTCGCCACCGCCTTCTCGGTGCCGGTCGTTACCACGCTGATGGGCATCGGCTCGCTCGACACCACGCACCCGCTTTCGATGCGCATGCTCGGCATGCACGGTGCGGCGTACGCCAACTACGCCGTGGACGACTGCGATTTCCTGATCGCGGTGGGCGCGCGCTTCGATGATCGCGTCGCCGGCGTGCCGGCGAAATTCGCGAAGAACGCGCGGCGCATCGCGCATCTCGATGTCGACCGCGCGGAAGTGAACAAGGTGAAGCGCGTGCACTGGAGCCACGTCGGGCAGGTGCGCGAGGCGCTGCAGGCGCTCATCGCGCACGGCCGCGCGCACGGCTTCAAGCGCGATTTCACCCCCTGGCTCGCCGAGCTCGCCGAGCTCAGGCGCGTCTACGCCATGAACTACGACCGCGCGAGCCCGCTCATCCAGCCCTACTACGTCATCGAGGAGATCAATCGCCACGCGGGCGGCGCGGCGATCATCACCACCGGTGTGGGCCAGCACCAGATGTGGGCGGCGCAGTACTGCGACTTCACCGCCCCCAGGCTGTGGCTGACCTCCGGCAGCATGGGCACGATGGGCTTTGGCCTTCCGGCAGCCATCGGCGCGCAGATCGCGCAGCCGCAGCGCCTCGTCATCGACATCGACGGCGACTCCAGCATCCGCATGAACATCGGTGAGCTGGAGACCGCGACGACCTACAACCTGCCGGTGAAGGTCGTGGTGCTCAACAATTTCGGCGACGGCATGGTGAAGCAGTGGCAGAAGCTGTTCTTCAAGGGACGGCTGTCCGCGAGCGACCGCTCACTGCACAAGAAGGACTTCATCAGGGCCGCGCAGGCGGATGGCTTTCGTTACGCGGCGCGCCTCGAGCACAAGGCGGACGTGCCGCGCGTCATCGCCGAGTTCCTCGCCTTCAAGGGCCCGGCTTTCCTCGAGGTCATGATCGACCCGGACGCGGGGGTCTATCCCATGGTGGGACCGGGCCAGAGCTACGAGGAGATGATCACCGGGGAATTCATACCCTCGCGTCACAAGGTCGACATCAAGACGCCCGGTCCCTCGGAGATGTTCTGATGAATGCGCGGGGGGCGATGGGCGCCGCCGCGCTCTGCGTGCAGCTCGCGATGCTCCCGGGTGTGGCGGCGGCGCGTGAGGACCAGATTCTCATCCAGGGCCTTCCCGCCGGCGCCCAGACCATCGCTGACGACGCGGGTGCCACCCGCGCCGAGTACTCCTTCAACGATCGCGGCCGCGGCGACCACATCCTCGCCACCTGGAAGCTCGACGCCGCCGGTGTGCCGATCGACTACCGCGGCAGCGGCAACGACTACATGAAGGCAGCGGTCACCGAGAGCTTCCGCCTCGCCGACGGCAAGGCCTCCTGGCGCAACCGCGCCGAGCAGGGCGAGAAGGCCGTCAGCGGGGAAGCTTTCTACGTTCCGGTGAATGCTCCGCCGGAAATGCTGGGTGTCCTCGCGCGGGCGCTGTTGAAGTCGCCCGGGCACCGCCTCGCGCTGTTGCCGGCGGGCGAGGCCACCATCGAAGCCGTTGACCCGCTGCCGGGCGATCAGGCTTCCGCCACGCGCGCGCTCAGGCTGTACCAGATCAGCGGGCTCGACTTCTCGCCGACACGCATCTGGCTCGATCGGGATGGCGCGACGGCCGCGATCGCCTCGGGCTGGTTTTCGGTGCTCTCGCCCACCACGCGCGAGCTCCTGCCGCAGCTGCTCGCAGTCGAGGATCAGGCGAACGAAGCGTGGTCGGAGCGCTTCGCCGCCGCGCAGACGCTCGTGCCGAAGACGGACGTCCTGGTCCGCAACGCGCGGCTCTTCGACCCGCGCGACCTGACCGTGACCGCGGGCACGAGCGTGCTGATCCGCGGTGAGCGCATCGTGCAGGTGGCGCCCGATGCCGAGCTGACCGCACCGGCCGACGCCCAGGTGATCGAGGCGCGCGGGCGTTTCCTCATGCCGGGCCTGTGGGACAACCACCAGCATTTCGGCGACAACGACGGCGCGCTCGACATTGCCAACGGCGTGACGAGCGCGCGCGACATGGCGAACGACACCGACGCGTTCCTCAGGCGCTTGGCGCGCTTCGATGCCGGTACGGAGCTGGGACCGCGGGTGTGGAAGGCCGGCATCATCGACGGCACGGGACCGTTCGCCGGCCCCACCAGGATGCGCATCAGCAGCGCCGCCGAGGCGATCCAGGACGTCGGCTGGTACGCCGATCACGGCTACGGGCAGATCAAGATCTACTCCTCGGTGCCGCCACCGATCGTGCCGGTGATCGCGGCCGAGGCGCACGCGCGCGGGCTGCGCGTCAGCGGCCACGTGCCGGCGTTCATGAGCGCGCAGCAATTCGTCGCCGACGGTGCCGATGAGATCCAGCACCTCAACTTCATCGTGCTCGACTTCCTGTTCGACCAGGTGAAGGAAACGCGCAACATGAACCGCTTCACGGCGGTCGCGGCGCATGCGCGCGAGTTCACACCGGACAAGCCCCAGGTGCAGGCGTTCATCGCCTATCTCGCGCGCCACCACACGGTGCTCGATCCGACGATGAACGTGTTCGAGGCCAGGTTCTGCGGTAACCCGGCGGCGGTGCCGCCCGGGCTCGAGCAGATCGCGCCGCGCATGCCCGCACAGGTGCGCCGCACACTGCTGTCAGGTGCGCTGGTGGTTCCCAAGGGCGAGGACGATGCCTACCGCGAGGCGCTGCCCGCCATGCTGCGACTGCTGAAGGCGCTGTATGATGCCGGCGTCACCATCATCCCCGGCACCGACGCGCTCGCCGGTTACACGCTCCACCACGAGCTCGAGCTCTACGTGCGTGCCGGCATTCCGCCCGCCGAGGTCCTGCGCCTCGCGACCCTCACCTCGGCCCAGGTGATCGGCGCCAACGGCGAGCGCGGGGTAATCGCGCCCGGTAAGCTCGCCGATCTCATCCTGGTGGACGGCGACCCGGCCACGCAGATCGCCGACATCGACAGGGTGTCGCTGGTGATGAAGGGCGGCCGCATCTTTGACCCGGCGCGCATCGAGCAGGCGCTCGGTATCGCAGCGCCGGATCGCACCTGAGGGTTCACCACCGGTTCATGCGAGAAACCCTATGAAGTACCTGCACACCATGGTTCGTGTAACCAACCTTGACGCATCATTGAAATTCTATTGCGACGCGCTCGGCCTCGAGGAGCTCTCGCGCAAGGACTACCCGCAGGGCCGTTACACGCTGGTGTTCCTCGCGGCCCCCGGTGATGAGAGCGCGCAGGTCGAGCTCACCCACAACTGGGACCCCGAGAAATACGGCGGCGGGCGCAACTTCGGGCATCTCGCCTACGCGGTGGAGGACATCTACGCCACCTGTCAGCGCCTCGCCGATCACGGCGTCACCATCCTGCGGCCGCCGCGCGACGGGCGCATGGCCTTCGTGCGCTCGCCCGACGACATCTCGATCGAGCTGCTGCAGAAGGGCGCCTCGCTGCCGGCCGCCGAGCCGTGGAAGTCCATGCCCAACACCGGCAGCTGGTAGCCCCGCCGCGGCGACATGAAGACCATTCCCAGCCTGCTGATCGCGGCGGTGTTCGCTTCGCTCACCTTCACGGTGTGGGCGTACCTCAATCGACCGACGCGCGAACCCCCGTGGCCGCCGCTGATCCAGGGCTTCGCTTTTTCCCCGTTCCGCGCCAACGAGGATCCGACGCATTTCGAGATGCCGACCGACGCAGAGATCGATGCCGACCTGTCATTGCTCGAAGGCAGGGTGAAGGCGATACGCACCTACAGTGTCGGCGCGACGCTGGCGGATGTGCCGGAGCTGGCGGAGCGGCACGGCCTGAACGTCGCGCTCGGCGTCTGGCTCGACACCCACCGCGACAAGAACGAGGAGCAGCTGAAGGCTGCGATCGAGCTGGCCAACACCCACCAGAACGTGGTGCGCGTCATCGTCGGCAACGAGGTGCTGCTGCGCGGCGATCTGCCGATCGAGGAGTTCACGAAATACCTCGACCGCGCCCGCGAGGCGATCACCCAGCCGGTGGGCACCGCGGAGACCTGGGACACCTGGCTCGCGCACCCGGAGCTCGCCCATCACGTCGATTTCATCGGCGTGCACCTGCTGCCCTACTGGGAAGGCGTCGCGGTCGACCAGGCGGTCGACTATTCGCTGGCGCAGTTCAAGCGCCTGCAGAAGACCTTCCCGCACAAGCCGATCGTGGTCGCGGAGATCGGCTGGCCGAGCCGCGGCCGCACGCACGAGTCGGCGGTCGCCTCGGTGGCGAACGAGGCGCTGTTCCTGCGCCGCTTCCTGTACCGCGCACAGAAGGAGCAGATCACCTACTACGTGATGGAGGCCTTCGATCAGCCGTGGAAGGCGTTCCAGGAAGGCGCGGTTGGCTCCTACTGGGGCGTGTACGACGTCGAGCGCCGGCCCAAGTTTGAATTCACCGCTCCGATCGTGCGCATCCCCGAATGGCACATCCTCGCGGCGGTCTCGATCGGCGTGTCGCTGCTGGTGCTCGGCCTCCTCTATCTCAACAGCGTCACGCTGCGTAACCGCGGCCGCAGCTTCCTCGCGGTGGTCGTGTATGCCGCCGCGACCATCGCGGTGTGGGTGATCTACGATTTCACGCAGCAGTACATGACCGTCTCGAGCGTCGTGTCGGGCGTGCTGCT
>Ga0310909_10002864_pt1 | contig 10692 bp, 9 predicted proteins | sample GREbulkMGT000H_FD_203449 | JGI IMG/M metagenome (GOLD analysis project Ga0310909, IMG submission 203449) | Lab enrichment of tropical soil microbial communities from Luquillo Experimental Forest, Puerto Rico - GRE.bulkMG.T000H | ecosystem: Environmental > Terrestrial > Soil > Tropical forest >... | reverse complement strand
CCGCGGCATGGGTGCTTTCCAGGAAGAGCGCCAGGTGCTGCTCGCAGCACCCCTCTGCAAATTCGCCCACGCCATCGATAGCGTAAAGCGGATCCCGTATTATGTCGCGGAGGCGACCCGGAACGCGACCTATGGCCGGCCGGGTGCGGCCTATCTCGACATGCCCGACGACATCATCACCGGCAAGTGCGACGAGAAGGACGTCGTGCAGGTGCAAAAATGCCCCGACCCGCCGCGCTTCCAGGCGCCGCCGGAGAATGTCGACGCGGCGCTCAACATGCTTGAGCGGGCCGAGCGGCCGCTCATCCTCGTCGGCAAGGGGATGGCCTGGGCCAACGCCGAAAGCGAGGTGCGCGCCTTTATCGAGAAGACGCAAGTGCCGTTCCTGCGCTCGCCGATGGGCAAGGGTGTGATGCCCGACGACCATCCGCTATCGGTGGCGGCGGCCCGCACATTGGCATTGCAGAACGCCGACGTCGTGTTTCTGATGGGCGCCCGCTTCAACTGGATCTTCCATTTCGGGCAACCGCCGCGCTATGCGCCGGACGTCAAGGTCATCCAGCTCGACATCGCGCCCGAGGAGATCGGCCACAACAAGGCGACCGACGTGGCGCTCGTCGGCGACGGAAAGGCGATCATGGCGCAGATGAACGCCGCACTCGCGGGCCGCCAGTGGTTCCATCCGAAGGAATCGCCATGGCGGCAGATGATCACCAAAAAGTCGGCCGAGAATGCGGAGCAGATCAAGCCGCAGGTCAACGACGACAGCGCCCCGGCGACCTACTACCGCGCCTTCAAGGACATCGCCGCCTGGATGCCGAAGAACTCGATCCTGTCGGCCGAGGGCGCCGGCACGATGGATATCGGCCTGACGATGCTGCCGGTGTTCAGTGCCAAGGCCTGCCTCAACGCCGGCACCTACGGCACGATGGGCCTCGGCCTGGGCCAGGCAATCGCCGCCGCCATCGTGCACCCGGACCGCCCGGTTATCCACTTGTCGGGCGACTCGGCGATCGGCTTCTCCGGCATGGAGATGGAGACGCTGGCGCGCTACAACCTGCCGGTCAAGATCGTCGTCTTAAACAATGGCGGCATCGGCCCCGGCATGCCTGAGATCCCGGAAAACCCGATGTTCAACATGAAGCCCAACTCGCTGATCTACGGCGCGCGCTATGACCGCGTCATGGAAGCCTTTGGCGGCAAGGGCTTCTTTGTCGAGGACCCGAAGCACATCCGCGGCGCCCTCGACGAGGCGATGAACCACCGCGGTCCGGCGCTGGTCAACATCGTGCTCAGCCAAGGCTCGGCCAGAAAGCCGCAGCAATTCCGCTGGCACAGCTGACCGGCTGACCTTAAAAACAAAGGGCCGCGCCATTAATGGGCGCGGCCCTTCCGATTTGATTGATCAGGCATTCTGCAAACCATCCGCAACCGCCATGCCTAGGCTGCTTGCATTCTCCTTCGCCTTGCTTGTTGCCACGTCGGGTGCGACCCTTGCCGCCCCTTGCACGCAAGTCGTGCTGAAGCCAGACCAGAGTTCAATTATCCTGCAAGGCAAGACGACCGGCAGCGACACCGATTTCACCTGCTTTCAGCTTACCACAGATGCCGGGCGTCGCCTCCATCTCAGCTTAATCCGGCCCGCTGACCCGGGGCTCGCCTTTACTATTGTCGATGTAGTCGATAATCAGAATGACTATTCGTTCGTGACCGGTGGTAACTCCTATAAAATCTTGACCTATGGAACTTTTCGGGGAACCGCGGCCTTGCCCTTCCGGATTTCAGTCACAGCCTTATCGAGCGGGAATGCGACCGATTTGGGTGATCCGCCCGGCACGGTCTCCGCTGTCGTCAAGCTAGACGACCAACGTTCGTCGCTCTTTAGCTTCAACGACCAGCCCACCCCACTAATGCGGAAATATTTCACCGCTGATTTCATCACAGTATGGATTGCCGCAATGCGCCACAACAAGGACCAACCCGTCCTTGACGGCGATCCTCTGACCGGACTGCAGGGCGTCAAGTCTTTGGTGTTCAAAAGCCACCGGACCGACCTGATTAACTCCGATCCGGCGGCTGTAACGGCCCAAGTCGTTGCCCAGCCTGACGGGTCGACGTTTACCAGGCCAAACGAGATGAACCTTCGCTTTGACATGAAACGAGAGGACGGCATTTGGAAGATCAAAGACGTAAGCAGCCCGAGCCAACCGTCGCTTCGGGCGTATTTGAGTCGCTTCAAATGAAAGCACTCGTGATGGGTGTCCTTATTCTTACTTCAGGGATGGCAGTGGCGGCAGATGGTTCCTGCCGGTCGACTGCGGGGGCGCAGAAATCCGCGGAGCTGGTCCGCCAGTGCAAAGCAATCTCAGAGGCGACCCATCCCCCGTGCAATGCGGGTAATCCCTGCGATATGATAACTGAGGAGCTTACAAAGTGGTGCAGCATGCGGCGGGCATCTCATATCCCTGCTCCGGAATTCTGCGCGCGATACCGGTAATCCTCCCGTCGGTAGCAGGACGATGCTCGATCGTCGGGCGCTTGAATAAGGCGGTTGCCGGCCGCGAGTGGTTCCATCCGAAGGGCACCCCGTGGCGCCAGATGATCGCTGGGAAGGGGCCGAGAACGCGGCGATGATCCTGTCGGAGGTCCACGACGACGACGAGGCCCCGGCCCACCACTACCGCGCCCTTGCGCGATGTCGCGGCCTAGATGCCGCGGAACGCCTTCCTGAACGCCGAGGCCTCCGGCACGATGGATATCGGCCTCACCCAGCTGCCGAGCTTAAACGCCCGTTCCTGTCTCAACTCCGGCACCCACGGGACGATGGGGTTGGCCTCGGCCAGGTCATCGCCGCCGGCGTCGTGCCACGCGCCGCGCATCGTTTATTCCCAACCAGGTTTTGGTGGTAGGAATCGTGCTGCAACGGTCCGCAAATGCGGTCCGTGTGACGGTAAGAAACCCCGAGTGGCAACGGCAAGCGACGTCCGACTTAGGCCCGACAGGGCCCTCACCTATGCCGCGCTGGTCATCGTTGCCGGGGTGCTCGCCACGACCCTCGCCCAGACCCAGGTGTTGGCGCGCCTGCCATTGCAGAATCTGCTCAAAAACGAATTGTATGCGGACCGAACCGCCAATGCCGCGTTCTTTTTCTGGGCGGGGCTGGCTTGGTATTTGAAGCCGTTTGCCGGCGTCTTGACTGACGCGTTCCCGCTCTTCGGCAGCCGACGCAAAAGTTACATTTTGTTAAGTGCCGCCTTGGCGGCGCTCGCGTGGTGGGCGTTGATCATAACACCTCACGAATACCGCAACCTTCTGGTGGTCGCGATCGTGATCAACGCCTTCATGGTAGTCGCGAGCACGGCGGTAGGTGGCTACATGGTCGAAACTGCCCAGGCGTCTTCAGGTTCTGGCCGCCTGACCGCGATCCGTCAATTCATCCAGCAGGCCTGTTTCGTGATCAACGGCCCGGCTGCCGGATATCTCGCCAGCATCGCATTCGGTTGGACCGCCGCGGCTTGCGGCGGCATCATGTTTCTGCTGGTTCCGGTGACAATCCTGTTTCTGCACGAACAGCGCCCCAAACCAGATTCACGCGAGGTCCTCTCCAACGCCAAGGTTCAGCTCCTAAACATCGGAACGGCCCGCACGATGTGGGCCGCCGCCGGTTTGATGGCCCTGTTTTACGTCGCTCCAGGTTTTGCGACGGCCCTCTTTTACAAGCAGCAGAACGAGTTGCAGTTTAGCACGCAAACACAGGGCTTTCTGCAGCTGGTCGCCGGAATAAGCGGCATAGCGGCCGCCGTCGGATACGGAATCTTATGTCGACGGGTTAGTCTTCGCACATTGCTGGTTTGGTGCATGCTCGCCGGCACGATCGCCAACTTGGGCTACCTGTTCTACTCGTCTCTAGGACGCGCGCAGGCGATCGAGGGGCTGAACGGCTTTGGCTACACGTTGGCGGAACTGGCGCTGATGGATCTCGCCGTGCGCTCGACCCCTGCCGGCAGCGAAGGGCTGGGCTTTTCGATCATGATCAGCGTACGAAATCTCGCCTTATTCGGAACCGACTGGTTCGGGTCGAACCTGCTGGACCAATACGATCTTTCGTTTAGCTCGCTGGTAGTCGCCAATTCCGCGACAACACTCATCGCAGTGCCGTTGGTCTTATTGCTCCCGCGGCTGATCGTCGCCCGCAAGGACGGCGAGATTTCCCAGGAGGCTCCCGCGTTAAAGACCGCGATTGAATGACGATGGCGCGCCCTTGGCCATGGCGGCCACTGACCCGGCGCGATGGGGCCGGGCCGCCAGGAGCGGCCCCTCACCACGCCGGTATAGACGCGAGCTTTCGCGAAATTCGCTTTCGCTCTTCCCGCTCTAGCGGTCACTCGGCTGCGGCTGGTGCCTGTCGGCGCAGACGTTCGACCTTCGCGAAAGCGGCCGGGCCGGGCCAATCTTCGAGAAGCCAGGCGGGCAGCGGCTCGGCAGAGCGGGAGAGCGGGAGGCGCTCGTCCTCATCGCCCCGGCCATTCGGGAACAAGGTCAGCGCGCCCCGCATCTCGTAATAGATTTCGAGACCGTTGCCGTCCGGATCGGTGAAATAAATGCTGCGCTGGCAGACATGATCGACCGCGCGCTGGATCTCGACGTCGTTTGCCAAGAGGTGGGCGTATGCGTCGCGCAATGCGGCGTAACTGCCGACCTTGAAGGCGATGTGCACGAGCCCGACCTGGCCCCGCTCCGGTCGGACTGCATCGCTGGGGGCGGGGTGCTGGACGATATCAAGCGTGTGGAACCCGTCGCCTAGCGTCATGAACACGCCGCCGTGCTCGGGATCCTGCTCGGCGACGCGAAAGCCAAGCACGTCGCGGTAGAACCGCTTTGACGCCTCCTCGTCCGCCACCCGCAACAGGACATGGCCGATGCCTGCCAGCTTAATCATATGTGCTCTCCCGGCTTGCGCGCGCCGCGGATCGTAGCACGCCTAGAGCGACGCGGCACAGCGCATTCCGCCGGCGTCGTCGCGCGCGTTAATGCAGTAAGGTTGCTCACTCAACATCCTCGATCGTGACGCCACGCCCCTCGCGCCTATTCCTCCCCGCCTGATCGATGCGGCGCCGAGCCGTGGTAGGCCAACGCATCCCGCTGTGGCGCTCTCGCTGTGTGGGTTGCTTCGGACCACCTGGGGGGGGTGCGTTGACGCCAAGCGGCGCCTGCCACTGATAAGTTCAGCACTTATTGATCATGATTAATTATGAAGGACGACAACCGGATACAACCGAGGTGCGCATTGGATAAGGCCGGTAAGCCCGCCCGTCGTCAACCCAAGGCCTATCAGGATACCCGTTTCCTGGAGAGCAAGGACGCCCGTGCCTTGCGCATCCTTGCGGAGTACCTGGAGCCGCTCCACCGCTTCCAGCGCCATAACGTCCAGGACACCATCGTCTTTATGGGGTCGGCTCGGTTGCGCTCGGAGGAGGCGGCGAAGGCAGCACTGGCCGAGGCGGAGCGAGCGGGGCAGGGCATCGAGGCCGCACAAATGGCCCTCCGGCTCTCGATCTACTACGAAGCGGCGCGCGAGCTCGCCCAGCGTTTGACGGCCTGGTCAAAAAAGCTCGACCGCGAGAAGCGGCGCTTCGTCGTCTGCACCGGTGGCGGTCCCGGCATCATGGAGGCGGCCAATCGCGGCGCTTCCGAGGCGAGAGGGCTCAATGTCGGGTTGACCATCTCGATCCCGGAGGAAGAATTCGACAACCCCTATGTCAGCCGGGAACTGCACTTCTACTTCCATTACTTCTTCATGCGTAAGTTCTGGTTTGTCTACCTCGCCAAAGCGGTCGTGCTGTTCCCGGGCGGCTATGGCACGCTCGACGAGCTGTTTGAGATCCTGACCTTGGTACAGACGCGCAAGACACGCAAGCGCATGCCGATCGTGCTCTTTGGCGCCGAATACTGGGACGAGGTGATTAATTTCGACGCGCTGGTCAAATATGGCACGATCAGTCCAGCCGATCTCGACCTCTTCCATCGCACCGATTCGCTCGACGAGGCCTACGACATCATCACCAAGGGCCTCACCGAAAACGCCCTCGGCAGCCCTGGACCGGCACTCTAGCGCTGCGAGCCGGCCGTTTTTTCACACGTAGCATGTACCGTGAAAAACGGCGGTAGCAGCGGAAACCCGGCCTAGACCGCGGGAGCGCCCGGCACCTGGCTCCCACCCTCACTGCTGCTGCGGCCCCGGCTGTGGGCCGATCCGCCGACGATTATGCTCGATGGCGAAGATATGGCTGTAGAGAGTAGCGATCCACAGCTTACCCTCCATGGTCATCTCGAGATAACGCAGCGCGTCACCGATATAGCGCTCGATCTTGCTCCAATAAAATTGTGGATAGTGGTCGACCAGATCGGCGGGGCTAGTATAGCCGAGCTTCTCGTGAACCCCGGTTTCAGCGAATTCGTGGTAGAGCGCGTTGAGCTTGCGCGGGTAGAGCGGATCGCCCAATTGACCGATCAAATCGCCGGCCCTGACTAATCCGGCGTCGGTGTCGGTAGCAGCGTGGTCCTCGTCGTCCGGCACCGGGAAGCGGGTGAGCTCGATGGCGCTCGCGATGCGCTCCTCATCTACGAAAGGAACGGGCGCAAAGCGCTCCCTGACAAAAATCTTCCCCCGTTCAACGTGATAGGGCATCAGATAGGCGTCGGAGGCCCCGCGCGGCGGCGTCACGGTGTTGCCGGCGGCGTCGACCACGAATTGCTCGGCCGTGTCGCCGGCGCAGAAGCCACGCACATATCCGATGTCGTGGTGTAGTGCTGCCCAAATGGTATGGCCCCAATCGATGGGCACGATGGTCCGCTCGAGGCGCCGGCCGCGCAAAATGTCCTGGACGCAAAGGGTGACCAGGGCCGTGTGTTCGCAATCGTGATAGAGCGCATCGCTGCTGGCGATGCGCTCGATGACGAGCCGGGCGGCTTCGTCCAGGCCGGAGGCAATATGCGGCTCTCGATCGCCGTAGATTCTGCGGTAGGTCTCCGCCAAGTTCCGACCCAACGCATCAGCGAGAAGGCTCGTGGGGTTCAGCATCATCGCCTCCTTAAGGTTAACGGGATCGACTCAATATGAACACGTTCACGGAGTTCGCCAGGGTTCTTCCCGGGAAGTCAAAGGCCGCTTCCCCGAACTCGGCGGTGACCGTGGGCCGCGCCGCCCACAAATGACGACCCAAGCAAAGGTTTGGGCGGACGCTGTTTCACCGTTTCACCGCTAGTCAACGAAACCGATTAGGCATCTCCGCAGGTCGGTCTCCGGGGTGCTTTGCAGCCATTGTCGGGTCGACGACACGTCGGCGAGCGCACTTTGTGCCTAGCGGACGCGAAATATATGGGTAGCAGCGAGTGGCGAGGGGTGGCACCATCGGATTGCGATCCGTATTGTTCTTGGCGCGGATCGAATTGAGCTGTTGCGGAGAGGTGCCGGAGCGGTCGAACGGGGCGGTCTCGAAAACCGTTGTCCCTCTTACGGGGGACCGAGGGTTCGAATCCCTCCCTCTCCGCCAGCTGCGCTTTAACCAATTATAAACAAAATAATTTCAGATTATCAAGCGGTTGCCGATCCTTCCGGGATTCACGAAAGGGATACACGGATGGCTCGATTACATGCCTTACGTCCAGCCATGGAAAGGGAGCTATCGTTTCCGCCGCCGCGTCCCCGATCATCTCAAGCCGATCATCGGGAAACCCGAGTGGGTCGCCGCGTTGGGGACGAAAGACAAGGCGGAGGCTAACCGGCTGGTGGTCCCGCGTATCGGGCGCACCGATCAAATCATCAGAGACGCCGAGAGCGGCGACTACCACCCCTTCCAAACGACTATCGAGCCGATCGCCCATGATTGGTGGCGATGGTTTTGTCAGGAAAGAGCAAAGCTGCTCAACTTGGGGGCCGGGCTGGTCTCCACCGGTTCCGGCCGCACAATTGGCGGTTCGATATTGTCCATACTGAGGCAACCGGCGACCCACCGTAGCTGATCGTCTGGATTAAACGGTCGAAACTGCTGCCAAGCGCGAAGATTAGGTGGAACCCTTTCCGCGTCAATTTCGTGCAAGAAAGCAAGGCGAATACGGGTGTTTTTGTTCTCGTTATCATAAAGCCATTGCCTGATTATGTTCGCTTCAGCTGCGGCCCCTAGTCCTGCTCCCGGTTTATCATCCGTTTTTTTATTATATGCTGCAAACCACTCCTCTGAAGGTATGATTAGGACGCAAGCCGACTCATGGCGCAGTGTTCGCTCCATTGTGGCGAACCGAGGTCCGGCCCCCCAGGGTGCTCGTCAAGATGGAATTGATCTAGCGCGACCGGAATCTTTGCCTGGCGGAGCACTTCGTCGAGGCGACGTACGGCACGGGCGTGCTCGGGTGTTTCATAACGGTAGCTGATGAAAACGTGCTGCAGCATTGCCTAGTAGTTTTCGTTGAGGGCGCCAGATCAGCGATTTGCTTTTTTCACCAACCAGCCCTTTTCATGACACGAAATTTACCATAAATATGGGCATTGATCAAGCCGTACCGCCGCTTCTTGCTTCTTGAAACGCACATTGGTGAAACGCTAGCCGCGGCCGATATAGGGCATCTTGGTCGCCATCACGGTCATGAACTGGACGTTCGCCTCGAGCGACAGCGAGGCCATGTAGACGACCCCCTTGGCGACGTCGCGGACATCCATGCGGGGCTCGGCTTCGACCCTGCCGGTAGCCTGCAACCGGCCGCGCGCAGTGTCCTCGTTGCGCATCGTCGCGGCGTTGCCAATGTCGATTTGGCCGCAGGCGATGTCGTATTGGCGCCCGTCGAGCGACAATGACCGGGTCAACCCGGTCAGAGCGTGCTTGGTCGAGGCGTAAGGGGCGGAATGGCGCCGCGGCACATGGGCCGAGACCGAGCCGTTGTTGATGATGCGGCCGCCCTGTGGCTCCTGGCTCTTCATCATGCGAAAGGCATGCTGCGCGCAGAGGAACGAACCGGTCAGATTCGTCGCAACCACTTCCGACCATTGCTCGAAGGTCAGCTCTTCAAACGGGATGCCGCGGGTGCTGGTGCCGGCATTGTTGAATAATAGGTCGATGCGACCGTAGGTCTTCCTGACGTTTTCGAACAGCGCGGCGACGGCTGCCGGGTCGCGAATATCGGTGGGCACGACCAGAGTCCGCGGCGGCGAGGCCTCGGCGAGTGCAGCGGTTTCTTCGAGCATCTCATGCCGGCGGCCGGCCAGCACCACCGTCCATCCGACGTCGAGCAGGGCGCGCGCGGTGGCTCGGCCGATGCCGCTGCCTGCGCCCGTTATGACGGCTATCTTCGCGGGAGTGTCCATATGTGCTTCCTCCTCTAAAGTCGTCGCAGCGAGACCGCGCGGCTCGGCGAGACCAGCTCGTCCTGCGCCGCGACCAAGGCCAATTCGCCGCCACCGGAGCGCATCGTCGCCTCGATCACGCCGTAGATCGCGGCGATCGTAGCGGCCAACGCTTCGGGCACCGGCTTGCCCTTGAGCAGCCAACCCAAGAAGAGTGCGGCTACCGCATCCCCGCAACCGGTTGCCTCTATTGGCAGGCGGGGCGTCTCGACCGCCCACACACCATCCGGCCCGGCCGCGACCGCGGCAACGCGGTCGGCTTCGTTTTCAAGGCTCGTCGCCAGCACGATCTGCGGCCCGCATTGCCGCAATGCCGCAACCGCATCATCGGCCTCCGCCAAATTGCGCACCGGGCCGCCGCTCAGCCATTCGAGCTCGAAACGGTTCGGCGTCACCACGTCGGCCAGCGCCAGCGCGCGGCCGCGAAAGAATTCCGGGATGCCCGAGCTGACATAATAACCGAGTCCGACATCTCCCATGACCGGGTCGCAGCAGAAGAGTGCGCGCGGATTTGCTTCTTTGACGCGCGCGACGATGTCGAGCAGCACCGCACCTGTCTCCGCCTGGCCGAGGTAGCCGGACAGCACGGCGTCGCAGCGCGGCAATACACCCAATTCAGCAATTCCCTCGAAGAGCGTAGCGATCTCGTTTGCCGGCACAGTCTCGCCGCGCCACCTTTCATGGCCTGTATGGTTCGAGAAGGCGACGGTGTTGAGCGACCAGGTCTCGCAGCCGAGGCGCTGCAACGGGAATAATGCCGCGGTGTTGCCGACATTGCCGCAGGCGACCCATGATTGAATGGAAAGCACGGTCGGCATGTCAAAAAGTGCTCGAGCTCTGGCGATCGAACACACGCTTGATGTCGAGAAAGATGATCGCGCCGCTAACGACGAACAGACCGAGCCCGGCGGCATGCATCGCACCGCTCTCCCACGCGCGGGCGATGAACAGGCCGGCGAGCCCGATGACCGCGAATAGCGGGATTGCGAGCGCCAGGTTCTTCATATCGTCAACAAATAGAAAATCTCTCCAGCCCAAGGACCCGCCATCGAGCCGGTGCTTCAGCCGAAGAAAGGCGAGCGCAATCGCTCCGAGGCTGAGCAGCAGGCCGCACAGGTAGTCGCCGGGCCGCGCATCGGCGCTCGCGACAAAGGCACCAATCACGGCGAGCAGCCCTAGCAGCCTGTCGGACTGGAGTTTATCGGATGGTAGCGCGGATTTTTTGTCATGCAGCCAGCAATGGAGAGATTGACCGGATCGGGGCAGCCGCGGGCACTGGCCACCACCAGCAGACA
>Ga0310909_10002861_pt1 | contig 10695 bp, 9 predicted proteins | sample GREbulkMGT000H_FD_203449 | JGI IMG/M metagenome (GOLD analysis project Ga0310909, IMG submission 203449) | Lab enrichment of tropical soil microbial communities from Luquillo Experimental Forest, Puerto Rico - GRE.bulkMG.T000H | ecosystem: Environmental > Terrestrial > Soil > Tropical forest >... | reverse complement strand
GCGAGGAAGGCGAGGGTACGACGATAATCGCTAGTAATACCCAGGTAAGACGGATTCCTCACCAGGTGTGTGCCAGGATTGACGGTTGTGCCATCGGGAAACACGACCACATAGGAGCGGCCGGCGTCGTCTACAGTGGTCATCCAGGTCGTGGTGCCACGCGTGTGCCCGGGCGTCAACCGGGCCATTAGCCGCACTCCCCCTAGAGACACCGTATCGCCATCCTTCAGTACGTGATCAGCACGTACGCCAGCGAAATGCATTTTCGGATCTTTTGCAAACAGATAGTCGGTCGCTCCGCCCGATTTTAGAAGTTCTACTTCCGCGCTTATCACTTCCACCTGGCCCCCGGTCAACTTTTTGATATCTGACAGCGTACCAACGTGATCCATATGCGCATGAGAAATCAGGAGAAACTTGATTTCCTCTGGCTTGTAGCCAAGTTTTCGGATCGAAGCTTCGATGAGCGGCGCTGATCCGGACATTCCACCATTTAAGAGGATATGGCCCGCGGGCGTAGTGATGAGGTAAATGCCGAGCCCGCGCGTACCCACATAATAAATCGGCCCGACGATGTGGAATGGCTCAGCCGACTCGGTCCAAGTCTTCCGGTCGGCGGCTGGCGGCTGGGTTGCAGTCCGCGCGGCGTTCAGAATGATAAGCATGAAGAGCGAGAGAGTGATTCGAACGATTCTCATTGATTCTCATCAAGCACCCGGGCTCACTGCTTCGCGGCCCATTGTTGCCGCGTCATGACGCACCGGAAGCCCAGATGATTCGTTCCCGTGCTGACTTCACCCTTGCCTCGCGTGCCGACGATGTATCGCGAGCAGTATTGGTCGGTGCACAAATACGATCCGCCCCGATGGACCTTTTTGGGTTCGGTTGGTTCCGCGGGGTCAAGCGGCGTGTCGGGTCCCTGTGGGTTTCGAGTTACGCCTCCCGCGGACGCCAAGTGCGCGTAGTAGTCCGGCCGGTACCAATCGCTGGTCCACTGCCAGACGTTGCCCGCCATGTCGTACAAGCCATAGCGATTCGCCGGATAGTGCGTGACGGGTGAAGTTCCAACGAAGCCATCCTCGCCCGTGTCCGTGTTCGGGAAGTGCCCTTGGTGCGTGTTCGCCATCCATTTCCCCTTCGGGCGAAAATCGTCACCCCATACAAATGGCTTGCCGGCTTGCCCGCCACGTGCCGCGAACTCCCATTCGGCCTCCGTCGGTAGTCGCTCGCCAGCCCATTTTGCGTAGGCTGTTGCATCCTCGTACGCTACCTGGACAACCGGGTAATCTTCTTTCCCTTGAATGTTGCTTTTCGGGCCGCTCGGGTGACGCCAGTTGGCGCCCTTCGCATAGCTCCACCATTGCAAATGGTTGTTGAGTGGCACCGCATGGTTCGGCGGAGAAAAAACAACGCCGCCCGCAATCAGGTTTTCTGGAGGTGCTCCGGGAAAGTCCTCTGGCCGCGGAGTGCGCTCCGCCACAGTGACATAGCCAGTGGCCTTAACAAACTCTGCGAACTGCGCGTTGGTTACATCCGTCTTGTCCATGTAGAAGCCGTCGACATAAACACGGTGAATCGGGCGGGCATCGAATGTGGCTTTCATCCCCACTTCGTCCATGTCAGGAGGGTCATTTGCTCCCATGGAGAATTCTCCCCCTGGGATCCACACCATTTCCGACGGAGGAGCTCCCGGATCAGGATCGCGATTCTCAATCGTTGGCTGAAATCCAACAGTGGAGGTGCCGGCGCCCGGCGAGATAGGAGCGCTCGGCTGCAGTCCGGCCGACACAGTGTCACTGTGATGCGAAAAATGGGCTCGGTATGCCAGATACGTTGCGCCAACCAGCAGAACGCACACAAAAATAGCCAGCCCCACGGGAATTGTTCGACGCTTTGCGCTTTCGGTGGCGGGTTGCGCCGGCGGAAGCGCTTTGGCTTTCCGATGACGGCTCAAAGCTCGCCCCTTCTACGGCACCGAGTATACTAGCAATTTTTTCTCCGCCGGTGTTTTATTCCCCTGGGCGTCATTCCTCGCGGCATTTTCCTCAGCCTGTCGAAAAACGCTCTGAACATTTTCGCGAAATATCGATAGAATCCGCGAAGAAGGTTCCGCTTTTAATGACAACTTGGCGAATCGCGGTCGGCAGCACGCGGCGACCAAAATTGAATGCTGTGAGCGATGCCGTACGTGCCCTTGGACCGTTGCTTGGCGGGGACATAACGCTAACGGCGTGCGGCTATGAGGTAGACAGCGGGGTCAACCACACGCCGTTCTCGCGTCACGAACTGATGCGCGGGGCACGGCAGCGCGCCGAAGCGGTGGCCAAACTGGTCTATTCCCTGCGCGAGGAGGCGAAGTTCTTCGTTGGACTCGAAGGCGGTCTAGACGTAGTGCCTGAAAACGGCCGCCATCGTGTGTTTCTGGAAAGCTGGGCCTACGTTAGCGATGGGCGTCACGGACACTTTGGCGGCTCGGGAAGTGTGGAAGTTCCGGGCGCGTTAGTCGAAGCGGTGCTGGTCGGTGGCAAAGAACTCGCTGTCGCGGTCGATGAGTTTGCAGGCACTGAGGGAGCGCGCGACGCACAAGGTGCCTGGGGAGTGCTAACGCGGAATCACATCACACGGCAGGAGTCGTTCGAGCGCGCCGTTGTGGCCGCTTTTGCGCCTTTCTATAACCCGAAGCTGTACCGGGGGGCTCAGCCGCAAGGGCCTGACAGGAAGGAAAGGCCGTGAGAACGAGGGCGGAACCTGGGTCGGATGTCACGGCAGGTTCCACGGGGGTTTTGCCATAAAATGAAAGAGGAGATCACGCCTTGGACATTGTGAAGGGCAATATGGGTTGGATCGAGGTTGTGGTCGGCCCGATGTTTTCGGGAAAAAGCGAAGAGTTGATCCGCCGGTTGCGGCGGGCGGAAATTGCGCGGCAGCGAGTCCAGATTTTCAAGCCGGCTATCGACGCCCGCTTTGCGGCCAACGAGATCGTGTCGCATTCCGGACTGGGCATTCCCTCGGACAACGTGAGCAAAGCTTCCGAAATCCTTGAGAAGCTGCAGCCTCGCACGGAAGTGGTCGGAATCGACGAAGCCCAGTTCCTCGGCGAAGAAGTGGTGGACGTCTGCACCAAGCTTGCAAACCTTGGCAAGCGAGTGCTTGTGGCTGGCCTCGACACCGATTATCGAGGCCGGCCGTTTGAACCCATGCCGCGTCTTCTGGCCATTGCGGAAGAAATCACGAAGCTGCTGGCGATTTGCGTTCGCTGCGGGAACCCGGCCGTGCATACGCAGCGGCTGGTGGAAAGCGAAGAACTCATCGTCGTTGGAGCCAGTGACGCCTACGAGGCGCGCTGTCGCCGGTGCTTTGAGCCAAATCCGGCGCAGGCCCGCCGCGAGAATGGACCACAGATTCTGATTCGCAGCCGTGCCAGTAGCGGCGGCAAGTAAACTCCGGGCCGGAACTAGCTCTCGAGAGATTCTGCTTCACTGGACGCGACGATGCGCATCGAATCGAAAGCACCGACACGGGTCGACCTCGCCGGCGGAACGCTGGATATCTGGCCGCTCTACCTGTTTCATCCGGGAGCGGTCACGATCAACGCCGCCATCTCGCGTTACGCGTACTGCGTGGTGGACTCGAATCTGCCAGGCGACGATCGCATCAAGCTTGTTTCGCTTGACACGAACTGCTCTGAGGCTTTTGCGTCGTTTGAAAAGCTGGTGTACGCCAGGCACTACAAGCTGCCGCTACTGGCGGAAATTGTGAAGTTCTTCAAACCGAAGGGCGGACTTTCGCTGACAACCAACTCCGAAGCGCCAGCCGGGGCGGGAATCGGCGGATCAAGCGCCATGGCGGTCGCAATTTGCGCGGCGCTGGACCGTTACACCAGCACGGGCCGGAGCAAGGTGGACTGGATTCATATCAGCCGCGACGCCGAAGCGATCGTCATAGATATTCCAACGGGCATGCAAGACCACTACCCACCCGCGTTCGGCGGAGCGGCGGCCATCGAACTTCTGCCTGGCGGAGAGCGGCGGGTTGAACTGAACGTGAACCTCGATGAGCTAGAGAGAAGGCTCGTGGTTTGCTATACAGGCAAGCCGCGCCAATCTGCTATTAACAATTGGGCCGTGTTTAAGGCGCACATCGATAACAAAGGCTCGGTGAAGGGCAACTTGGAACGCATCTCCCAAATCGCGCAGAAGATGCGGGTGGCGCTCGAGTCCGGCGACTGGAAAGAAACCGGACGGCTGATGAATGTGGAATGGCAATTCCGTTGTAAGAGTCTACCGACGATTTCGACCAAGACGATTGACCGGATCATTGTTAATAGCAGGCGCAAGGGCGCCCTTGGCGGCAAAGTTTGCGGAGCGGGCGGCGGAGGCTGCGTGGTCCTGTTAATTGAGCCGGACGCCCGGGAGAGGGTCGAGAAGACGATCGTCGAGTCAGGAGGGCAACTCCTCCCCATGAAGGTCGACCGCCAAGGGGTCACGGTCGTCTCCCAATAATTTTTTCTTGATGCTACTCAAGTCGCTCGCCGCATCATAAAATAGGTGGGGTACCCTGGAAGGGGGTGCCACCCCCTGTGCCATGTATTCGCGCGTTGTCATCACGCTGACTTTGGTCCTGTGCATGTCGGGGGACCTACCTCACCTTTTTGGTCCCAACAAGGCACCGCGCAGTCCTCAGGAGACATTTCTACCCGACGACCGCATTCCCCTCTTTCCGTTGCTAGTTGTCAATGATTCTCAAGACCCGGATAAACCGGTGACTACCGCGGGTCAGAAGAACAGCGCTCTGCAGGAAAGCACAAAGCTGCAGTTGATCCGGTACGTTTCTGGTGAGTTTGCCAAGGCGCGCAAGCCCCTGCCCGGTGGTAAAGATGGGATTACCTTGCTGGTCGACAAACCGCTAAACGAGGAGACCCTGAATCGTGCCGTGATGCTTCATGGCGCCGCGGTCAACTCTGGCGACAACGTCCAAATCACAAAACTCGAGTTCCACGAACGCACGATCATCGTCGACGTCAACGGTGGCGGCAGGCCCAAGAAGAACTGGCGCGATCACATCCAGCTTGGAATGGGTGGAACCATGCCCACGACGACAGGAAGCGCTACCACGCAGCAGGATCAGGGACCTGCCGGATTTCAGCAGGGCCTGGGTGGTACGATCTATCTCCAGTTCTCAAAGAGTGTCCCGGATCTCTCGCCGGATGAACTGAAAAACATCCTTGCGCCGTTTCTGGATTTTTCGAAGGAACGGTCCGCTTCAGTGCACTGGATCGACACGCTTCCGCCCGAGATGAAGAAAGCGATCACCGAGCGCCATCCAATTGTGGGAATGGATCGTGATGAGGTGGTCGCAGCCATCGGGAAGCCGGACCGCAAGGTCCGCGAGCGAGACGCCGAAGGCAACGAAACCGAAGACTGGATTTACGGACATCCACCCGAAAAGACCACGTTCGTACATTTCACGGGTGAGCGCGTAACGGGCATCAAGCAATATCCATAGCATAAGGCTGACGCTCCCTCAAACATTCTCTGAAACACCAAAAATTGCTAGCCGCGTGAGAGCCGGCAAATTCCTATTGCCAAGCCATAGGAAGTGTGGAATATTCCTATGGGAAAACCATAGGAGCACTGACATGGGAGACAAGGCAGACGTCTGGCAGGGAACTCTGGCGCTCATGGTCCTGAAAACACTCGAGTCCATGGGACCACTACACGGCTACGGCATCGCGCGGCGCATCGAGCAAGTCAGCGGCGACCTTCTGAACGTGAACTACGGAACGCTGTACCCGGCGTTGCTGAAGCTAGAGCAGGAAGGCTACATCGATTCCGAATGGGGCGTCTCTGACAACAATCGTAAAGCGAAATATTACAAGCTCACGCGCGCTGGGCGGAAGCAGCTTGCCAAAGAAGCGCGCGAGTGGCAGCAAACGACCGACATTCTGGCGCGGTTTCTGACCGAACCGGAGCGGACCTCATGAGACGTTTTCGCGGGTGGTTGGTAAGGTTAGCCGGGATGTTCCGCAAGGAGCGGAGCGAGGCGGAACTGGCTGAGGAACTCGAGAGCCACGCGCAGATGCACGTCGAGGAGAATATTCGAGCGGGCATGAGCCCAGAAGCGGCGCGCCGGGACGCTTTAATGCGCCTGGCGGGCTTGGAGCAGACCAAAGAACGTTACCGCGACCAGCGCAGCTTGCCTTGGCTCGATGCTCTGCTGCAGGACCTGCGCTTCGCGCTCCGCATGCTGGCGATCAGGCCCAGTTTCAGCATGGTCGCAATTCTTACACTCGCGCTAGGCATTGGGGCGACCACCGCCGTTTTCAGCGTTGTGGACCGCGTGTTGTTCCGCAGCCTGCCTTATCCGCACGATGACCGCCTCGTTTCCTTTGGCGTCAAAGCGCCCTTTGAAGGAATCGAGTTCATGCTGGCTCCGGAATACGCGTTTTTGCGTTCGCAGAGCACACCCTTTGAGTCCATGACGTCGATAACGCCGGGAGGAGCGGACTGCGACATTACCGAGGAGAATCCTGTACGGTTGAGTTGTGCCTTGGTGGAATCGACGTTTCTTTCGACGCTCGGAGTCCGTCCGATTATTGGCCGCGATTTTGTTCGCGAAGACGATCGACCCAACGCGGTGCGCGTCGCCTTCCTCTCGTACGGGTTGTGGAAGTCGCGATTTGCGAGTGACCCGAGCGTTGCAGGAAAAACTCTTTCGCTCGACGGGAAGCCGGTCCGGATTATCGGAGTCCTTCCCGCAGAATTCGAGATGCCAAACCTGGGGGCTGCGGACATGCTGTTGCCTCAAGCGCTGGACGACTCGGCGCTCGACCGGAAAAATCCGCGCGTGGTGCTGAGGGCATTCGCGCGCTTGAAACCAGGCATTACGATCGAGCAGGCGAGAGCAGGGCTCGAGCCGTGGTTTCAGGACTCGCTGCGATTTGTACCGCCGCAATTTCGCGCAGAAGTGTCGTTGCGAGTTCGTTCGCTGCGCGACCGCCAAATCGAAAATTCGCGCGTTGGCGCGTGGGTTCTGTTTGGCGCAGTCATCGCGGTCCTGATGCTTGCTTGTACAAATGTGGCGAATCTGATGCTTGCAAGGACGGTGAGCAGACAGCGCGAGCTTGCGGTGCGCGCGGCGCTTGGCGCAAGCAGGGCACGCCTGGCGCGGCAGACACTGACGGAGAGCGTGCTGCTCGCGTTGCTGGGAGGCATTGCGGGGTGCGGCCTTGCGTACCTGCTGCTCCAGGCTTTCATCTCCATTGCGCCCGAGGGAATTGTGCGCCTGCGCCAGGCATCGCTGGATTTTCGCGTACTCCGATTCGGACTCGCTGTTGCGTTGCTTTCCGGCATTTTTTTTGGTGTGATGCCGGCACTCGCGGATCCGGCGCCCGAATCCCTCACCGGAAGGTCCATGGGCCCGGCGGGACGTGGGTTTCTGCGGCATGCTTTGGTTGCGGGACAAATTGCCGGCTCGGTGATTCTCCTCGCGGGAGCGGGACTGCTGTTGCGGAGTCTCTGGCAGATTCAGAGCATTCCTTTGGGCCTCGCGACTCAACAAGTCGTCACCGCGCAAATTTCCCTGGCCGAGCACCATTATCCCGATACACCGAAGCAAATCGCCTTCTTTCGAGATGTGGAAACACGGCTCGAACGAATTCCTGGAGTGGCGTATTTGGCGCTGAGCGACACGCTCCCACCGTCGGGTGGCATGCAAGCTACGTTCTACGCCTCCATCGAAGTCCCGGGACGGCAGCGTCCCTCGCAGGGAACTGGCGGAATGGTGGGCTGGCGCATGGTGACGCCAAATTATTTTCCAGCGCTGGGGATTCGCATCCTGCGCGGGCGAGGATTTACGGACCAGGATCGAGCGCCTACCGAGAATCCGGTAATTCTGAGTGAAGCGCTGGCGGACAAAATGTTTCCGCAACAAGAGCCCATTGGAAAACAACTGCGGTTTTTCTCGTTGGGCGCGCAAGGGCCGTGGCGGACGATTGTCGGAGTAGCCGCTGATGTTAAAAACAACGGGCTGATCGCGCCAGCGGATCCGGAGTTTTACATACCGTGGAAGAACGATCCCGAAGCGTACGCGCGGCGCGCTCATGTGACCTTCCGCACATCACTCGGTCCTTCGGCGGTGGTGCCGTGGATCCGTACGGAGATTGCGGGACTCGATCCCACGGTGCCAGTCGAATTCTCGACGATGCAAGCGCGGGTCGGCAAGCTGACGGAGCGGCCGAGGTTTGATGCGATTTTGTTGTCCCTCTTCGCTGGGATTGGGGTGGTGCTGGCCGGGCTGGGCATATATGGAGTTGTGAGCTTCTTTGTGACGCAGCGCACGCAAGAGTTCGGAGTGCGGATGGCCCTGGGAGCAACACCGCGCCGAATCCTGGGGATGGTGCTTCTGAACCTAGGGCGATGGACGTTGGCCGGCGCGACGCTGGGACTGCTCGGCGCGTGGTTCTGCGCGCGGCTGTTGCAGTCGCTGCTATTTGAGGTGCACGCCCACGACCCCAGATTGCTTACGTTGTCGCTGTTGATTCTGCTTGCGGTGGCTTTTTTGGCGGCGTGGGTGCCGGCGCGAAGAGCAGCGCGGGTGGATCCCATGGTGGCGCTGCGGTACGAGTGAACGGAGATTTGCAATGAAGCGCTTGCGAGCATGGCTGCGGGGTCTTCCGTAAGAAACGGCGCTGCGCGGAGCTTGCGGCGGAACTCGAGAGCCATGCAGGATTGCTGGCATTTCCGATGATGGCGGGAACCGGCGGCGACGCCAAGAGACGTGAATGAATTGGCTCCAAGCCCTCGCTCCCTTTGATCAAAGGGACGCCCGCCTCCACACTCGTAGGCCTAACTACAAAGGGCAGGTCCCACACTCCAAAGACAAGCACAAGGCGGATCGAGAAGGTCAAGGCTCGCTAAGAGGCCCTGGGGCCAGTGGCGGCGGAACGCTTGGTTTGATTTGCGGAGTCGGCGGCATATTGCCCGACGGAGCGCAGGGAGACGCCATGAGCGCGCGCGACGGACTGGGCGCCGTCGACAGAATCGCCTTTTGCGTAGGCCAACATGAGAGCGGCAAAGGTCTTTTGCAGTGGGTCGGGAGACTTGTGCTGTTCCTGGAGAGCTTGCTCGGGGACAGAGTCCAATTTCAGTTTTGTGTTCCAGGCCCGCTCGAAGATTTGCAGGGCGTCAAGCTGCGAAAGAGGTTGCGGGCCGCCCATTTCGAGAACGGTGTGCTGCTGGGTGTATTTCTTCGCGGCGGCGATGGCGGCAAATTCGGCCACATCGAACGCGGAGATATAGCTGACTTTGGCCTTGCCCGAGCCGTAGATGCGCGCGGAGCCATTGGCAGGATCAAAGCCGAGCACGGGACTGAGCCACATTTCCATGAAATACGAGGGGCGAAGGACGACCGTTTCCATGGCGCTCGATTGCAGGCGCGCTTCGCACTCGCGTTTCGCGGTCTCGAGCGGTGAATCTTGGCGAATGTGGCCGGAGTAGGAGACATAGACGAATTTCTTGACACCGTGTTGCTCGGCAGCGTCGATCAGCGCCAAAGTGCCTTCGAGATCGACACGGCGGAGGCCCTCGTCGGCTCCAGTGGGCATAGAGGTTGCGGTGGAGAGGATGGTCTCGACATTTTTGACGGCGGGTGTGAGCGAGTCAGGCTTGGCGAGGTCACCTTGAACAATCGTAACGCCGGCGGCAGTGAGTGGATTGGCCTTGGGATGGGCGGAGCCACCGCGAGCGAGACCGGCTACTTTGAGGCCGCGAGACGCGAGTTTGCGGGCGATTTCGCTGCCCACGGAACCAGTAGCGCCCACAATAAGGATGGACACGGAGATGCCTCCAGGGAGGAAGAGTTGTGCGGAGTATCGCACCGGATCGCAGAGTTGGCAACGGAGGGTGCGGAAGGATGTTGTAGAACCCCACCGACCGTTCGAAACCAAGGGTGGACATTCGTAGTTCGCCAGCTGCGCTATGCCGGGAGCGTCATTCCCTGCGCGAGTCTGGCTTTCGCATTTCCGCGGCAAGGGAAAGGCTGCCGATCTTGACGGGTGAAGCTACTTTGACGGGCGCAGGTTTGCCGTCGACGAGCAGGCCACGCGGAACGAAGGAGACGGTCCACTTTTCCTGCGTCGCTTTGAGACCTGCGAGGATGGCCTTGTTGATGGGAAAGGCGAAATGAGCAGGCTCGAATTCTTGGTGAGAACTCTCGTGAATCCCTTGACCGAAGAGTGCCATTGCCCCTACGTGATAGGGGCTCTATTCGGAAGGGGTCACATTGGCGGGAGGCCGAAATAGACTTGCCAGGCGACGCCCGGCTGACGCTCGGTCTCCACACCGTCGAGTTCGAGGGAGATTGTAGCGTTGGGGTTTTCGGCGAGGCTGGAGAGGCGCTGTTTTGCATACGCCCGGCTTGATTGACATTTCCTCACACTACCCATAGCATTTTCTGTTCGACTCGCGGCAGCGTTCCGCTCTGTCTGACGCCGCTAACTACACCCCGCACCGGAGGGAGTAATGCCAATTAAGGTTGGAATCAACGGCTTCGGCCGTATCGGACGCAATATTTTGCGCGCAGCCATCGACGACCAGGACTTGCAGTTCGTCGCGGTGAACGACATCACGGACGCGAAGACGCTGGCGCACCTGCTGAAGTACGACTCGGTCCTCGGAAACCTGCCGCAGAAGATTA
>Ga0310909_10002856_pt1 | contig 10700 bp, 14 predicted proteins | sample GREbulkMGT000H_FD_203449 | JGI IMG/M metagenome (GOLD analysis project Ga0310909, IMG submission 203449) | Lab enrichment of tropical soil microbial communities from Luquillo Experimental Forest, Puerto Rico - GRE.bulkMG.T000H | ecosystem: Environmental > Terrestrial > Soil > Tropical forest >... | reverse complement strand
GTCATCACCCCGACCCTTACGTCGGCCTGTGCCGGTGTTCCGAGCGCCAAGCCGCCTATTACCAAGCCGAGCGCGCTTATTGTCACTCCAAGTTTGCTAAGCATTGTGTCAATCTCCTGCTGGCCAAATCTTAGTGGATCGAGTGCGCGGGCCCCCATCGCCGGGCGGTCGAACAGTTTGTGAGACTTTTTCGACAACATCCGTGTAAGCGTATCGACAAAACGCCGGTTGCCGGATCAGATACTCCAAAAACTCGTGCAACCGGGTCCTCCTTTGGCCTTGGGATGCGGCCGCGCACGCGCACAATCGTTTGAAAATACTAAGCAATCTTGAAGAGCCGCGGACGGTAGATTAGAACTAACGACAAGCGGGGATGCGGGGTTTGGCGTCGGCCACCGCTCTGCTTGCCGGCTCGGCCGACACCGGCTACTTGTCGAGCCTGATGTCCTCCATGCGCCAGCCATTGGTAATGCTGTTGACCATGATCGTCAATCCTTTCACGTAGGGCTGCCAGCAGCTGGCACCTCGATTGTAGAAGATGATCGGTCGCGCACCATCCTCAGCCCGCTTCCGTTCGATCTCCGTGCTCCGCGCCCTGCCGACCCGGGCGGCGCTGCTGCTCATTGGCGATGTCGATCAGCTGCCTTCGGTGGGCCGGGGCAGGTACTGGCCGACATCATCGCCTCGGGTGCCGTGCCTGTCGTGCGTTTGACCGAGATCTTCCGCCAGGCCGCCGAGAGCCGCATCGTCACCAACGCGCACCGCGTCAATCAAGGCCTTATGCCCGATCTTGCCCTGGCCGAAGGCGGCGACTTCTATTTCGTCGATGCGGCGGAGCCCGAAGAGGGTGTGCGCAAGCTCCTGGCGATCGTACAGGAGCGGGTCCCGAAACGTTTTGGGCTCGACCCAATACGCGACATCCAAGTGCTTTGCCCAATGAACCGCGGCGGCCTCGGGGCACGCTCGCTCAATATCGAGCTGCAGAACGCGCTGAACCCACCGGGCGAGGTCCGCATCGAGCGCTTCGGCTGGACCTATTGTCCGGGCGACAAGGTCATGCAAGTCGAGAATAACTACGACAAGGAGGTCTATAACGGCGACCTCGGCGTCGTATCACGCATCGACATGGAGGAGAGCGAGCTCACCGCCGACTTCGAGGGCCGGGAGGTGGTCTACGGCTTCGCCGAGCTCGATGAGCTGGTGCTTGCCTACGCAACGACAATCCACAAGAGCCAAGGGTCGGAGTACCCGGCCGTGGTGATCCCGCTGACGACGCAGCACTACCCGATGCTGCAGCGGAACTTAGTCTACACCGGCGTGACCCGCGGAAAGCGCCTCGTCGTCCTCGTTGGGTGGCGGAAGGCGCTGGCCATTGCTGTGAAGGGCGCGCGGGCACGGAGGCGGTGGTCGAAGCTCCGGGAATGGCTAATGTGATGAGGCAAAGGACTGGAATTTGACTGCAATCTACGTCGATGGTGATGCGTGCCCGGTGCGGGAGGAGATCTACCGCGTGGCGGCGCGCCTTCGGCTAAATGTTTTGGTTGTCTCCAACGGCTCGCGACCGATCCGGCCGCCAGGCACCTCGAATGTGAGTATGGTCATGGTCGGCGACAGCGCGGACGCGGCCGATGACTGGATTGCGGAGCACATCTCGGCCGCCGACGTATGCGTCACCTCGGATATTCCGCTGGCAGCGCGCTGTCTCGAAAAGAGCGCGCGCGCCGTCTCTCCCACCGGCAAGCATTGGACGCAAGCGAATATAGGCAATGCACTTGCCGGTCGTGAGATAGCCCGGCATCTGCGTGAGCTTGGAACGAATACCCGCGGGCCAGCCCCGTTGACCAAGAGGGACAGGTCACGGTTCCTCGACACACTCGATACGGCCCTTCAGGCTGCAATGCGAGAGGCGGCTCTCAGCTGAGCGAAACGCCGGGGTCCCGATCGGTCGCCGCCTCGACCGGGATCGCCCTGATCGATTGCATGTGATGGCCGGCGCCCGGATAGAGCCTTCGAGCGCTACCAGGGTCAACGCAGGACGGGAAGTAGTTCAGGCGCAACCAGGACCTCGATACTGCGCGCGACACCAGGCTGTCTTCGGATCAGCCCGGCTCGTTCGAGGGTGAGGACCATTTGGTGGACGGATGGCGGACTGACACCGAAGTGTCGCTGCAAGTCAGCTTCAGCAGGAGGCCGGCCGAGGACGTGCGTATATGCGTAGATGAACGCCAAATACTGACCCTGCTTCTGCGTGAAACTTGGGGCAGTCGGAGGCGACATCGGTACATCGTGTATGCGATCGTCATATGCGGCAAGCATCTCGTCCGCCATCCCGTGATCGATACGATCCTTCAGCTAAGGTCGGGATGCCAGCACACATAACTTTGCTGTACCGAATCAAGTCTCCTGACGAAATCGACGCTGTGGTACTCGACACCCTGCGTAATTGCTTCTTACGTTTTCCAACGTTCAAGTTTTCTCTTAGGAGGATCAATCGGTTCGCTAGTGAAACCTTATATCTGTCCCCCGAGCCGGAACACCCATTCCGAGAACTGACCTTGGGGATCTGGGGATGCTACCCGGAGACGCCTCCATATCGCGGGCGATATTCGACAGTCATTCCTCACCTGACCGTCGCCGACAGGCTGTCAGGCGAACAGGAGTTTGCTGAGGTCACTCTGGAATTTGAGCAAGCTGCTCAAGGACGCCTGCCGATCCAAGGTCACGCTGCCGAGGTGACGTTGATGGATTCGAGATCAGGCCGCTGGGAGATCAACACCACGTTCCGGTTGGGGCAGGAGAGTTAGGCGGCGCGGTTGGTTGGGCTCGTTCACCAGTTCACCCGTGGCGCGGGGTGGCCGCCCCATCGCTTCCCGCGGAGGGGACGGCACTTCATGCCCGGTGGAAGAATATCAACGTAGGCGTCTTCGGAAACGGGACCCATCTTGATCGATCGTTTTCGTCACCCCGCAGCCCTTCAGGAGGCTCATCGGTCCCGGTCTCGACCGTGCCCGCGACGTTTGGCCCCGGGGGGCAAGGGGCCGGTGCCAAATCCTGACAGGGTACCCACGCGGGGAATCCGACCTGGGGTTCCCATCTGCAATTTTTGCATCGATCCAGGCTGGGCTCAGTTCGACTGCGTTACTACATCATCTTAAGCCGAACGATCTCCTGGATTGCACCGGAGTTTCTCTTCGCCATAAGGTCGATAGACTGATTCACACGCTTCCGTTGCTCCGCCACGGCACTGACGTCGAAATACAGCTCACCTTCCTCAGCAGCGTGTGCAGTTTTACTTCGGTGATCGGCTCTGAGATGAAGTACCCCAGGAAGGCATCCCCTATGCGCGCAAGCACGGACCGCTTCAGCCGGCCCTGCGGGGTCGTTTGCCAGGACCAGAACGTGGCGTTCTTTTTCAAACAATGGGGCGGCACGCGCAAGGGCAGACAAGGCCGTTTGCTAATGGTCGGACCTGGGACGAATATCCGTTAATACGGGGTGGCGAAGGTGCCCCAGATGAGAACGTCTCGCGCGCTCAACCTGCGACCTGTTGAATATTCTCGCGCCGATCAGGGGCGCGTTTTTTCTCGCCCGGCGACTCATGGGCCGACAGCACGACGCCGCAGGGGCGGCGCGCCTGTCGCCATTTTCGGTGCTGCTGCAGCGCGACTATACTGGCGGAACGGCCCTACCAGCAGGACCAATCTCTGATGTCGCTTAGAATGATCCGCGATGTGCTCGCTAATAGAAGAATTACCACTCATTGTCCGCTATGCGGTAGGCCATTTGGTCGCATCAAGTCTAGCGAAGAGCATATTTTCCCCGGATGGCTACAACGCCATCACAATCTCTGGAATCGCCGCTTGACCATTCCTAATTTCATCGGCAAATCGTATAAAGGGGTGAAAATACGCATCTGTTTTCAATGCAATAATCTGCGGTATGGCTGGGGAGAGACGGTTCTTGCGAGGCTTGTAAGGGCGGCTAATCCTTATGCGGAATGTGCGGCAGTAAGTGATTACAAGCTCGCAACCTGGTTAGGAAAAATCACATGGCTGCTCTGCCGCAAGAGCCATTCTGTGGAGGATTTTAGGACTCGGAATCAACCCCAGAAAGAACAGATCATTCCTGAGGAGATAATTCCCGGCACTCTATACCTGGGAATGATCCAACGCTCCTTCGCAATGAAGAAGGGGATGCTTTCTTGTTATTCAGATGACCCCTTTGAGCCGTTGCTCTTTGTTAAACCGTATTCCTTCTACCGCTTCCGCATTGACACAAGGGATACTCGATTCGAAGTTTTTGACTTTATCGATAACGTCACCGTACTAGGAGCCGCTATGCGAAGCGGTAATATCGGAGTGATCTGTTTGTTCGACGGTGGCCTGCATCGACGATTTCGGTCGCCGCGTTATGAGTTTCTTTTCAATGAGGCCCTGCACCCGATGCAGTTCAACGAGCTTGTCGGGAAAATGTTTTACGATCAAACAGTCCTTGATGATCGAGCGCTGACGGTAACCTACTACTGGAATGCTCAACTTCGCTCTGTGATCGCGATGCACCACACGCCCCGATTTTACGATCCGTACTTGAAGGCGAATGATGAACCGAGACGCTATGCCGTTTTTGTTGCGCGATACACGTCTCTCGAACCGGGCGTGATAGTTACTGAGGACGGGAAACAGATTTTCACATCTCTCGAAGATCATAATGGAGCTTTCATGCGGTTTGCGGTCACTGAGGATGAGATCGAGGCCGCAAAACGTGACCCGAATCATGTGTTGCGCGGTCCGTTTGATCTCGCGCGCCGCCTGAAATCGATTGGCTGAGAATTACGGAACCTAACCTGATAATGATCTCGCAGCAATGTCGGGGGCAACACATCGACCCCGCGAAACGACGCCCAACTACGTCAAGCGGCGTTAACCCATGCGGGGGAAGATGTCGTCGAATACGCCTTCATGGGGACCGGCTCCAACTCGGCGGATAACCGCTGGCTCCGCGATGCCATGGAGCACCAGATCCCGATCATTTATTCCCTCGGCGCTTCACCCGGTCGCTATCAGCCCCTCATCCCGACATTCATTGTGGGCTGGCATCCTGAGCGCCCACGAGTCCAGCTTGCCTTCGGAACGCTCGTGGGGGCCTCGGCCCAAGCCCTGCCGCCTCGAAGCTCCGCTCAGCCGTAGCGGCTAAACGGCCCTGTAACCACCGAGGGAGAACCATGGCCTTCGCGGGTGCGACGGGGACGACGAAGACTCCCGCGTGAGTCGCATCAAATATTGATCGGCCAACTCGGAAACCGCGATTGGTATCTGCTCTCGGAGCGCCGATCGCGGTGGCCGGGTCGCTCCGGCGGCTGCCGACCCGTCCCAAGCAACTGGGCGCGTCAAAGGCGCGACAACCAGCTTCACCGCGCCCGCGTACTAGAAGTTCGAATCCAGTCCCCTCCAGCGGGGAGTCCATTGCGAACTCGATTTGGGCGAAGGCGGCTTTGCCGATGGCGGTGCGAGTGAGACGATGAGTGGTCACGGGCCGAACCGGACGCAGGACGCAGCACGCAACGCGCTGGCGGCGATTGCCGAGCGCAACAAGCAATTCTGGCGGGGGAGGACGTTCTGATGGATCTCGCGGACGCTCAAAGGGAGTTGGCATCGCCCTCACACTCGCCATTGGCGCCGGGGAGTCCGGTCGGCAGATACGACTGCGCCCGCGAGTTGTGCAGTTATCCAAACCATCAGGGTGCCGAGACGCCGCACTATTTGCACGCCGCATTGAAGCGGTATGGGGTCGAGATCGCCGCGTCGTCCTCCGGCGGGCGGCCGGTGGGTGACCCGCCCGAGCGGTTTTGCCCCTACTGCGGGCACAATCGCAATACGCCGCATGATCCGAGGTGCGAGCGCTACGTGTCGGAGGCGGCGACTTTCGCTGACGTCGCACCGGGGCAGCCGATAAGGGGCAAGGGGCGGGCGCACAAGGCCGGCTAGGGCGGCGTTGTGTCGAGCGCCACGCCGAAACGGGTTGCCATCCTGAGAGTGACGCTCAGGATGGATGCCCTGCATCAAGCGGCCTCGGCATTAGCCGAGGCGAGGGCCGAGGAGATCGCGGCGCAAGGCGAGGTCGACCGAGTCAACCAAGCGCTTGACGTCGCCCGCGAGCAGTTGCGGGAGGCCGAGGAAGCAACTCAGCTCGAGGCCGAGGAAGCCGTGGCGGTGCTGCTCGGCGAGGAATCGGGCGGTGATGGCAGACCTGGCCCCCCGACCGGCATCAGCGGGGCGCGTGCCGCTGCCGTCACCGTCCGACTGGAGCGCAGACTCGACACGTTGAGCCGGATGTGGGTCGGCGGTGCCGATGCCGGGCCCATGCGTCCTGCCGCAACAGCCGCAAAAAGGTACACGAGCGCGGGATTTGCCGTCACCGGATTGGGGCGAAAGTTGCCGGCGGAGCGGCAAGATTGTTCGGATCCAGACCAAAGTGCCGTCACGGTTGCGGGATTCGGCTGCCCCGTTGCTTGTAGGCCACGACCCTGTTGAAAGCGCTGCAGGGAGGCCTGCATGTTTGGCCCCCAGATCCCATCGATGAGCCCGGAATAGAAGCCGAGCTGGCGAAGGCGGCTCTGGACAGCACGGATCGCATCTCACGACAGGCGTCGCGCCCTGCGCGCGCCGCCTGATGGCCTCTTTCTTCTGCTCTGGTGAGAGAAGGGGACGGCCCATGGCCTTTCCTTGGGCCTTGGCGCGGCTCCTGCCTTCGGCCGTCTGGGTGCGGATAAGCTCGCGCTCAACATCGGCAAGCCCGCCGAGTACAGCCAGCATCAAACGCCCGGTGCTGCTGGTGCTGTCGGCCCACTGCTCCGCCAAGGATCGAAACTCTGCCTTGGCGTCCACGATACGCTTGACGATGCCGAACAGGTCAAACGTGCTGCGCGCCAGCCGGTCAATCCTCGTCACCGTCACCACGTCACCGGGGGCCGAGCGCCTTGAGCATCTTGAGAAGCTCGCGGCGGTCGATGTGCGCGCCGGTCACCTTCTCGCGGTAAATCTTGGTGGTTCAGCCTGAAGGAGAGTGCCTCAGGTAATCCCGCACTCGGCTGGCGCCGAGCCGTTCGATGGCCATGTTGCCCATCTCGCGCAGGGCAGACTTCAGTTGGTCGCGTCTGTCGACCGCATTTCGCAATGCATCGTTGGCCATTTCACGGCTGCCCCAGTCTGAGAATGTTGCGGTCTCCATGTACCGGGCGAAGGAGGCCTCCAGGCTCGTTCGCACCAATGGGTCGAGTTCCGCGACGATCTGTGAGACCACTCGGTCGACCGTATCCTCGCGAAGATCGGGCCAGAGCGCGACGCAATGAGCCGCCGTTACTACGCTGCCAGCAAGAACCTCCCCGACGAAATCATCCGGATCACTAACGAGACCGACGGCCGTGCCAAGCACTTCTCTCCACTTTTCTCTTCGTGCCAACCCCGTGATCGGAGCACCTTTGAGGGTACGGACGGCGGCAAAGTATTCTTGCATTAACTGATGGGAGAACTGGATGGAGTGCCCTCGCTCAGAAAGAATGCTCGCGCTGAGGCCAGCATGGAGCAGGTCCTCGCCGATCGCTGCGCGAAGGGTCTGGCGGGAGGCAGCGACGGATGCGCCCTCGTCGATCATTTGGTATGCAAGCTCGCTAAAGCGTTCTTCGGCCTCGTGATAAGGAACCCAACCTCGTGTTTCACGCGTCAGTTCCCGCTCCCAGAGGACTTTGACCAGATCGCGGAGCAGGGTTCCTACGTTGTGCGGCAACTCCCCGTCGGGGGCATTGACAAACAAAACCATCAGGCACTGACACAGGTAGGGGTTCCTGGCGAGCAGAGCGAGGTCACGAGAGTTATTGGCGCGACCATGAGCCGGAAGGATGTTCTTTAGAACGATGCTGCTTTCTCCTTGAGATACAAACGGCTGAACTTTCTGATCCTGCCGGGGTCCAGGGGACGGATCTCTACCCTGTCGAGGCCGAGGTCGAGCTCCTGGTAATCATGAAGGCGACAGGTCACGACCAGTTGGCTTGGAATGCCGGATGTATCGAGCCAACGCTTTAGCTTTCCTGCATTGGATCTCGTGTAGCCCCCCATCTCGTTCAGCCCGTCGAGGAAGAGCGCCACCTCGTCAGCCTCCAAAGCCGCCTCGAGAGGGGTCTTGAACGGCCAGCCGATTTGCACGAAGCGGAGCGGGTCCGTCTCCTTCTGCCAAGTGCCCAGATTGAGCAATAAGAGAAGACGCGAGTCGCGCGGATCTGACAAACGCCGTCTCGCAGCGTCGAGGGCCAGACGTCGCAATGCAGTCGACTTGCCCGCTCCCGGTTCCCCGAGAAGCACAAAACGCCGGGGGCTACCGAGGAGCTCGACCGGGTCACCGATTCGCCGCTCCGCTACCGTTCTCTTCTTGCCACTGGCTCGTCTCTCGAACAGAGTGAACTCAGCGCCGAGGCCCCATTCGGCGATCAGATCTTTGTCGCGTGCCAGCTCGTCGTCGGGCTCCAGAGATCGCAGCTCGGCGGCCAGCGACAGGTAAGCCTGCGCCTCCAGTTCAGAAATGAGGCCGATTAGATATCGCTGTTCCGGATCGGGCCGTTGCCCCACGACAGGCCTGGCACCTGTCTTAAGTCGATCCAATAGACAACCGACCGCCGCGGCGAACTCTTCGCCACTCCGCCAGGCCTGGAAATCCACGTATTGGAGCCCCTCTAGCTCAAGCGGCCAGTCCTCCTGATCGGTGAGCTCACGCATGAGGACAGGGAAGATGGGCTTGCCAAGCCGGGAGGCTCGGCGCCACTCCTGGCAACAGACCTTGCTCTTCACGTACTCAGGAGACACGACGGCCACGAACGCGTGGCAGGTATCTATGGCCTGTTCAATTGTCTTCGGCCACTCGTCCCCTGGCTTGATGCCTTCAGGGAGTCTATCGACCCAAACAGACACGCCGTCGGTCAGCAGGGCGCCCGTGAGCCGGATGGCGAACGAGCGCTCTATGCTTCGGTAACTGACGAAAACATGCCCCGTATCGGTCACTTCAGATAGCCGGCGGTCGCACTCTTCAGCCGGGAATCCCATTTGCCGGCTTCCGAGCGGGATGATCCGCCTCTCCAGAGCAGTTTGCAAGGCTCAAAGGGGCCAAACCGGCCCGCCCCTGGGGCGGCGGGGTAGAACCGCGTTCGGGCGCTCGCGCTCCGCCTTTGGACAGATTTGTAGCCGTTCTCGGGCGATCAGGCGACGCGCCTCGCCGGTCGGACGGTCGTCGTTCATCGCTCCCGATCCTCATGCTACGAGCGGCGGTGGCCTGGCCCTGAGCCGGTCGATCCGATGGCCCCGTTAGCCAGGAAAGCGGTTGCAATACCGATGCCGACGGTACCGTAGATCGTCAGGGCTGTCGCCTCGTTCTGGGCTCGGCTCCAGCTTCTTGCGCGGCTGACGCTCAATGCCCGGAACAATGCGCCAAGAAGCCAGCTCGAGTGGCTCAGCTCGACGACGGCAATGATCGTACTATTTTGGTCAAAGGCGACGAGGGATCTGCTCAGATTGTTCGGCTGGGGCATCGCGGCACTCCATCGTTAGATGCAGCGACGAAGTTGCCATTTCCTCCGCCGCCCGCCCCATAGCATCTTTCGGTTCCGCGATGCGCTTGCACCGCCGACAGCGCGGCGGTGGCGTGACGTCGCCTGATCCGCTGTGAGTGGCGGCTCCTCGCGTCGCCGCCCGACAACTCGATCGGTGTGCCGAGGCCGCTCTCGGGATCAGTGCCTCTCCAAGCTGGTGGAGCCTTGCGCGGAAACCACATGGTGCGCCCGAGGGGAGTTTCTCCGTGGCGGGACCAATAGTTCGAATCCATCTCCCTCCTGCGGGGAGTCTGCAAACTTTCGGTTCCGCCGGCGACTTCGCGGGCTCGGTGGGATAGACCGGCTCGCCGCAGTACCTTTGACTTGTTTGGCATCGTCAAACGCATTGTCGATGCAAAGGCGCAACGTAAGCATGCGTTGAGCGCCGCAGACGAGACCGTTTGGCTTCGGGAATGGGGCCGGGCGATGTCTTGGCAGCCGTCCAAGCAGCCGGGTACGTCTGGCGTTGGTCCGGCAATCGGATATTCCTGACTACCTGCACGTCAACAGCATGAAGCCCCTCGGTCGTAACCGCTGGTTCCGCGACGACGATGCGTACAACCAAAGAATCTTTGATTGGAACGATGCGGTAGTAGCCGAACGGCACCTGATAGAACGTGGCGGGTCGTTCGGACAAAATCCGGCAAGGATCTCGGTGGGGCCGATTCACCCACGCTGCAGATGGTCACCTCTGTTGGGTGAGGAATTCTCGCGAGAGCGGCGCCGTAGTGTCAAGGATCCGCGACCCATATTCGACCGAGGCTTCGAGTTCACTCCCTTCGTGCCACTCGTTCCATGAAGTGATCAAAACATAATCTGGCGCCGCGGCGATTGCTTCCTGCCATAGCGTCCGATAGGTCTCCCCACCCCAGCGATCGGTGACCGGGCGCGGCGGCAAGCGCCAAAGCTTTCGGTCGTCATAGCCGGGTATAATAGTCACCGTGGATATTTTCCCGGAACCTGCCGCCGCGATCATTTTCGGATAGGCGGCAAGAGCCCAGGCGCGAATCTCGGGCGGTGATTTGTGGTGCGTCTGACCTGTGATGTTGTAAGTGCTTGCTCCGTCGAA
>Ga0310909_10002851_pt1 | contig 10711 bp, 13 predicted proteins | sample GREbulkMGT000H_FD_203449 | JGI IMG/M metagenome (GOLD analysis project Ga0310909, IMG submission 203449) | Lab enrichment of tropical soil microbial communities from Luquillo Experimental Forest, Puerto Rico - GRE.bulkMG.T000H | ecosystem: Environmental > Terrestrial > Soil > Tropical forest >... | reverse complement strand
GTTAAATTAAATTGCAAGCTTCCCAAGCTTCGGACGTGGGTTCGAATCCCATCTCGTCCACCAAAATTCAAAGACTTGCAGCATATTTCGACGGCAGACAGTCATCGTTTTTTTTCATCTAAATCGCGTGCCGGAGAACCAAGTGATTGCAGGCGTGCAATTTACCTTAGGAGCGCATCGTCGGCCACGATGAGCTCCGCAACAATCAGCCGAGGGCTGCGTGGCGCGACACGGTGGTCATGGCGTCTCAGTCGTTGACCTCGACCTTGAGAATCTCACCGCCCGGCGGACCGAAACCATGGTTCGAAATATACAGCGAGCCGTCGGGTCCAAAGGTGAGGCCGGTGGGAAAGAACAGGGGAATGTCGGACGTGCTGTCGATCAAGACCTGCTGCTGGCCGTTGGGCAGTATGCGAATAAGGCGGCCCGTCGCCGGAACCGGGCCCGGGGAACTCGTTGAGTACGAGGTCTCCAGCGCATACAACCGGGCGCGCCCGTCAAAAACTAGGCCCAGCACCTTGCTCAAACCGGTAGCCGCAACCTTGAGCTGACCGCTCGGAGTAATATGGAACACGTCTTGCGTGTTGAGCTGATCAGGATCGAATTGGCCCAAGTTGCCGACATAGAAGACACCGTGGTCGGCAACCACCGTCGGCACCACATGACCCTGTGAGGCGGAGATGTCGATCACCCGTGTGATATTGCCGTCGGTGGTGATCTTGTCCATCTCGCCATGATTCGGCTCGATGGCGTAGAGAGCACCGCGCACTGCGATCATGCTGTACCATGTGCCGTCTGGTTCGAAGTCTCCGGTGATCGGATCCGTTGGGTGTTCCACCGGATGCGTCTGCAGAAACGCACTAAGATCGGCGATCATCGTCCAACTGCTGCCGTCGGGACTTATTTGGATGACCCCGTTCGGAATGCTAGGCACGCCGTGGGAACATCCTGCACCGGCCAAAAGGGCATACATCGTATTGCCGATGAAAGCGACATCCGCAACCCCACTGGCGAGGCCGACGACGGCGACCTTGTCGGATGGCAGTTTGTCGACGAATGTCGTTACGTTGCCGTTGGCATCGATCCTTGAAATGCGCGATCCGGTCGTACTTCCAAAATAACCCGCCGGACCCCCCGGACCCCCCGCTCCGACTGAGCAATTTCCCCCTAAACCGGCTGGAGCCTGAGTCAGGGTGCCCGTCGGGGAACCGCCTTCGGCGACATAGAGATAGCCGTCCGGCCCGAACTGCAGGCCGCGAGGATTGACTAGTCCCGTTGCAAAAACACTTATGTTCACGGATGGCACGGATGGTTCTTGGGCGTGGGTGCTCGAAGACCAGCCCGGGGCTAGCAGCGCAAAACAAGTGAAGACTGCAAGATTGCGTATCTGTTTCATATTTCGCTCCTATGTCACCTGATTGAAGAGTCTGCAAAACTCGAGAAGGAAATTCGGGGCGGCAATCACGGCAAAGTGAAAGGGACGGTGGGAGGCTAAGTCCCTACTTGATATGAAGTCAAGTTCTTTTTCGGCACATCCGTCTCGGCACACCAGCCCCTGATTGCAGCTGCGGTCAACTCTTACGCATCGGAGACGCTCAAACGAGGAAATCGCAAACTTAAAGTACTAGGCGCAACATGGACGGTCTTTGGGGTAGAAGCGTCGCGGAATCAGAAAGGCAACCCACAAAGCAACAGCACCGAGCGTGATCGCATGTCTTGTCACCACGTGGCAGCGCAACGTAAAACACTACTGCAATGCGAAGCGGGGCGCCCTATAGTGACCTCAACGCGCTCGACGCATTTTAGTCCCAATAGTCCCTCACAGCCGAAACCACCTCGGCTCCAAACTTTGCGTCGCGGTCGAATAGCAAGAATCTGTGCGGCTGTTTGTAAGTCCATGCTTCTCTCAATTGCTGTACAACCCAAAAGTGCATTGGGATTTCGCGTCACATTGAAATGCAGGATCTTCCGCCGATCGTGACTGATGACGAAAAAGCAGTACAGAACTCCAAACGTGAGCCGTCCGAATCTCGCTGTGCCTCAAGTCATTCATTTTGCAGGAGTACCGTCCAGCTCGGCTCCAAATGGATGCTCGGCAGGATTGCGGTCATCCCATTGCAAGCCAACAGCCCTCGGCTGCCGCGGCGCATTGTCGCGCGCATCTGATGCTCATGCTCGTCTCGGTACTCGTATCCCACTTTCTCCAGAAACTTGTTTGATAAGTTCTCTGGAATCAACAAGTCAGTCTGAACAAGTTTTTGGCATCAGTGACGCGTCGAAGACCCGGGTGGGCCTAATCAGTTGACCGTGAGGTGATCGTATCAAGAACAAGAGTTGGACAAGTCACGCCGTGGAGTTGACACGAATTTGACTCCACCGAGACAACTCTCGTTTCTTTCCGTGGCTAAATTAATTCGCGACGTTGCAGTTCATTCGTTGCACGCTGGTTCCTCAGTACATCCCGGCCGGGGCCGGCCGCAAATCGCGACCACTTTCAGTTTGAAATTTCCGCACATACAGCATTCACATGGAGGACAAAGAAAAAAATGAGATTGCCAATGAAAACTGCGCTCGTGGCAGTGTCGTCCGTTCTGCTGCCCGCTATGGCGTTCGCGCAATACACTCGCACCGATCTCGTCACGAACACTGGGGCGGCCGGCACTGTTCAAGATGCGCATCTGGTCAACGCCTGGGGTCTGGTTTCAACCACCACGAGCCCCTTCTGGATCAGTGACAACGCCACCGGACTATCCACCCTCTATTCCATTAGCAATTCAAGCGGTATCACTGCCACTCCCCTCGGCCTTGTCGTGACCATTCCCTCTGCCGCCGGTGGGCAGGGAACGCCCACAGGCGTTGTGGCCCCGGAAACGCCCGCAAATGAAACAGCTTTTGTCATTTCCGGCACCAATCCGGTTACCGGAAAGCCGGCATCTGCAAACTCCATCTTCATCTTCGCCACACTGGATGGCACCATCAGCGGTTGGAATCCCGCCGTCGGAGGAATTACGTCCACCGGAGCCAGTATTGCTACGAAGGCGGCCGACCGCTCGTCCGCCGGTGCCACCTACACTGGCTTGGCCATTGCCACCTACAATGGCCAAAAATTTCTCTATGCCGCCGATGACGGACAGAACCGCCGCGTCGACATATTCGATTCCAGTTTCAATCTCGCCAATTTCGGTGTCGACGCTTTCGTCGACCCGAAAGTCCCGAAGGGTTTCGCGCCCTACGGCATTCAAACCATTACCGCTGCTGACGGCACGCAAACGATATGGGTCACCTACACAGCCCTGAACAAAGCCCAGAGTGGTTTCGTAGCCGGCTTCACCACCGCCGGCGTTTTGATCTCCCATATTTCGCTGACGGGCCCCCTCCATTCGCCGTGGGGCGTTGCCCTTGCACCTGCCGACTTCGGCCCGATGAGCGATGCGCTTCTCATCACCAATAACACCCCTCGTGGCCGCATCAATGCTTTTAATCCCAGCAACGGTGAGTTCCTAGGCCCACTCCGCGACGCGAGCGGAAAGGTAATCGAGATCGACGATGTTTGGGCTATTCAGTTCGGCCAAGGCGCCGGTGCCAATGGCAATCCCAACCAACTCTTCTTCACCGCCGGCAACAACAATTACGGCAGCGGCACCTTTGGCGTCATCACCTTCGGCCAGTAAGACTACTCGCCTTCTTGCATGAGAATCGTGAGGCCCAGAGATCCATTCTCTGGGCCTCGCCTCTGTGTGCCGAGCATGCTCGACACAACGGTCAGGTGTTTGATGTGGCATATAGCCGGCAGTTGATCACAGACAAACGAATATTTGACAGCTCTTGGGGACCATTTTCGCGGTGCTCCGTGTGGGGTGAGTAGCAGCGAGAACCCGTTTTCAGAAACATGACGTCTCCGCAAGCCCAATTATGTTCTCTTGGCCCTGGCTGTTCTCAAGGGATTAGACGGTCTGTATTTTTCTATGATGCGTGTTATGACGGTGACTACAGTTAAAGCCACTACAAGTACAACGAGCAATGCCACGATTGTCGTCCTCAACATTGGGCTTCCTTTCCCACATCTCAGCCATGCCGACATCCAATTTCTCGAGCCCTGAATTCCCTCACCTCTGAATACTTGCGATACGAGTCTTCTATTCCACGGAGTGAGGAGCGCCGGGGAATAAAGGCGCGCCATCTCATGTCTACACTGATGAAACACGTCCAAGAACGGCGCGGTGATTTCCCTGTCTCTTTCCGCGCCGCTCGCTTTTCTACAGCACAACAGTCCGTGCCGATGGTGCAAGCGAGCACATTAGTTAAGGAGGATTCATGGGACAGCTGGTCGGGAAAGGAAGACGAACTTGTTCTTGTACTCCTGTTCGGCTTCGCCACTTACTCACGCTGGTACGTTCTCCGAGGATTCCACAAATGAATCCGCCTAGTCTGCTTCAGGAGGCGAGTTGAAGTTCGCTTCCATTTGCCTGCTCACAACCTTATGCGCTTTACCTCAAATCAGCGCCGCACAGCTGGGAAGCAGTTCTGTTCCGGACGCGAATCCTGGACGACCTACTGTTTCGACCCCGGCGACGCTCCCGCCGGTTGGATACCTCCAATTTGAGAATGGTGGTGTTTTCGCCGAACAATCACCAGAGTTCTCGAACCGTGTTGGCACCAGCCAAGTCACCAAATTATCCGTAGTTCCGCGGCTGGAGCTCTTCCTGCAGAGTGAGCCGCTCGCTATTAGTACGTCGGAAGGCCAGACTTCGGTGCATGAAGGAGAAGTGTTCGCTGGCGTCCAAACCGCAGTCCTGTCCGGCAGCGAATCACGGCCAAGTCTTTCAATCAGCTATACACGGCGTCTCCATGTAAGTGTCGCGCCAGAATTCGACATCGGCACTTTTCGACAATCCGCCTCCATTCTTCTGAGTGACGACCTTGGCGGATTTCACGTGGACACGAACGGAATATTTGCTGAGCAAATTCAGGGAGCGGTTCACCGCGCACAGTTCGGGCAAACACTTTCCATCTCTCATCGAATCAAAAAGTTCACGATTTCGGCCGAGGTCTGGCATTTCTCACAGCCGTTCCTGCGCGGCAATGCCCTGGGGAACCTCTGGGCTGTCTCATACTCCTTGCACAACAATTTGGTGTTGGACGCCGGATTCGATCACGGACTGACCAAAACGTCTACGCGATGGCAAGGCTTCGTGGGATTTACGTATTTGTTGCCTCATCGTCTTTGGAAGTGAGTGCGCCGACAATCTCTCCACCTGACGCGGCGCAGTTAGATCGTTTCCCTTCGTAACTGTTGGACACTCTCTCGCAGGTAAAATTCCCGGACGATTGAAGTTCGGAATAAACCGCAAGGGGGTCTGGTCTAGGTAAATGCAAACGACAATGGCCATACTTCGAGGGGGAGTGCAAGACCGTGCGTTTCTCATCTTTCCAACGGAGACGACAACGGCAGCAGTTACAACGAGAAAATATCAAACGGCTGGCTCGAAAGGCAGATGCGCACCTCTGCTCCATCGGCGTTTTCGATTCATTTGAGCAGCGCAGCAGAAGGCCTGTTGGATGGCAAAGGGCTCTGGTTATGGCTAGAACACCATCAAGGAACAGTCGGCTGGTTTTGCGGCTAGCTTTCGAGGGAATACAAGAGAATTGTTCGTTCCTCGAGATCAATGCCTGGATGCCGAGCGAAGTCCGAGCTATTTCGCCGCTCGTGGACTGGCTCATGCGACAGATCGAAGGGTCGCGCTGCGTTGCCGGCTGTCAGCCCGCTCTAGAACTGGCACTTCAGGAAGCTCTGAGCAACGCCGTTATTCACGGGAACCGGATGGACGCCGACAAGCTTGCCCAGATTCAGTGCCAATGTGAGGCGGGAACGGGAGCGACACTTGTCGTTACGGATCACGGACAAGGGTTTGACCCCAGTGCGGTCCCTCAACCTTTGGCTATCGAAAGCCTGAAGGCTGAACACGGGCTCGGCATCCACTTGATGAAGCTGGCGATGGACGAGGTCTCGTTTGAACGGGGAGGCACCGCCGTTCGCATGTGGAAGAAGCCCCGGCAATAGATGAGACCCAATTTGAAGACCGTCTAACGGTGCCGATTCGCGCGCCCGGCGATCTATTACACCAATCGTGCGTGGTTGTATTCCTTCGCGGCTGCAACATTTCTGAGATCTTCATGCGCCGGGAATAAATGCCCAGTCGCACTGGTCATAAACGCTGTACACGTTTTAAGGATGATTGTTGAAACGTTGAAGTAAGGCTTCAGTGCCACACGTGTCCATGGCGAATTGCTAATTTGGGCCACAATCCGTGCTTTTTCTTTTTCTTGATAACATGCTGCATGCGCGATCTCGTCCTCCTATTCGTCCATGTCGTCACCGTCCTTATTCGTCGGGTTCGTCCCGGAGGCATGCGGGCAGTTCTCGCCGAATCCGTTCTGCTCAGGCATCAATTGCTGATTCTGAATCGTTCCCGACACAGAGGGCCGAATCTCCGCACCTCGGACCGGCTTATCACCGGATGGTGCGCGATACTAGTGCTGCCGAGACGATTGCTACGATCCGCAATCGTGGTGAAACCATCGTCGCTTCTCAACTTTCATCGCGCTCTGGTTCAGCGAAAATACCGGCTTCTGTTTTCCGCAAAACGCAGAACGAGGCCGGGACCGAAAGGCCCAAGCGCGGATCTGATTCGTGCCATTGTTGAAATGAAGCAGCGCAATCCACGTTGGGGATGCCCACGCATTGCCGGACAGCTTGCCCTGGCCTTCGGTATCGACATCAACAAGGACGTCGTTCGCCGAATTCTCGCAGCCCATTACGTACCATCTGCAGATCATAGCGGCCCTTCGTGGCTCACCTTCTTAGGCCACGCGAAGGACAGCCTTCACAGCATCGACCTATTCCGATGTGAATCGGTGGCGTTGCGGACGTACTGGGTGCTGGTGGTCATGGACCAATATACCCGCCGTATCATCGGATTCGGCGTTCACCGCGGCATCGTGGACGGGGTCGAATTATGTCGGATGTTCAAGCTTCCGTTCGTCGAGCGACTTATTGGAACCATTCGTCGAGAGTACTTAGACGTCGCGCTGTTCTGGACAGCTGTAGATTTAGAATCGAAGCTATCGGAGTTCAGGGACTATTACAATTTGCATCGAAGTCACGCTGGTCGCGCCGGCAAGACACCGGAGGAACCTCCTGAGGTCAACGCCTGTGCGACCTTGCAATCGTATCGTTGGCGTGGCCATTGTCGTGGTCTCTTTCACACGCCAATCGCGGCTTAAGCGCTTAAGCAGGAATTCGCCACGGACAGGCGCAAATTTCCGCGAAAAAGCTCTTCCCGTGCTGCTCGATGTGCTGAGCGTAAAGCAGGCGTGAGCACTTCGCGGTCCGGACGAGTCGCGCAAGTCGCTTCTTTCGCTCGACAAGGGGCATCCGCCTCAAATCCTCGCCATCAAGCCGCAGAAGGTCGAAGGCGTAAAAGACTGGCTCCCCTTTTCGGCTGAGCAACTGGTTGAACTGGCTCACACCCTTCGCATCGACGCAAATAACCTCGCCGTCAAGAATGGCGTTCTCGACGGGCAGCTCGGCCATCGACCGCTTGAGTGCCTCAAATCCCAGGTTCCGCTGATTGCGCGAAGCCAGCTTCGACTCGCCGTTTTGCAGGTACGCGATCGCCCGGAAACCGTCGTGTTTCAGCTCGAAAATGAAATCGGGATGGTCGAAGGGCTCCCGCACCAGACGGAGCCGCATGGGGTGAATGCGAGGGAGCACAAATCCAGTTTATATCCCGCAGGAGCGCTTCACGCTGGTTTTGCGATTGACATGCCCGTCTCCCGGCAGAGGTGGGGGCTAGTGTACCAGCTGCCGGCGGTCCACACTCAATCCCACGCTCAGTTCGGTTCGATCGCCGGTTTGGCGGTTAACGATGACGTAGTCGCCAGGCGCTTCTACAGCGGTCAGTTCGATTTTTAAAAGCGCGACGCTGTGGGACTGGACACTGGCCAGCCACTCAACCGAACCATCAGGGTCAACCTCGTAAATGTCGAAGAGCGCGTGCATCGGACCCTCCTGAGGGGAGGGCTCAACCTTACAGTTCAACGCTGCGGAGCTTATGTCGATACGGGAAATACCTTAGAAACACCCAGTGGCGCGATGAATGATTTGCGACAGCCCCTTCAACGGGTAGATTGCCCGTGTGCCAGCCCCAAAGAAGCCAGACGATCGGCAATTCAAGGTCGGCGACAAAATCCGCGTGAACCTTCATCACGGCAAAATCGAGGATACCGTCGTTCGCGCCGTGATTCAGGACGACGATGGAATCAAGCGACAGGTGGATGTTGTCGGTCTCGACCTCACGGCGTTGATCGATACGCGGCAAGTTGTTGAGTGAAGTTGCCCCGATCCACTGATGAGAAGTTACAATCAATGAGCTTATGTAGCCGTAACTAAGTGCGGGACGGGGGCGCCTTAGGACACCGCTCTCGTCCTGTGCTATTTGTGGCTAGCGCTGATCGTCCCCGCCGAACTCTTCGGGCTTGATGGTGCGCTTGATTCCCGTGCTCTGGTCGAAGGTGAAATATATTCCGGGGCTCGCCAACCGAAGCTTCTTGAAAAGTTCTCTGACTTCTTCCTCGTCCTTGGCCGTGCCCACCCAAAGGGCACCACCGCCACGTTCCTTCCTGAAAATATGTAACATTTGTCGCTGCCTTCTAACCGAGGGCTTCAATCACGCGGACGTGGGTTGGTTGACTGCATATACGTCGCTCCACGGTCCTTAAACTATGCTGCAACAGCGGGACGGGGGGCGTCCGTCCGTTGGAGGACAGGCTCTCGTCCCGCGCTATGTCTCACTTGCAAGGCTGAGACGCGCTGTGCCATTCCGAGCCGAGCGCGTGCGACGGATTGGCTAGCAGGATTCGGCACGCAGTTAGAGCACGTTGGTGGTGTTGCTCGGTGTACCAGACAGGTGCGTACTCCTCGAGTAGCTCAAACAATTCCAAGAACGCTTCTGCCACAATCTTAAATTGCGAGTCGAGCGATTTGTCGCCCCCACATCGAGGTAGGGCCTTTCCGTCGAATGGCCATGGGACCATGTTACTCCTTCACGTTCTTTAGGTTCTCTAGGCTGCGGGGACGAAACCGGGGGCTGGAGGTCGAGAAGTTTGCAGTACTCAGATGAATTTTGCAACATTAAATCGGTTCACACGGTTGCTGGGAGGTCAAGAACGTTGCGTCATGTCCCCGCCCTATTATCGCGGTCTCTTTTATCCGACTAGTATCAGTAATACTGAGAATAACAGCCCAGCCTGTCCTTCTGCAGTACCTCAAGACAGTTGTGGACGGCCCGCGAAATTATAACGTTCGAGGCGCGGGCTGGGACCCGCCGGGGGGAGACGGTCCCGACCAGAGCGGCGGGGCCGGATCTGCGCGCTACCCGGCCCGCACATCACCGCCTCAAGCCGATGAAGCACCATCTGACTCTGGATCATGTGAAGAAAGAAGCAAGAGACCTGCTACGTGGATTACAACGACGAGACCCTGAGGCACTTAGACGATGCCACGCGATTGACCCCTTGACTGACCTGTCCAACCCGGACCTTTTCTACGCGCGGCTCATAATTGCGCGTGAGCACGGCTTCAGCTCTTGGCGGAAGTTGAAGGAGCATATAGAGAACTCCGCCGTTGATTGCTAACGAGTGTCCAATCTATGCATTCCAAGCCGGTCGGATTTTGTCCGAGATGTGGCGGCACTAACGTGCGGCGGAGCGCGAATCCTCCCGCAGCGTGCGAGAATCCCGTAGGAGCGCTTCACGCTGGTAAAGAGCGAAAATGCTCTACGGGGCAAAAGGACCCGGCGCGGCGATTGAAAGTCTCCCATACCGGCGAACGCCGCCTCACTGATCCTTCAAGCACGAGTCCACCTCGGAAGGTAAAGCCGCGTTCGCGATGACGAATGAGCGAAGCAGCCAAAGATTAGGCTGTTGCTTCGACCGGGAATACTTCCGCAAACGAATCCTTGAACCCGATCAGCAACTAAGGTGCCTTCTCGCAGCAAAATACGACAGTTCACTGATAGACACTCGTCGAACTCTGGTTGTAGGGTGGCGAAAGACCTATACACCTGTACCACGCGGTGGCACTTTGTGGTGCCCGGACGGACTGAGGGTGCCACCGCTGGCATCACAGCTTCATCGCGGCTTTGGATGCCTGCGCCGCCACTCGACAACGGCCTGCCGCGCGTATTGCCTGCCTGCGGCGATTGCTCTGGAGCAACGAGGGGATTGTCCCGGGAAGTCAAAGTCCCGAGGTGCGGGCTGGGCTACAGCGTGGACAACGGTCCCGCAAGGGGCCGAGTCTGCTCAGCTTTTGCAAATTATTTGGAACAAATATAGCTGATGCTCGAAATATTCAACCACTGGCGCAAACAACTGCGGATTCGCTATCTCGGCCTGATTGAGGTGCGGGGCGTCCGGCAGCTCTGTTTCCATGACCTAGAAACACACTAACTTCCACGTCCCGCGCCTGGAGCAGCTCGAACAGACCCTAGCCGTCCATCGGCAATCGCCGGACAGAAAAGGCCCGAGTGGCTGGACCCCATTACTGAGGCCCAGCCCTCTAAGAACCGTACGTAAGGCTTTCGCCGTATACGGCTCAAGCCCTTCGAGCGCCTTTTTGAGGAAGACGTGGTTTAGAGACGGAGAGATGTAG
>Ga0310909_10002850_pt1 | contig 10712 bp, 24 predicted proteins | sample GREbulkMGT000H_FD_203449 | JGI IMG/M metagenome (GOLD analysis project Ga0310909, IMG submission 203449) | Lab enrichment of tropical soil microbial communities from Luquillo Experimental Forest, Puerto Rico - GRE.bulkMG.T000H | ecosystem: Environmental > Terrestrial > Soil > Tropical forest >... | reverse complement strand
AGCCAGAGCCCAGCCGCCAGGAGGCCCCCCGTGACCAGCCGCTTCTCCCCCCGGATGATCCCCCTCGCCGCCACCGCCGCGTTCGCGCTGGCCGACCTGCTCTTCTTCGCCTCCGGCCCGTTCGTCCTCATCTGGCTGGGCATCCTGGCCTTCTCCCTGCTCGCCCTGGCCCGGTGGGCGCGCGGCCTGCGCTGCGAGGCCTGCGGCGCGCGCGAGCAGCGGCGCTACCGGCTCACCTGGGCGGACGGCCGGACCGAGCGGCTGTGCGCGGACTGCGCCGCCCCCCGGCTGCTGCGCGAGAGCTGAGGGGGGCACCGTGGACCAGCGGCGGCTCGACTACCTGCGGTACCTGTCCTGGGGCTGGACCCCGCCGGAGGCGGCCTGGTCCGCCTACTTCGGCAAGCCGTACGCCCCGGCCCCGGTCCGCCCGGCCTGGCTGTACAGCGCAGCAAGCGCTAACTGCTAGCAGCGCATTCGCTAGCAGCATGCGCTATACAGCCAGCACCCGGTATAGCGGTGCAGGCACCACTGTATTGCACCCCCCGGTTTCGTCACGCTGCGTGGATCATTTCCCCGCCCCGGTGCCCCGGATTCCCGGGCCCGTACCCGGCAGCCCCGGATTTCCGCTACCGTCCGTGATTATTTCCCCCGGGAGGCGCTCATGAGGAGCCGCAGGCGGCCCGCGCCCGCCCCGCCGGCCGGGCCGGAGGCGCTGTTCGCCGCGTTCGGCGCGCTGGAGTTCGCCGTCGTCCCGGGCGCGTTCGCCTACGTGCTGGGCGAGCCGGGCGAGCGCGGCGCCACCCGCTGGTTCTACGCCGGGGAGACCGAGCACCTGCTGCGCCGCCTGGGCGATTGGGCGGACAGCCTGGGCTGGGCCGCGGCCGGCGGCCGGGTGTCCCGCATCCTGGTGTTCCCGTGCCGGGACCGGCACCAGGCCCGGGTCACCCAGTTCGCGCTGATCGACCGGCTCGGGCTGGAGAACCTCAAGGGCACCGCCGGGTACGAGGAATGGCGGCGGACCCGCCGGGCGGCGGCCATCATGGACCTGCCGGCCCGGGTGGCCGAGCACATCGAGAAGCAGGAGGGGCGGGCGTCATGAGCGCACGGATCTGGAGCAGGTACGCGGCCTGGTGCCGCCGGCAGGGCGGGCAGGCGAACTGCCACCCGGGCCTGTTCATCGGCGGGGCGGTGATCGTGATCGGCGTGGTCTGCCACTTCCGCGTGGCCATCGAGCAGGCCATCGACACGGCCATCATGGCGGCCATCGCGGTCACCGCGGTGGCCATCGCCGCCGTGGCCGCGATCGGGGCGGCGCGCGCCTGGGCCTGGTGGCGGTCCTGGCAGGCGGCGCACGCCGCGCCGGAGCCCGAGCCGGTGCCGCGGTTCCGCGGCCAGGTCGGGCTGATCACCGGGGACGGCGGGCTGGCCTGGACGCGTCCCGTCGCGGCGCGCGAGGCGGGCGTCCCCGCCTGGCCCGCGGACCCGGTGGCGCCGGACACCTGGACGCTGGCCCCGGCCGCGCCGGACAACGTGGCCCCGGCGGCGAAGCTGGACCCGGTGCTGGCGGAGCTGGAGCCGTGACCCCGGACCAGCTGTCCGGCCCGGCGCTCGCCGCGGTGATCATCGGCGCGGCGCTGGTCGCCTGCCACGGCATCCGCGAGCACGGCTGGCTGGGCACCGAGCGGGGCCGCCACGACGCGCGGTGGCGCGCCCGGCCCGCGCTGTACCGGTACGGCCTGACCGCGCTCGCCTGCTGGGGGGCGGGCCTGGCCGCCATCGGGTTCGTGCTCTGGCCGCTGCCGGTGGTGCTGGCCGCCTGGGCCGGGGTGCCGGTGCTGGCCGTGCTGGTGTTCTGGTCCCCCCGACCGGCGGAGGGGGGTGGGGAGCATGGCAGTGAGCCCGAGCGCGGGAGTCAATAAGACCGGCCTGTGGGTGCAGCTGGCCGGCCGCGGTCACCACGACGGCTTCTGGAAGCGCTGGTACGTGATCCGCTGGGGCCGGAAGTAGTCCCCGCAAACGCTTGACTCAAGTCAACTTGACTTGAGACAATGGGGCTATGACCAGCACGAAGGCAGCCCCGTACCGGACCAGCTACACCGTCAAGCGCCTGAGCAAGGCAGGGGAGCACCCCGGCGACATGGAGGGCACCACCCACGCGGCGTCCGGGCTGGCGGCCGGCCTGGCCATCGGCCTGGCCGCGCCCGGCCCGTGGCAGCACCGCCTGGGCCCGGCGCTGGTCCAGGGCCTGGTGGTGGCCGGGTTCGCGCTGCTGCCCGACGCCGACCACCCCCGCGCCACGTTCGCCTGGACCGGCAGCTGGATCACCCGGGGCGTCGCGCACCTGATCGCGGTGCTGTTCGGCGGGCACCGGCAGGGCATGCACTCCGTCCCGGTCACCGCGCTGCTCACCGGGCTGGCCGCCTGGCTGGTCTGGCTGCACCCGGTGCGCCCGGCCCAGTACGTGGCCGGCGCGTTCACCGCGGTGTGCGTGGCCGGCGGGCTGATCGCCACCGGGTTCGCCCGGCAGGGCTTCATCCCCCTGGCCATCGGCGGCGCGGTGGCCGGCTACGTGGTCCTGAAGGACCCGGCCGCGCTGGCCTGGATGCTGCCGCTGGGCATGGGCATCCACATCGCGGAGGACTGCTGCACCGGCTACGGCTGCGGCCTGCTCTGGCCCATCACCCGGCGCCGGTTCCTGGGCAGCAAGCCGCGCGTGGTGCTGAGCACGAAGCGGGCCCGGTCCCGGCCGGGCAAGGCCAGGGGCGGGCGGCCTGCCTCCCGCGCGCCCGCCCCGTCCCGCCCGGCCCCGGCCCGGACCGCCGCGTGGAAGCCAGGCCCGATGTGGACCGAGATGTGCGTAGACTGCCTTGATGGAGAACACAATTGCAAGGACCGGGGCTGCCGATGCACTCGGTGCATAAAAATAAGGCGCCCGGCCCCGCTGCCCGACCCGGACCCGGCCGGGGAGAACCCGCCGTTCTGAGGCGGTCCGGTGGCTGACCGTCCCGCTCCCCGGCCGCACCGGTACCGCATGGCCGTCGAGGTCGGCGAGCGGTTCGGCCGGGGCGTGGTGACCGACGCTGATGTCCGCGTGCCCGGCAAGGGGAATCCGCACGGCACCCGGGCGGCCCGGCTGCGGTGCGACTGCGGGAACGAGTACACGGCCACGCTGGGCAACCTGCTGGCGACGAAGCGGACGCCGACCGGGTCGTGCGGCTGCCTGCATACCTTTGTCACCATCGAGACAGGCCAGCGGTACGGCCGGGGCGTGGTGATTGACCCGGACGTGCGCATCCTCGTGAACGGGACGGCTAGGACATCGGTCCGGGGCGCCCGGCTGCGGTGTGACTGCGGGAACGAGTACGAGACGACGCTCAGCAACTTGCGCGGCACCCGGAGGTCGGCGAAGTCATGTGGCTGCCTGGCCGCTGAGCAAGCCCGGGCGAACATCCGCCGAGCGCATGAAAAGCAGCGGACGCACGGGCTGACCGAGCACCCGCTGTATGTGACGTGGAACGCGATGCGGAGCCGGTGCGAGAACCGGAACCACCACGCTTACCCGGACTACGGTGGCCGGGGGATCGAGGTCTGCCCGGAGTGGCATGACCCGGCCGTCTTCATCGCTGACATCGAGCGGGAGATCGGCCCGCGCCCGCCGGGCATGACCCTGAACCGCATCGACAACAACGGCAACTACGAGCCCGGCAATGTCGAGTGGGCGGACCGGGGGCGCCAGACCGCGAACCGCCGCAGGCTCCGGGAGCTGGAGGCGGAGCGGGTCGCGGCGCGGGCGCTGCTGGCCGAGCACGGGCTGCTGGCCGAGCTGCAGCGCCGTCTCGGATCATGACCGTGATCTCCGGCTGCGTCCGCTGCCACCAGCTCATCTGGAGCGGCGGGCGCCCGTGGTGCGGCCTGGACGGGTTGGCCGAGTGCCCGGAGGGCGGGCCGCACCAGCCCCGGATCTTGACTCCAGTCAAGACGAGCCGGTAGGCTGAGGGCCTGAGCGAACGAGACAAGGGAGGCACCGTGAGCGACCGGGAACTGGACGTCACCCCGCTGATGGGCACGCTGGACATCACGCAGGCCTGGCTGGAGCAGCTGGGCGATGCCGTCGACAACGCCAGCGACCAGGACCGGGTGACCTGGCTGACCGACCACGGCAAGCGGGTCGCGGCCATCGTGCCGGTCGACCTGGCCGAGAACTGGCCGGGCCTGGTGACCTCGTGAGCGGGGAGGCGCGGCGCCGGCCGATGGGCCTGGAGCGCGGCCCGTGGCTGACCGGGTACGACGAGGGCCTGGCGGGCAAGCCGCACGACGGCGGCGCCCGCTGGTTCGAGCTGGCCGACAAGCGCGACTACGGCGCGGGCTACGGCGCCGGGCACCGGGACTGGCAGGCCGAGGCGGCCCGCGAGCAGCAGCTGGGCGACCCGCAGCCCGGCGCGCCCCGGCTGGACAAGGTGGACGGGGCCGCCCGGGTGCGGGCCGCCGCCATCCTGGCCGCGGCCGAGGCCGGCCTGGCCATCCTGCGGCACGAGCTGGGCACGGCGCAGGACCGGACGGTGCCGCCGGCCACGGACGTGACCGAGCGCCGGATCTTCGAGGTCCAGGAGCTGATCTGGCAGGCGCACCACCTGGTCATCCCGCCGGAGCCGCACGCCGCGCACGTCACGGAGGCCGGCCGGGTGGTCACCATCGCCGACCTGGGGCGGTGGGCGGCCGAGGCGGAGGAGGGCTACGACATCAGCCGGCTGCGCCCGCTGCCGGCGGACCGGGCCGCGGTGATGCGGGCGGCGGCCCGGGGCACCGCCGCGCTGCCGGCGGCCGGGCCGCTGCCCCTGGACGAGGAGGAAAAATGATCAGCTGGACGGTGCTGGCCGAGGGCGACGGCGCAGCCGGCCTGGGCGAGCAGCACTGCTACCTGGTGTCCGGGGACGCGGAGACGGGCGTGATCCGGCTGTCCCGGTGGCGGTCCGGCGCCGAGGACGCCTGCTGGCAGGTGCTCCGCAACCTGGTGATGATCCCGCTGGGCCGCGGGCCCGGCCGCCCGGCCGCCGGGCCGGAGATGATCGCCGCGATGACCCAGGCCCGGCACTTCTGCGAGCGGTGGGAGGAGGGCTGGCCGGTGGGCACCGCGCCCGCCTGGACGGACGTGCTGGCCCGGCATCCCGGGCTGTCCGACGCCGCGGCGGACGCCGAGGCCGAGGCCGACGCGGCGGAGCAGCGCGCGCAGTTCCGCGAGGTCCGCTTCCCCGGCTCCGGCCCGGTCGAGGTGCCCTGGCCGGCGGAGACCGGCGAGCCGTGGCGAAGTGCCGCCGAGCGCGAGTGGGATGACTCCCGTGACTGAGCAGAGGCTGCGGCTCAGTCACCCGGTGCCGCTGCTGCTGAGGGCCCGGGCCGCGTGGAGCCTGGCGGCCCGGCCGGCGGCCCGGCAGTACCGGGCCGCCCTGATCCTGACCGCCGTGGCGATGGCGGTGATCGCCGGGATCGGCGTGCTGGGCATCAGCCTGCACGGCGGCCGGGCCTGCGCTCAGCAGCTCGCCGTCAGCGGCGGCAGGCCGCACTACGTGCTGGCGTGCAGCCCGTGACCCGCAGCGCCTGGCGGGTGATCTGGGAGGAGGGTGTCCAGCTGGACGACACCTGGGTGCCGCTGGAGCTGCTGGAGCTGCTGGACCGCAAGCATCCCTACCACGGCCCGATGCGCTACCGCGGCATGCAGCTGCCGCATGACGTCGCCAGGGTGTGCGAGCTGCACGGTCTGGCGCGCCGCTGCCGCGGCTCGGGGTTCACCGCGGGCGCCCGGCTGCGGGCGTTCCTGGAGGCGCTGGAGCGGGCGCCTCAGCCGGTGCTGGGCGGCGTCGACGCCGCCCAGAGCTGACGGTCGGGCGTAGTAACTTCGCCGCCCATTGCTGCTCGTCACTGAACTGCCACCAGTCGGAAGGCATGCACTTGCGCTCGGCGCCCAGGTCCGGGTGCGCGTAGCCGACCTCGGGCAGGTCGTACAGCATGGCCGCCAGGCTGGAGCACACCACGTGCCCGGGCAGCAGGTTGTGATCGCTGGGCCAGCGCCACAGCGGGTCGATGGCCTCGCACAGGTCCGGCACGTGCAGCGCGGTCAGCGTGTCCTCCGCGATGCCGCACCAGTCGTAGGCGATGCCGAGCGACCGGGCGCAGCCGGCCAGCAGGGAGTCCAGCTGGTGCTTGTCGTCCGGCTTGGGCTGGGCGTGGTTGGACCGGGTCCGGGGGTCGGTCAGCCACGGGGTGACGTCGACCGGGCCGACCCCGCCCGGCCGCCCCTGCACCCCGATCCACCGGCCGCGCTTGTCCTGGTGGGTGATGACCGCCACGTGGTTGGCCACCGCGGGCCGGCCCATCAGCGCCTCGCCCACCCGGATCAGGTCGCTGGACAGGGAGGACGAGGTCCACACGGCGAGCACGTCGCCGGGGGCTGCCTGGAGCATGGTCATGCCCTGTCTATCGGCAGGAAAATATCCCCCCGGCGGGACGATAAGGAAGCGGTGAGCGTGCGGTGCCCGGACGGCAGGCGGGCCAGCAATTCCGGCGGCCGGGTGCGGTGGCACCGGATGCGGCCGACCGGCGCGACCTACTGCGGCAAGTGGCGCGAGCACCAGCTGGACCCGCCCGGCCTGGAGTACCAGGACGGGCGCGAGTGCGGCGGCTGCGAGCGGGCCTGGGCGGCCGGGCTGGCCCGCGAGGCCCGCGATTCCGCTTGACCCGGGTCTAGTCCTCTGATAGACTTGACTCAAGTTAAACAACTTGAGGAGGACCGAGATGGCCGGAGACTTCGCCCGCTGGATGGGCCAGGAGATCGAGAACGCCGAGGCCGAGCTGGCCGGCGAGCAGCCCTGGAGCCCCGGGGCAAAGCCCGGGCCCGCGCCCGTGAGCGCGCGCCAGCTGACCGACTACAGCGACACCCCCGGCTACGCCATCCGGCTGCCGGACGCGGAGTCGCGCACCGCGGCCGAGCGGGTGTTCGCCCGCCTGGACGCCGCCCGGGAGCGGGAGCAGTGAGCGGGGGCGGGGGGGCCGCCTCGGCGGCCCCCCTCGCTGTCACCGTGACGCTGGCCGACGGCACCGCGCTGGCCGCGCCGCTGGACCTCTGGCGCGAGTACTGCTGCCCGTTCTGCTCCTACGTGGTGCCGAGCCCGGAGGGGCACGAGGAGCGGCAGCGGCTGGCCCGCGAGTACGCCGAGGTCTCCGGCGAGACGTTCGTCGCCAGGCCCTACCCGGACTGGGAGCGCGAGGCCTACGAGGCGGGCGGCTGCGGCAACCCGGCCTGCCTGGTCAACATGACCGCGGCCCGGCTGGCCGCGCACCGCGAGGAGCAGGCCGTGCGCGAGGCCGAGCAGGCCCGCCGGGCCGAGGTGTCCCGCTGGTCCACGAACTACCGGGCCGAGAAGCAGGCCGAGGAGGCCGCCGCCTGGCAGGCCATCGCCGGCCAGGCGCAGGCGGCGGGCCAGTGCCTGAGCTGCCTGCGGGCCAGCTACTGGCAGACCAGGCCGCACCTGGTGAAGCACCGGCCGGGCACCGTGTGCCCGCACCGCGGGAGGTGGGCAGCGTGAGCACGCGCCGCATCTGCGCCCGGACGGACCCGGGCACCTCCCACGCGTGCCGGCACCCCGAGTCGGTGCACGGCAAGGGCGGGGTGCCCGGCCCGTGCCGCGCGCGGGGCTGCAGGGGCGGCCCGGACGGCACCCCCTGCCCGGGGTTCGCGGCGCCCGCCGAGCCCGCGCGCGCGCCGGGCCTGCGGGTCAGCCGCCGGGCGCAGGACGTGCACGTGGCCCAGGCCGAGCTGGGCGTGCTGCTGGACCGGTTCCAGCGCGAGCGCCGGCTGACCGACATCGAGATGCTCCAGGGGCTGGTCGGCTGGCAGGCCTCCGTGCTGAAGTACATGCTCCGGGCCGAGCGGCACCCGGACGACCCGGACCGCCCCGCCGACGTGGCGGATGACCAGGATTTATTTCCCCGGTTTGCGACGTAAGCGCGACACAGCCGGGCTAGGCTCTGGACCCGGGTCAAGGGGAGGGAGCCCGGTATGAGCGGGGAGACGTCCGAGGCGCGCGCCCGGTGGGAGTCCGAGCTGGCCCGGCTGCGGCCGGACCTGCTCCGCGATGCCGTCGGCTGGGGCGTCAAGTGCGCGGCCGAGAACCTGATCGCGGAGCTGGACGCCCAGGTGGCCGAGCTGCGCGCCGAGGCGGCCCGGCTGCGGCTGATGGTGCCCGCCGACCCCGGCCCGGCCTGCTACCGGTCCGCGGTCGGCGCCATGGTGCACGGGCCCGGCTGCCGGCACGATATTTGACCCGAGTCAAGCCATCGGGTAGACTGGTGCCCAGGAGCCCCCGCCCGGGGGCGTAGTACAGGGACGAGGCACCACATGAGCGACACCCTTGAGCGCGACCTGGGCGCGGCCACCACGATGCTGGGCGGCCGGCTCGACGAGGACGCCCGGGCGCGGCTGCGCGCCGCGGTGGCGGACCCGTGCGAGGCCACCTGGGACGCGGCCCACACGATCATCCTGAACGGCGACGTCGGCCTGGGCCTGACGCTGTGGCAGGCGGTCATCGCCGTGCAGCCGTCGTTCAGCTTCGTGGCCGGCCCGCGGTTCCGCTGGGTGGATGACCCGGAGCACGAGAACGGCGGCTACTCCGTTCCGCTGTCCGGCTGGTCCAGCACCCCGGGTGCTGACGTGATCCGCACCGCCATCGCCTACGCGACCCACTGAGGAGGCAGGGAATGAGCACGAGCGAGAGCTGGGCGCGGCCCGGTGACTGGGTGGACGGCTACCAGGTCCAGGCGCAGGCGCCCGTGTCGTTCATCGCCGGGTCGCGCACCCGCTACATCGAGGACTGCCCTCTCAAGGGCGCCTGGTCCGACCCGTGGTGGCTGTACGACCCGGCCCGCGGCTGGGCGGTGGCCCGGCGCTGGAAGTCCAAGGAACAGCGGCGGCTCACCTGGCCGCCCGGCTGCCAGGGTTCCGGCGTCTGGGTCGACTTCGCGGCGATGGACGAGGTCGTGGCGGAGCCCTGGCGCGGGGGCCTGCCCGGCGAGGGGACCGCGGCCGAGGACGAGAGGAGAACGGCATGATCACCGAGGAGCAGCGGCAGGCCTGGAACGCCGCGGTGGCCGCGCACGACGCTGACCCGGCCGACCCGGGCAAGGCCGCCGAGCGCGACCGGCTGAAGCGCGAGCTGCTCGACGCGGTCCTCCGGCCGCACGTCGAGGAGCTGATGGCACTGCAGGCCCGGGGGGCGGTCCGCTGAGAATGTCAGACCCCCCTGCTAGGCTTGACCCAAGACAAGACACCCGATAGACTTGACTCAAGTCAATCACACAGGGAGGCACCACATGAGCGGCAACGGCAACGGGATGGCGATCCGGCCCACCGAGTTCGAGGTCGAGTCCGAGACCAAGGCCGGCGTCACCTACACGGTCCGGCTGCCCTACTGCAGCTGCCCGGACTTCCGGTACCGGCGCACCACCCCCGGCAACCCGTTCTGCAAGCACCTGCTCCGCGCGTTCGAGCTGGGCGGCTGGCACCTGCCGGAGAGGACCGAGGGCCTGACCAGCGACGAGGTGGCCGGGCTGCTCGGCCGGCACGGCGTCAACAAGCACGCGGTCGCCGTCGTGATCCAGAACGCCCGGGCCCAGGGCGGCAGCGCGGTCCCGGTCGACGGCTACGACACGCTGGCCGTCATCACCTACTCGCGCAGCGGCGGGCTGTTCACCGTCGCGCTGCCCTAGCGCAGGGCCCTGTTGACCCCGGCTCCGGCCGGGGTCATCATCGGAATTAATCCTTACCGTTTCGCGGGATGCGGGAGGAGGTCACCTGAGCGCGAGCCCGTCACACACGTTCGCGCGGGAGGCCCGGGGCCATGGCTGGCCCCGGGCCTCCTGGTTTTCCTGCGGGCGGCGCCGCGGGCGGGGCACACTGGCGGCATGGCGCCGCAGGACCTGGCCGAGCTGTACGCCGAGCACGCGCCCGGCGCCCGCCGGCTGGCCGCCTCGCTGGCGCCCGCCGACCAGGTCGACGACCTGGTGGCCGAGTCCTTCACCCGGGTCATCGCGGCGGTGAACCGGGGCGGGCGCCCTGAGCGGTTCCGGCCCTACCTCATGGCCACGGTGCGCAACACCGCGCGCCGGCGGCCGGCCGGGCGGCACCGGGTGGTCCCCTGCCCCGACCCGGAGCCGCCGCCTGCCCCCGGCGCCGGCGAGGAGGCCGAACGGGCCGACGAGGCGCTGCGGGTGATGGCCGCGCTGGGCGCGCTGCCCGGGCGGTGGCGCGCGGTGCTCTGGGCCACCGCGGTGGAGGACCGCAAGCCCGCCGAGCTGGCCGCCGCCTGGGGCATGACCCCGGGCGCGGTGGCGCAGCTGGCGGCGCGGGCGCGCGAGGGGCTGCGGCGGACCTGGCTGCAGTCCCACGTCGGCCAGGTGCCGGACGGCTGCCGCCGGCACGCCGCGCTGCTCGGCCGGGCCACCCGGGGCCGGCTGCCGCGCCGTGACCGGGTGGCCCTGGACGCGCACCTGGCCGGCTGCGCCCCGTGCCGCGAGCTGGCCGCCGAGCTGGCCGCGCTGAACGCCCGCCTGGGCGTGATCCTCACCCCGGCCGCGCTGGCGCTGGCCGCCCGGCGGCTGCTGCGCTGCCTGCACCACCCGGCCGCGCTGGCCTCCGCCACGGTGGCCGCGGTCACCCTGAC
>Ga0310909_10002847_pt1 | contig 10721 bp, 8 predicted proteins | sample GREbulkMGT000H_FD_203449 | JGI IMG/M metagenome (GOLD analysis project Ga0310909, IMG submission 203449) | Lab enrichment of tropical soil microbial communities from Luquillo Experimental Forest, Puerto Rico - GRE.bulkMG.T000H | ecosystem: Environmental > Terrestrial > Soil > Tropical forest >... | reverse complement strand
TGGTCTCCGCCGAACGATATAACATCCCGCACGAAGTCTTTCGTTCCGCTGACGCTCTTCGTAGCCGGTTCCCGCAATTTGCCGTGAACGGAACAGAAGTCGGCTTTTTGGACAAAGGCGGCGGCTATCTCTTCTTGGAAGCTTGCATCCGCACACAACTTCGGTCCGCGGAGAATTGCGGCGCTGAACTGAAGTTCGGCGAAAAAGTAGTCACGTTCAACCCTTCAGCGTTTGGAGTGACCGTTACCACCGATAGCGGACAGCGCTACGATGCCGAAAAACTTCTCTTAGCGGTTGGGGCGTGGATGCCGGGTTTTCTGCCGGCGAGGCTTAGGCGATACTTCAGTGTCACGCGGCAGTTTTTGCACTGGTTTGAGATCCAAACGAACCCAGAGCGCTTTTCAAAAGACTGTCCGGTCTTCATTTGGGAGGTCGATCGCAAATCGATTTTATACGGCTTTCCACTAGTTGGTGAGCCAGGCGCCGGGCTTAAGGTTGCAAATGAAGAAGGCGAGGGGATAGTCGATCCGGACAGCGTCGATCGCGTCGTCTCTGATGCTGATAAAGTAAAGATGTACGAGACTTACGTCCGGCCGTTCCTACCGGACCTTGGTCCGCGCAGCATCAAGACCGCCGTTTGCCTTTATACGAATGCCCCTGGGGCGCGCTTCGTGATCGATAAACATCCGGAGCACGAGCGAGTGACTTTTGCCTCGCCCTGCTCGGGCCATGGGTTCAAACACTCCGCCGCAATTGGCGAAGCACTGGCGGACCAGCTGCGAAACCGTCCGCCAAAAATCGATCTCTCACCGTTTAACCTCCGCCATATCAGCTAGTTCATCTAACAAAATGCTCTCGACTCTCTTTGGCTGGGCGAGAGGATTCGAACCTGCAAGCATCTGTTTGGGAGCTCTGGTAGATCCGGGACACATCACGATCGTGCTGAATCATGTCCGCTATTGGGGGTAAAGCGGACATCGCCATTTCAGAGCGTCATGTCTGCTTTTGATTCAGGGCGGACCTTGAGCTTGCAATGGAGGGTGCGGTCACCAGTTTTCTCCTATGAGCGGAAAGAAAGTTTTGATTTCCGGTTTGGGGATAGCTGGGCCAACGCTCGCCTTCTGGCTGAAAGCGACCGGATTTCAGCCGACGCTTGTTGAGCATGCACCGCTGCTCCGGAGCGGAGGTTACGTCATCGATTTTTGGGGCCTTGGTTACGACATAGCCGAGCGCATGGGGCTTCGCGATGAGATCAATCGGATTGGCTATCACATTCGAGAGATGCGGATTGTCAATGAACGAGGCAGACGTGTCAGCGGTTTCGGTACAAGAGTCTTTCGGGAATTGACTGGCGGCCGTTATGTAACAATTTCCCGCGGCGCGCTGTCGCGTCTGCTGGTCGAAAAAATCACGGACAGCGCGGAAATAATATTAGGGGATGAAATCCACAGCTTGCAGGAATACAGGGATTGCGTCGAAGTGGACTTAGCGCGGGGAGGCAGGCACGAATTTGATCTCGTTGTAGGAGCCGACGGCCTGCATTCAAAAGTTCGTCGTCTGATCTTCGGGCCGCAGGATCGGTTTGAAAAACTATTGGGCTACGTCGTAGCGGCGTTTGAGACGACAGGGTATCGGTCGCGGGATGAAGACGTTTACGTGATGTTCAGCGATCCAGGCCGCATGGTTGGCCGCGTCACTTTGGGCGACGATCGGACGCTCTTCTTGTTCGTTTTCACCACGGACCTCGCCACAAGCGCCGCTCCGACTGATCTGGCGGCGCAGAAAGCGATGCTACGCGCGCGATTCGGCGACAAAGCCTGGGAGTGCCCGCAAATTCTCGACGCGCTCGATCGCACCAACGATCTTTACTTCGATCGTGTCAGCCAGATCAGGATGCCAAAGTGGTCACGAGGCCGGATCGCGCTTGTCGGCGATGCTGCTTACTGCGTCTCCTTGGTGGCTGGTCAAGGCTCGGCACTCGCGATGACGGGACGCTTCCGGAAAGACGGTCCATGGCATCCGAGTTGCGATGAAGACCAACCATTAAGCGGAGTCATTCCTCTCGCGTACAGATGAAGCAATCGAGTGTTCTAAGCGCGATATCGGGTTAGGCTTGGCCCGCCCGCTCGCCCGAAATCACTCCCCGTTCGCCCCGATATACGTATCTCAGATTTGCGTCATACTTTTATTTACATGTTTCACTCGCCGCCAACCCGCGCGCCCTTCTCGGCCACCGAGCGCTTCATCACGAAAACGACGGCTGTCAGCGCAAGCATCAAAACGGCGAACAGCCAAAAATTGTCGAAATACGCCAGTGCTGATGACTGCTCTTCGCGCAGTTTTTCCAGCGCCTGCCAAGCCAGCTGCTGGGCGGCAGCCGGATCGCCGGTCTGCTGCAGAAAACGTGCCTGTGCCTGCTCAAGGAAGGATTGCACTGCCGGATTAAAGGGATCGAGAAACTCGCCGAGCCGCAGTGTATGGAATTGATCGCGTCTTTCTTGCAGGGTCTGGGCCATCGACGTCCCAACGCTGCCCCCCTCGTTGCGCAGGAGACTCAATAAGCCTACAGCCGCTCCACGCAATGCGATCGGGGTATAGAGATAGGCGGCCACATTTGCCGGCGCAAAACATATCGACAGTCCTAGGACCAAAAGGACCCGAGGCCAGACCACTTGGCCCGGACTGATAAAGAGGTTCATATGCGACATCCAATAGTTGCTGATAGCCATCAGCAGCAATCCCGCGCCGATCAACCACCGAGCATCTGCCTTTCGCCCCAACATGAAACCAACGACCGGCATCGCAAGGAGGGCGAAGAAACCGGCCGGCGACATGACCAGCCCCGCGTTTAGGGCGTTGTACCCAAATAACGATTGAAGCAACGCCGGCAAAGAAGTGCTGGCACCGTAGAGCACGGCGAAGGCGCAAAAAATAATGATGCAGCAGGCGCTGAAATTGCGCTCGGCCAACGGTCGGAAATTGACCACTGGGTTGGGGCTGCGCAACTCCCAAAAGATCAACCCGACTAAACCGACCGTAACAAGAGTGGCTAACGTCTGCACACGCCAGAATGGATCGCCCAACCAATCCCACTGCTGGCCCTTACTGAGCATCACTTCCCAGGAGACCATGACGATAATCAGCAGCGACAAACCGATTGAGTCAAAATGAAACGGCCGACTCCTCAACTCATTACGCTGTCTAGTAAGATAATCCGGGTCGCGGAGAAGGGCGTAACACCCGGCAAATGCCAGGAGACCGACGGGCACATTGATCAAAAAGACCCACCGCCACTCGTACTCATCAGTTAGCCAGCCGCCTAGAGTCGGTCCCACGACTGGCGCAAGCAGAGCTGCCAGGCCGAACAGCGTCATCGCCACACCCTGCTTTTCTGGGGGGAAGGCATCGAGCAGCACGCCTTGGCTGCTCGGTTGCAGACCGCCGCCGGCCAAGCCCTGGATGACGCGGAACAGGATTAGCTGACCGAGACTACCGGCAATTCCACATAGTGCGGAACTAAGGGTAAATATCGCTATCGACGCCAGGAAATAGTTGCGGCGACCCAGATGTGCGCTCAACCAGCCGGTGATCGGCAGGATAACGGCGTTGGCAGCCAGGTAGCTGGTGAGAACCCATTCACCGTCATCGACCGTTGCCGACAGGCCACCAGCGATGTAGCGCAGCGCCACCACCGCGATAGTCGTATCCAGCACCTCCATGAAAGTCGGCACCACCACTACGGCGGCCACCAACCACGGGTTCCCGGCCATGGAAGATCTTGAGGGTGAAAGTACCGCGTCCGTCATTTGTCCGAACCAACCGAGCTCTGGGTCGGACCAGAGGATTGCGACTGAGGCGCTCGGGTTTGCAGAAACTTTCCGGCATCGGGCCCGGTCGGCGGCTTGTTGATGTAGACGTAGGGAACGACAGAAGTACCGATGAAGAGCGGATTGGTGTTTGGGTCATATCCTTCGAGTTCAATCCGGACCGGTAACCGCTGTACCACCTTAACGAAGTTGCCGGTCGCATTCTCCGCCGGGAGCAGCGACAGCGTCGATCCCGTGCCCTCCGTAAACCCGGAGATTCGCCCTTTGAATACGTGTCGGCCTCCGTACATGTCGACATACAGATCGACAGGCTGGCCGATGCGCAAATCACGCAGCTGCGTCTCTTTGAAATTGGCGTCGACCCAGATCTCGCTGAGCGATCGGATCGCCATCAGATTCTGCCCAACCAGCACATTATTGCCCGGATTGACATTGCGACGCGTCACAACCCCGTCAATCTCTGCGACGACATCGCAGTATCGAAGGTTGAGTTCAGCTTGAACGAGATCGCGCTTGGCGGATTCGAGCTTGGCTTCCGCCTGCTTGACGGCCGGAGCATTATCCGTAAGTCCGGCCACCGTGCGGTCGACATCGCCTTGATTCAGGTTCTCGAACTGTTCGACCATCTGTTTCGGTAGCTGCTTATACGAATGGCCAACGCCGAGCTGTGCCGCCGTCTTAATCAGGGCTGCCTGCGCGTCTCGGACGGAAGAGAAGGTCTGATCGAGATCCGGTGGCACCTCACCGAGATCTCCGCTTTCAGGGCGCGCCGCTAATCCCAAAGAGACACGGATTTGATGTACATCCGCTAAAGCTTGGGTAACTTCCGCCTGCGCAACCGATAGGGCGGCTTGCCGTCGATCGTATTCCTGCTGACTTATGGTTTGGTTCGGCTGCAATTGCTGAGCGCGGCCGAATTCAAGTTGTGCCAACTTCAGTGTAGCGTTGCTTTTATCGAGGGCGGCAACGCGGTCATGTAACAGGGCGACCCGGTTGTCCACATCCTCCATGGCGCTTTGCAATTGCCAGCGCTGGCTCATAGCTTGTGCTTCAAGACCGCGCACAGAGGCCTTGGCGGCCTGCAAGTCCGCCTCCGCTGTGTCAACAGCCGCTTTCTTCACCGCGACTGCGTCCTCAAAAGGCTCCTTGTCCAACTGGGCGAGAAGATCTCCTTTATGAATACGGTTGTTATCATCGACCAATACGCGGGCGATTTGCCCGCTTACGCGAGCAGCAACGAATGTGACGTGGCCATTCACGTAAGCGTCATCCGTCGAGACAGTGTTGAGCGTCAATCGGATCCAAGGAACGCCGAATATCAAGACGGCCGCCAGCACCAAGACTCCCAGCACTCCAATCACTAGCCTTCGTTTCAATTCAGGCCGATGCTCGCCGGTGGTGCTTGCGCGGGAAAAGAAACCTCTCCGTGGGTATTTGCTTCCCTGCTTTGCCGAAGGAACTTCCTTGGCTCCGGGGCGGACATCGATCCGAGTCGACTCGTGGCTATCTGCGCTTTGTTGCTCAACCATAACGAACCTTCGACGTAATATGACGCCACGTCTCCGCAACGTTATTCACTCAAGAAAAAATCTAGACTCGAAGGCGTATCTCAGATGTTATTTGGGGCAACGCTTAATGCCATTTAGGCCGCATTTAATGCCACTTAGATCGCATTTTAGGACGCGCGTGAAAAAAGTAAACTCAGCTCCTCGCCGTCAAGTCAATCGCGAACCGTGGAACGGCTAGACCAGGCACGGCGACAAGCCGCCAGAGAACTCCACACCTTCGCGCGGCTGACGCGTTTGCGCATCACCACCGCGCTACTGCTATCAACTGTCGAACGCGTGATCGAGCCCGAGTTAGGCCGTGTCCTGGCCCAATGCGCCCGCATCATGGACGAGGCAGATCTAAGACTCGTCGCTGTAGAGAACTGGCTGAGATAACGAGTGTCAGCTCTTAAGGGCATTCTGTGCCCCGAATGCGTCTCCCCGAGTGACGGAAGAGGCAGCAACGATTTTAGCGGGCAGCGAGTTATTCAGAGCATCAACCCGCCGCTCACAAGAGATAGGAGCAAGCTAGCGATGAAGAAAATTCTGCTCATATTGTTCCTCGTGTGCAGCCCCTGTGCAGCCCGCTGATTGCACAGGATGCAAAGGTCACTTCGCTGATGTCAAAACCGTTGTCAGATATTCCGGGTAAGGAACTTCTGATGATAACGGTCGAATATCCTCCAGGTGGCTCTGACCCGGTCCATCGTCACAATGCGCACGCTCTCGTCTACGTGCTGGAAGGCAGTATCGTCACGGGCGTGAACGGCGAAAAGCCCGTAACCCTTACGGCCGGACAGACATTTTACGAAGGCCCCAACGACATTCACACAGTTGGTCGCAACGCGAGCGAGACGATGCCGGCCAAGTTCTTGGTAGTCTTGCTCAAAGACAAAGATGCACCTGTTCTGATTCCAGTGAAGTAGCATTGGCGGCAAAATCGTAGCCAGAATTTCACATGTGAAAACGTTTCAGCCGCGCGCGAAAATCCGCATGCGTGTGTGGAGAGGCAAATCTAAGCAGCGCGACCCTACGCCGCAGAACCCGGCGAAACAGGGACCATTCTGACGAGTTCCGCCATCACAGGTGGCCGCAACGCCACGTTGCATGTCCGCCCGGCGAAACACGGCACAAGGGAGGGAGAACCATGAAGATGGAGGGTAAACCATGAAGATCGTCGTCATCGGCGGGACCGGCCTAATCGGGTCGAAGGTCGTAGAGAGGCTAAAGCAAAAGGGGCACCAGGCAATTGCCGCCGCGCCAAACACGGGCGTCAACACCATCACCGGCGAGGGGCTCAAGGAGGCCATGGCCGGCGCGCAGGTGGTGATCGACCTCGCCAATTCGCCCTCATTTGAAGACAAGGCGGTGCTGGAATTTTTCGAGACCTCCGAGCGCAACCTTCTGCCGGCGGAGGCGGCGACAGGCGTCCGGCTCCACGTCGCGCTATCCATCGTCGGAATCGACAGGAGCGACAATGGCTATTTCCGCGCTAAGGTCGCCCAAGAGAAACTGATCAAGGCCTCCGGTATCCCCTACACCATCATCCGCTCGACCCAGTTCCTGGAATTCCTTGGCGCGATCGCCGATTCAAGCGCGGATGGAAACATAGTCAGGATTTCGCCCGGCCTGTTCCAGCCCATCGCGGCGGACGACGTTGCTGCGATCGTTGCCGATGTGGCACTCACGGCACCAAGAAACGGTATCGTCGAGATCGCCGGCCCGGAACGCGCACCGTTCAACGAGTTCGTCGCCCGATATCTGAAGGCGGTCGGCGACCCGCGTGAGGTCGTGCGCGACCCCGCGGCCAGATACTACGGCGGTCGGGTCGAGGAGCGCTCGCTCGTGCCATTGGGCGAGGCGCGCCTCGGCCGCATCACTTTCGACGAATGGGTCCGCCGCAAACGGGCAGCAGCCTGATCCCGCGCAATGGACAAAGATCCCCACGTAGTGATCGTAGGTGGCGGATTCGGGGGGCTCTACACAGCTCGCGGTTTGGCGAAAGCCCCTGTTCGAGTAACTCTAATCGACAAGCGCAACTACCATCTTTTTCGTCCGCTGTTGTATCAAGTTGCTACCGGCCTCCTCTCAGCGGATGAAATCGCACCTCCGCTGCGTTCCATCTTCAGCCGGCAGCGAAACATCGAAGTGTTGATGTCGGAAGTAAACGGCATCGATACGCAGAACGGATTGATCCAACTGCCCCAATACACTTTGCACTATGACTTCTTAGTTCTCGCGACGGGGATCACTTACAACTATTTCGGGCACGGTGAATGGAGGCAGATCGCCCCTGGGCTTGAGTCCCTTGATGACGCCGACCGAATCCGCGGGAAGATACTGTTGCCGTTTGAGACGGCTGAGCGAATTGCGGCCGGCGGTACTGCCAACCAGGAAATGATTCAACAGTTGCTTACTTTCGTTCTGGTTGGCGCGGGTACAGTGGGTGTGGAAATGGCAAGCACAATGGCGGAGATGATGAGGATGGCATTGGCTCACGATTTCCGCGGACATCCCGACACGCTCAACCAATGTCCGCTTTTTGGGGTAAAGTGGACATCGACAAGCTCAAAATGTTCCAAAGGGAACGCGATCAAATCATTTCCTGAAGAAATATATGATTCCTAATCTTTTCGCGGCAACTACTTGATCACCTTCGGGTGCGACCGCCAAAAAATCGGTAGGTGGATCGCGATTGCTGACTTTATATTTGATTTCCAGATATTTCCTCATGAAAGATCTTGCCGATGGCACAAGCATCTGTGCTCTCAGAATCCGACATCAGACGTGTTTTTCGTATTATCGAAACTACGAGGTACGCCGACCGCAACCGGCTTGCGTTTGTACTTTCTATTTACGCGGGTATGCGCATTGGTGAAATCGCCACGCTAAAGATCAATGACGTAGCAAATCAATACGGCGAAGCTCGGCGCGAGATTAAGCTGTGTTCAGCTCAGACTAAGGGAGGCCGTGGTCGGACAGTCGTTTTATCGGGCCGAGCACGCAAGGAGATCGCGTCTTACTTTAAATCGCAACCGTATGCCCAACCCGATTGGCCTTTGATCCGCTCACAGAGAGGCGGCGCATTCTCAAGTCTTACGCTTTCAATGCTGTTCAAGGAAATCTACGATTTGACTGGAATTCAGACTTCGTCGCATTCAGGTCGCCGGACATTTGCGACAAGGCTCAATGCGAGGGGCGTCGGAATGCGGACTATTCAAAAACTAATGGGACATCGCCACATCGCGACAACGGCTTTGTACTGTGAAGTGTCCGAAGCGATAATGCGAAGTGCCGTCGAACTGGTGTAACGGCAGCAGTGGATCGTTTCGCGGACGGCTTGCCGCTGCTCGATGGTCAGGCGGCCGGCAGATCTAACGCTGCGCGTGGGCGTTGGCATGCAAGCCGAACTGACATCCGGCCGTATCCGTTTTGAGTCTGCTACTTTGCTCACATACATAAAACTAATCGATTTTAATCCCTGTTGTCTTGATGACAGCCTCCCATTTTTCCGTATCCGTGCTCAGAAACTTCGCAAGCTCGTCTGGGAACGAGCTCCCGACTATGTACGCATTGCGTCCCAGCTTCTCGACGAGAGATGGTTCTACGAGAGCTTTGGCAAGATCACGACTTATCTTTTGCACAATTTCATTCGGCGTCTTGGCTGGCGCAAAGACGCCTTGCCACGAGTCAACCACATAACCTGGGACACCCGACTCGGCGATGGTCGGTACATCCGGTGCTGCTGGGGATCGCTTGGCGCCTGTCGAGGCAAGGACGCGGACCTGGCCCGACCGCGAATAGGTAAGCAATTCGCCGCTGCCGAAATAGCAGTGAACCCGACCTGGGATGAGGTCAGTAAATGCTGGCGCAGCGCCGCGATAAGGCGCGTGTGTCATTTGAAGGCCAGCCATTTGCAGAAACAACAGTTCGGTAAGATGTGGGCCGCTCCCGGTGCCGGGAGAAGCCATAATGAGTTTTCCCGGCTGCGCTTTCACATAGTCGACAAACTCCGCGACCGTCTTGGCCGGAGAAGAATTCGGCACGAACATAAAGAATGGGAACTTCGCGACCAGCGATACCGGGCTCAGGTCCATGATCGGACTGTAATCGAGCGAGCGGTATAGAGCACCATTCGACGCAAGGGACGAGTTACCAAACAGCAGTGTGTAACCATCAGGAACGGAGTGGGCGACGAAGGCATTGCCGATGTTGGTGCCCGCGCCGCCTTTGTTGTCGATGACAACTTGTTGACCCCAGATCTTGGCGAGCTGTTCAGCGATGACCCGCGCGTTGACGTCTGTCGGTCCGCCCGCAGCAACCGGTACGACCATGTGAACGGTTCGATCTGGCCAAGGACGTGCCCGCGCCGAGCGAATGAGGCCCAGCACGACTACCGATGCAGCAGCTGACGCGATCAGATGACGACGTGTAGGCATGGCCACACGCCCAGACAATGATTGATCCTAGATTAGCAGTGACCGCCCACATTTGCTGTGCTGCACAACGTCACATACGCTGACCGCTGTGGTGCGCACTTTCGCGATCATCTCTAGGTCGAGCGCGCCTGGCTGAAAGTCGCGGCCATAGCGAATAGGCGCATGTCTGCTTCTGCGTTGACAAACTGTCTGTTGACGTCATCGAGATGCGCTTGCGCAAAAAGTAACTCGGGTGCCGGTCTGATGGCATCTGCCATTCAATTGCTAAAGGCTCGAAGACAGCGAACTATGACTAGCTCGGAGAATGTCTGCTTTTGGCACAAGGCGGACATGGCAGTTACGCGGACGAATGTCCGCTTTTGACCCAGACGCGACATGCCCGCTGGCTCAGCGTGTTTGATCTCGATCAAGGCGTAGTCAATCGGGACTCGGCATTCACTTGGGCATGAAGGCAAAAGATTTTATTGTCGTTAAGCGTCCGACGCTGGCCAAGATCACCAAGCATCCAACGATCGAGTTTGCAAACTACGAGCGCCGACTGGAATCGATGCAGTCTATCATGCAATCGATCCAGCAAGCGTATCTCGGGACCCGTGAACGAGCTGTTATCGTGCTCGAAGGCTGGGACACAGCGGGCAAAGGCGGGGTTGTTCGCAGGCTCGGATGGGCGTTAGACCCGCGAAGCTTTAAGGTATATCCAATCGCGGCGCCGTTGCCGCACGAACGCGGCCGACACTACTTGCAACGCTTCTGGGAAAGGCTCCCGGACGCTGGCCAAATCGTAGTTTTCGATCGCTCTTGGTACGGCCGCATTTTGGTTGAACGGGTAGAGGGGTTTGCCAGCACGCGGCAGTGGCATAGAGGTTACGATGAGATCAATGAATTCGAACGCATGATGGTCGCGGATG